>Ga0179594_10000078_pt1 | contig 38360 bp, 27 predicted proteins | sample CZOMad1_1_08_16f_FD_148625 | JGI IMG/M metagenome (GOLD analysis project Ga0179594, IMG submission 148625) | Vadose zone soil fungal communities from Angelo Coast Range Reserve, California, USA - CZOMad1_1_08_16fungal (Illumina Assembly) | ecosystem: Environmental > Terrestrial > Soil > Vadose...
TCAGCGGCCGCGAAACTCAAGGTGCCGCTGGCTATAACGTAATCCTGGGCTTGCGTAGCGGTGCCATCGCTCGTCGCAAAGTCGACCGTCGATGCGCCGGAAGTGTCGCCACTGCGGGTCACTGTGATTGTTGCCGACACACCGCCTTCGCCGATGTCATAATTTGCCGCACTGAACTGCAATGTGGTCGTGTCGTCATTCAGAATCGTTCCCACACCCTGAGCCTTAGTCAGCGCGGCGTTCGTCGGGCTCGAGAGATTCACAAAGAATGTTTCGTTTGCTTCATTCAGCGTGTCGCCATTAACCAGCACGGTGATCTGTTTCGAAGTGTCCGCCGGCAAGAAATTCAACGTGCCGGAATTCGATTGATAGTCATTGTTCGCCGTCGTCGCCGTGTTGTCCTGGGTGGCAAAGTTCACCGATGAATTCAAACTCGTGCTGCCGGTTTTGGTGACGGTGAAAGTGTACGAAGTCGTGCCGGCGTTACCTTCATTGTGAGTCACGTCATCAATAGCGAAGGTCGGCGCCGCATCGTCATTCGTGATTGTGCCCGTGCCATCGGCGTCGCTAATCGTTGCGCCACTCGCTCCTGACAAATGCACCGTGAAGGCTTCATTCGCTTCGAACTTCGTATCGCCGTTGACCAGCACGGTGATCTGCTTCGTCGTATCCGTCGCCAGGAAGTTCAACGTTCCGGAGTTCAATTGATAGTCATTGTCGGCAGTCGTCGCTGTGCCGTCCTGCGTGGTGAAATTCACCGATGAACCCAGTGCTGTACTGCCGGTCTTGGTGACAGTGAAAGTGTACGAAGTCGTGCCTGCGTTACCTTCGTTGTGAGTCACGTCATCAATCGCCAGCGTCGGTGTAGCGTCGTCGTTCGTGATCGTGCCGGTACCGTCGGCCCTGCTAATCGTTGCGCCGCTTGCGCCTGACAGATGCACAGTGAAAGTTTCGTCAGCCTCGAACTTCGTATCGCCGTTGACCAGCACAGTGATTTGCTTCGTCGTATCCGTCGCCAGGAAGTTCAGCGTTCCGGAGTTCAATTGGTAATCACTATCGGCAGTCGTCGCTGTGCCGTCCTGCGTGGTGAAGTTAACGGTGGATGGCAGCGCCGTGCTGCCGGTTTTGGTCACTGTGAAAGTGTACGACGTAGTTCCCGCGTTACCTTCATTGTGAGTCACATCGTCGATAGCGAGGGTCGGCGCCGCATCGTCATTCGTGATTGTGCCGGTACCGTCGGCGTCGCTAATCGTTGCGCCGGTTGCACCTGATAAGTGCACCGTAAAGGCCTCGTTCGCTTCGAACTTCGTGTCGCCGTTGACCAGCACGGTGATCTGCTTCGTCGTATCCGTCGCCAGGAAGTTCAGCGTTCCGGAATTCAACTGATAATCGCCGTCGGCAATCGTCGCGGTCCCGTCTTGCGTGGTGAAGTTAACGGTGGACGGCAGCGCCGTACTGCCTATCTTGGTGACAGTGAAAGTGTACGAAGTCGTGCCTGCGTTACCTTCGTTGTGAGTCACGTCATCGATCGCGAGAGTCGGCGCTGCATCGTCATTCGTGATTGTGCCGGTACCGTCGGCGTCGCTAATCGTTGCGCCGGTTGCACCTGATAAGTGCACCGTGAAAGCTTCGTTCGCTTCGAACTTCGTATCGCCGTTAACCAACACAGTGATTTGCTTCGTTGTGTCACTGGCCAGGAAATTCAGCGTTCCGGAATTCAACTGATAATCGCCGTCGGCAATCGTCGCGGTCCCGTCTTGCGTGGTGAAGTTAACAGCGGATGGCAGCGCCGTGCTGCCGGTTTTGGTCACTGTGAAAGTGTACGAGGTAGTTCCCGCGTTGCCCTCGTTGTGAGTTACGTCATCGATAGCAAGAGTCGGCGCCGCATCGTCATTCGTGATTGTGCCTGTGCCGTCGGCATCGCTTATCGTTGCGCCGCTCGCTCCTGATAAGTGCACCGTGAAAGCTTCGTTATTTTCGAACTTCGTATCGCCGTTGACCAGCACAGTAATTTGCTTTGTCGTATCCGTCGCCAGGAAGTTCAGCGTGCCGGAATTCAACTGATAATCATTGTCGGCGATCGTCGCGGTCCCGTCCTGCGTGGTGAAATTCACCGATGAGCCCAGGGCCGTGCTGCCCGTCTTGGTGACGGTGAAAGTGTACGAAGTCGTGCCGGCGTTACCTTCATTGTGAGTCACGTCATCGATGGCGAAAGTCGGGGCCGCATCGTCATTCGTGATTGTGCCCGTGCCGTCAGCCTTGCTAATCGTTGCGCCGCTGGCTCCTGACAAGTGCACCGTGAAGGCCTCGTTCGCTTCGAACTTCGTATCGCCGTTGACCAGCACCGTAACCTGCATCGTCGTGTCGGCCGGACCAAAATTCAAAGTGCCCGAGTTCAACTGGTAGTCGTTATCAGCAATCGTAGCCGTGCCGTCCTGCGTAGTGAAGTTAACTGAAGAGCTGAGTGTAGTAGTCCCTGTCTTGGTCACCGTAAACGTGTACGAAGTCGTGCCGGCATCCCCTTCATTGTGAGTTACGTCGTCAATTGAGAAGGTCGGTCCGGCAGGTATTTCCCACATGCCTCGTCCGTGTGTCGCAACGCGAAGGACGTGGCTGGTCGGCTGAATCGCCATATCGAAAACTGCTACGCGCGGCAGTCCTGTACCGTATGGAGTCCAATTCGCGCCGCCGTCTTCCGAAACATAGACGCCGATATCAGTGCCGGCAAAGAGCCGGTTTGAGTTGCTCGGATCAACTACGAACGCATCGATGGGAATGCTGGGAATGCCGCTGGCCGCGGCGCTCCAGATTACCGGGTTCACGCCCGTGTCGTTGAGATTCGTGGTCTTGAAAATGCCCTGACCCGCCGTCATGTAGTAAGAGAGCGCGATGTAGGCGACGTTCGGATTATTCGGATCGATGACCGCACGCGAGATGTACTTTTGAGAGGCTGGGGTAAAGTCACGATTAGGATTGTCCGGCAAAGTCGGACTGATATCAGTGAGCGTACTGGAGCCGCTGATCGTGGCGAAAACTCGGTTAAAGGGCGAAGACTCGCCGCCTCTTCCAGTCACCGCAACCAGCCGGATATTGTCATTCGACGGCGAGATGCCAATGGCCGTGATGGGGCAGGGTTGAGAGTTACCGCAACCCGTGGAAAGAAAGGGCGCCTGGCTGACCACAGTCATGCTATCGCCTCGATCGGTCGAGCGGTATAGACGATCACTACCGAAATAGAGTGTGTTGGGGTTGCCCACTCCGCCCGGTCCCAGGGCCAACGGTGGATAGAAGTTTACGTTGTCGGTAAGGTTGAGGCCGTTTGCCGCCTTGCGAGCGCTGCCGTCGCACGAAGGAGTCGGATCGGTAACCCCTCCGGCGCCGCGAAACGCCCACGAATCCTTGGTCGCCAGGCAACTACCGAGATTCGTCCGAGCAAAACCCACGGACAAATTCTGCAGATTCGCAAACGTATGGTACATCGTGACATTAGTCGTATTGGTGGCCGTCTGATCGATCAGCGCGAAGCCCCCGTCGCCGCCCTCGGCACTGGTCCAGTTTCCCGGGTTCGTTTGCTGGGCCTCAGTACCATTGTCCTGCGTACCGCCGATGGTGAAATTTCGATCGGTGGGATGGACCGCAATGCTCTGAAACTGAATTGTGCCCAGTGAGGCGTTGTTTTCATTTAACCAGGCAGTCCCCGCCGCGGCGTCTTGCCGTTTCCAGATGCCGCCGTCATTGCCAAACCAGACGGTAACAGGCGAAGTACCCGGGTCGATAAAGAGCGCATGCGCATGAGTGTGCACGCCCGTGTCGTCTCGGGTGAACGTAACACCGCCATCTGTTGATCTTTTCATTACGTCCGAGCAGGCGCCGCGCGCACTACCGCCCAGATAGACAATATTGGCGTCGTTGGGATCAACCGCGATCGGATCGCCATAAACGCAGAGCCCGCCGCAGAATCCTTCGGCGGCCGGCAGGGGAGCGCTCCAGGTTGCTCCGCCATCCACGGACTTGTACACCCGTCCCTGTTCCGCAACGCCAGAGCAGGTGAGATTTCCAGAGTCCTCATTCGAAGTGACATAGACAGTGACGACAGAATTTACCTTATTGATCGCCAGACGCATTGCCATGCCATCAGGTGAAGACGCCACGAATGTTTGGGTAAACGCGACGGCGCTGGGATTCGGGTCCAGGACGTTGGTGGATCGAAACACGCCGCCGGAATTCGCTGTTCCCGATACCGTGGCCAGCATGTTGTTAGGATTACCGGGTTCGAACACCGCGTCCCAAATCGCGGTGTTGCCCGTTGGCGGCGAGTCAAAACTGTTATCGTCAGTGACCTTAAGCTTTTGGAAAGTCACTGCACCCGCCGCGGCCGTAGCATTGGTTGAGCGATAGAGGCCGCGCAATGCCTTGGGCGGAATGTTGCTACCGATCTCCACGCCGATGATTCCTGAAAAACCTGCGGTGGTGGCCACAAACACGGTGGCCGGATCAGTCGGGTGGACCACAATCTTGCGAATTGAACGCCCACCAAAGGCGGTTGTGTCAGGACCCACGCCGGTGGGGATGGGGGGGTTGATTGGACCAACCAGAGTGGCGGTCGTATCCACATTGTCGATGCGATAAACACCGACTCCAAAGAAACTGTCAGTAGGATCGCTGGGATGAGTAAGCCGAAAGTTAGCCTCGCCGGTGCCGACGTAAAGGATCGTCGGATTCGAGGGAGCCAACGCAATCGATCCAATCGCCAGCGATTGAGCCGTGTCAAAGATCGCAGTCCAGTGCGCGCCTCCGTCGGTCGAGCGCCAGACGCCGCCCTGCGCCGTGCCCAGATAAACCTTATTCGAATTAGTTGGATCCACTACCACCGCAGTGGCGCGGCCGGTCATCGCGGCGGTAACTCCGACCTGCTGAGTCTCACCATTCGGAAGGGGCGCCGGTCCCAGTTCAATCCAGGTAGCAGCGCTTTCAGGTTGCGACGGATTGCTGACGCTCCTCGCAACGCGCCTGGCCGCCTCCTCCTGTCGATCGATCTGTTGGATGGCGGCATTCCGCAGGCGCGCATCAGGAACCGAATCCGGCGTGATACCACGCAAGAGGTTAATGTACTGATTGCGCAGCCGTAGGTACGTGTCACTGTCGATCCTCTGCTCTCCGAATCCGGTAGGCAGAATCCTGGCGCGATCATCCTCCGCAGGATTGCGAGTCTCACGAGAGGTGTGTTCCGGCGTCTGAATGCTGGTCCCAGTGGCTGAAACCGCACCGCTCAAGTCGAGCAGCAACAAGGCGCTCATGAAGGCTAACGCGACCAGCGCAAGGATGACGTTTCTTCTCATATTTATCACAGATCCATAGTGCGAACGGGATTTTTTGACCGACTGATCGACAGGGCGATGAATCTTAGAAATGATTATCAGCCGGCATTTTCCATCTATTGATGCAGTGGGGTTTACCCGGGGCCCGGGAAGGGACAGCGACTCGGTCGCCCTTGGATCGACCGGATGAGCTCAATTACTTTCAATTGTGCGAGGGATCCAGCACGACGAGGGCTTTCGGAATGGGGGAGTTATGCAAATCATCAACCGTTTATCTCGTACAACCTCTGCCTGCACCGTTCAGCGATGATGCAATCTAGCGTCAATCTGTTTCCCTGGTCAAGTAGACGAAAGGAAAAGATAGTGGCCCAGTTTGAATTCTCGGCGAGTCCTCAGCGTTCTCTGCGCCTCGGCGGTCAGTGGTTTCGGTACTTTTCTCCACTGCGGAGACGCTGAGTCCGCGGAGTTCACGCGGAGAAAAACCAAACTGAGCCACTACAAGAAGAAAAGATGTCGAGTACCAAGCTTCAGCTTACCTCTAAAGAGAAACGCAAACTAAAGTTTGTATTCTAACAGGCTGCTGAAAGAGTGATTACGATCCACGAAATTACACGAAGCAGCACGAAGTCACACAAAAAAGGCGCGGTTTTCTTTCGTGTTATTTCGTGTTCGTTCGTGTGACTTGGTGGTTCGTATGGATGCTTTGATCTATACACTTTGTTCTTCAGCAACCTGCTAAACACCTGTAAGCAGCAGAGTCTCAACGCTCGTGACAGGCGTTTAGAGGACAGACTTTAGTTTGCGTCTGGGCCCGAGTGATCTACAGCGGACGTGTTTCAGGTAGCCGTATTATTTGCGGCGCTTGAAATAATAGACGGGATCCGCGGGCAGACCGGCGACTGACACCAACTCCCAACCGTTCCTGCCTGCCTTGTCCAGTTGTGATTCCAGGACAAAGCCCTCGCGACCGAAGGAACCGTCCTGCTTGCGCATCTCTGAATTGCCGGTGGCCTCAAAGTTTGTACTACTCGGCCTCTGTAGAACGAGATACTCCCACCTTTCGGCTATGTCGGTCGGAGGCTTGCTTCTTGATCCTTGCCCGCTGGTCTTCAGTACCAAAGCTGAAACTGGAATCAGAACGAGCAGAGTCAATAGAATTGTGCGCTTCATGAATTCCCTCCTGAAGAGTCGCGAGTCTGATTGTCGGGGCCGTTAGACGTGGTGTTAAGTTCGTAGTCTTCACGCGCAAGAGCGGCGTTTGTTCCAGTAGAACAGTCGCGAGTCTGGAGTCGCGACTACTTCTTAGGCAGTTTCTCACGGAAGTCCTTAACCAGACGCTCGCTCAATCGGGAAAGAGTCGGGAGTTTCAGCGGCCCTGCCAGATAGCGTCCATAGGCGGCGTCGCGCAACGCATCCAGATCGAACTTCTCTTTGAAGTGTTGGCGATACGCCTCGAACGGCACTGCCAGCCCCTCCATCGCGTTGTCGTCGAGACTCACCAGAAAGACAAAATCGGCTTCGCTCAGCTTCTCTGAGATCTTAAAGAACTGCCACTCCTCAATCTTGTTTCGGACTTTGCTTTCGGCGCCCAACTCCAGACAGATATTGTCGGCAGTGGCAACGGTTCCGCGCAACGGATCCACAACCACTTGCTGTGGCGAGCGCCGAAAGGCGACGATGTACATTGATTGCCCCGGGTGAAAGGCAAAACGGCCGGATGCTGATTGCGCGTTGACGCGAGTGGCGGCAAGGCTGATGCAGCACAGAGCCAGGACGGGAGCAAGACCAGAACACAACTTTCTCTTCATGGAACCCTCCTCAAAAGTGAGCTATTGGTTTTGGGAAACGCGAACACCGCTGTCCGCACGCTAATGCTGGGGAGAGGGCCGGGGAGAGGGTTTCAATGATCCGAAACGTGACCTTGCAATAGACTTCATAGGCTGAAGTCTTGTTTGTGTCAAGATTTTTATGCTGTCGATGTCGTTGCGTTCTAACTGCCCCACCGGGGCATCGGCAAAACCGGGTTGGAGGATGCAGCCCATTGGATCGCCGTCAACTCACACGTTCATCCTCGCCACGCGCCGGTCGCTTTGTGAGTCTTGCTCCACAGATCATTGATTGAGTTCTCGTTGAGCAACTTGGTGACGTAAACAATCTGGCCCATGTGTGTAGCCATGTGTATCGCCACGCCGAATAAATCTTCAAAGACCGTCGAATAGTAAGCAGGCTCAGTCGAAGGATCGGTCAGTCGTGCAGCATCCATAGCAGCAAACGTCCGGTCTGTCAGCGCGACCATTTCATCGAGCATCGCGAGCAGTTGCGCCTTCGACATCGCCGCTATGTTGAATTCGGCCGGACGGTCACGTTCATAAGTGTGCCCGCCTATCCGCCCGCAGAGAAAGTGCAGCACCGCTCCACGCACGTGCAGCACGAGGTTGCCGACGGAATTACTGCGTTCGTTGGCGCGCCACCACAATTGCTCTTCGCTCAATTGCTCAACGCAGGTGCGGATCTGGGCCGGCATGGTTTTGCTGATGCGCACACGCAAGGCTGCAAACGCAAATGTGCTCAAGTCGTCGTCTTTTTCCAATTCTGCTCTCCCTCCCGATACTCACGGAACGTTATCCATCGTGCGCGCCACCAGCCACCGGCCACTTTCTCGACGCCACACTTCCAGATAACGGCGATCGATTTCCTGGGTCTCTCCACCGGCCCGGGGTGTAACGCTCACCCGAAAGCTGCCCCGGGTGAAAGCGAAGTCTCCGGAGACAACGATCTCATCGTTGGTGACCTCAACGCGCGAAAGGAATTTGCTGAAGAGTGCGACCAGACGCTGCTCGATCTCGGCCTTCGATTCGGGCGGCGCGCCGTTACGCACCTTGATCAGATCGGGCGCATAGTATGAAAGGACACCGTGAATATCGCCGGCGTTATAGGCTTTGATGAATTCTTCGATGGCGGTTTCGATCGCTCGCTGGTCAGTCATGCGCGCGGATATTAGGGCAATTGCAGGTTTCCGGAAAGGGAGAGCTGTTGCCGGTAGTTTTCCAGCGAGCCTGGGCTCAGACCGATCAGGCGAACTTCGCGTGCTCTGCACCTTTGCGTGAAAAGTCTTCGCCAGTCGTCATGGTCATAACCGCGGACGCAGAATCTCACGCAAAGGCACAAAGCACGCAAAGACAAGTTGCGGCAAACTTGCGAGCTCAAACTAGCACTGCCCGCAGTACCGCTTCCTGACCCTTTGATGCGATAATGCACGCGCTTTCCCCAAATTACTTTGCCAAATTCCACTTCAAAGGATCTTTTTATGAAGCGACTCTTCGTCTCGTTGTCGATTCTTATATTCGTGCTCTCCGCGGCTGCCTTGGCACAGGATCATCCCTTCGCAATCGGCGATCTATTAAAAGTTCGGCGCGTCAGCGACCCCCAGGTTTCTCCGAAGGGCGATCTGGTCGCGTACACAATCACCGACATTAATAAGGAGGCGAACCGCGGCGTCGCTCAGATTTATCTGGTTCCGATCGGTGGCGGCTCCACGCGGCAACTGACGAACGATTCACAGCCTTCCTCATCACCGCGATGGTCGCCCGATGGCTCGAAGATCGCTTTCATTCGTGAAGATCAGATTTGGACCATGGACGCTTCCGGCGGTTCACTCAAACAGGTGACTACTATCTCAACCGGCGCGGGCGATCCGGTCTGGTCGCCGGACGGCAACTGGCTGGCGTTCGCCTCGGACGTCTACCCCGAGTGCAAAGACGACGCCTGTAACAAACAGCGTGCGACTGACGCGGCGCAGAGCAAGGTGAAAGCGCACGTTGCTGAGCGACTGCTCTATCGTCATTGGAAAACCTGGAAAGACGGACAGCGCACACACGTGTTCGTGGTCTCTGCCGAGGGCGGCACGGCGCGTGATCTGACACCCGGCGATTACGATGCGCCGCCGTTCAGTCTGGGCGGGCCCACTGATTACGCGTTTTCGCCTGATTCAAAAGAGTTGGCCTACGCCAGCAATCACGACAAAGTCGAAGCAATTTCGACGAACGGTGACATTTGGGTGGTTTCCGTTAACGGTGGTCCAGCCAGAAACATCACCGAAGCCAATCATAGTTATGACGGCTCGCCACAGTTCTCGCCCGACGGCCGCTTTATCGCCTACCGTTCGCAAACTACGCCCGGATTTGAAGCAGATCGTTTTCGCCTGATGCTCTATAACCGCCAGACCGGCAAGGCGCAATCGATCACGGAAAGTCTGGATTCGTCCGTCGACGAGTTCACTTTTGCGCCGGACGGCAAGTCGGTCTACCTCGGCGCCGAAGACCATGGACGCGGTCCGATCTATTCAGTTGCAATCACCGGTGGTCCACTCAAGAAAATAACCAGTGGAGGCGGCGCTCACAGCGACATTCACGTTACCGCGGATGGCAAAACGCTGGTCTATTCGCGCAGCAGTATGACTAAGCCGAGCGAGATCTATAGCACCGATGCCGATGGTCAAGGCCGCGTCAATACGCTTACAACAACCAACGACGCGTTCATTTCGTCATTCAATCTCAGGCCCGCGGAAGATGTGACCTGGATCGGCGCCGGGGGCACGAAGGTCGGCGGCTGGTTGATCCAACCGGCGAAGTTCGAGCTCAACAAAAAATATCCGCTGGCGGTTTTGATTCACGGCGGGCCGCAGGGAGCGTGGAACGATAACTGGGGCTATCGTTGGAATCCACAGATCTATGCGAATGCCGGCTATGTTGTTTTCATGCCAAACCCGCGCGGTTCGACCGGCTATGGACAGCAGTTTGAAAACGAGATTTCCGGAGACTGGGGCGGTAAGGCCTTCGTCGACATCATGAACGGTGTGGCCCAGGTTGCGTCGTTGCCCTACGTCGACAAGAGTCGCATTGGCGCGGCGGGCGCGAGCTACGGCGGCTATATGATCAACTGGATCGAAGGACACAACAACGACCCGCGTTTTCAATTCAAAGTGCTCGTCTCGCATGACGGCGTTTACAACCTGACCAGCATGACGGGAGTCACCGAAGAACTCTGGTTTACCGATTGGGAATTCAAGGGCACACCCTGGGCCAACCCCGCTCTGTACGATCGCTGGTCGCCGCATCACTTTGTGCAGAATTTCAAAACGCCCATTCTGATCATCACCAACGAACTCGATTACCGGGTGCCTGTCGGCGAAGGTCTGCAGTTGTTCACTGCCGCGCAACGCATGGGCGTCGAGTCAAAACTGATCGTCTTTCCCGATGAAGGTCACTGGGTTTTGAAGCCACAGAATTCCGAGTTCTGGCACAACAATGTGCTGGGCTGGCTGAATAAGCATCTGCAGTGAACGAAAAACAAAGAGGATTTAGCCGCGGATGAACGCGGATCCGCGCGGATTAGAACCGCGAATGTTTGCGCATCCAAACCACTACGCGATTGATTGATGATGAGTGTTGCGCAATTTTACTTGCCACCGGCGACTGATAGTTCTAAAGTCGTCGCGGATTCAGCTACACCCCCTTGGTGAATCTCCTGACCAACTCCGGATCGTCGCACTAATTTTCGTCGTCGTTAACCAAAATCCTTACGGAGGTTTGTATCCATGCGAAGACTCACCGGGCGACTTGTCGTCTTCTCGTTACTTATTTCAATTCCATTCCTAACCGTCGGCAGCACCCGCGCCGCTGATTTCAAGCGCGAAGTCATCTACCAAATCCTGACCGACCGCTTCTTTGACGGCAGTTCGGCCAACAACAACCCTTCACAAAGCGCGGGTCTCTACGACTCGACGAAAACAAACTGGCGGCTTTACTGGGGCGGCGATCTCGCCGGCATCCAGCAGAAAATGTCCTACCTGGCGGGAATGGGAGTAACCGCCATCTGGATCTCGCCGCCGGTCGACAATCTGAATACAAACATTCCTGACGGCGGCGGCAACCCGACCGCTTCCTATCACGGCTATCAGGGCCGCGACTTCAAACGCGTCGAAGAACACTTCGGCAACACGAGCAATACCTGGACTGACTTTGACAGCATGGTCAGCGCGGCGCACTCGAACGGCATTAAAGTGATCGTCGACTTTGCTCCCAACCATTCGACTGCTGACAACGCCGGAGAGTTCGGCGCGTTCTACGACAGCGGCACGCTCGTCGGCAACTATACCAGCGACACGAACGGCTACTTTCATCACAACGGCAACATCTCGAATTTCGACGATCGTTACCAGTTGCAGTACTACGCGCTCTTTGATCTGGCCGATTTCAATCAGGAGCACGCCACCGTCGACGCGTATCTGAAAGCGGCAGCGCAACTGCTTCAGCAACACGGCGTGGACGGCTTTCGCATCGACGCCGTCAAGCATGCGACCTGGGGCTGGGAATATAGCTTCGCCAATTCGATCTTCACCTACGGTGATAGTTTTCTTTTCGGCGAGTGGTACCAGGGCAACACCAACGATCCGCTCTATCACGATTCGTACAAGTTCGCGAACAAGAGCGGCATCTCTCTCCTCGACTTTCCTTTGAACACCGCCATTCGTAGTGTTTTTGGATCGAACAGCAATTTCTCGGACATTGACGGCGTGCTCTCACAGGAAGGCACGAACTTCCTCTGGAAGGAAGATCTGGTGACGTTCATCGACAATCACGACATGGCTCGTTTCCTGACCATCAACAATAACAACAATCGTCTGCACGAAGCGATGGCCTTTACGCTGACCAGCCGCGGCATTCCGTGCATTTACTATGGCACCGAACAGTATCTGCACAACGACACCAGTGGCGGGACGGATCCTTATAACCGCCCGATGATGTCGGCGTTCGATACGACAACGACGGCGTACAAATTGACCGGGACACTGTCGACCTTGCGTCACAACAACCCGGCGATTCCCTACGGCTCGACGGGCCAACGTTGGATGAGCAACGACGTCTACATCTTCGAACGCAGATTCTTTGGCAGTACAGTGCTGGTGGCGATCAATAAGAACGACTCGTCGTCGACAAACATCAGCGGCTTGAACACTGCGTTGCCTGCCGGAACCTATTCCGATTACCTGACGGGACTGCTGGGCGGCTCAGGTATCACCGTGACCAGCGGCAGCGGCGGAAACAATCCCGTAACCAACTTCACGCTGCCCGCGCACACTGTGGCGGTTTGGCAATTCACCGAAGGCACGGCCGCGCCCGAAGTCGGTTCGATTGGACCCACCAGCGGACAAGCTGGTGTCAAAGTAACGATCGCCGGCCGCAATTTCGGCGCATCGGCTGGTTCCGTAAAGTTCGGCACCACCACCGCCACGATCAACTCGTGGTCGGCGACACAGATCGTTTGCACCACGCCCTCAGTCACTAACGGCGTCTATAACGTGACCGTGACGAACTCAGGGAGTCAGGTGTCAAACGGTATTCAGTACACGGTGCTGACCGCGAAACTGATCCCCGTAACATTCACGGTAAACAATGCGACGCCCACAAGTACTGGCGACTACATCTTTCTCACAGGCAACACCATCGAGTTGGGCCAGTGGAGCACGACCTGGGACGGCGCGGTCGGACCGATGCTCACGCCGAACTATCCCAACTGGTTTTTGAATGTGAGTGTGCCGGCCGGACAAACAATCCAGTTCAAATTCATTAAGATCGCGGCCGGCGGCGGAGTGACGTGGGAGGCAGGCTCCAACCACAGCTACACCGTGCCCACGAGCGGCACGGGCTTCGTCAATGTGAACTGGCAGTATTAGCATTAGCGGCAGCACCACGCGGCTATGCCGCCTGATGTGCGGAAGGGCTAAGCCCTTCCGGCCATCATTAATAAAACCCGGGGCTACGCCCCAAAATCGAAGTTAGGGGCCGCAGCCTCGAAAACCATTGACTCGAATCGGAAGGGCAGAGCCCTTCCGCACATCAGGCGGCACAGCCGCGAACGCCGTTCCAAGAGTCGGGCTAGCAGGTTACTGAAAAACAAAGTGTATCGATCAAGAAAACCATACGATCCACGAAGTCACACGAACGAACACGAAATAACACTAAGAAAAACGCAACTTGTTCGTGTGACTTCGTGTCGCTTCGTGTAATTTCGTGGATCGTAATCACTTTTTTCAGCAGCCTGTTGGAAGCCCCTGGTGTGAATGAGAGTCCGCATTAGCAACTGCCTCCGAGGTGGTCTTCTGTCTTGATTTTGAGAAGGACGAGGAGATGCAAAGGTCTCTATTTGCAGGCGTGATGTTACTGGTCCTTTGCTGGTTACCGGGAACCGCGAAAGGCCAGGAAATCACGCCGCAGGCCCCTGCGGCAAAAACCACCACCCACCCTCTAAAAAAGTACGCGGGCCGCTACGAACTGGAGACCGGGATCATCCCCATCTCAACTCTCGATGTGACGTTGGAGAACGGCGAACTCTGGATCAAACCTTCTTCATCAAAGCGACGCCGGCTGCTGCAGAAATCCGACGCGCTTTTCATAGACGAAATCGGCGGCGGCTCTTACACTTTCAATAGCGATGAGAAGGAAAAAGTCGTCAGCCTGACGTTCCAATATGAAGGAGATGACTACACGGCCCAAAGGATCGTGCTGCCGCCCCCGAGTCTCAAAGGCAACACGACGTTTCGGCTGCAGGGCTTTACGAAAGCAAACCTCGTCGTTCTATCAGGCTCATTCAATAACTGGAGTCAGTCGCAATTCATTTTTGGCAAAGAAGGCGACGGCTGGGTCTGCCGCATCGATCTGTCGCCGGGCACGTATCTTTACAAATTCATCGTCGACGGTAACTGGATGCTTGATCCCGCCAACCTGAACACGCAAGAAGATGATTATGGCATCCAGAACTCGGTCGTGATCGTCACCCAGGTCGCAGTTGAAAAACCTTCGCCCAATTTGTAACGCAAACTGTTAGTTTGCGCGCGGGTTGAATGCTACTCACGCGTCGCAAACTAACAGTTTGCGTTACATTAGCGGCGTGCCCTACACCAACACAGAGACTAGCAACCGGAGAGCGAATTCTTGAGCACCCTGGCCAAAGGATTGATCATCACCGGCGTCGTGTTGGTGGTTATTGTCATCGGCGGAATCGCGTCCGCCGTGTATCTGATTTCGCAGCAAACCGGACCGCTGCTGGCGAAAAGCAAGCAAGCGATGGAGGATGGCCGGCGCGTTGGCGCCACCACTGACAACAACGGCTGTGTATCCGAGACCCTGGCCGGCTACAAGAAAGAACCGGGATTTACCAAAGCAGTTACGAGCCAGGTATTCCTCAGCGGCTGCCTGCCTGCAAGCCGCGCCACTCCTGGGTTTTGTGATGCGGTTCCCCCTCAGACAGAGATCATGAAATCCGTCAGTTGGCGAGGAGAGCAGTGTCTGGCGGCTGGTATTTCGGGAGACAGTTATTGCAGCCAGCTCTTTGGCCCGGTGCAGCAGTTCTGCGACCTGCAGCGCAAGACTGCCAAGTGATGCCGAACAAAAACTTTCGCGTTTCAGTTGAGTGTTAGCAGGGCTGGAAATTGAAACGCAAAGGACGCGAGGGTTCTTCGCAATGAACGCAAAGGGTTGTCCTTGGCGCTCCTTTGCCGTTCTCCTTTGCCTTCTTTGCGTTAAAATTATTGATTCAGAAGCTGGACCGTGAGTTTTGACACAGCCTATTTACGGCGAGTCATTGCGTGATCATTGCGCGCTCACCAGCAGGCAATGTTCGAGGTGCGGACCGCCAATCCAGAATTTTTTCCCAACGCCTTGCAGCGTAACTCTTTGATCTTTTCTTAGCTTCGTCATGGTTTCCTTCTGGTCGTCGTCGAAGCTGCAGGTTACCCATTGCACGACGCCACCGCCATTGAGCCTGACGTTCGCAGTGGGTGGAAGAGTATCTCTGGTGTCCACCGCTCGAACGATGCCCGTAACTACGACATACTTGCCGGAATACTTCTTTGAGTTCCCCTGGGCGTCGCGTTTGTATTCGCGAAAAAGATCCTCGGCCGTGACGATAATTGATGGATGGCCCAGTACCCTGCTGGTCGGAAAATTTGCGCCTGTGTTAGTGGACCAGGCGCGAGCCGGCGGCGAAGCAAAGACGATACCCAAAATCAGCGGGAGGTTTGCCACCAGCATCATCAACCCAGTTAGTTTGAGATGCCGGTCTTCGACCAGGTAAAAAATCCGCCCGGGAAAATAGACCAGCGCCGCCGCAACGCTCATCACAATCAGCCTCCCCAAAAAGTCGGTGAAACTGCCCCTTCTGCCGAGCGGTGTCGAAATCACGACTTCCCGAAACGACTCGCTTGCGGTCAAGCCGCCCCACAAAATCTGCAGACAGATCACATTGAGGAACATGCAAACGTCACCGAGTTGTTCGGCTTTCGGCGTAGCGAGGAACGCCCAGCGCGGCTCCTTTTTCGGTCGCAGGAAATAACGATAGATCAGGATGATACTGGCAATACTCCAAACAAATCCGCCCAGTAACGCCAGCAGTCCGATGTCTGATCCGACCGAGTCGTTCTCAAAGATCACTTCGCTGATCAGTATCGCGGCGGCTCCGGAAATAATGATCATCATTACCAGGTAGACAAACATGAACCAAAAAAGGAGACAACCGACAGTCGAGTTGGTGTTGAAGCTGCTGCTTCGTTGGTGAAAGGACCAACGCCTGAGAGTCGGCCCCAGCGGTTGCAGGAACAGTAAACCAGCAAAAAAGACGCCCACTGCCAATTTTGCCAGGACATCTTCTTCGGCGCGTTGAACGAGATTCAGCGAAAGGACCGTGGCCACGCGCAGCAACAGTACGCCCATGAGAAACACAATAACGTCGAGCAATATGCCTCGATTGTGTGGGGCAAATATCCGGCTGAAGTCAACCTTCTGTATCGCTTTTCTGATCACGATTTCAAGAGCGCATCACACCAGCGGGCCCTTACTGTGTGTTCCAGTGGTGGTGACCTAATTTGCGTTTAGCAGGCTGCTGAAAAACTCAACTCTTTGGAGTGCGGCGGCAGCGACGCCGCTTTGGATATTGACTCGCGCCTCAGAAAGTAATTGGAAGATAGCCTCGATCCAAAGCGGCGTCGCTGCCGCCGCACTCCAAATTTTGCGTCCTTCGTTGAATCGAGAGTTTTTCAGCAGCCTACTAAACGAACGGTCGAGATCAAAATTAGGGCGCTACCCGGTCAGGTGCTTTGCAATCAACGACACACACTGATCTCTTCCTGACCACGAGCTGATTAGAGTCGAGGTTGTAATCTCAAGCGAGAATGGCTTTCAATGTGAAAGCAAGCCAGCAAGTCCCGAGGCTCAGTCAGGTCAACGCTTCTTCAGCGCGCTGGAGCGGCGGGACAATCGCGATGAAGTCATCCGCAAAGCGTTCGGCGTACCGGTTCAATAATTCTGTGACGCGTTCCAGTTTCGGCGAGCAAACAATCAAGCCGACGTGATGTTTCTTCTTCACGCGATAGACGATCTCGGGATCGTCGTATGCAGATGTGTCGGGATTCTCCTGGCGCGCCAATGAAAGCACGATGCCTGAATAATCTTTGCGCGGCTTGCTTGTCTTTGTACCAACCTCGGCTCCGATTTCCAGCCGAGCCCATTCACGCCAAAGGTTCACTCCGGCGGCGGCTTCCAATGCCTCGGCAATGTAAGCACCGCCAACACGCTTGGCAATTTCCAAAAAATAGAACTTTCCGTCGGTCGCGCTTTTGATGAATTCAGCGTGGGCCACTCCTCTTTCCAAACCCAGAGCTTTGATCAGTCTTCGATTGATTTCCAAAAGCCGCTTCTGGTCCGCCGAACCGTGGGCTACGGTGTGCGAGACATAAGCGCCGCCGCCATGCGCCACCAGCATCGGCGGCCGCCCGTAACGATTGGCCGCGGCAAACAGCACGCGGCCGTTCTGGACTGTCGAGTCGACGTGAAAGACCTCGCCGGGAATGAATTCCGCCATCAGGTAATACAAAGAGCGCTCGTTCAGACGCTCGCGTGCGTCGAGTTCCTCGATGGTGCGCCACACTTCCTCGGGCGTCTCCAGCTTGCGAACGCCGATCGCTGAGGCGTCGGATCGCGGCTTAACGATCCAGGGTGGGGGTACGCGATCCATGAAGGCGGCAATCTCGCTGTGATTGAGCAACGGCACAAAGTCCGGCACGGTAATTCCTGCGGCTTTGGCCTTCGCACCCATCTGAAACTTGTCGCGAAAGGCGTTGGCATTCGAACTGCTCATGCCGGGCACTCCCAGGTGCTCGCGAATCAGTCCGGCCAGGACCACGTCGAACTCTTCCACGGCGACGACGCGATCGATGCGGTGCGTCTGCGAGATGTGCCGCATCAGATCGAAGAAGATCTCCTGAGCCGCATCGTTGGGCAACGCAAACAGTTCGTCGATACTCTCGCGCGGCCAGGCTTCCTCGAGGAACTTCTCTTTGGTTACGACCACTACACGACAACCGTGGCTCTTCAACTCGCGGATAAAGTCCACGCCTTTGAAGAAGGTCGCCAGGACTACCACGTTGAGTGGCGGCGATTCGCTCTTGGTCATAGGATTATCTCACCGGCAACCGGCGCGGGCGGCCCGCGAAGCGACCGCGATCAGGCGAAATCCAAAAAGCCCAATGGTCGCGTACTCGTTTAGCGCACGAACAGAATGACTAATGCTCAAGTTGGACCAACTATATACTTTTTGCAGAGTCATGGTCACGCCTGTTAATGTAGCCGGCGCCATACTGGCCAAACATTCAGTCTGCTTTCTCATTCTCACCGAGGCTTTAGACCGGTGATCATTTGCAGCATTAGCACGGAAACCGTTTGAACGGTTTCCCTTCTCCGGAGTCGGTCCAGGCCACCGGGCTAAAGCCACAGTGTGAATGGGAAGGAACCAACACGCAAATCGTGAAATTATCGACAAACTAAAGTTCGTCGGAGAGCGGAGAACCCCCAATGATCTTTCGTGGCCCATACCCGGATGTCGCTATTCCTGAAACGCCCCTGACGCCGTTCGTATTGCATCACGCACTAGAATACGGCGACAAACCCGCGCTCATCGATGGCCCAACCGGCCGCGTGATTACCTACACGGGTTTGGCTCAGTCGATCAGATGCGTTGCTGCCAGCCTGGCGGCGCGCGGATTCAAGAAGGGCCAGGTACTGGGGATTCTGAGTTCAAATCTACCGGAATACGCGGTCATGTTTCACGGTGTCGCCCTGCTTGGCGGGGTCTCTACTCTGATCAATCCTTTATATACCGAACACGAAATTGGTCATCAACTACAGGATGCCGGCGCGCGCCTTCTGATCACCGGGGAGCAGTTTGTCGATAAGGGCCGCGCGGCAGGCCAGGCAGCGCACATCGACGAGTTGTTTGTTTTTGGCGAGGCCGAAGGCGCTACCTCCTTCGCCTCCCTGCTTGAAAATGACGGCGAGTTCCCCGCCGCCGAGATTAATCCGCACGAGGATCTGGTGGCCCTGCCTTACTCGAGCGGCACAACCGGATTGCCAAAGGGCGTGATGCTCACTCATCGAAACCTGGTGGCTAATCTCTGCCAGATGGACGGGATGGACTACTTTACTGGAAACGACACACTGGTCTGTGTGCTGCCGATGTTTCACATTTATGGATTGATGGTGATTCTGAACATGGGTCTGCGCAAGGGCGCGACGATCGTCACCATGCCGCGTTTCGAACTCGAGCAATTTCTGCGAGTGGTCCAGGATCACGGAGTGACGATGGCTCACATTGTACCGCCGATCGTGCTCGCGCTCAGCAACAGTCCGTTGGTGGCTGAATATGACATCTCAAAACTGCACACGATTTTTTCCGGCGCCGCGCCGCTCAGCGATCCACTGACAAAAGTTTGCATCGAACGTCTCGCGTGCAAAGTGCGGCAGGGCTATGGCATGACCGAAACCAGCCCGGTGACCCATTCGTCTCCCGGAGATCCGGCTCACGTCAAGGCGGGCTCAATCGGCATTTGCGCTCCGAACACCGAGTGCAAGATAGTCGATCTGAAAACGGGTGAGCCGTTAGGCCGTAATCAGGAAGGCGAGCTGTGCGTGCGCGGGCCGCAAATCATGAAAGGCTACCTGAACAAACCGGAAGCTACTGCGCATACCGTCGATGCCGAAGGTTGGCTGCACACGGGCGATGTCGGCTATGCGGACGACGATGGTCATTTCTTCATCGTCGATCGCGCTAAGGAGCTGATCAAATACAAGGGATTCCAGGTTGCCCCGGCAGAACTCGAAGCCATCCTGCTGACGCACTCGGCTGTGGCGGATGCAGCCGTCATCCCCATCCCTGACGACGAAGCCGGAGAAATACCAAAAGCCTTTGTGGTGCTAAAGGGCGAAGCTGCTGCTGAAGAGATTCTCGCCTTTGTGGCCGTCCGCGTGGCGCCGTTCAAGAAGATCCGGCTCATGGAATTCATCGATAAGATCCCGAAGTCCGCATCCGGAAAAATTCTGCGCCGTGTGCTGGTCGATCGAGATCGAAAAGCGCGGGACACAAGCGCCTGATTTTTTGCGGAAAACCCTTGACATGGACCAGTCCAAAGACATACATTCCCCTCACACCAACCCCCACATTGTGCAGGGCATTTCGCTCGGGGTAGTTAATCGTTAAGCAGGAATTCAGTTCCCCCTCAGCTAAGCAACTTTCCGTCATTCGCGTCTCCCCGGATGCCCACTTTCAGGAGGGATCAAAATGTTCAGCACGCCGCTCGTCAAATACCAGGAATTCAGGAGACTGTTCTACTTCGTAGTCGTCGCATTATGCGGCACGGCCATTCTTTGGGGTTTCCAAACAAAGGCCAAGGGTCCGGTGCGGACAAAATCCCGGCCGTCGCAACAGTCGCCCAACGTCGGTGTCAACGCGTACCGGCAAACTAATCTTGTTTCGGATATTCCGGGAGCGGGCAGGATTCTCGACCCCAATCTGGTGAATCCGTGGGGCATTGCCCAGTCTGCGACTAGTCCTTTCTGGGTCTCAAACAACGGGACCGGGACATCGACACTTTATGGCGGCGACGTCGCCGGCAGTCCCTTCACCAAGAACACGCTGACAGTCACTATTCCCGGGGGACAGAATACGGGCGTATTTTTCAACGGCTCGAGCAGTTTTGTAATTACCGATGGCAGTGGCACCGGGCCGGCGCGATTCATTTTCGACACCACCGCGGGCACGATCGCGGGGTGGCGCTCAGGGACCGCCGCGGTGCAAAAGGTCAGTGATCCGAACGCCGCCTATACCGGCATCGCGACTGGCGGCGATGCGACGTTCACCTTTATTTATGGTGCTAACTTCAAAGCCGGCAGAATTGACACCTATGGCACAAATTTTACAACCGTGCACTTTGCTCCTGACGACTTCGTCGATCCAACGATTCCGGCAGGCTATGCGCCCTTCAATGTGCAGAACCTGGGAGGCAAAATTTATGTCGCCTACGCTCTGCGCGGCCCCGGCGGCGATGAGGTAGCAGGCCCCGGGAATGGCTTCGTCAATGTCTTCATGCCGAATGGTCAATTGATACAAAGATTGGTTTCCAACGGGGTGCTCAATGCGCCGTGGGGAATGGCGATCGCGCCCGCCTCTTTCGGGCCCTTTGCCAATGCCGTGCTGGTAGGAAATTTCGGCGACGGCAGAATCAACGCTTTCGACGCAAACACTGGCGTGTTCCTCGGAACTTTGAATGATCAGGCCGGCAATCCGCTCGAGATTGAACGTCTATGGGCCATCACTTTCGGAAACGGTGTTGGCGGTGGCGATACAGGCACACTCTATTTCGCCGCGGGCATCGGCGACGAGGCGCATGGCATCTTTGGCTCCGTGGTCCCAGCCGCCAACGCACCGGCGCTGATCTCTTTAAGCTCAGACACGTATAGCGTCAGCGAAGGCGCCGGCTTTATTGATGTCACAGTCAATCGTTCAGGCGATACCAGCCAGGTTGCCACGGTGAAGTTCTCGACCTTTACCGGGACCGCGCCGGACGATGCTTCAGCAGTGTCAGATTTCATCCCCAGCAACGGCACCTTGAATTTCGCCGGCGGCGAGGTGAGCAAGACCTTTCGCATTCTGGTGATCGACGACGCCTTTGTGGAAGGCCCCGAACACCTGCATGTGATGTTGAGCAATCCAACCAGCGCAGCTTTGACTGTGCCCCACGAAGCCGAGGTGACCATTAACGATAATGACAGCGCCGGTGCGCTTTTGCCGGCGCCGGCGACCTTTGTTTCCAGTTTGGATGGCGCCCACGAGGTACCCGCGAAAGTAACCAATGGTACGGGCACGGGCATTGTGATCGTCACCAATGAAGCAACCGGCGCCGCCAAGGTGTCGCTCGCCTTTTCGGGAATGACCAGCGGCACGACGGCGGCGCACATTCACGGACCGGCGGCGCCTGGCGTTAATGCTCCGATACTGTTTCCCTTGCCGATTGCCACGGGAGTTACTTCAGGAGGCGTCAACAACTTTGACATCACGATGTCGCCTACACAAATTCAGCAATTGAAAGACGGGCTCTTCTATTTCAACGTCCACACCACCAACAATCCTGGTGGAGAGATCCGCGGTCAGATCTTCTTCAATCCGATTGATGAAGCGGGGTACTTTGTTCGCGAACAGTACTTTGATTTTCTCAATCGACAGCCTGATGCCGGCGGCCAAAGTTTCTGGACCAGCCAGATCACGAACTGCAATGTGAACACCACCTGTATCAGCGCCAAACGTATCGACGTCTCCGCGCAGTTTTTCCTGACACTCGAATTTCAGGTCACTGACTTTTATGTCTATCGAGTGCGCAAGGCGTCGTTCGGTGTGCTGCCAACGTTCAGCCAGTTCACGCTGGACCGCAGTCAAATAGGGGCGGGTACTGATCCTGAGAAGAAGACCTTTACCGAAGGCTTTGTGCAGGCAGGCGATTTTCTCGGCGTCTATCCGACTTCCCAAACCGGCATTCAGTTTATCGACAAGTTGGTCGCGACCGTGCTGGCGGGCTCGGGCGTGGATCTGACTTCCCGGAAGCCCGATCTGCAAAGCGAGTACCTGATGGAAGTAACGCAAACGGCCAGTCGCGCCCGCGTGATTCGTCGTTTGGTTGAATATCCGGAGTTCGTTAACGCTGAGTTCAATCGCGGCTTTGTGGCAGCCGAGTACTACGGCTATCTGCGTCGTGATCCGGATCCGTCAGGGTATAACTTCTGGCTCGGGGTGCTGAACAATCCTTCCACTCAAGCCACTTCCCGCACGATGGTCTGCTCATTCCTTACTTCGGCTGAGTACCAGTTGAGGTTTGGACCAACCGTCACGCGGACGAATGCTGAGTGCGCGACAATCGCACCTTGATCAGTGGGCAGTAGGCAGTAGGCAGTGGGCAGAAGGCAGTGCGCCAGTAGTTCATAGCTCCGTTTAGACAGGGCACTTGTGCCCCGCGCGGCGACGGCGGACAAGTCCGCTATCTAAACGAAGCTGTGAACTACCCGCCCACTGCCTTCTGCTTTCTGCCTACTGCCTACTGCTCTGTTCATCCCGGTCTCACCTGCGCTATAGTTTTCTCGCCCCGTTTTAATTTCGTGCCCCCGATCGAAAGGAAGTATCAATAATGCTCAAGCGACGTCACTCATCATCAATATTGATGGCCGCCTTGTTGCTGACCACCGTGGCCGCAGCACGAAACCTAAGCCTCGCTCAAAGCGACCATTCTGATTGGCAAACGCTGCGACCTGATGGTGAAGAGTTCAGCATCCTGATGCCGAAGGATCCGAAATTCGAAGAGAGCAAGGAGCCCTATCATCGGGATATGACTTTGAGTACGCGATTGTATTTGTCGACCGCGGCGCGCGGACCGGTGCTCGCGGTGGTTTCGCTGAGCGGCATCAAATCCACCGGTGCGTACAACGATTCCTCGCGGCTCAACTCATATGTCGATGCGTTCAAGAATTGGTTTCCGCAAAAAGTCCGAGGCAAAGACGCCGTCGCGCGATTAACTTTCGTGGCAGACAAGACACTGTATGGCAATGTCGGCCGCGAGTATCGGGTGGTGATTGGTGACCTCTCGGGCACCGCGCGCGTCTTTGCCACTCGCCGAGCTTCTATGCAGCCGTAATCCTCAATACGAAGAAGGACGACGAGCTGGCCGAGGAATTCCTCAGTTCCTTTGTCTTGCCTGAGAAGACCGCTCCCACAACGGAAACCGTCGCGGCCAGTAGCCCGCCCACCGCTGAACAAAACGCCAATCGTAAACCAGCGAGCAAAGAAGGCGGCGAAGATGCCCAGAAGGCTGAAACGCCAAGTGAATCAGGCGGCGACGCTAAGGCTGGTGATGCCAGTGCGAGCACTTCCAAGAAGCCGGACGAGCGGGCGCCAATCTCAGGCGGGATGCTGAACGGCAAGGCCATCAGCCTGCCCCAACCCGAGTACCCGGCTCTGGCAGAACAACAAAAGGCCTCCGGCACGGTGCTGGTTCAGGTGCTGGTCGACGAGACCGGCAGCGTGATCAGAGCGCGGGCAACCACGGGACATCCACTCTTGTTGTCAGCAGCGGAGGCAGCCGCGCGACAGGCAAAATTTGCCCCAACCAACCTGATGGGTGAACCGGTGAAAGTCACCGGCATACTCAGCTACAACTTTGTGGCCAGGTAGTGCTCAGCCACAGATTTTCACGGATAAGCGCGGATCAGAAGAGCGTTGCTAGCGACGCCCTGCCACAGACCAACAGGCCGAAGGTTCCGCTCCTAACCGCTTTGCGGTTTAGAACCAACCGAGATCGTGGCCTGTCCAAAAAACCTGACTCATTCGCGTCAAGTTCTACACGACAAGTAATCTAGTTAAACCTCCGCCGGCGTGCTCTATTCTGATCCGCGTTCATCCGCGTGAATCCGCGGCTAGTCTTTCTTCAGTTTTCGATCTGCGCTGATCAGTGAAAACTTGTGGCTGATTTCTTGTCAGATCCACGGCTAGTATTCTCCTCTCCTTGACGTTAGCTTTTCTCCCATCTATCTTCGCTCAAACTTTGATCGCCATACTTTTTCTGGAGCCAATCATTAATGTCATCGCAGCAACTTGCTTCCTGTCCCGCGTGGACCATTCCCGGTTTTCTTGAGGTGCGCGAAGGCCGCTTGAATATCAGTGGCGCGGATGCGCTCGCGTTGGTGAGCGAGTTTGCCTCTCCGCTTTTTGTTTTCTCGGCGCCGCGTATTCGCGCCAACATCGCTCGCCTGCAACGGGCCGCTGATGCTGTCACGCGCCCGATCAAGTTCTGCTATGCATCCAAAGCCAACTCGAACATGGCAGTACTGAAAACCGTGCTCGAAAGCGGCATCGACGTCGAAGTGAATAGCGGCGGCGAGCTTTTCAAGGCCTTGAAGATCGGCTTTCGCCCGGATCAGATCATCTTCAACGGCACCAGCAAATCCGATCAGGAGATTGATGAGGCGGTCAGCACTGGCATTTACTCGATAAACGTCGATTCGATCTACGAGATTGAACTGATAGAGCAGTCAGTACGCAGGTTAAGAAGTCAGGGCAACGACGTTCCCGCGGCGCGGATCACTCTGCGTTTGGTGCCCGAGATCGGCACGCGCTCGCATCTCGGTTTGCAGACCGCGCTGTTAACTTCCAAGTTCGGCATCTCGTCTTCGGAAGTGCTGGCGGCCTTTCATCGCGGCCTCGAAAACCCTGACCTGGTCCACGTCTGCGGCATTCACATCCACGTCGGCTCACAAACACCTGACGTCGAGCCTTTCGCCCAGGCATTCAAAAGCATGTGGGAACACCTGGTGACGATCCACCAGCAGACCGGCCACACGCTCGAGCACATCAATCTCGGCGGCGGGATCCCGGTGAACTACCTGCGCGATCGCACGCAGGCCGATCAGCTTCCCGAACACGAGCGCGATATGCTCGGCGCAGATCTCGAGCCGGCGGCGGTGCTCACCGAAGCTTTGCGTGTAGCCCGCGAGTCAGCGCGCGCCGCGGACGCCGAACATCTGCTTGACCGCGTGACTATTCTGCTCGAGCCGGGACGTTCCGTAATCAGCGATGCCGGCCTGGTGTTGACTACGGTGCGCAACATTAAGACTCGCCCGGAAACCGGCGATGTCTGGCTGTTGACCGATGCCGGCTACAACCTGATGCTCTCGATGAATAATTACAAATGGTACTACCACCTGATCTCAGCTTCGCGAGCGGGAGAGCCGTACGAACGCGATTACAAAGTCGCCGGACCACTCTGCGACTCGGGTGATGTTTACTTTGATATCGAACGGGAAGGCCGCCTGCCCGATTACCGGCGCCTGCCGGAGAATGTTCGGCCCGGCGAAGTGCTCGCGCTGCTGAACAGCGGTGCTTATTCTCTGGCCCAGATGTTCCATTACAACGGCAGGCCCTTGCCCGCCGCCGTAATGATTGACGAAGGCGGCGGCGCAAAACTGATTCGGCGCCACGATAGTTACGACGACCTGATAGCCAGCGATGTTTGGTAGTCGCGTTGGATGACGCGTTGGATGAATAGATGGACACTCGCAGTACTAGTGATCGAGATTCCAGATTCCAAATTTCAGATTCCAGAGTTGGGGAATCTCAGAGTCTGGAACTTGGAATTGGAATTCAACAATAGAATTTGGAATCTGGAATCTGGAACCTGGAACTTGGAACTTGGAACTTGGAATTTGGAATTTGGAATTTGGAATTCAACAGTAGGAGGTGCTACTCATGAAATACAAACGCTTCGAAGACCTGCCAGTTTGGAATGCAGCAATCGATCTGGCGGTCCAGGTCTACGCACTCACTTCCGGGTCGCACTTCGGTTCCCAACGCAGCCTTAGAGACCAACTCGAACGCGCAGCAGTCTCCGTTTCCAACAACATCGCCGAAGGCTTCGAGCGCGGCACCAACAACGAATTACTCGCCTACCTCTACATCGCTCGCGGCTCGGCCGGCGAGGTTCGGTCGATGCTTTGTTTGCTCGACCGCCTTCCCTTATTCCACGAGTCAGACATCGAGATCAGATCTCTAAAGCAAAAGGCAGAAAGCTGCTCCCGGCAACTGAAGGCTTGGGCTCAGTCGCTCCAGGATTCCGATTTGAAAGGCGAACGTCACGTTAACCAAAAGACCAGACGCGCGGATCAGGCGGCTCTTGAGCGTGAAGAGTTCATCAAGGAATTGGCGGCGATACGACAAAAGGGCGCAACAGGCGCGGGCAATTAGCGCGGCCGCGATGAACTTTCCGGGGAAAAATAATTTGCACAATCAGCCAATCAAGCAAGGCTCTGGCGCCAATGGCCATTTGATCCGCGGCCTGGGCCCGATTGCCGCCATCTCTATAAACGTCGGCAACATCATCGGCACGGGGATTTTCCTGAAGGCGCGCGTGATGACTTGTAACGTCGGCACGCCGGGACGCGTAATTGCTGTCTGGCTCGCTGCCGGTTTGCTGGCGCTCTCGGGTGCGCTCACTTACGCTGAGTTGACTACCTTGCGGCCGCATGCCGGCGCTGAGTACGTGATCACGAGGGATGCTTACGGCGGCGTTTGGGGATTCCTGAACGGCTGGTCGCAGTTTCTTATTTCGCGCACTGCATCGGCAGCGGCACTCGCAGTCGGCTTCTCAATTTTCCTGAACGATCTTTCCCGGGGAAGGCTTAGCGAAGTCTATTTTTCCTTCACTCTACCGGGCGGGTTCAAAATCCCTTTCGGTAAATTGCAAATCGTCGCCCTGATTACCCTGGCGGTCACGACCTTGATTAATTGTGCCGCGGTCAGCGTCAGCGGCTACGTTGCTTCGTTCATCACGATTCTCAAAGTCTTGCTGGTGCTCGGAGTAGGGATCGGCGCCTTCTTTTATCAGGATGGCACTTGGGCTCACTTCAGCATGGCTAACGTGGGCGGCGCCTGCGAGGGGGTCGCGGTGACTGGCGGCGGATTTTCCGGATTTGCGGCGGCGATGCTCGGCGCTCTTTGGGCCTATGATGGCTGGAACAATGTCTCTTATGTGGCCGGCGAAGTGAAGCGTCCCGAACGCAACCTGCCACTGGCATTGATCAGCAGCATGTTCATCGTCATGGCTTTGTATGTGCTGGTGAACGTGAGCTACTACTACGTGCTGACACCGACGCAAGTCGCCAGCGTTTCCTCTGCGTCATCAGTGGCAGCGGAGGCGACGATGCGAGTCCTGGGCCCGCTGGCAGTGACCTTGATCGCGGCGATCATGATGCTCTCGTCCTGGGGATCGCTGCAGACATCGATCCTGGGCACCGCGCGCATACCGTTTGCGATGGCGCGTGACGGCGTGTTCTTTGAAAGCCTGGCGCGTGTTTCCAAAAACCACATACCTCTGGTCTCGCTGGTGGTCCAGGGCATTTGGGCCGGAGTCTTAATCCTGTCCGGCTCATTCGATCAGCTCACCGATTTTGCGATCTTTGCCTTCTGGCTTTTCTACGGGATGACCACAGGGGCGGTCTTCATTTTTCGCCGCCGCGAGCCCGACACGCCCAGACCGTATCGGACCTGGGGCTATCCGGTGGTACCCGCAGTGTTTGTATTGGTAACAATCTATCTGATCGTTTTTACGATTAAGAATGCCCCGGTGCAATCGCTGATTGGACTGGTAATCATCGCGCTCGGCCTTCCGGTCTACTGGTATTTCGCCAAACAAAAAGCCAGGAAGAAACTCTAGGCAGGGTGTGCTGAAGAACAGATTTGGAGTGCGGCGGCAAGCGTCGCCGGGGTTCCCGGCGGGCAGCCCCGCTGGGGTGGTCGGAGCGCGACGCCGCTTTGGATTGGCGAGCCGGAAAATCCCAAAGAATCCAAAGTGGCGTCGCGTTGCGCTTGCCACCGCACTCCAAAATTCGTTGCGTCGATATGCGAGGGTCTTTTCCGCGCGGTCCGGCGAGCTTGTTGTTCCGAAAGCCGGAACTTTTATGACCGGTGCACGTGAAACAGGAAAGTCTGTTTTCACGAAAGGCCGGTCATGAAAAATGTCACTCGTCGAGCAGTTGCCATTCGGTTGGGCCCCTTCCTCTTCACCCTGATCGTTTCTTTATTACTCTCTTTCGCTCACTTGATTTACGTTACCCGACAAGCAGGCTTCGTTTGGGCAGCGCACGAAGGAAATATCTCACGTATGAGAGTCCTGTACGCATTGGGAGTCAACGTAAATGAAGCCGCGTGCAAAGGTCGCGGGTGCATGACTCCACTGGTTAGCGCCGGTTGGGGCGGACATCTCGACGCTATTCAGTTCGTGCTTGATCGAGGAGCGGAGGTCAACAAGACAGGTAAGTTCGGCAAGACGGCTTTGATGATGGCCGCCTACTCAGGCGACGATGAGTGTGTCGAGTTCTTGCTATCAAGGGGAGCGGATCTGAACCTCGCAGATCAAGACGGGAATACCGCTCTGAGTTTCGCGAAACAGAGAAACCGTCAGACGACTGTAGAAGTGTTGCGGAGGGCAGGCGCCAGCGAGAATCCGTAAGATCAGACTCTTTCAACCGCGGCTTGTCAGTGCCTCGCGGGCGACTTCCTTATCATCAAAGTGAAAAACCTCGCGGCCGATGATCTGATAATCCTCGTGACCCTTGCCCGCGATCAAAACTAAATCATCCGAACGAGCCTGGGCGATCGCCTGATGAATAGCCTCGCGCCGGTCGGCAATCTTTTCATAAGGCTTGCCCGTCTTCTCTATTCCGACCGCTGCGTCGGTGAGTATCTGCGCCGGATCCTCCGTCCGCGGGTTGTCTGAAGTAAGAATGACAACATCGCTCAAGCTGCCGGCCGCTTCGCCCATCGGCGCGCGCTTTGACCTGTCGCGATCGCCGCCGCAACCAAACAAGGTGATGATTCTCCCTTTGGTCACTTCGCGCGCGGTGCGCAACACGTTCAGGAGCGCGTCGTCGCTGTGCGCATAATCAACCACGACCGCAAAATCGCCCTCGTGAGGCACGCGTTCAAAACGTCCCGGAGCACCGGTGCATTTGCCGAGCGCCGTCGTGATGACATCAAGGCTGTAGCCTAACGCCAACCCGCTGGCGACAGTTGCCAGGGTGTTGTAAACGTGAGGCGGACCAACCAAAGGCGAATGAAAATCGCGATTGCCGGCTGGCGAATGTAATTCGAAGCGCATGCCGTCGAGCGAGAACTCCGCATTTCGCGCGGTCACATCTGCCTCGGCTTTCACGGCATAACGCACCACGCCGAGACCTTCCTGCTCCAGCTTATCCGCCAACTCGACACCGTACGGATCGTCGATGTTGATTACAGAGGTCTTCGGTCTCGACCCCAGTCGACCATCGAACAGACGCTGTTTCGCATACCAGTAGTTCTCCATCGTCTTGTGATAGTCCAGGTGGTCGCGCGTGAGATTGGAAAAGACGGCGACGGCGATCTCCAGTGCATCGCAGCGATGAAAATCCATCGCCTGCGAAGAGCATTCCATGACCGCTGTCTGGCAGCCCACCACGACTGCTTCGCGCAACAGCCGCTGCATGTCGGTGGCTTCGGGCGTGGTGCGGTCGGCCTTATGGCGCTGTTTGCCGATGCGATATTCGACGGTGCCGGTCATTGCTACCGGCTCGCCGGCAGCTTCAGGAATGGAAGCGATCAGGTAGGCAGTAGTCGTCTTGCCGTTGGTTCCGGTGATGCCGACGAGTTGCAATTCGCTCGAGGGATGATGGTGCACCTCGGCAGCGGCCAGGGCCATAGCGCGGCGAACGTTCTCCACTTGCAACCAGGAGCCTTGAAAATCTTGCGGGGGCGGCAACTCGGAAATCACTCCGACGGCGCCCTGGGCCATCACTTGCGGAATGAATTTGTGCGCGTCGAACAGTTCGCCGCGCACGGCAACGAACAGGCTGCCCGCTCCGGCCCGTCGCGAATCATGCGTTATGTCCGTGACTGCTGCGGATGATTCTCCGAACAAACGTCCGCCGGTGACGGCCGCGATCTCTTTGATAGTCATTGATTGCTGAGATTGCTGGACTGACCCCATGGTTGTCAACGAGGGACCTGCTCAAACAAGGTGATGAGAGAGCACGAAAAGCCCGGCAGAAGCGGAGTCTCGAGAGTGTCTCCCGCTTGCAAAGTGGCGAGCAGATGCAAGGCGAGATCGCGGCGGCGATACACCTCAATCTGTTGCCGCTGCCAATCAATAATCCAATATTCCGATACGCCCCGTCGCGAATAGAGTTTGAGTTTTGCGTCGCGATCCCGCTTCTCGTTGGCGCGTCCCGGCGAAAGTACTTCGATTATCAATTCAGGAGCTGCGTGAAGCTTGCCGTCGTCGGCAAGGGTGTGGGTAAGCCGTTCATTGCTCAGCCACACCACATCCGGCGCCACGTCGTCGTCCTCAGCAAAGATCAGACCCGGCGCAAGATTGATCTGGCCCGCGCCAGTCTTATCGTTCCAGGAGTCGAGTTCCTTCGCGATTCGAAAGCAGGTGTGCTGGTGATGCCAGCTTGGTTGTTTGGACACGTAGAGTTCTCCATCGATTATTTCGTACCGCTTGCCGTCATCGGGCATGCTTTCCAAATCGGTGGATGTCCAACGCAACGTACTGGTCATGACTTCTCCAGATCTCAGAGGACGAATGATACGACTACCAGTGTAGCACCGCGTACTAGCTCGACTCTTGAGGGCAAAGCGCAGTATAGCACCGGCTGTTGCTCCAAAAATCGATTAGCTTGCGATTTACGCCAGCCTGCTGCCATTATCTGCAACGCTCGTTGCAACTCTTCCGCCGGTGCAGGCCTTTTCATGAGACTAACCATTTTCTTTGTCCTGATTCTCGCACTGTTTGCAGCCATGAACTCATCCCAGCCCTCCACCTTAGTCACCGAAGCTCGCAGCGGTCCGCAGTTCGACTTGATCATCAGAAACGGTCGGGTAATCGACGGCAGCGGCGGTCCGGGTCGGGCTGCGGACATCGCCATCAAAGGTGATCGGATTGCCAGGATTGGCAATTTGAAATCCGCCACGGCCGCGCGGACAATCGATGCGCAAGGCCTGGTCGTCGCGCCCGGCTTCATCGACATGCTGGGCCAGTCTGAGACGAACCTGCTCGTCGACCCGCGCGCAATGAGCAAAGTAATGATGGGTGTCACCACCGAGGTCACCGGTGAGGGCGAATCCATCGCGCCCACGAAAGACAATCTGATCAAGGAGAATGAAGATTTCAACAAGCGCTACAACCTGACGATTGACTGGCGCACGCTCGATCAGTATTTCAAGCGCCTGGAAAAGCAAGGCATGGGCTTGAATCTCGCAACGTTTGTGGGCGCGACACAGGTGCGAGAGTACGTCATCGGATTTGACAATCGTCCGCCAACCGCCGCGGAACTCGATCAAATGAAGCAACTGGTCGCAGACGCGATGAAGCAGGGCGCCGTGGGCCTTTCGACCTCGTTGCAATATGTACCGGCGCGATTTGCCAAAACAGATGAAATCGTCGAACTGGCAAAAGTGGCCCACCAATTCGGCGGCATCTACGCCACACATCAACGCAGCGAAGCGAACGCGCTGGATGAATCGCTCGCGGAAGTGTTTGAGATTGCGCGGCGCGCCGAAATACCGGCTGAAATCTGGCATTTGAAAACAGCCTACAAAAAGAACTGGGGCCGCATGCCTGAGGTGCTGAGGAAGATCGCAGACGCGAACTTTCGCGGCCTCCGCATCACCGCCGACATCTATCCATACGTCGCCGGCAGCACCGCGCTGAGCGCCTGTCTGCCTCCCTGGGCATTGGAAGGCGGCACAGAGAAAATGCTGGCGCGCCTGCGTGACCCGGCCGTTCGTCAGCGTCTGAAAACAGAAATATCGACCGATGCGAAAGAGTGGGAGAACATCTATCTCGGCAGCGGAGGACCGGGCGGCATCCTGATTGGCGCGGTAGTCAATCGCGAATTGGAAGCGATGCAGGGTAAGCGACTGGCCGCGATTGCGACCGAGCAAAACAAGGATCCGCTCGATGCGCTTTTTGATTTCATCCTCGCCGACCACGGGCAAACCGGGGCGATCTATTTCATGATGAGTGAAGACGACATGCGCGCCGCCCTGCGTGCTCCTTTCGTCAGCATCTGCACCGACAGCGGCGCGCGCGCCGCCGATGGACCACTCGCCGGATCAAAATCGCACCCGCGCGGCTGGGGCAGCTATCCGCGCATCCTGGGCCGCTATGTTCGTCAAGAGCACTTGCTCAGCCTTGAAGAAGCGGTTCACAAGATGACCGGCCTTTCGGCGCATAAAGTCGGTCTAAGAGAGCGCGGTGAATTGAGAGACGGCTACTTTGCCGACCTTACCATCTTCGACCCACAGACGGTGATCGATCGGGCCACTTTTGAAATGCCGAATCAGTATCCAGAAGGGATGAAGTACGTGATCATCAACGGCCAAATCAGTGTTGACAACGGCAAGCGCACGGCAGCACTGGCAGGCCGGGTGATTCGCGGCCCAGGCTATCGGAGGTAGCAGATGACCACCGGTTATCGTTGTCTCTAGGATTGTTTAAGAGTGAAGACTGAGCCTCGTTCTCTCATTTCCGTTTAGATAGCGGACTTGTCCGCCGTCCCGAGCGAGGGGCACAAGTGCCCTGTCTAAACGGGACAATACCAAAACGCGTGTTTCGAGAAGTCTGATACCCAGTCTGGTGCAGAGCTTCCTATTCTTTACTTTCGTTGAGAGCCTTTTTTTTACTTTCGTTGAGAACCTTCGACATATCAATGAAATGGCAGGGCAGCTTTGTCTCGACGTCTGCCGGAAAGGGGGAGGTCCCGGTCTCGACGTATCCTCGCCGCCGATAGAACCCAAACAGTTCCTCACGAAGGCTGACGACCTTGATGTCCACGAAGGCAGCGCCGGCTCCGGAGCAGTAATCTTCGGCGGCATCCATCAGCACAGATCCCAAGCCAGACTGTTGGTGCGCGGGATCGACAGCCAGCAGCCCAAGGTAAGCATGGGCGCCTGGCAGTGCCGGTGAAAGGTCGCTATTTCGTAAGGGTGGTTCGACGTATACACAGCCGAGGATCGTGCCTTCGCTTTTAGCAAGCAGAAACAGTCCGCTACTTAGATAGTTCCGGACGCTTTCCACGTCAACCCGATCTTCTGAAACGAAAAACGATTCAACCTGCCGAAAAGCCAGGTTGATAACCGTCGTGATCATCGCCGCATCGTCGGGCTTCGCAAGTCGCACCTGCACAGAGCGCGATGTGCCGCTATCGCTTCTACGTGTGTCCATTGTGCCGATTGTTGGGATAGTGTCCTAATTTGATCTCCACTGTTCGTTTAGAGGCGGGCATTGCCCGCCGGCCCAATGTTAATAAGAGCAAATTCGATTTCTTTTACGGGTACCGGCGGGCAACGCCCGCCTCTAAACGGAAATTGGGACACTATCGATTGTTGGGCAACTACCAGAGAGTAGAAAGCAGGTTCAGGGAGCCGCCGCGTCCGTGATCAGATCGAGGAAGATCTTCAATTTCAACGCGCGGCTCTTCACCAGGTCCGTGCGGTCTTCAATCCGCATGGAGATGTACATCGTGCCCTCGAGCGAGTCGTAAACGCTGTCGATAAATTTGAAGTCGGCGTCGCGGTGCTTGATCCATTCCAGTTGGGCCACCCGCAATGCTTCCTTTTGCCCGGGCTTCAGTTTACGCATCAGGGCGCCGTAGTTCTTGTTCAGCTCTTTGTCCCACGCTTGATAGGCTTTTTCCGTGCACTCAATGACGCCGGCGTTCGAACCATCCTTCTCAACGCAGGCTCCCAGCGCTTTGTCGATTGGATGTTCGGGCTCTTTCTGAGCGAAAGATACGGACGCCAGTATCAGCAGCAGAATTGAAGTCATAAAGAATCTGGTCATGCTTGGACTCCCCGGATCATCTTGATTGGCAGCAACTAACATGAACGATCTGACGAGCGCAGGGTCAGTACCGCCTGTGGCGCGCGCCTACTCTCGGGTGGTGTTTCAAAAGTTCTCTTAATAATGAATCCGCCAATCCGGTCGCCTGTCGTCAGTCCCGGAGGGACGCAATATTTATAGAACCTGAATTTGAACAGAACCATCTCAGTTCCGGAGGAGCGGAATATACCTCTCTCGAGACAATCTCGCTCCTCTGGAGCTTCAGTGTTTTTCGGGATCTCGGCTCCATAAATATTCCGTCCCTCCGGGACTGCACTGATTTTAGAAACACCACTCTAACCCGTAAGCTTGCATTACGTAGGAGGCCCACTCGCTATCGCAGGCGGTACCGACCTGATCTACCAGTCGCACAACTTTTCAGCTATTCAGATCGCGTCGATGATCTTCCGATAATCATCCTCATTGAACGCCTTGAGCGTCTCGCTACGCGTCATGCCCTTTGAGCCGAGCGTCAACATGGCCTTTGCCAGCGTCTCGTCATCGGGCGCCTCCAGCAGACAAACCAGATCGTATCTGCCCATGGTCAGGTAAGTATCCTTGAGCTTGACGCCCATCTTTTTGAAAACCTTGCGGCCCGCGTCCAGCCGCTTCGGGCTGTCTTTGATTTGCCCAATACCGTCTCCGGTCCAGTTCATCAGCGTGATGTATGTCGGCATCTGTTTTCTCCTTCATTGAGTTGTAACGCAACCTGTTAGGTTGCGATGATGTTTGAATGGCATTCGACTGGGGCCCCGCCGCTACCGCAGCGGGTACTGACAAGCAAGCTGACAGCTTGCGTTACAAAAACGAAAATCAAATCTTGATGATGATTTTTCGCCAGTAAAGAATCCACATCAGCCCCAGCCAAAGCAGTATGAAGACAATAGCGTATGCCAGAGACGCGTTGATTGGCGCGGCCCATGACAAGAACAGATGCTCATAGATCCAGCCCTGCAGCGAGATGCCCTTGCCGTCGCTGGTCGGCAACTTGATCAAACCCATCAAGCGCCCCATCACTCCCGTGCCGACAAACAGCACGATCGCGTTTACGCCAAAGACAACAAACGGCCTGGCCCACGCACGATAACCCTTGATGTCTATCAACCAGTAACAGAGCGCGAGCATCTGCAACGCCAGACCGCCGGTAAAGAAAACGTACGAACTGGTCCATAGCGCTTTGTTGATCGGAAACCAGGGATTCCAGGCCCAACCAATCATCACACAACAAGCGCCCGCGATGAACAGGTCCGCGACTTTCTCGATCGGGGTTCTGGTTTCACAACGCAGACGGCTGCCGGCCAGCACGCCAAACAGAGTCGTCGCGAGCGCCCCCATCGTGCTCAGCAAACCTTCGGGATCGTAAACAACTGCCTGCCGCCAAACATGCGGCCCAAACACGGTGCGGTCGATGTAAGAAGCGAGGCTGCCGACCTTGCTTAAATCGCCTGAGCCAAAGCCGGGCACGGGCGCGTACTTCATCAACAGACAGTAGACCACCAGCAGCGCGACCACGATTAGGACCTGGGTGCGCGGTCTGGTCTTCAAGTAGATCAGCGAGGCAAAGAAATAGCAGACGGCAATGCGCTGCAGCACGCCGGGAATGCGCATCGTCGCCAGATGAAAGTAGGGGAACCCGGCCAGGACCTCTCCCAAGGCAAAGATGGCCAGTGTGCGATAAATGATTTTGAAAAACAGTTGGCGAAACGCGTCGCCCCGCTCCAGTCGCCGGCCCAATCCCAGTGGGATCGCTACGCCGACGATGAACAGAAAGAACGGGAAGACGAGATCAGTCGGCGTCCAGCCGTTCCACTCCGCATGTTCGAGCGGCCAGTAAATGTGCGCCCACGAACCGGGATTGTTCACCAACACCATCGTCGCGATGGTCAGGCCGCGAAAAACGTCCAGCGAAACGAGACGGGTATTCGATTCAGGTTGATCAGTCATTGGTCCTTGACGCGGGCATGCTTCATTTACCTCGCCATGCTAAATGCTGTCGACAAGAGAACCGCCGAATTACAGATGTATAGGTACGAGCTTTAGCTTGCGTGTTTGGGCAGAGGCAACCTGAAGGTTGATGTACTCTAAACGCCTGTATGTCGCCGCAATTCGCTTGCTCTTGCAGCCTCCAAAATACCGAGAAAGCTCTCATGTGCACACTCACTATTTCGCCTTCACTGAGTCTAGCAGGCTGCTGATAAAGTGATTACGATCCACGAAATTACACGAAGCAGCACGAAGTCACACGAAAAAGGCGCAGCTTTCTTAGTGTTATTTCGTGTTCGTTCGTGTGAATTCGTGGTTCGCGCGGGATTCTGTGCCGCATGCACCTTGTGTTTCAGCAGCCGGCTAGTGCTCAAGCGACGCTTTCAGATCGCTGAGCACGATTTCGAAAGCCGCTTCAATACTCGGCGCTACAACGTCCTCGCGCGGATACGAGAACCGGCTGGAAGGGATGCCTCGATCAACCATCACTGTGTCGTCGCTGATGTCAGCCGGCTCGCCTGTTTCGTCCATCGGAAAGGTCGGCGTCAGGCGAAACATTTCCAGTTCCCAAACGTGGCAACGAAAATGATTCTCTTGTTCGGTGTTACGAAACAGTTCGATTCGTATCTTGTAAGTAACTTCGGCGATCTGCACGTCCAGCTCGCAAGTCTTTCCCAGTTCGTAAATCGGACTCTTAATCGCCGAATGGATGGTGTTCATTTCCTTACTCCAGAAACCGTACAGAACCGGGAGCGGACCGGGGTCCCCAAGCGGGCAGCCCGCTTGGGGTGGTGGATGCGACCGGGTCAAGCACTTAAAACCGGGAGCCGACCCGGTCGCTACCGCTCCCGGTTCTGTAACGGTCTTGGTCCGAGTCCGAACTCTTCCGGGCTGGGCAGTGTTGAAGTCGCATCGTACTTGCGCAGCGTTTCGTCCATGGCCCGGCTCTGGTTGTGCCACATGCGAATCATCTGGTCGTAACGCACCAAAATGCTCTCGAGCCAGTAAGGCCGATTCTCAGCCAACCATTGCTGACGGTAATTCTCTTTTAGCAGCGAGAGCTCTTCGGCCATCTCGCGCAGGTTGTTGTAAATCGCGCCAGAGTAGTAACGCAACTTTCTCACTTTTGTGCGATCACCGAGATTGAGATAAGCCTCCCAGTATTGATCGCTGAACCTGACCATCAACTGCATGCGATGGCCCAGGTGGTCGAAACGCTGCGCGGCAAAAATCAGTGCCGGAATCATCTGCCGGTTCCGGCGGGCGCGAGGTTGGTTTTGCAGCAGCGACTCTTGAGCGTTCTCGACATTCAGCCGCAACTGATGGATCTTTTCAGAGTTGGCGCGGGCCTGGTTTTGAAAAGCCGAAGTAAAAGGATCGCGCCAAAACAGATCATCGCTGGTGAGATTGAGATTCAGACTTGCATTCACGCGGCCCAGCGCTCGGATCGCTTTCGTAAATTGGTCGCCGTCATTGCGAAAGAACGCCCAGTCAAAATCGTTATCAAAACTCGACTGGTCGACGACGGTGTTTTGCCAGGAGGCGGCCGCACCAAGCACGATTCCGTACCAAGCCATTTCAAACAGCGACTCGCCGTCGTCATCCCAACTGGTATTCATCATGCCGATGGCGGATGCCTTTTGTCCGTCCCTGACAAAGTTGATGATGTTCTTTGAAGATGCTTCGAGGTTGGGAAAGATTTGATTCCAGTTCCAGACGCCGGGGCAGACAAATTGATCCAGTCCCGCATCCTTGAACGGCTTGATGTACTTCTCGTAGTCATCGCGAGCGCCATACTGCCAGTTCATCACGATCATGTCTTTGGGGATGTTGCCGATCAAATCGGGGTGATTCAGCGCGATGTCTCCCCAAAACATTAGTCGCCGATTGTAGGGCCGCAACACTTCCCGAACTTTGTTCAAGTGTTCGAAGTACACGGCGCCGACGCCTCGCGATTTTGCTGCCTCGCGGCTTTGGCCCTCGCCCAATTCGAATGTTTCGTCTTCGCCGATGTGGAAAAACTTTCCCGGAAAGAGATCGTTCAGTTCTTTGTACCAGTCGGCGACCAGCTTGTAGCTGCCCTCCTGCTGCGGCGAGAGGACGTCACCGTGTGGCGTTTCCGCCAGGTCGCCGTACTTCTCGAGCCGCAGGGCTTTGTGCAAATGGCCAAACGTCTGCTGCTCAGGCACGAGTTCGATGTGATAGTGCTTTGCATACACAAC
>Ga0179594_10000079_pt1 | contig 37385 bp, 29 predicted proteins | sample CZOMad1_1_08_16f_FD_148625 | JGI IMG/M metagenome (GOLD analysis project Ga0179594, IMG submission 148625) | Vadose zone soil fungal communities from Angelo Coast Range Reserve, California, USA - CZOMad1_1_08_16fungal (Illumina Assembly) | ecosystem: Environmental > Terrestrial > Soil > Vadose...
ATGCGTTGGTCTTCCACCGGGAAAAGACGCTCATGAAACTGGGTATCTGGCCCAGTCCGGCGTTGGTCCGCATCGACGAGAACTTTCTCATGAACGCCACCGGCGCTCCGGATCCGAATTTGTGGGACTATCGAACGGACCAATGGACCATAGTCCGGGGAGAGGGATTGGATCCGACGGACGGCGCTTTGCTTGTCAAAGGCGCCACGATGGGGGTGTTGCGCAACCCTTACTACGATTACCGGGCAGAGTTCAAAGTGGAGATAAAAGGGAGCAAAGCCAACTGGATCCTTCGCTCGCAAGCCGACAGGCAGAGCGGATACCTCTTTGAATTGGAGAAACGAGACGACAAGCTGCTACTCAACGGCTGGGTCTATTCACAAAGTCAAAGAGGAGCAAAACTGTCCGCGGGCGACGGTTCCCTCCCCTTGCGCTGCTGCGCTAATGGAGACCAGCTTCGAATTGCGGTCGAGGTTGAGCGCTACGATTTTCGCTACTTCGTCGTTCTGGAAAACACAAGCGCTAACCCTGGGATCGCCCTTGAAGATCTGGGCAAAGAACTTAAGGTTGAAATGCACGATCCCAATTCCACTTTCAGGTGGGGCAGCATCGGGTTTTTAGAGACAGAAGCAAACAGTCAGATGGTAGTCCAGTTTCTACGCGTTGTACCCAAGAATGTTGAGGATAAATGAGCGCCGTCAACAGCGTTGTAAAAGGAGCGGATCAATGTCCCGAGTGATCCGGAAACTAATGCCGTCGCTGGGATGCGCAGCCTTGTTGCTCTCGTTCTGGCAGATTGTCGCCGCTCAGCAGGGCAATCAGCAGGCCATCCTGAGTGGGCAGGTTGCCCACAGTTCGACAACTGATCCGAAGAAGTTGGAACCGGTGCCAGACGCGCTGGTCACCATCCTTGGCAATTTCGAGACAACACAGGTTGCCACCGATACACTCGGGAGTTTCCGAATCACCTTGTCAGCGGGAACTTACAATGTAAGCGCTTTTGCGAAAGGGTATTGCAAGGGATATGTCGTAAAAGTGCTCTTGATCTCAGACACAAAAATTGACATTGTGCTTCGTCCGGAAAAAACGTCAGGGTCGTGCGATTCGGCAAAAATTCCCTCGAAGCCTCAAACCGCCGCCAGGCCAGTACCAAAACCGACAAGCACTCCCAAGCCTGCGCCTAAAAAGCGTAAGAGTCGCAAAACAAAGCAGGCCAACAGTAACAACTAAAGCTCACTATCCATTTGCTACCACAGTCGACCTGAGCTCATATTTCGGCGGCGGCGCCACTCGCCTCCGGCGTGCCCTGCAGCCACTCCTGCAAACGCTCGAGGTAAAGATAAACCACCGGCGTCAAATACAGCGTCAACACTTGTGACACGATCAAACCGCCGACCACCGCGAGGCCTAAGCCCCTGCGCGCCGATGCGCCTGCGCCCCAGCCGAGCGCAATGGGCAGCGTTCCCATCAACGCCGACATCGTGGTCATCATGATCGGTCGGAAGCGCACCACGCACGCCTGATAAATTCCTTCCGCGGCTGACTTACCCTGTGAACGCTGGGCTTCCAAAGCAAAGTCGATCATCATGATCGCGTTCTTCTTCACGATGCCAATCAACATGATCAGGCCGACAAACGCATACACATCCAGTTCGCGGCCAAAAACCAGAAGAGTCAGCAGCGCTCCCAGCCCGGCCGACGGCAGGCCGGAAAGAATCGTCAGCGGATGAATGAAACTCTCGTAAAGAATTCCCAACACCAGGTAAATAACCAACACGGCCACACCCAAAAGCAAGGTCAGATTTTGCAGCGACGATTGAAACACCTGCGCACTGCCCTGAAAACTGACGGTGATCGTCGCCGGCAAATTCTTCTTCGCGACGGCCAGCACTTGTTCGGTGGCCTGGCTCAACGAGACACCCGGACGCAGATTGAAAGAGACAGTCGCTGAGGGCAATTCACCAAGATGATTGATGAGCACCGCGCCTACGGTTTTTGAAACCGTCGCGACCGCGCTCAAGGGCACTAATTTCCCGGTTGAGGAACTGATATAGAGTTGTTGCAGCACATTGGGGTCTTGCTGATTTTCAGGTTTGATCTCAAGAATTACCTGGTATTCATTCGTCGGCGTGTAAATGGTCGAGAGTTGCCGCGAGCCGAAGGCATCGCCCAGCGCCGATTGAATCTGGGCCACGCTGACGCCGAGCGCCGAAGCCTGTTTGCGGTTGATCTCCACGTTGACCTGCGGCGAGTTAAGCTGCAGATCGCTGTTCACATCCTGAATCGACGGCAACTCTTTCAGCTTCTGCTGTAATAGGTCGACGTTGTCATAAAGCTCTTTGGTGCTGCTGCTTTGCAGAGTCACCTGATAGAGGCTTCGCCCTCGTCCGCCGCCGACATTGATCGAGGGCGGATTTTGCACAATCACTCTTACTCCCGGCTCGCGCGAAAGTTTCGAGCGCAACTCTTCGGCGACGTCATCGGCGCTAAGCTTGCGCTTATTGATCGGCTTTAGCCCGATAAAAATCGTGCCGTTGTTGCCACTTGAATTTCGTCCTCCGGCTCCAGCCGTCGAGGCAACCGACTCAACGTTTGGGTCGTGCTGAATGATATCGGCAATCACATTTTGATGTTTGATCATGTCATTGAGAGCAACGCCTTGCGCCGCCTCAGTGCTGCCAAGCAGCAAGCTGGCGTCGCCGCTGGGGATGAATCCCTTGGGCACCACCTTGAACAGATAGACGGTGACACCGGCGAGCAGCACCATCACCAAAACGGTCAGCAGGCTGTGGGCCAGAACGCCTTTCAGCGTCCACTCATACGCATGCAGCACGCGAAGGTAGATTCCTTCCGTGAATCCCGACCAGCCCTTGCGCGGCTTGGCCTCGTGTTCATGCATAGCGTCTTTCCTAATCCCCTTGGCTTTGAGCAGACGGCTGGCCAGCATCGGCGTGAGCGTCAACGAAACGAAGCCGGACACCAAAATCGCCACGCTGATGGTGATGGCAAACTCACGAAAAAGGCGGCCCAGAATTCCTCCCATGAAGAGCACCGGAATAAACACTGCCACCAGTGAGACGGTCATGGAAACGATTGTGAATCCTATTTCTCTTGATCCGTGTAGTGCCGCCTGCATCACTCCTTCGCCCAACTCGATCCGTCGTACGATGTTTTCGAGCATCACCACGGCATCGTCGACGACAAATCCTACTGACAGCGTCAAGGCCATCAGGGAAAGATTGTCGAGGCTGAAATGCAGTAGGTACATCGCGGCGAACGTGCCGACAATTGAGGTGGGCAAAGCGAGTGTGGGAATGATTGTCGCCCGCACATTGCGCAGGAACAGAAAGATCACCAGCACTACCAGCGCGATGGCCAGCAACAGTGAAAACTGCACATCATCAACCGACTGGCGAATCGAGATCGACCGATCGTTGAGCACGTCGAGGCTCACCGAGGCAGGCAGTTGTTCGCGAAATTGCGGCATCAGCGCCTTGATCGCATCGACCACCGCCACCGTGTTTGTGCCCGGCTGGCGCTGCACGGCCATGGTCACACTGCGCCGGCCATTGAACCAACTCGCCACTTTATTGTTTTCGACGTCGTCGATTACGGTGGCCACTTCCTGCAGTCGCACCGGAGCGCCGTTACGATAAGCGATTATCAAAGGCCTGAAACCCGCGGCGTTCGACAGTTGACCGTTCGTTTGCAGCGTCAGGTTCGAAGTCTTGCCATAGAGCGTACCCACCGCAGTGTTGGGATTACCATTCGTGATTGCAGCGTTGACCTGATCGATGCCGATGCCGAGAGTGGCGAGCTTTGCGGGATCGATCTGCACCCGCACCGCATATTTCTGCGCGCCATAGACCTGAACCTGCGAGACACCTTCGACCATCGAAATGCGTTGGGCCACCAGTGTTTCGGCGTACTCGTCGACCGCAGGCAGCGGTAGGACCTGCGAGTTTAGCGACAAAAACAGAATGGGGCTGTCGGCCGGATTTACTTTTCTTAAACTCGGCGGCGAGGGCATTCCGGGAGGCAGTTGTTGCAGGGCCGCCGAGATCGCCGTCTGCACATCCTGAGCGGCGGCGTCGATGTTGCGGCTGAGGTTGAACTGCAGAGTGATCGAAGTCGAGCCCTGGGAGTTTGTCGAGTTGATCGAATCGATCCCCGCAATCCCAGAGAACTGCCGCTCGAGCGGCGTAGCCACCGAGGCGGCCATCGTTTCGGGATTGGCGCCGGGCAAACTCGCATTGACGCTAATGGTCGGATAATCAACAGTCGGCAGGTCGCTCACCGGAAGAGCGCGGTAGCCAATCAACCCAAACAACACGATCCCGGCCATCAGCAGTGTGGTGGTGATGGGCCGCCGAATGAAGAGCTGCGAGATCCCGCCGCGTTCGTTGGATTGTTGTTTGTGCTCCTTTGACATCAGCCCAATTTGATCTAAGCCACATTGCCTGGCGTCACGGTCCCAACCGCAAAGCGGTTGCGCCGTTCAGCCCAACGTTGCCGCTTCGGCTACGTTGGGTACAGACGTTCTTTCAGATCCGCAACCCCGTTGGGGTTGGTACGACTACTGCTTCCTCGGTTCCCAAGGTAGCCGAAGCGGCAACCTTGGGCTGGAGGTCGCAACCCCTTTGGGGTTGATCAGGCATTTGCACATAAGCCTCTGACATTTTCCTGCACGACCAGAGACTCAAACTTCTCACCTCTCACGTTTCTGCTCCCAACGCATCGCTTTCCTCTTCCCGATCTTTCCCGCGATTCGTCAGCCGATCGTGCAAGCGTTCAAAATAGATGTAAACCACTGGCGTCAAATACAGAGTCAGAACCTGCGACACTGCCAGGCCACCAACGACCGCCAGCCCCAATCCCCGGCGCGACTCGGCACCTGCGCCCCAACCGAGAGCAATTGGCAACGTGCCCATCAACGCTGCCATGGTCGTCATCATGATCGGCCGGAACCGGATCAGGCAGGCTTCAAAGATCGCGTCCTCAGCTTGCCTGCCCTCTTCGCGCTGCGCCGTCAACGCAAAGTCGATCATCATGATCGCGTTCTTTTCGACGATGCCAATCAGCATGATCAGGCCGACGAAAGCGTAAACATCCAACTCGCGGCCAAAGAGCAGCAGCGTCAACAACGCTCCCAAACCCGCGGACGGCAAGCCCGACAAAATCGTGAAGGGATGAATGAAACTCTCGTACAAAATCCCAAGCACCAGGTAGATCACCATCACTGCGACCAGCAACAACAAGGTCAGGTTTTGCAGAGACGATTGAAAAATTTGCGCCGTGCCCTGAAAGCTGGTGGTGATCGTCGCGGGCAACGTTTGTTTGGCCAATTGCTGCACCTTGTCCGTGGCGCCGCTCAAGGAAGCGCCGGGTGCCAGATTGAACGAGATGGTGGCCGACGGCAATTGGCCCAGGTGATTGACCAGCAAAGGCCCAACGGTACGCGACAATTTGGCTACAGTTTCAAGCGGCACCAGCCGGGCGGTCGTTTGCGCCGTCATCGTTTCTCCGGCGGGCGGTTGGTAGGCATTGACCGGTGTAGGCGATGGCTGGGCCAGGGCTGTCTGACTCAAATTTGAAGGGCTCGCGGTTGTCGGAGTGGCGGTCGAGTGTATGTACAGCTTGCCCAGTGCCGAAGGATCCTGCTGGTACTGAGGCTTGACCTCAAGAATTACCTGGTACTCGTTTGTGCTCGCATAAATCGTGGAGATCTGCTGTGTTCCGTAAGCACTGTTGAGGGCATTCTCTACTTGTTGAGCCGAGATCCCCAGGGCCGATGCCTTATCGCGATCTATTTCGACATTGAGCTGCGGATTGTGTTGTTGAATATCGCTGGTCACGTCCAGCAGTCCGGGCAACAAGGCCATCCGCTCTTGAAGAGTTGCGGCGCTTTTGTATAGCTCATTTCGATCCGGACCCTGGAGGGTCAGTTGATACGGACTCTTGGTCACTTGCCCGCCAACCTGGACCAGCGGCGGATTCTGCAAATAGATCCGCATGCCGGCCACGGCTGCCAGCTTCGGCCGCAACTCTTCGATGATTGAGTCGACACCTTCGCGGCGTTGCGAGAGTGGCTTTAGCAGAATCAGAATATTTCCCGTGTTGCTGGCCGCACTGACGTCGCTTTGACCCACAGTCGATAACACACCGGCGACGTTCGGATTCGCGCGAATGATGTCTACAAGCTGTTCTTGATGTCGCGACATCTCGGTAAACGAGATGCCTTCCGCGGCCTCGGTGTAACCAACGATTTGACTGGTATCGTCGTTGGGAATGAAGCCTTTTGGAATGACGTAGAAGAGAAAGATCGTCACGCCCAGCAGGCCGATGCTGATCAAGACCGTCAGGGCCCGGTGCTCCAACACTCGTTCCAACGTCCAGCGATAACCGCCGACCAGCCTTTCATAGCCGCGCTCGGTAATTGACCACCACCTGGACTTGCCCAAGTGCGCAGGCCTCCGCGGGAGGGCAGGCATCCTGCCTGCCTCTTCGCTAGTGGGCGTTTCCGCAGGCGGCCCAGGCTCTTCATTATCTTCAGCCCCTTCGCCGTCCTTGGGATGCTTGATCGCTTTGAGCAAGCGACTGCAAAGCATCGGCGTCAAACTCAGCGATACAAAGCCCGAGATAAGAATCGCGACGCTAATCGTGATGGCAAACTCTCGAAACAGTCTTCCCAGGATCCCGCCCAGAAACAGCACCGGAATGAAAACCGCAACCAGCGAGACCGTCATCGAAACGATCGTGAACCCGATTTCACGCGAACCTTTGAGCGCCGCTTCCATTGCCCCTTCGCCTAATTCCATTCGCCGGACGATGTTTTCCAGCATCACCACAGCGTCGTCGACGACAAAACCAACAGACAGCGTCAGCGCCATCAAGGACAAATTGTCCAGACTGAAGTCCAGCAGGTACATCAATGCGAAGGTGAAGATGATCGACGCCGGCAAGGCTAACGTGGGAATAAGCGTGGCCCGAACGTTACGCAGAAAGAGAAAAATAACCAGCACCACCAGGGCCACGGCCAGCAACAAGGAAAACTGGACGTCATTGACCGACTCTCGAATTGATTCGGACCGATCGTATAGGACCTCCAGGCTGATCGCCGCGGGCAATTGTTGGCGGAACGTCGGCAGTAAGTTGCGAATAGCATCGACCACCGCGACTGTGTTGGTGCCCGGTTGGCGCTGAATCGTGAGCGTCACTACCTGCTGGCCGTTATAGCGAGAAGCCAGGCGATTGTTTTCCACGCTGTCGACGATGTCCCCGAGATCTTTGAGTTGCACCGGCGCGCCGTTGCGATAGGCCACGATCAATTGCCGGTAGGCTTCGGCATTCGTTAGTTGACCGTTAGCCTGAACGGTCAAGTTTTGATGCAAGCCATACAATGTGCCGACTGGCAGATTGGCATTACCGCGCTGCAGCGAAGTCACCACATCGTCAATGCCGATTCCGCGACTGGCCAACGCCGAGGGATCGAGCTCGGCACGCACTGCGTACTTCTGCTCGCCGGTAACCAGGACCTGCGCCACACCGCTGATCGTGGAAAGCCTTTGGGCGATCGACGTGTCGGCAAACTCGTTCACTTGCGAAAGCGGCAGGGTCGCCGAACTGACCCGCAGGTAAATGATCGGCTGATCCGCGGGATTTACTTTTTTCAGTGTCGGCGGATTGGGCATTCCGGGCGGCAGTTGGCGCACGGCCGCGGCAATCGAGGTTTGTACGTCCTGCGCAGCCGCGTCGATATTCCGGCTCAGATCAAACTGCAGCGTGATTTGAGTATTGCCCAGCGTGCTGGTTGAACTAACCGTGCTCAGGCCGGCGATGGTTGAGAATTGCCGCTCGAGCGGAGTGGCCACCGACGAGGCCATGGTTTCCGGACTGCCGCCTGGCAAGCTGGCCGTAACTTGAATGGTCGGAAAATCGACGTTGGGTAGATCGCTTACCGGCAGGGCCCGATAGCCGATCAAGCCAAACAGCACGATGCCGGCCATGATCAAAGTGGTGGTGATCGGGCGGCGAATGAAAAGCTCTGACATTTATTCCATGCCCTCTGATCAAGTCTTTCGAAGCGCCGGCTCCGGTATTAGTGTCGCACTGTACCTCGACAGGTCAGTACCACCTGCGGTACTGACCTGTTCTTACTTGCCGCCTTGATTCCGCTGACCGCCGGACTTGCCGGGACTGGAGCCCGATTTCGACTGCACTTTTATTCCCGGCACCAGGCGCAGTTGTCCGTCGGTTACGACTTGTTCGCCAGACTGCAAGCCTTCCTCAATTACCGTCAGGTCATCGACGGTCGTTCCGGTCTTGACCTTTCTCACTTCCACTGTCATATCCGCTTTCACCACGTAGACAAAGGAGCTGTCCTGGCCGACTTGCACGGCTTGCGCCGGAGCCATCGTCGCGCGTTCCTGCGTTCCCAGCGTAAGAACCGTGTTCACGAATTGTCCGGGATAAAGCCTGCGATCGGAATTCTCAAAGGTCGCTTTCAAGCGAATCGTGCCGGTGGTCACGTCGACCGTGTTGTCCACCAGCGAGAGTTTGCCTTGAGCACGGTTCGACTCGTCGCCCGGAATAATTATCTCGGTTTTGAAGCTAGTCGAACTGGCATACTTTCTGATGCGCATCAGCTCCTGCTCAGGCAAAGAAAACGTTACATAGATCGGGGCCGTTTGCGTGATCGTCACCAGTGGCGTGGTGTTGTTGGCCGGAATCAGGTTCCCGGCGGTGATTGCCAGGTTGCCTGTTTTACCGTTCAGTGGAGCGCGAATACTCGTGTAGCCGAGCTGCACCTGGGCGTTCTGAACGTTCGCTTGTTCGGCCTTCACCGCCGCCTGCAAATTCGCGACGGCGGATTGGTCCGCGCGTGTGTTCGCTTCCGCGGCTTCTGCTGCCGACACTGCGTTGTCGTATTCCTCGCGAGAGATCACGCCGGCTTCGATCAGCGTCGCGTCGCGTTTGGCGATCGTGCGCAGGTTTCGTGCGGTTGCCTGATCTTTGAGGACGATATCCTGGCCCTGTCTGACCGACGCCATGGCTTTCACCAGATTTGCTTCGGCCTGGCTCAACGCCGCTTGCAACGGACGGGGATCGATCGAGAAAAGCAGGTCCCCCTTTTTCACTTCCTGGCCGGGCGTGAAATAGACGCGCTGTAAAGTTCCCTCGATCTGGGATCTGACGGCAACGGTAGACAATGCTTCAACATTGCCAATGCTGTTGATTTGGATGGGGACATCCTTTTGAGTAACGGTGGCAATTTCAACTGGAACAACTTCGCCTCGCGGCTTACTGACGGCGGTTTGGGCACGGTCTCCGAAAATGCGCCAGACTAAGACACACAGCACCACCAGAAAGATGGCGCCGACGATCTGCACGATCCGAGCTCGCGTCTTATTTATCTTTCGCGGAGTAGCCCTAACCGAGGCGGCGGTGGGCGCGCTTACCGGGCCGTCCGCGTGATTGACGAGTTCTGGTGTTCCGTTCTCAGCCATCGATCTGATTGCCTCCTGCTGGCAAGCGTGGACGGAACCGAACTACCAGGAACTTCGGGTCCCCACTAGCGAGAAGCACAGTCCATGCCCCTTCGCCTTACTGGAGCGATTTGCTCAAAATACTCCCTGGGGTTAACTCCAGGCATTATCACTTTTGCGCAGCCACTAAGGTCTATAGATTTGGTCAAAGTTACGTAAAGTTTTGTCAATTGTTTACCAAGAACGTCACGGACCGCGTCGTCCGGTGTTGTAACACAAACCGTTAGTTTGCGCGCCCGTTGAATGCCATTCATTCCACGCAAACTAACAGTTTGCGTTACAAATCAGGGTACAAGTGCTCCACTGGAATTGTTGACCGCGGCCGGAAAATGGTGCTAGAGTCACGCCGCGTTTGAAATTTCCGCGTTCGGAATCCGCCTTTGCAAACGCTAATCTTCCAGAAGGTCAATTTTGTGCAGCCCCCCGACAGGACTGGTGTGAGTCAGATCGAGCGCTTCCGTGTCATGCCAGATTGTCGATTTTTGGGCATCGAGCTGTCAGTAACTCCGCTGCGGTTTTGATCGAATCAGCGGCTTGCGGCTCGCGTAGAGCATGGTTCGGGAATAGCGGACGGTTTCAGCCTTTATCTTAGCGTTTGGAGTTTTTGTTAATGATCCCCCTCTCGTCTCTTGCCGGGGCAAGACGCGCTCGTCGTCTGTTTTGCTTACTGCTGCTATTTCTTTTCGGCACTATCCTGGCCACCACCGGTCAAAGGCCAGTTCACCATGCGGCTGCGGCCCCAAGATCGATTTGGTACCGGGGCAATACACACACGCACACGAATAACAGTTTTGACGGTGAAAGTTCACCAGTCGCCGTGGCGACTGCCTACAAAGCGCTCGGCTACAACTTTCTATTCCTTACCGATCACAACAAACTCACAAACGTGGACGCGGTGAATTCCGCGGTCGATGTTCCCGGACAATTCCTGACGATTAAGGGCGAAGAGATAACGGACTCGTTCAGCGGTGCGCCAGTTCACATCATCGGCCTGAACAACAATACTCAGATTACGCCCCAACACGGTGCGAGTGTTTTGAGCACGATCGATAACGATGTGAGCGCCATCAACCAGGCCGGCGGAGTAGCCATCGTAGCCCATCCGAACTTCTTGTTTGGTATTACCAGCAATGACCTTATGAATTTCACGGGCTCAACATTTTTTGAGATCTACAATGCTCATCCAGTCGTGAATAATTATGGTGATGCGACTCACTCTTCGGTCGAGACAAAATGGGACGAGGTACTGACAAGCGGCAAGCTGCTCTACGGTTTCGGCGTGGACGACATGCATACTTTGACGAACCCTAACGGCCCCCTGCCGGGACGCGCGTGGGTGATGGTAAGGGCCGCCGGACTGGACGCTGGGTCGATTATGCAAGCGATGGCCAATGGTGATTTCTATGCCAGCACAGGTGTCACCCTGCAAGACTATGCGGTGAGCCCGAACGGGATTTCGATCACCGTGGCGAACAATCCGGGCGCTCCGGCGACCATCGACTTTATTGGACACAATGGCCAGTTGCTGCAGCGCACCATAAACAATTCGGCAACCTATTCGTTCACCGGCCACGAGCAATACGTCCGCGTGAAAATTATTAACGACGAAGGATCGGCGTGGACACAACCGACATTCACTGAACGGTTGAATCCAGCGGATGCGATTTTGAATGCTGCTGCTGAGGGCACCGAGCCGGCCTCTTTGACATCCATAGCACCCGACAGCATTGCCCTGGCGTCCGGTGTGGGTCTGGCCGGTACTGCCTTGCAGTCTCAACGCCAGTCGGACAACACCTTTCCGACAACGCTGGGGGGTACAACCGTGACGGTTAACGGCCGTCCAGCCGAGGTCTACTACGTCTCGTCAACCCAGGTGACCTTTCATGTACCCGAGGAGACTGAACCCGGCGTAGCTGACGTGGTCCTGACGAACGCGGACGGCATTCAGATGCACTCACAGGTCACGGTTGCGACTGCTGCCCCGGGCATCTTCACTCAGCAGGGCAACGGTCAGGGGCAAGCGGTTGTGTTTGATCTGGACAAGCTGTTCGGCAGCACCTTCCTGTATGACAACACATGGCGGCGCTTTTATGTGTACGCAACGGGAGTACGCGAGGCGGACAATGCTCAGGTGTTGCTGGATGGTCATCCGGTTGTTATGGAAGCGATCAGGTCGTGCAGAGGACTGCCAGGTCTCGATCAAATAACAATCGTCGTTCCTCGAAGCATGACCGGCAGTGGCGATTCAACGCTGCTCATTCAAGCCGACGGAGTCGTTAGTAATAGAACCCTGCTGCGTCTTTGAAGCTACAACCTGAGTCTTATTCCAACTGGCGACTGCAAATTGGGAACATCGGTCAAAGAATCCGACGATCCGCGAAATCACACGAAAGAACACGAAATAACACTAAGAAAACCGCACCTTTTTCGTGTGCCTTCGTGCTGCTTCGTGTAATTTCGTGGATCGTAATTCTTTTTCAGCAGCCTGTTAGAGATCGCAGCTACTGCGGATCGTTGTAATCCCGGTAAGGACTTTCTCCTATTGTCCGATGCGAATCGAGCCACGGCGCCACTTGTTCGCCATTGGTGATCTTCCCTTTCATGATCTCCAGAATTAAATCGTGTGTCTGCACAGTATTGAACGGCGGATCGTAAGTGGAGGCTGATTTCTGTCCGGCCATTCTGAGCAGAAAGGGAACCCGATGATCGTCGCGCTCTCGCAGGTTTCCAGCGTCGGTCTGCGCCCAGAAGTGATCGAGTTTGACGGACTGCCAATAGTCGGTACGCCACCAATGGTCCGATGAAATCAGGATGGTTGTCCCCTCCCAAGTTCCGCCACGTTCCATCGCTTGTCGCAATTCTCCCAGCGCCCTGTCGGCCAGCGCCAGGTTATCCAGGTATTCGTGCGAAGACGAAATATCCAAAACGGCCGTGCGGCGATCGTAAACATAAGGCGGATGAGGAACTGGCAAGTGCACGAACGTCAGCCCAAGACCGGGATTGGCGGCTGCCCTTGCCGCAGCGCCAACCAACGAATCATAAGCAGCCACGTGCGGAATCCTATAGTCTCCTTCCGTGCGTCGCACTATCTGCTCGCGGATCCTTCCCGTGAAAGGCAACAAAGGTAACAAGTCGGCCTGTTGTCGAAGCAGCCGTCCGATCAGACTGATCCGGCTGGGCTCAGTAGGTAAGCCAACCGGCTCCCAAAGACAGGAAGTGAGCCGGTCTCCAATTACACGGCAATACGGGTGGTACCAGCCCACGACCGCGGTATTGAATCCCGCCGCACGAACCTCACTGAAAATATCCGACTGAGTGGTCCATCCGACCGCCGCCGGACGCTCGGGAAACTTCAGCATTAACTCATCCGGACCAGCCGGCTTAACAAAAGCAATCATCCGGCCCGTCAGCAAGGCCGGTATCGATTGCGTCGTATGCGCTGCAGGAGCAAAGGCGTTCGTGGCCAGTAACGCTTCGGTGCGCAGCCGGTCAAGGTTTGGCAGGGAGACACCCGGCGGCCGATTTGCGAAGGTCAACTCTTCGCTCATCTCGTCGAAAATCAGCCAGAGCACACGCGGTTGTGCCCTGGTGTTTACCTGCAATAGCGGCGCAGGAGGCCGTTCATGCCAGCGTTGTCCGTACTTGATGGCCAGCCATGTCCCCTGGGTCATACCCAACAAGCCGAAAGGAAATAGAATCAGAACCGCGATCGCGGCTTTGCGGGTGACGCGCTCCAACCCGAAACGGGTGATGGCCAGGATCAAAAGCCCGAGCAATACCATCCCCAGCGCGAAAAATCCTGTGCGACCAAAAACCGTGCGCAGGTGACTGGTATTGAGTGGTGCAAAGTGAACGCGAATGCCGTTCAACGCTCGCAGGAAAATGACGAGGAAGCTCGCTCGTGCCAGGTTCTTAAAAATCAGGTTGCCGCTTTGCCAGAGGAGACTGAAACCTGCAAAAAAAATCGCAGTCAACACGAGCACATTGATCAGCAACGCAATCAGAGATGCATAGCCGGGATAGTCTTTGCAAAAATAGAGGTAATCAAAGGTCGGAGGATGCAAAAGCTCAGACCAGGTCTTGAAGAAACAGAGGTTCGCAACAGAGAATGCGATGGCCAGTTTCTTGTACATTCCTACCTGTTCGATAGACTTCGGTTTGTCGTTGATGTTCGCAGCATAGACTTCAGTCCGTGATTGTCGCCAAGCGGTCACAAACTAAACGAATTTCTGACCAAGTGTTTTCGAAGCGTAGTCGGTATGAATGCGCACCGGGCATCGACAGGTCAGTACCACCTGCGGTAGCAGGTGGGTGATACCTTGAAAGACACCCGCCCGCTACCGCAGGCGGTACTGACCTGTTCGCTCAAGATCAGATCGCGCATTTCTTTCTCAGTAAGTAGATCCATCGATCGGTCTGAGCCAACCGCCGCGATCTGATAATGTTGAACTTTTCCAGACAGGCGCTCATGAATACTTCGTTCGACAGTCCCTCGAATAGATGACCGCGTCCGCGCAGCAGCCTGCGGAACATAGGGTCATCGGGTCCGATGAACTCTAAGATCAAAATGTCTGTGGTGAGCTCCGCGGCGAGGCTCAGAATTCGGGTCAGCGGAATTCGCTCTGTTATCAGCAGATGATGTACTAAAGCCAGCATCAGCACCGCGTCAAAGGAGCCGCGTGCGCGATCCAGAAAGGACTGATTCTCCAGGTTGCGCCAACCAACACCAGGACTTGGTCTGGTCAGGTCCACAACCAACGTCAGGATATCCAATTGCTGCTCTGCCGCCTGGCGCCACAACTCGCCGATTACCAGCGGATCCTGATCGATGGCCACTACGCTGGTTCCAGTACGCGCCGTGATTAAACTAAAGTGTCCCGTGTTGCAGCCTACATCAAGCAACTTCTGCGGTTTGAATTCTGTGAGCACCTCTCTCAGGAACAGTTCCTTCTCCCATAAATAGTTGGGAGGAAAATTCTCTACCGAGGCCATATAGTCTGACCACGTTGACACTCTTGTCCGGCGAGGCTTTGCCTTTCCCAGTTGTTGGCGCAGACGGCGAAACAGCCTCTCTAAAGTAAAGGTCGCCCGATCGGCGCTGACATGTCGGTGGTTATGCACTGATTCTTTCTCTGGGCCTGATCGGGCAGCGAGCCAGGTCGGTATGGAAGCCAGTGTCAGGAACGGGGGTCGCAACTTCTTCCCGATCCCACAAAGCCGATAGACATCTTCCGGTTCGAGGCCATCGCGACGCGTCAGAAAGATCTGGTCCAACCGTAATCCCAGTTCAGCAGCGGCCAGCAGCGGCAAGATGAAAGTGCGAACGAATTGCGCGTAGGGCAACCAAATGTGATCAGTCGCTTCTCGTTTTTCGAAAGATAAAAGATCAACGAACACTGGCTTAGTGCCGCGGAACAGAATGTTGTAAGGCGTAGCGTCTTTCAGGCCCAAGCCTTCAGTCAGAGCAGCCTCGGCCAGATCCAAAGTCAGTATGCCGGCCGCACACAACATTTCCGGGGGCCATTCGTAGGGAAAACTTGGAAAAGGGATTCGCTCGTGCTCCAACACCGCACATGCTTCGCTGTACCCATTCGCTTCGCCTCCGTTTGGCCCAGCCAACTCCGCGAGCTGAACTTCGCGACTGGGATTGGCCTCGTACGTGGGCACAAGTTGCCCGGTGACAAAGGCCCGCCTCGCGGTCTCGGACGCAAGAAAAGTTCTCAGGTTTTGCTCGCCGGATCGGTTTACAAAACGCAAGACGCGATTGTCGAGAATCACCACGCATCCATCAGGATCGCGGAACGATGACGCCATCTGGAGAGGCCCTTCTTAAACGCCTGGCTGGTCCTACTTAAGCGCCTGGGGACTCTGTGGATCGATGAGTGCTTCCCGATAGGCAGAACCGCCTCTCCTGAAGCTGGCGAGGCGAGTTTTGACCTGTCGAATGAACACGCGAGCATAGAAAGCGATGCCGATGAATGCCGCAAGCATCAGTTGCCACAAAAGCGCCCCGGATCCGGGATCCGTGTAAAGAAAAAGCAGAAAGTGAATGGAATTGCCTGAGTGTAACGAAAGGGCGAAGATCGCGTTTTCCACCATGCTCGTAGGCCACCTTTCTCGAAGCCCGCCTCGCGGGCGCAGTCGGAATCCTAAGAGACTTCCTGTGTGGACATTAGACGCGACGAAGAGTCCGTGTGACGTAAAGAGCCTGTCACAAATGTAAATTTTCAGTCAGGGCTCAGTCAGATCTCCGTCAATTGGCGGTGGCCGGTAGAGATGCGACTGGGGCAGTGAAGAAATTCGGCTTAGAGACCGAGCCTGGAGGCTATTCGGGATCTGGCCGATCATTCAGTTCCCTGACAGGCTGCTGAAGAACAACACTGTTCAGCGAAGGACGCAAAATTTGGAGTGCGGCGGCATCGACGCCGTTTTGGATCGACGTCATTTTCCAATACCTTCTCAGGTACGAGTCAATATCCAAAGCGGTGTCGCGGCCGCCGCACTCCAAAAAGTTGAGTTCTTCAGCAGCCTGCTAAAACGTACGCAGATATGATGGATTATTTCTCGATGCGTTTCAGCAAACGCATGGCATGGTTTCGAGTGATCAGCGGTACATGCTCGTCCGTTGTCAGGTCGCGCAGCATCGGCACCAATTGGTAGGGGTCTGACAATCCGCCGTGAGTGAGCAGCGACTCGAGTTGCTCCATCAACTTGGGAGTATTGAGTGGTAGATTCTCACGAGCAATGGACAGGTCGAAGACAAAGATGGCCTGATCCGCGAGCCGGCGGTATTCATTGGTCAAGCTCCCGGCTCCCTTGTCATTGGTCCAGTTGAATTCAGCGGTCCGCTTATGCTCGCCGTTCTCCATGTGCAGGCGCATGGTGCCAAGGTGCGGAAACTGTTTTGGCGACTGATAGCTTTCGTTCGAATCAAGAAATCGCAAATCAGCCCACAATGCCAGCACACGTCCCAGCGCGCCAATCGAAAGCTCGATCGGCTCACTGATTGGCGTGCTCTCTCCTAATCGCTCGAAAGTGATTTTGCCCTCTCCGGCGGCGTTATGCTCGATGAGGATATGGCGTATGTAAAATGCGGGTTGGGTGAATTCGTAAGAGTACCGGGTCGCATCCGGCGGCCGTTTGTTCTCTTCCCGGCGACCAGTTCCCTGCCCGGTCCCGCGCAGGTTGGTCTTTGGCGCCCCGGGCTCCTGCGCATGAACCGGTTCGGCCCAAGTTAAAACCGCCGCGCTCGAACTGATAAGCACGGCGAGGAGCACTACTCCGGATGTTCTAATCTTAGCCTTCACTCGAATTTCACGGAGACCAGTTTGGAAACTCCAACTTCTTCCATGGTGACGCCGTAAAGCGCGCGGGCCATTTCCATCGTGCGCTTGTTGTGCGTGATCACGATGAACTGTGTCTTCGCGGCCATCTGCACGACCTTATCAGTAAAGCGCCCAACGTTCGCTTCGTCAAGTGGCGCATCCACTTCGTCGAGCAGACAGAATGGCGTAGGCCGATAATGAAAGATGCCCAGCACCAGGGCGAGGGCCGCCATCGCTTTTTCGCCGCCCGATAGCAGCAGGATGTTCTGCAGACGTTTGCCCGGCGGTTGGGCAATCACGTCAATGCCCGACTCCAGCACGTCATCGGCTTCAATCAAACTCATTTCACCGCGGCCGCCGCCGAACAACTCCTGAAACAGCTCGCCAAAGTTACGATTGATCTGCTCAAACGCATCGCGGAATCGCTCACGCGAACGCCGCTTGATCTCGCGCAAAGCTTCTTCCGTTGAATGAATGCCCTCGACAATATCCTGACGCTGCGTCGAAAGGAACAACAGCCGCTCTTCGTTTTCGCCCAGTTCTTCCAGGGCCATCATATTCACCGCGCCGAAGCCCTCGAGCCGCGAACGCAGTTCGTCGACTCGCGCATGGCCCGCCTCGAGATCGAAATCCTCCGGCGTCGGGTGTTCACGCGCCAACTCTTCCAGCGATTGATTTAATTCCGCGGCACAGTTTTCATGCACAAAGGTCAGGCGAGCTTGTTCCTCGGCTCGTTGCACTTCCACGGCTGAGCGCGCGTCGCGGGACTGGGCGGCGCGGCGATTTAGTTCGGACAGTTCGGTCGAAAAAGCGTCGGCCCTTTGTCGTGATTGATCGAGCAGCGCGGACGCCTCGGCAATCTGTTGCTCCTCGCGCCCGCGATCTTCGTTGGCTGTCGCCGCCCGCTGGTCAATCTCCGCCACCGAACTACTAAGTTCCTTGATCCGATTCGTAGTTTCTGTCAGCTCGAGAGTGTGACGTTCAATCCGGGTGGCCACCTCACCGTTTTCCGTTTCCAGCCGACGAAGTTCCGCGCTGGTTGCCCGGCGTCGCTCGGACGCAGCAGCCGCCGCGGCGCGCTGTTCACCCAAACCCTCGCTCTGGACTTCGGCAGCTCGCCGAGCTTCAGACAGCCGCGCCGAAGCAGCGGTAACGGTATCGGTTGCGACGATGCGCGCAGTCTCAGCCGCGCCCGCATCTGCCAGTGCCTCAAGACGCTTTTGCTCAACTTGACGATGCTCTTCCGCGAGTCGCGCAGTGTCATCAGCAACCACTCGCAGGTGTCGCTCCGCCCGCTCGATCTCCTGCGCCAGACCCTCTGCGAGTAACTCGCGCGTCATTGCCTGACGTTCTTCGCGACCGATGGCTTCGTTCAAATCCACCACGTCGTTTTCCAATCCGACCAGTCGTGCGCGGGCGTCCTTTACAAATCGCTCGGCCGCCGCCAATTCCGAATTAAGGACCTCGGCCCGTGCTTCCAACTCGCGGAGTTCTCGCTTAAAGGCGAGCAAACCTGCGCCCTCTTCCAGCGCGCGAGCATCGCCCGCATTCACCAACTGGCCGCTCGCGATCCAGTCGCCGTTGAGGGTCACAAAAATCTCGCCGGTGGCCAGCGATTGTGACATGGCCTCGTCAAGGCCAGGCGCCAGTCTGGCGTTCATTTTCTGCGGCAGCGTGCGATTCAAAACCGACAACAGCTCCGGTGAAGCACCGAGCAGATCCCCGACGCGCAGGTTGTCCAGGCTTTCGTCCGCCAGACTGATCTTTGCGGGCGCGCGCTCTTCGATTTTGAACGCAGTGGCGCTGGCCTCGTCACTGCCGCCATGCAACCCGGCAACCAGAAAGCTCGCGCGACCGGCGTTGTTCTCTCGTAACCAGCGCGCAGCGCGTACGCCATCTTCCGGAGTGGGCACGACGATTGTTTGCAATGATGATCCAAAAACACCTTCCACCGCCCGCTCCCATTTCGCATCCACATTTAGCAAATCAGCTACGGTACTGACGAAATGAAAATCGCGCGGCGTCTCGTTCTGCGCCAGAATGAACTGCACTGCCGACGAGTAGTAGGCACGGCGTTCATCAAGCTCGTTCAAGCTTTCGAGACGATGCCTGGTGCGGGAATGTTCGTCGCGCACACGAGTCAACTCAGCGTCGGCATCACTCACCGCTTCGTGACCCTGGACTACGTCGTCAACCCTGGTCTCGCGTTCGGCGTTGAGCTTGGCGAGGTATTCGCGAACAACACGCACTTCTTCGTTTAGCTTATTGGCTTCGGTTTTATGCTCGGCGTGTTGGGTGGCGGCGCGCTCGCCCTCGCGTGCCAACCCTTCAGCCTGTATGTCCAGTCGTTCGATCGTGCCTTCCAACTGGCGCGCAATTTCTCTCAGTCGCTCAGCCACGGCGGTGTGTGACAGCAGCTCGCCGCGCGCTCGTTCGATTTCCGCCTCAGCTCCGGCGGCAATGGACATCTTCTCGGCGTATGCCTCTTCAGCAGTCTGCAGCGCCAGCCGGCTGGCTTCGCTTTCGGACCGCAGGTTCAGATCCTGCACCCCCAGACGCTCGGTTTCACGCCGAATCAGATCGAGCCGCTCGGACAACGCTTCGATCTCTGACTTAACCTCTGCGCTGCGTTTCTGGAACGTTTCGATCTGTTCTTGCTGGTACACGCGTTCCCGAGCCTGGCGATCGCGCTGCAGCTCCGCCTCGGCGGCGACGGCGCGCGCTTGGGCTAACTCACCTTCTGAAGCACGAGCGTGCTGCGTCGCGCGACGGGCCTCCTCTTCCTGCCGGGCCAACTCTTCCGCCAGCAGGCGCCCCTCTTCGCTGAGGCGATCGAGCAGTGCTTGCGATTCTTCAAGCGACTTGACCAGCTTGAGATCTTCCGCGACGTAAACATGACGCAGCAGCTCACGCAGCTCTTCTCGCAGCACTCCATACCGACGAGCCTTGGCTGCCTGTCGCCGCAGACTGTTTACCTGGCGATCAATCTCGGAAATGATGTCGGATAGGCGCGATAGATTTCCCCGCGCGGATTCCAATCGAGCTTCGACCGCTCGTTGACGTACGCGAAACTTTGTTATGCCTGCCGCTTCTTCGATAATCGCGCGGCGATCCATTGGCTTCGCAGAAAGAATCTGGCCGATGCGGCCCTGCTCGATGATGGCGTAGTGGCCGCCGGCGAGCCCGGTGCCGGAGAAGAGATCCTGGATATCGCGCAAGCGGCACAGGCGGTCGTTCAGCAGATACTCGCTCTCGCCGGATCGATACAAGCGACGGGTAACCGAAACGGCTTCGCCGGGCGCAAACTCAAGCGCCAGGTTTCGGCGCCGCCAGTGCCGTTTGGCGTGCTGAGCTTTGGACTGCGCGGGAGCAATTTCCGCGTCAGGCAGGGATTCAGCCGACAGGGATGAAGGTTCGACTATCGGGCTCTCAATAGCAGCATCGGTTTGCACCACGACTTCGACTGCTGTGTCGCCAACTACCGGCGCCTCAAAACTTGCCGACCGTTCATCGATCTCTTCCAGGGTGGAATCGATGTCCTCGATATCCGGCTCGTGTTCGATCGTCTCATCGCGCACCAGGTGCAGGACTACTTCGGCCATACCGCTCGGCGGTCGGTTGCGCGAGCCCTGAAAGATCACGTCCTGCATCGCCCCGCCTCGCAGGTGTTTCACGCGTTGCTCGCCCAAAACCCAGGCGATGGCGTCGGCAACATTACTCTTGCCACAGCCGTTTGGCCCGACAACGGCAGTGATGCCGTCTCCGGTAAAGACAAGTTCGGTATAGTCCGCGAAGGATTTAAAGCCGGTGATTTCCAGGCGTTGCAGTTTGAACATGCGTACGATGTTTAGGCCGGCCCGGCTGGAGACAAGTCTACATTTGGGGGGCGGCGTACGGGTGGCCACTATAAGGGGGGTTGCTTAGGATGTCAATCGGAACTTGAGGTGAGCGCCCTTTAGTGCTGTCAATAACTAGGTTTAGTCGAGCTGCTTAAGCAGGAGATGGGTCAGAAGTCGCGTTACATGGCCAAAACGATTCGGAGTCTGCTAAGCGACCTCAATGGGGCCGATGGCCCTTGTGGGGCCGACAGGTTGCTGGGCCGACAGCCCTTGCTGACGCGCGGGCTTCTGCTTGGTCTTCGTACCTTGGTGGTTTATGCGACCGAACCAAGCAGAAGCCCGACCGTAAGGGAGGGCTTTCCCTAAGTTAAGATCTGCTTCCCCTAAGTCAAGATCTGTTAGCGCAACATACTAATTGCTACCGCTGGCCTTGCGCGCCAGCATGAGATTGATCCCGCTGCGGATACCGGCGAGGTTCGTCACCTCGGTCTTTAATTGCCGGTTCTCTACGAAGACGGTCGGCGTTCCGTTGACCCCCCGAGCAGCGGCCGTTTGCACGTCGAAGTCGATCTTCTGTTGTACTTCATTGCCGCTAACGTCCCGGGCATACTGGCTTAGATCGAGACCGATTTCCTTTGCATACCTGGCAAATACTGGTCGCGGATCGTCCAGGTCCTTCCAGTCACCCTGATGTTCGTAAAGCCGATCATGCATCTCGTCGAAGCGTCCCTGCAAGCGAGCGGCTTCGGCAGCTTGAGCGGCCGGCATGGCATTCTTGTGGTTCGTGGTGAGCGGAAAGTTGCGAAAGATTATCTTGACTCGGTTGCCGTACTCTGCGGCGATCTGCTTGAGTTCCGGGTGCAACAACCCGCACGGAGGGCATTGATAATCACCAAACTCTTCGAGCGTGACCGATACTCCTGCCGGCAGATTCTTTGGCAAGTCGACAGTTGGCACAGTCGGAGACGTTGGTGCGGACTGCGCCGGCGATGGAGCAGTTGGCCCAGCCGGTTGTGAACCGACAGGACTCGCGAAGGGCACGGTCGCGTCTACCTTGCGTGAACGAAGCGTACCTAAGGTGGCAACAATTACAACTACCAGAACGGCGCCGATGATTAAGAAGGGTAAGTAGCGTTTCATTGGATTCATTTTCCGCGAAGCTGAGTTCTTGTCAGTACCACCTGCGGTCGCGGGCGGGCCCTAACCTGACCGATGTTAAGAGGCCCACCCGCTACCGCAGGTGGTACTGACAAATCTCTCACGGCGCCTGCACATCACTTCTCACATAGAGCAGCAAATCCACCCCGGGCCGCAAAGCAAACGTGCCCTTGGGATTCAAACCTGATTGAATCAGTCGATAACGACTACCGAATGCAGCCTCCGCTTCGGCGCGTTGACCCTCAGACGCAATGATTACCGGCTCAGTGCTGGCCGACATGCGGCCGTAGTAACCGACTCGCTGGTAATCACGAAAGTACCAGGGCAACGGCCAGTACTCTGGAGAGACAATCGAGATGCCGGTATCAGCAGGTTTCGCTGAACGTTGCGCGACACGATCGACGTCTTCCACTAACTTGAGCAAATCGCGCCGCGAGTGTGCGTAAACGTAGACGTAATACTCGCTGTCATTATCATAGTTCTTGAAATTCAGATCGATCATCTGATAGCCGCTGACCGAAACGGCCAACAGTCCTATCACAACCAGCAGTCGCCAATCCCGGCCAACGTTCTGATATAGCCACTCGAAAGTGTAGCCTGAGATCAGCGCCAACGGCACAATGAAGTTCAGCATCAACCAGGGAGTCTTGTACTGAACCAGCGAATAGGCCGCAATAATGCCGAAAGCCCAAAACCCAACGAAGAGGGCCACTGCGTTCTTTGGCTTCAACAGAATCAGTGCGAAGCCAATGCCTCCCAGGAAGAGCAAGGGTGATTCCTGATAGACCAGCCATTTCGTGACGTACGTCCACCACGGATGCACATGGGCGGTCTGACCAGTCTTTGTCCACACCTCAAATGTCTTTATGGAATCGGCGACACCCTTCCAGTTTGTCCCGAATGACGAATAGAAGAGGACACCCACTGCAACACAGACGGCGGCGGCGGCGAGCAGCGAAGCCGTCAACCTCACTGGCCCACCGAAACGTTCCACCGCTTCTTGTGTCCACTCGGACAGATTTGAAGCGCCTGGGTTGCCATCGATTCCGCTCAGATCATCGGCGGAAACTACGTTCCTCCAGAGCCAGCGATAAATCTGCGTAGAAGCCAGGGCGATCACCAGCACGCCGACCGAGATGATCCATGTCTCTTTCGTCGCAAACAGCAATCCCGCGGAGGCAGCCATCAGGATCAGATAAATCGCGTGTCTTTCTTCATAGTAGCGCAGCCCGGCGACAACAATGCCGAAGGTAAAGAAGACAAAAAGCGACTCGTGGATGAAATAACGCGAGAGGTAGACAGCTCCGGGTGAGATTGCCAGCAACGCCGCCGCCGAAAGCGCTGCGATGGTCCCGAGTTGCCGCCGCAGGGACAAAACTAACCAGATCGTTCCCAGTCCAAATAACGCTGTCACCAGCCGGATGTTGAAAGTGGTCAGGCCATAACTGTTTTGGGCATTCACGCCAAATAGAAACCTGATTGTCCAGGGAATAATTGCGGCAAAATAATAAAGGCTGGGTCCGTGATAATTCGCGGGGTCATATTGATAAATGCCGTCACGTACCAGACGCACGAGAAAGTTTCCGTTGACCCCTTCGTCATGATGCAGGGGCACAAGCGGCAGGTCGTACAGTCGCAGAAATGCCCCGAGAACAAAAACCGAGGCCGCCGCAATCAGCCAGGCCTGAGTCGAGATATCTGGCGGGGGCGGAGCTTCGGGAAAGACCTGTCCCTTGCCTCGTCCGGCAGCAGTCGGGGCGACTCTCTTGCCACTAGCGCGCGATTTTATAGAGCCGGTACTCACCTGATTGTCCAACCTTCTCAAACCGTGAAAAGAATTGCTCGTTCACGGGCATGACCATCTTTTCGAGCGGCCCAACTACTGCGAAGTCAACCTGATACTTTTTCAAGATGTTCTCAGCGTCAGGTGCGCCTGCATAGATTCTTTTAATCTCGCTTTCCCGATCTGAAAAAACCAGTCCGTGCGTCCAGATATGGCCGGGATAACCCATCAGCGAACGCCTGCCAGAAAGGAAAACCGGCGTATTGTGAACCGGCGCATGAACCACTGTCGAACGGGGTTCGGTTTTCTCCTTGACCACCTCGCCAAACTTCACTCCGTAAGGATCGAATAACTGATACTCACCCGAGCGCAACACGATGCTGGCCACATCAAGGGCGCCGGCCAGGGTCAGACAGGCAAACAACCCAACCGCGAGAGTTCGCTGCCATTTTCCAGAGTGCCAGAGGCGCGAAAGCACCAACGCCACCAATGGCGCCGAGGCCACCCACCAATAGAACAGAACCTTGATGTTGTCCCAGATCCACGGCGCCATCTTAACCATATTCGGAACAATGAAGCAGAGAGTAAATGGCAGATAGAAAAGCAGCAAGGGCCGGGAAACCAGATAGTCCTTGCCGCGCCACAGGATCGCTATTACGAGCAACGGGACAAACAATCCCGTATTCTTGAACCAGAACCAAACTGGGTTGTCCTTACCGTGGTCCCAGCCAAACTCCCAGGCAAAGAAGTTCGCGGCCTTTACCGCGCTTCCGCTGGTGGACCACAAGATCTGAGGCACAGCGATAATCAACGCCGCGATAAAGAAAGAAAACCACAGACGGCGTTGCCATCGTTCCAGCAGGAACCACAGAGCGATCACCAGACCGATGCCTAAGGTAACCACCACCACCTTAATCAGACCAGAATTCACCAGCACGTTGATATTGAAATCGCTCATTGCCCCCGGGTAGGCGATCCGGATCACAACCAACAGCACCACCGCCACGGCGAGGACGGCGCCCCACGCTCTTCCATTCATCCAGAGCGCAATGCAGCCACCCACACCCACGACGACCACAAACGTATGGGCATGAGTAAGCGGCAACAAACCGGCAATCAAACCCGCCGCGATCATTCGCGCCATTGGCGATGGTCTTAAGAAAGGCAGGACAAAGCCTCTGTTCGCGGGACGGCTCTGATGGGCTCCCGCGTTCTTCAGCTTCTGCGCGCCCCAATCCCGTTGCCGCCTTTCTTTCTGCTTTTGCGCTGGAGCTTTCGACGGACCGTCGTTCGTCGTCGGCGGTCCTCCATTTTCTGCTTCTCGTATTGCCAGCCACCATTGAGTAAGCACAATTACAGCGAGTGGCAGTCCCAACAATATTCCCCGTTGTGGCAATAGCAGTGACGAGACGGCGTTGCCCCAACGCCAGGTCGATTCCGGAATAACCGTAAAGGACGCGGGCAGATGCTTGATCACGCCGATCAGTCCGTGCTCATTCTTTCCTGCTTCCCAATACAGCAGCACCCAGCCGAATCCTCCATTCAGGATCACCAGTAGCGGTGTCAGTAACGCCGCCACACGGTCGCGCAGCATCTCCCAGGCCCAGCGATGCAGGACGCCGAGGAAACCAACTGCCAGCAAGAAGTTTTCCAGAAAGAGCGAATCGCGCAAGTCGGCGCCGCAACGCACAAAGACCGCGGAAATAAAGTCCGTCAGAAACGGATAGGTAAACCGCACTCCTGCATAGGTTGGATCTTCAGGTGGATAGTTGTTGCCGAAGGCGAATCCCGTGACCACGCTCAGGTGAAAAGGAAGGTCACCAAAATTATTAAGCACACCGGTATAAATGCCTTCCGGCTTAACAATCATCGCGCGATCAAAGATCAGCCAGATCAGCGCGGCGCCTAGAGCATAATAGAGAAAGTAGACGATCTGTGGACCAGTGGGATGAACTGCGGCTCGGCGAAGGGCGTCGATGTTCGCCGCCACATCAGAAACGATCTGCTCGCGACGGCCGGAGTCCACCAACAGGATGAAGGGCGAGGCGGCTATGGCTGTCGCCACGGCAATCGATAGCGGAGTAAGGCCGAGCAACAACGCAAGCACAAAACCGATCAGGCCGAATGCAGCCAGACCCGTGCAAGCGCCAGTACAGAGTCGGGCGCCTAAGGAAGCACCTTCGTCATAGACGTATGTGGCAAGTGCGCCGGCGGCAGTTATTACCAGCGCAAGCACGAGCGCAAGAATCATGGATTCGAAATTGTACGATGAAGCCAAAGCGGAGCACGAACCCGGCCGCTATTGCTCTGGCTAAGATCTTTCACCGCTGACTGATAGCGTTCCAGCGTCGCGCGATTATACGCGAACCCGAGTGAAGCCCATAAACGCCGGATGAAGTTTCGAGACTAGTTGTAACGCAAGCTGTTAGCTTGCGCAGGTTGAATGTCATTCAATCATCGCAAACTAACAGTTTGCGTTACAAATGAGGGCACCGCAGCGCCAAACAACCGGCCTTTGCATCCCCGCTCGCCATCAGTTAGTGTTGTCGATTCAAATTACACTGGAGAGTAAAGGCTAAATGCTTCGAGCTGGTATTGTCGGTCTTCCCAACGTAGGAAAGACTACGTTCTTCAACGCCGTGACGGCTCAATCGTCGGCGCTCATTTCAAACTACCCGTTCGCCAGCAGTAAGGCCAACGTCGGTGTCGTGGCAGTTCCCGATGAACGCCTTGAGCCGCTCGCGAAGCTGGTTAAAACGACCGTGATCGTTCCCGCGACGGTTGAGTTGGTCGACATCGCGGGTCTCGTGCGGGGCTCGTCCAAGGGTGAGGGACTGGGGAATCAGTTCCTGCATAACATCCGCGAAACCGATACGATGATTCAGGTAGTTCGCTGCTTCGCGGACGACTCAATCGTGCACGTCGACGGGACCATCGATACCCGCCGAGACATCGAGACAATCCAGATCGAACTCACGTTGGCGGACCTGGCGACCGTTGAGCGCCGCCGAGAACGTGTGCAGAAAACGGCAAAAGGCGGCGATAAAACCGCCCGCGCCGAACTTGAAGTGCTCGACAAACTGCAGCCTGTGCTGGAAGAGTTCCTTCCCGCCAAGACTGTGACGCTCGACGAAGAAGAGCAAGCCATTGCTCGTAATTTTTTCCTGCTGACAATGAAGCCGACAATCTATGCCGCGAATGTCAGCGAAGCTGCCCTGAGTGCGCCTGAACAAGATGCGAACGTCCTGGCCGTGCGCGAGGTCGCCGCCAGCGAGGGATCAGAGTGTGTGATTATTTGTGCTCGTCTGGAAGCCGAGCTCATCGAACTCTCGGCGGCAGAACGCCGCGAGTATTTGGAGTCGTTGGGAGTCAAAAGCAGTGGCGCCGACCAGTTGATCAAGAACGCCTACAGTATGCTTGGGTTGATGTCCTTCCTGACGGCCGGTGAAAAAGAAGCTCGAGCCTGGACCATTCCCCAGGGCTCACGAGCTCAGGACGCTGCTCGTGCAATTCATTCCGACATTGCTCGCGGTTTCATTCGCGCTGAGATTGTCAGCTACAACGAATTGCTGCGCGCCGGATCATACGCTGCGGCCAAAACCCAGGGACTGATGAGATTGGAAGGCAAGGACTACATTATGCAGGAAGGCGACGTAGTGAATTTTCGCTTCAATGTGTGAAGGAGTTTGCTTGAGCTACTTATCGTTTCGCCATCATTAACTATTCTCGCTGGTGTTCAGATCGGCTAGCTGCCTCATCGCCTCAGCCCGTTTTGCCAATCGCGCTTCGTACCGTGCTTGCACGCTGACGTGCCATTTTAGCTTTTCAATTTGCTTGTCCCGTTCGGGGTTCGCCAACCCCTCGCTATTTCTCTGCATTTCCAACAACAGGATCACTTTCTCAGTTCCCTTTCGCGATTCGCGCATCCCGCGCAAATCTGGTTCGGCCAGGCGCCTCGCCATTCGTTCCAATCGATCCCAGTTCTGGTCTGACGTCATTGCATTGGCGTCCTTATATTACTTCGGCAAGGAGCCGCCATTCCGCCCTTCGCGGATGATATCGATTCAGGCATCAAGCCGGCGGTCTGTATGAATCTGCGATTCCGCAAGCATCGCAAAGTTCTCTTCATTCTTAATCTGCGCATTAAGCAAAATGTCGATCTTTTCGTCTTGATGGCGATCTCTGCGACGGGCGCGCAGGCCTTCTCTGACGAACAATCTGGCTAGCCGCTCTAGTCGATCCAATTTTTGCTCCGGCGTCATCCGTTATGCCTTTCGGTTAGGGGCGGGTGCAACATCATGGCGTGAAGACGACACAGTAGTCAAGAACCGTAATCTAAGTGCGCTGGCGGTTGTTTGGTTTTCGTAGCGTCTCATTCACACCGGTGCTTCAGCCCGGTGGCCGGCTGTGCGCCATCAAAGAAATGACGAACCGTTTCAACAGTTTTTCCGAGCGCAAATGCAACAAACGTTGAAACGGTTCGGAGACTAGATGCCGATCACCGGGCTAAAGCCACGGTGTGAATGAAAAATCAACTGCACAAATACGAATCTTCGGAATCGCTTGCATTCAAACGAAAAGGACCACGTCGTGAAGCAGCGCGACGTGGTCCTTTTTTTATTCGGTGCAGCAGCCTGCGCAATAGAGAGTCGCGGGGCTGCACTCGAAAGGCCTGTGTTGATAATTTGATCAGCGGAGCAACGCTCTAATACCGACCAGGATCAGATAGCCGATCGCAATTACCACTGCGACCTTGATCAGGAAAACGGCGAGCCCAAAAAGAAGATGAAGAATACCTAACGTTACGCCCGCAGCCGTCAACACCACTGGTATGCCCACTGCCAGCACGAAAACACCCAGTAGAACCATGCCCACCACTCTGAATACGTCTTTTGCGTCGCTCATCGCCAAACCTCCACTCCAATACTTATTTTTCCCGCCCGAAACTCTCGATTTTCGTGCTCGGTTCGGTATACGAAACGTCTGCGCAATGCGTTCCATGGAACATTTGTCTGAGTCGCTGCCAGACTGAGAACTCGTCCTCAACCTATGCTAAGCTCAACTCTCGGCGCAGTTCCGACGCATCCCAGTTGGGTACCCGGGGGCCACGTCCCCGCTGATCAGTGCGGCGCTGATTATATAGCGATGACTCGTTCCATCACCAGAAATCTTTTTGACGAAGAGGGGCTCGAAGGAAAAGCCGAACCGTTTGCACCGTTGCCGGAACGGATGCGGCCGCGCTCACTGGCGGAGTTTGCCGGACAGAACCACCTGGTCGGCGAAGGCCGCATCCTGCGCCGCCTGATCGACGGCGGCGGCACGCTGCCTTCACTGATCCTCTGGGGCGCACCAGGTACTGGCAAAACCACCCTGGCGCGTTTGTTGGCGGACCGAAGCGGAGCCCGGTTTGTCCCGATGTCGGCGGTCTTTTCCGGGGTGAAAGATCTGCGTGACGCGATCGCCGAGGCAAAGCGCGAGGTCAAATTCGGCGCCCGCACAGTCTTATTCATCGACGAGATTCATCGCTTCAACAAAGGGCAACAGGACGCTTTGTTGCACGCAGTTGAAGACGGGACCATAACGCTGGTCGGAGCGACAACTGAGAATCCCTCCTTCGAAGTTACCAGCGCCTTGCTTTCGCGTTGTCGAGTTCTGGTGCTCAATCCGCTTGGCGAAGTTGAAATCAAGGAGATTCTTCAAAGAGCGCTGACCGATGAAGAACGCGGCCTTGCCAACCTCCACGTGGACATAGCAGATGAGGTACTCGAACGCTTGGCACACTCGGCAGCCGGCGATGCGCGAGTAGCACTGGCGGCGCTGGAAGCAGCCGTCGAGTCGACTACACCGGCTGAAGACGCAGTCCGGCGCGTGACGAATGAAACAGTGATTGAGGCGCTGGGCCGAGCTCGCTACGCCTACGACAAAGGCGGAGAGGAGCATTACAACCTGGCTTCGGCATTGATCAAATCGCTGCGCAATTCACACGTTGACGCGGCGTTGTATTGGCTGGCTCGGTTGATCGAAGGCGGAGCCGATCCGATTTTTATCGCGCGGCGCCTGTGCATTCTCGCTTCCGAAGACATCGGTCTGGCCGATCCGCAAGCGATGGTCCAGGCAGCGGCCGCAGCTCAGATCACGCAGCTAATCGGACTGCCGGAAGCGATGTTCCCGCTGGCGCAGGCGACGATTTACCTGGCCCGCGCGCCCAAGTCGAATACCATCCTGCGGTCGTATGCCGCCGCGGTTACAGACGCCGCCGAAACAGCGCGCGAGCCCGTGCCGCTACACTTGCGCAATGCGCCCACGCCGCTAATGAAGCGCCTCGGCTATGGCGAAGGCTACCGCTACGTGCACAGCGATCCGAATGCGAAAGAAGAGATGTCTTGTTTGCCGGAAAAGCTAAGAGGCAGAGTCTACTTCAAGCACGAGGAGGACGCTGTTGATCCCAAGAACGACGAATGACCAATGCCGGCGAATAAGTCTGAAAAAGAACTCGCTTTTGTACACGACCTTTTAATCGCGACCGACTGGGGCGAGAGGTTTGCCGAGTTGATCGACAAACACGTAAAGCTGCCGCAGAAGGGCCGCGCTTTCTACCTCAACGCCGGCACCGGAGGTCATGCGATGGCTTTGCAGGAGCGGGGCGGTGACGAACTCAAGTGGCTTTGTGCCGATGAGAGTTTCGAGAACCTGGAATTGGCGCGCGCCAAGGCTGGAGTAACTAAGACCGCAACTGAGTTTCAGGTGATCTCGTTAGACTCCCTGGATCTCGAAGACGATCTTTTTGATCTGGCGCTCGCCGATGGCTCGCTGGTGGCGCCCGAGCGTGTGCCCACACTGATTTCAGAGCTGGTCCGCGTCGCCCGGCCCGGAGCGCTGGTCGCGTTTAGCTTGCCGACGTCATCAAGTTTTGGGGAGTTCTTTTCGATCTACTGGGAGGCGCTCCATAATTGCAGTCTGATCGACAATGAGCGCGACGTCGAAACCCTGATCACGGTGTTGCCCACCGTCTCACAGGTTGAAGAGCTGGCGCGTCTTGAGGGTCTGCAATCCGTTACTTCATGGACACAGATTGAAGAATTTGACTATGACTCGAGCGAGGCGTTCATGAGTTCCCCGCTGATTCTTGATTTCCTGATGCAGGGCTGGCTCAACTCTATCTCGGAAGAGGACACCGGGCGAGTCATTCATGAAATCGCACGTTTGATAGACGAAGACAGACACGACGGCGAGTTCTCGCTAACAGTGAAAGCAACTTTGGTGATGGGAAGAAAAGTCGACCTGCCTCTGGCGGGTTGAGGAAGCGTAGTACCATAGACTTTAGTCTGTGACTTTAGTCTGTGACGTTAGACTGTGAATTTGGCCTTTGAATTTAGGCTGTAAATTTAGTCTGTGTGCCGTGAAGAAAGAACACAGACTAAAGTCTATGCTACTTTCTGTCTTCGGGAATGCTGCCTTCGGCGACGCGCAGGCGAGCGCGTCGGCGCGCCTCTTCAAAGAGCTCTTCATCGTCAACAGCCGAAAGCGAGGCCTTGGGATCATTCGCCATCTCTCGTCGCGTCTTCTCTCTGGCCGCCTCTTCTTCTCCTTCGGCCAGCCCATCTTTGAAGGCTTTCTTACTCTGACCCAGAGCCTTCGCCAATTGAGGAAGTTTGCTGCCACCAAACAACAACGCGATGATGGCAATGACAATCAGCCAGCTCATTCCGGGCTCTGGCAGAAAAAATAGAACACTCATAACTGACTCCTTTGAGCTGCGACAAATCAGCGGGACGAAGGTTTCGTGGACCTTCGGGTTCGTCCGGCTCAGCGCGACCACCGCGCCAATCTCTATTGCCACGTCTCGGACTCGTAGAACAAATACTTGCGCCACGTTTCGTCCGCCCTTCCCAGATAACGCATGATCTGGCGGCTTACGTGCATCGAAAACCCACGCGGCCTGCGCAACAATTTCATCCCTGACTCTTCGGGCGTGCGATTGCCTTTGCGATGGTTGCACCGGCGGCAACACGCAACCAGATTATCCCATGACGATTCACCGCCGCGCGAGCGTGGCTCGATGTGATCTAATGTCAACTCCGAGGGTGGATACTGCCTGCCGCAATACTGACAAGTCGAATGATCGCGGAGGAGAATGTTCTTTCTCGAAAGGGACCGGCGCTCGAATGGAATCTGCACGTACTCGTTCAGACGAATCACCGACGGCGCATGGATCGAGAGTTTCTCAGAGCGCAGCATATGGCCGTTGTGCTCTTCCACACGGGCTACACCCTTAAAGATCATCACTACGGCGCGCCGCTCGTTGCACACGTTGATGGGCTCGTAAGATGCATTTAGAACCAGCACGCGTCCTGTCATACTGAGGCGATATTACGCGAGCGTATCAGAAAGTGTCAAAAACATTCGCTACCGGGCCCGTGGGCGTCCCGCCCGCATCGCTCTTCCCCAGGCACTATTGCAGATTTAATGGGAGGCTGACCGATCAGCGGGCGGGCCGCCCGCGCTCCCAGTAAAATCGTGCGCCTGCCGCTGCAGGTTGAGTCGGATTTAATCAACTGGCACCTGTCTATTTGAGCTCTCGAAACCTGTCCGTGGCCTCAACCAGAGCGCTCGCGATTCCGGGTTCGCTAACGGAATGTCCCGCGTCGGGGATGATCCGAAACACCGCTTCCGGCCAGGCTCGGTGGAGTTCCCAGGCGCTCATCATCGGACAAACAATGTCGTATCTTCCCTGAACGATTACCGCCGGAATGTCGCGAATTTTTTCGACGTTTTCAACCAGGTAGTTGTCCGTCTCAAAGAAACAATTGTTTACGAAGTAGTGACATTCGATCCGCGCCAGCGCGAGCGCCATTTGTGGCTCACTGAATTGATCAACCAGATCCTGATCGGGTAAGAGCTTCAGCGCACTTGCTTCCCAGGTGGACCAGATTTTCGCTGCTTCCAAACGAACTGCCTCGTCGTCGCTGGTCAGCCGCCGATGATACGCTCGCAGCATGTCGCCGCGCTCGGCATCCGGAATCAGGTCAAAGAACTGCTCCCAGGCATCGGGAAAGATCGCGCCTGCGCCTTCGCTTTCCTGATAGAACCAGCGGATCTCTTTTTTCCGGCAGAGGAAGATCCCGCGCAGCACCAGGCCACGGACGCGCTCAGGGCGCGTCTCTGCATAAGCGAGTGCCAGAGTGCTGCCCCACGAACCGCCAAAGACCAGCCAGCGCTCGATGCCCAGCTCTGTGCGCAATCGTTCGATGTCTTCGACGAGATGCCAGGTGGTGTTATCTTCCAGGCAAGCATGCGGAGTGCTCTGCCCGGAACCGCGCTGATCGAAAAGAATGATTCGATAGGCCTGCGGGTCGAAGAAACGGCGATAGTCCGCAATCAACCCCGCGCCTGGTCCACCATGCAAAAACACGACTGGCTGACCAATTGGATTTCCGCACTGCTCGTAATAGAGCTCGTGAACATCCGAGACTTTCAGACGGCCAGTGGCATAGGGCTCGATTGGATCGTAAAGGGTTCTGAGTTGTGTCATGCTCTTCGTATTCTATCCTCGCATCCCTCCGAAACACTTTCAGTTCAAGTATTGGGAGCGATTTCAAAGTAGTCACAATGCTTCGGGCGAAAGATCGTGAAGTGTCGGGTGTCCACAGTCAAAGTCTTGCGCAGATTCAACCGCTCGGCCATTGCAACGATCGCGCAGTCAACGAAGTCAACACGGTTGTCAGCATATTTCTCCAGGAGTTCCGCCGCGCGGGTTAGATCCTCCGGGATTGACTTCACTTGAAGCAACTCACCGCTGGCAACTGATCGCAAAAATGTTGTGAGCGCTGGATAACTGAGTTCACGCAGGATCAAATATGCAAGTTCCGGCAAGACCAGATCCGGGAGTAGAGGGTTCGGCTCCCCTTCGAGCGCTTCGGTACAGGCAGAGTGAAGGTTGTCATCCGCATCCAGGACCGCCAGCAGAAAGCCTGTGTCGAGCAGCGCCGGCATTAGCGCAAGCTCCAGCCTTCCCGGCGGTCAGTACCTTCGTCCAACATCGACTCGGTCTCGGTTGAAAGTGAACCGTTTCCACTGCGAGCTATGCCCACAAACGAAAAGCGGTTAGCGCGCTGATCGCGCGAACGAGGCGCCAACCCTTCGACGAAAGCCATCACTTGCCGTTGCTGTTCGTCGCTCAACAGCCGTACTTTCTCTTGGATCGCATTTTCCAAATTTGCCGACATTCTTGCAGCTCCTAACACGCGGTCGCGTTGCGCTAATCTTAACATCCTCCAGCTCTCTTATGGGAACTTCTCCCTCTTGCGGCAGCGCGAACAAAAACCCCAATTGCGGCATGTCAACCTCTCTTCACCTCATTGAAATTCATCTGACCGGGCGTGCTATGGTGAGTACCAAAACCTCCTCAGCGCCCGCCTCCAGCAGTATGCGAGAGCACGCTGAAACAGTCGCTCCGGTGGTAAAGACGTCATCGATCAGCAAGATGTTCTCTCCTGCGATGACCCGTGGAGTTGCTAAGGCAAAGACACCCTCCACGCTTTCGCGGCGCGCCCTTGCGTCCATGCCGGCGCGATGGCGCTCAGTGTGCGCGACTCTAACCAGGCAGTCTTCGACGACGGGCACGCCAGTCGCGTGTGAGAGTGCTCGCGCCAATACCTCGGCCTGATTGAAGCCGCGCTCGTTTTCTCTTTGACGATGAAGCGGCACCGGGACAATTAGAGTTGAGCGATCAAGCGGCGGACGAGCACGCGTCGCAACTAATAGTTGCAATAGCCGCTTCGGCACCTGCGGCGATCGTTTAAGTTCGATGACCGTGGCTCGTAAGGCGCCCTCATATAACCCGCAAGCGCGAGCTGCAGTGAACGTCGCATCGTCACAGCGACGACAACGCACATCTTCCCTTCTCTCCTGGCCCATGTTGCCAAGCGCCAGCGCGCCGCACTGCCAACAAAACGTGTCGGCCTCGGTGATGAGTCGCGTTTCTTTCCAGCAAGCAGCACACGCCACACCGTCAGACCTGGATTCCACACTGCCCTCGCAAACCGCGCAGACTTGCGGATAAGCGATCGCGAGCGCGGCGTCGTAGAGCGAACTAATTGTGCTTGCGCCAAACATTCGGATGATCAAGGACGTTCTTGTAACACAAGCTGTTAGCTTGCGGAAACCTTGAATGCCATTCAGTCATCGCAAACTAACAGTTTGCGTTACAAACCAAGGACATGCTGCCATGCTGGACCAAATGCTACTGAGTTGTACGCAACGAAGAACAGCCTCCTGGTTCGTCTTGAACCAGGAGGCCGTCATTATGTCACCGGCAGCGAAGCGCGACTAATCTTCCTCTTCGGTGAGCAGCCCCTTCTCCTGCAGATCCTGACAGGAAATACAAAGTCGGGCCCAGGGCACCGCATCCAGTCGTTTCTCTGGCAAAGGGTTACCGCAGTGAGCACATTTTCCGTACTCTCCCTCCTCGATTCTCTCCAGCGCCTCGTCCACCAGATTCAACAACTTTCGATCATTATCGGACATCGACACCAGCAGTTCTTTGGTGTAGGCATTGGCGGCCATGTCGGCTGGGTCCTGGGTCGCTTCAGAATCGCGTTCCCGACTGTAAAGCTCCGCTTCCTGAACCTGCCCCATCAAACCCACGCGCCGGTCAAGTAACTTATCGCGAAAAGCTCGCACTCTTCTCTTATCCATGCTTTGTTAGTTCCTCCACCTTATTCATTGCCGATTTCCCATTGCCGATTAGTATCGGCGATATTAGCTGGGCTCCGAACTAATTACATCGTCAGGTACAAACTAGCCGCGTTCAAATCACCAATGGCAATCGGAAATCGGCAATACCATCACTTCTGGTATGGCAACCCGTGAACGATCGTGTATGCGCGATAAAGCTGCTCCATCACCAACGCGCGCGCCATCTCATGAGTAAAGGTCAGTCGTGACAAACACCAACGCCTATCCATCACGGTCGCGAGTTCCCGCGAGACTCCCCGTGGTCCACCGATAATGAAAGTAACTTCCTTAGTGCCATTTGCGTTCCATCGTCGCACTTCATCCGCCAACTGCAGCGAAGTCCATTCGCTTCCCTCCGGATCAAGCAACACCGTCACCGTGCCGGCGTGCAGCGCGTCTGAGATGCGCTTTGAATCCTTCTCGATGCCCGATTGCGTATCGCTTCCGGCAGCCTCTCGCAGTTCAGTGATCTCAGAACGTACAAAGTGACCAAGGCGTTCAGAGTACTCTTCAATCAGTGAGCGCAAACGCGCATCCCGGGTCTTTCCGGTCCAGATAAATCGCAGACGCATTTTGAGTAGCACAGACTTTAGTCTGTGATCTGACTTTAGTCTTCGATTCGCCGTCGTTTCCCAACCTCACAGACTAAAGTCTGTGCTACTTCATCCTTTCGAGCCGCTCGTACAAATTCTTGCGACTGATACCGAGAATGCGCGCGGCCTCGGCCTTATTCCCTTTCGTCGCGCCCAGGATCTCGGTTACGTACTCGGCTTCCAACTCTGCCAGCGTACGCGGCCGCTCGCGTCTTCTCTGAACCCTGACGGCAGCACGCAAAGAATCGGGCAAGTCGCTCTCTTCCACCTGGCGGCCAGTCGCTACGATCACGGCACGCTCGATGGTGTTCGCCAACTCGCGCACGTTGCCCGGGAACTCGTACTCTCTGAGTACTGCCAGCGCTGCCGGCGCGATTCCCGCTGTCTGGCTACCGTGCTTGCGAGCAAACGTAGTCACAAAGCCCTTTGCCAACGCCGGCAGGTCTTCTCTCCGCTGGCGCAACGACGGCACTTGAACGTGTACGACGTTGAGCCGGTAAAAGAGATCCTCGCGAAAGTCCCGGCGAGCCACGGCCCGCGTCAGGTCGACATTGGTGAGCGCTATCAAGCGTGCGTCGACCTTGATTGTGCGCCGCCCACCGAGGCGCTCAAACTCGCGCGTCTCAATCACGCGTAGAAGTTTCGCCTGCGCTTCGTTGGGCAGGTGGGCTATCTCATCAAGAATCAACGAGCCCTTGTGCGCCGCTTCAAGCCGCCCTGGTTTGGCCTCGCTGGCCCCCGTAAAGGCGCCACGCTCAAAACCGAAGAGTTCGGCTTCGAGCAATTCGCTCGACAGCGCCGCACAATCGATCTTCACGAACGCCCTGGCTGCTCGTGATGAGCGAGCGTGGATGAACGCCGCCAGCACGTCTTTCCCCGCGCCGGACTCACCGGTAATCAGGACATTGGCATCGGTAGGAGCGACACGCGCGGCGAGACCGACAGCCTCGCGCATCGACTCCGACTGCGCCACAATCTCGATCACGATTCCTTTCTCAAAGAGCTACTGCGATCGTTGGCCAGCTCGGCCGGCAGTTCGATCCGTTTGCCATCGCGCCACAGACGCTCCAGGTCGTAGAATTTACGCGCCTTGTCGGCGAAGACATGCACCACGAAATCACCGTAGTCCATCAGGATCCATTCGGCCGTGCGATAGCCTTCGACACGGGCAGCGGGTGTCCCGGCTTTCTTCAGCTTCTCGACCACCTCGTCCGAAATTGCCTGAACTTGCCGCTCATTGGCGCCACTGGTGATCAAAAAATAATCAGTGAAGGTCGCCACCTCTCGCAGATCCAGAATGACGATCTCGAGGGCCTGCTTTTCGCTGGCCGCATGCACAGCCGTCAGAATTCGATCATCGAGTTCTTCGAACCTGGTTTCGCTCGGTTCAATCGCCGTGGCAGATC
>Ga0179594_10000080_pt1 | contig 35501 bp, 22 predicted proteins | sample CZOMad1_1_08_16f_FD_148625 | JGI IMG/M metagenome (GOLD analysis project Ga0179594, IMG submission 148625) | Vadose zone soil fungal communities from Angelo Coast Range Reserve, California, USA - CZOMad1_1_08_16fungal (Illumina Assembly) | ecosystem: Environmental > Terrestrial > Soil > Vadose...
CCGACGTCTGCCGGGAAATCCTGGGCAGCGTCGCGATGTTGACATTGATTGCCTTCAAAGGATTGGGCGATTGTTCTTGAGCCTGGATCGGATGGATTGTCAGCGTGATGAAGAGTAAGCCGGCCAGGCAAACCGCTCGACGATTGTTTTGCGGACGATAGTATCGGGGCAAACAGGATTGGGCCTGGCAAACCACAGAATCGCACCGCGCACCGCAGCGGCTCGGATAATTGTTAACGCGCTGAGACATTCGATCACCTCGTCTTCATCGGCTTAATGAATTGTTCCAGGTTGCGCGGTGCGAAACTCCGCCGCGCTGGTTAGAAGCAATTATTGGCAAGCAAGACGGGCAAGGCAGGCCCGCCGCAGGCTGACCTTTCCTGGGTTCGGTGAGATCTCGAGCGGTGGTCTAATGAACCGCGCCCACCGAGTTAGCCTCAGCCAAGCGGTGGCGCACGACCCGAGGGCCGTGTGATGGAAGTTGAGGAATGAGCAACGGTCGGCGCTGAGACAGACTTAGTCTGCGCCAAGGGTGTAAGCGCGAACAGGGGCGCGTGCACCAGACCGTTGAAGAGCTGTTGCTGGAACGCGCACATTGAGCACTCGGTAGGATGAGAGCCCGTGCGAGAAGGGTGTGATCCGTCAGAGTCGCTGAAGGCGGAAACACCGTGCCGAGCCGGCGAACGCGTGCCATGACTGTGCACGGTCTCCACCGTTGCCCCGAAGGCAATGATCAGAAGCAGGACGTAGGCAAGCGCGAGCCGGTCGGCCCGCCCTCGGCTTAATAAGGATGTAGTTCTGCTTGTCACTTTGTGAAGCATTCTAATACAACTTTCGCTCTGAACCCTATCCGGTCAGGTGTCCTCAGGTTGTGTTGCCGGCCGACGGTGCAGTAGCCCCACTGTTAAGGAGGGCTCTTGGCAGTCAAAGCCCTCCTTAACAGTGGGGCTACTGCACCGCTTCGCATTTCATTCCCAGCAACACAACTTTAGGACACTACCTGTTTATCGAATAATGTTGCAGCAGAAATTTTACCTGACAGAAGATTTAATGAGGTCGCATTACGACGCCGATAATACCTATTGGCTGGGCCAAACTAGTGCTGAGATTTACCCGAAAAACGTTTTACGAAGACTGTGGATTCAAGGTACAGTTCCCACGAGAGGATTAGGTCGAGCGCGGTCATGCTACACGCAGCCTGCGATGACGAACTGGTTTGATATTTTTGAAGAGTCAACCCGACATTAGCGTGGTGGTTCCGGTCTTCAACAGTGAAGGGAGGCTGAAGCAGCTTTTTTCTCGGACGCGTGACGTCATCTCTTCGATGAATCTCGTTTGTGAGTTTGTTTTCGTCGACGATGGCAGCATTGATCAGTCCTGGCAGGTCATCCGTGAACTGAAAGCAGAACATTCAGACTGTGTGCGCGGCTTCAGGCTGGTCAGAAATTCAGGCCAGCAAGCGGCAACGGTTTGTGGATTGGAGCGAGCCAGGGGGACGTGGGTGCTGACCCTTGACGATGATTTGCAGTCGCTGCCCGAAGAGATTCCCAAGCTTTGGGAGAAAGCCAACAGTCAGCAGATTGATGTGGTGTTTGGAGTCTATTCGGTACTGAAGCACCGCTTCCTGCACAGGTTGGGGAGCCGAATTTTTCGCTTCCTCCTGCGCAACGTGGCGCCGAACATGCCGGCAGGTTCATCATTCAGACTGATCAAAGGAGAAATCCTGCAAAAGTTTCCTCAAAGAAGCGGGCCGTGGGTTTTTGTGGATCCGGTGTTGGCGTGGCTCACTTCGGATATTGCTACCGTCGATGTTCAGCATGCAGAGCGGAGGGACGGAAGGTCTGGGTATTCATTCTTCAAACTGGTGCGGATGGCGCTCACGGTGTTGGTGATTTACACCGCGATGCCTTTGCAAATGATGATCTGGTTTGGCCTGTTCTCAGCCCTCGTTTCTTTTTGCCTTGGACTCTACTATTTAATTCTGAGACTAACCGCGAACGTCCCGGTGGGTTTCTCAGCTCTGATTGTCACGATGACTTTTGCGTTCGGGGTGATCCTGCTGAGTCTCGGCGTTCTCGGACTTTATATCTCCAAAATATATGTCATGGGGACCGGGCAACCCGGCTTTGTCATTAAGACTGAGATCTGATGCGATTTCATCGTTACGGTATCGACCTGAAGCGCCTGGAGCCCAAGCACCTCGAAATGGTGCGGCAATGGCGCAACCATGATGCGGTGAGGTTGCGAATGCGATACCAGAAAGAAATCAGCCCGGCGGCACAGGCCGACTGGTTCAAGAAACTCGATACGCATAACGACTGGTATTTCGTTACAGAGCAAAATGAAACGCCGTTTGGACTCTTCTACATAAAGGAAGTCGACTGGACGCGAAGAGGCGGCGAGGCTGGCGGGTTTGTGAGCAACACTAAATTGATCGGCGGAATAGAAGCCGGCATAGGAATCCTGGCACTGATGGATTTTGCTTTTTTCATTCTTGGCCTTGATTTCCTGCAGGCAAACTATCATCGCGGGCACAGTCAAATTGTGCTGCTCAATCGACAATTAGGATATGAAGTGTTTGCAGAAGGGCCGGACGACTTTCTAACCGCGCGCGTAAGTGCTGCCGGTTATCTCCAGGCAGCGGAAAAACTGCGGCGGGCAGCACTGCGAATACGAGGAGCGGAGGCTGGGTTAACCGGCGCAGAGCCGTGGCTCACGGAACACATCAAGAAGCTAAACCCCGAAAAATCTCACAGCCTGGTAGTGGCCTAATTTCAATTCTCTGCGTCTAACTCAGCGTGCTCGGCGTCTCTGCGGTGAGCGTGTTTTGCGCCAAGATTCACCGCCGAGACGCCGAGCACGCTGAGGCAGACGCAGAGAAGACGAGCACCGCCTTGATCCAACGAATACTTATTTGGAATCAGTTTGGCCGTCGTACTGGCGGGCGAAGAATTTCCACCGTCGCGGTTCTAACTTGAGCGCCAGCCGGATTGGAATGGCCGGGTGCAATCCCCATCGCACCATGCGGTAAATCAGGTTCCGTTCTGCCCATGGGAATCTGCGCGAATCCAACGCCGGCCACATTTTCTCAATCGCTTTCCAGAACTCTTTCTTGTTATAGCGTACATACTCTTTGTCACGCTCTTTGAATATTTCCATGCCGATGTGAAAGGTTAGAAAATCGCGATTAAAGAGTCGAAAATTTTTTGCATAGCAAAACAAATTCTGTGAAAAGGTCATCTCCACGAAAGGGATGCCCACGCAAATCTTCTCCAGTTCGAATTTCGGATACAGTGAACGGTGGAAGACAAAACAATCGAAGCCCGGGTGAGGCTCTCCTCGAAGGACATACATCTCGCGCAATTCCTCGACTCTTCTGAAGTGCCCTGGAATCCTGCGGCGGTTTATGATGAAGGCGTCTAATCCCGTCTTAATTCGGGTTGCCACCTCGACGTAAAAATGCGGCTGCAGGGCAATGTCCACATTGGTGTAGATAAGATACGGCGCGTCAGAGGCGCAGTAGAGGCGATGGACCAGATCCTTCAGGAGGGGCAGCTTTTTGGGTTTGGTAAAAGTGCAAAAATCAGCGGCTGATCGCTCCAGATCAGGCGCTTTCCTGAAGTAATCCGGAATGATCGGGTGGTCTTCAGGAAACTGCGCGGTGAGCAGTTCTACCTTGATGCCAGCGGATTCGGCCATCTCCCGGGCAATCCGCATGGATTCAAAAGTGATCGGTTGTACATATGACAGCTCTGAACTTGCTGGTGATCTGACGGGATTGACCAGGTGTGCCAGAGAGATGCTGCTTGTCATATAGTCCAATCAGGCGGTTGCAAGTTTCAGTGAGTTTGCGGAAAGACCTGTGAATCAAGTTTTTGGGTCGGCTTCTTCCTTTGCGTGCTTTGCGCCTTTGCGTGAGACGCTTTTGCAAGTTGAGCGACGACAATCCCATGGATTTCACGCGAAGGCGCAAAGCACGCAAAGGCTTTCTTGTCGGTCTGAGGCTTTAACCTCGCTAGAAACAAACTGAACACATGATATATCCGGGAAAGTTTTGAGTACAATTCCAAAGATCGCGTATTGCCTAATTTGAAATCAGTCCTTCGTTTAGAGCCTGCTGAAAAACAGGGTGGATCAAAAACCAGACTTAGCCACAGAGACACGGAGACGCAGAGAAAGATGAGAGCAAAGACCATATGCATTTTTTGTCATTTCTGATTGACTCTGATCCTTGCATTCTCCGTGTCTCTGTGACTCTGTGGCGATCTGGCTTTTTTCAGCACCCCGCTAAACGAAGAAGCTCAAATTGACCTTTCGCACTCACGAAGGTATTGAGAATGTCCAACACACATCACTGGTGGAAGCCCAAAGCAAGCAGCCTCCTGAACGTCCTGTACCTGGTGATGTTCATTGGCGCCCTGCCATTTTCCAAATCATTACTGCTCTTTTTTCCGTCGGTTATCACCATCGCGGGTATCGGAAGTTTCGGTCATTTAATAAACGACTGGTTTGACATTGAAGCCGACAGAAAAGCAGGGAAACATAACCATCTCGAACATTTCTCCGTTTGGAAAAAAAGTTTAGCTGTACTTGGCGCGCTAACCGCAGCGCTTCTGCCCTGGATTATTCTACCTTTCGACCTGGTCTCAATAATTCTTCTGGGCGCGGAATTTCTGCTCCTGCTGTTGTATGCCATTCCACCAGTCAGAATCAAAGAAAGAATGTATCTGGCATTAATCACTGATGCCGCATACGCCTACGCCGTTCCGGCAGTTTTGGCTGCTCATACATTTTTCTTAGCCTCTGGAAAACTATCTGACGCGGCATTCATGAGTACACTATTCATATGGCAATCAGCTCTGGGTGTGAGGCATTTCCTTAATCACCTGGCTTTGGACCGAATCAATGATTTGGCCTCTCACACGCATACGTTGGCCACTCGCAAGGGAAATTACTACCTCCACCGGATGATCAGAAACATCATCCTCCCTTTGGAGTTGATTTCACTTGTCGTTTTTGTGGTGAACCTTAGCCGGTACAGTCTTTTTCTGGTTCTGGTTTGTGTCGGTTCGTTCGTAATCTTCTCGAGTTTTCCGCTAATTCTTGCTGTAGCCCGCGGCGATTCATTATTGTCTTATCGATTCAGCAAGACTCCGTTGGATGCGTTCTATCAAAATATCCTGCCGTTCATACCGTTGATCTTTCTAATATCCAGGGATGCACGTTTTGCAGCGTTGCTGGCGGTCCATTTCCTGCTCTTTGGCAAGATACGGTTTAGTCCGAACTTCGGTCAGCCGGCGGAAGTTGCGCGGGTTCGATATTTGAGTCATTGGCTTGTTGGGGTCCTTTTGGGATACCCGTTTCTGATATTGAAAAAACTGTTCTCTGGGAAGCAAATCGCAGGACCAGCATCTGTTGGAACTCAAAGAATAGAAGGATCGAACGGAGTTCGAGTCAGAAGGGATCGCTCGCGTCCAAACATCGCGGTTGTAAATATCAACCGGTCAAAATACACGGAGACTTTTATCAACGAATTAATACCCCAGCTTAACTACAACATCTATTACCTATACGGCGGTGAACTGCCGACTTATGATGATCAGGATCGGCATTTTTTGTCGGGGCGAGGCAGTCTTCAGGCTTTAGCCTTGCTTTTCGAATCCGTTTTTCAACTGAAGCACCAGCACTTTGTCGAAAGCAGCATCGCCAGTTATCTGCAGGCAAGAAGAATAGAACTCGTATTAGCTGAGTTTGGACCAGTAGGCGCGCAAATGCTCCCCATCACACGTGATTTGGGCATTCCATTGATTGTCTGTTTTCATGGGTACGATGTGTTTCACCAGCCAACCTGGAATGCTCATCTCATTTCATACAAAGAACTCTTCAAGGAAGCGGAAAAAATACTTGTTGTTTCAATGCAGATGGCCGAGAGGCTGGCTCAAAGTGGTGCTCCCCTGGAAAAGCTAATTCACCTTCCGGCTTTTGTGAATCTAAAACTATTTCCGTATCAAGATCGCAGTACTTTCCCACCCCGGTTTATTGCCGTCGGCCGTTTCGCCGAAACGAAGAGTCCCCATTTGACCATCCTGGCTTTCCAGAAAGTGGTTGAAGCTGTTCATGACGCCACGCTGGTGATGATTGGTAAAGGAGGCGGGGGAGAGCTGTTTGAGTCGTGCCTGATCTTGACTCGAGCGTTGGGACTTGAAAGCCGGATAACCTTCAAGGGAGTCATGTCTCACGAGGAAGTCGCGGAGGAAATGACCAAAGCTCGTGTCTTCGTGCAACACTCCGTTACGACTCCCGAAAATCAAGACATGGAAGGAAAACCCGTAGCCATCATGGAGGCCATGTCGAGCGGACTACCCGTGATCGCCACCAGGCATAGCGGGATTAACGAATTGATCACCAGCGAAGTGAATGGCTTACTGGTTGAGGAGTATGATATCGAGGCGATGGCCCAGGCCATGATCCTATTAGCAAGGAACGATTCATTGGTAAGAGCGCTGGGAAAAAACGCAAGTGACCGTATTCAGGGCGATCCTTTGATCCGTGATCACATCAGTACCCTGGAAGGAATTATTCAGGAATGCATCGGTTCTCACTAACTAGGCGAGGCGAAATCTATTGAGAATACTGTTAGTCGTTAATGCTTATTGGACGACCTCGCTGGACGCCAGCCCTTGCTAACGCGCGGGCTTCTGCTTGGTTTTTGTACCTTCGGCGGTTACTACGAATGAACCAAGCAGAAGCCCGACCGTCAGGGAGGGCTTTCCCATAAGCGAGGGCTTTACCATAAGTTAAGATCTGTTAGACGGAGTACACTTTCATGATTGCTAACGAAAGGCGTGACGATTTGAAAGCGATCGACCAGTTAACGATCATCAATAGTCAGCAAGGACTCCTCGCTTATTTGAAACAGGTGTGGACCTACCGCTCCGTTGCCCTGGCAATCGCTCGAAGAGACCTGAAGGTGAGATATTCTCAGACTTTTTTGGGCATACTTTGGGCCGTGATCCAGCCGCTGACAGGCCTGGTCATATTCACAATCTTTTTCGATCGCTTAATAAAAATCGCAATACCGGGCATGTCCTATCCTGTGTTCGCCTTTTCCGGAATGGTTTCCTGGTTCTTTTTCACGCACATTGTCTACAACGCGGGCGTTTCTCTAGTCGAATCACAAGACCTGATCAGAAAAGTATATTTCCCCAGGATACTATTACTGTTTGCGAAGACTATTGTGGGTTTGGTGGAGTTTGGGATCTCAATGATTCTACTCGTCGCGCTGTTGTTCTTGCACGGCTATTCAACCACCTGGTCGATTGTTTTTTTCCCGCTGTTTGTGGTGCTGAACATTGCCGTCGGTCTCAGCATAGCGTTATGGCTAGGAGCATTGACGATACGATATCGGGACTTTCATCACATTATTCCCTATGTTGTAAATTTCGGTATTTGGCTAACTCCTGTTTTCTATCCGGTCACACTCATTCCTGCTAGGCTCGAATGGTTGATGTACTGGAACCCGATGGCGGCCACCATTGCGGGCTTTCGCTGGTCGCTTATCGGAGGAGCGGCGCCTGCAAGGAACTACCTCTTGTCCTTCATCCCAATAATCGCGCTATTGATAAGCGGATTTGCATACTTCAGAAAAGTTGAAGATCAGATATCTGATTATGTATAAGTAGTGCACTGCGTCTAACAGATTTTAACTTATGGGAAAGCCCTCAATCATGGGAAAGCCCTCCCTTACGGTCGGGCTTCTGCTTGGTTCGGTCGCAGAAACCACTGAAGGCAGAAACCAAGCAGAAGCCCGCGCGTCAGCAAGGGCTGTCGAGCCAACGAGGTCGTCCAACATGGCCTGGCAATTTCTCTGGAACGTGTCCAGGATGAGGATATGAAATCGCTCTTCAAGAATTCGATGCTGCAGGAAGAAGTTGATCGCAAGGGTTATGTGATCATTCCTTTCTTGCACGAGTCGCAGATTCACAGCCTGCGGCGGCTTTATGAAGAGTCGATTAATCAGGCAAGCGTCAGTGATTTATATGAAAGCAGCCGGCACAATTCTCTGGAAAGAAATCAGCAAATCAATCAAGCCATTCATGCGGAGCTGGAACACGCCGGGAAAGATATTTTTAACGCCTGCCAATTATACGGCGGCACTTTCATGGTCAAGTCTCACGAGAAATCAACCATGCTTCCGGCCCATCAGGATTGGAGTATCGTGGAGGAAGATGAGTACAACACGCTGTTCATCTGGTGTCCACTTCAAGACGTGACCGCTTTGAACGGCGGACTATTCGTTCTGGAAGGCAGTCATAAATATTTCGATGTTATTCGATCAGGAACTTATCCCAGCAACCGTTATATCCTCCCTTATTCGTTGCACCACTGCGTAAAAGACATTTCGTTAAGAGCGGGAGAGGCAATTCTCTATTCCGACCAGGTGTTGCACGGAAGTCATTCCAATCAGGGCCAAGAGGATCGAGTGGTGGTTACAGGCCAAATCATTGAACAAGGGGCCCGACTGGTTTACTTCCAGAAGAAGAATGAGGAGGAAGTAGATATCTATCCTGCCGATCAAGCATTTTACTTATCACACATAAATTTCCTGGCGAAAGGGCAATTGCCTCCCGGGTTGTCAAAACTTTACAGTCGCGCCTACCGGCACCGGGCGATCACGAATGAATCATTGCAAGCGAGGCTCAACGAGAACTTTCCGGTTGCCGAGCAAAGATCGGTGGAATGCCAATTATTTAAAGACGAGCTCCTGCAGCAGACCTTTGATAGAGATGGTTACGTTGTCATCGACTTCATCGACCCGGAACAAGTCGAAGAATTAACCGGTTTTTATCGCGGGTTGGATCATGCACCAATGCCCGAGTACGGATTTCAAGTCAGCTTGGATAACAATCAAGGTGATTTCGTCCGAACGATTTCGGATAAGCTTAAGCAGACCCTGAAACCTTACGTCGATCGGCAGTTTCAGAATCATCAAATATTTACGGCGAGCTTTGTGGTAAAAGAAAAGAATCCTCTCGGCGTTGTGCCGCCGCATCAGGATTGGACATTTGTAGATGAATACAAGTATTGGTCCGCCACTATCTGGTGCCCGTTGATTGATGTCGATATGCACAATGGGGGCCTGGGCGTGATTCAGGGAAGCCATCTTTTCTATGATCACGTGCGTCCATCACCATCCCCGCAATACGAACCACCATTTAAGAATCACATCCGCAGTATTTTTCCCTATCTCAAGATCATCGAGTTGAAAGCGGGGCAGGCGTTGGTCTTCAACAATCGAACGTTTCATGCCTCTTTGCCAAACACGACCGATCACAGCAGGATCGCATTTGGGTTGGGGATTACTCACCGAGATGCGGAAATTCAGCATTTTTATTTGTTACCTGATCAGGAAAAAGTCCTGGTGGAGCGTTATGAAGTTAGTCCGGATTTTTTCCACGCCTATAATAATGCTCGCCTGTCGGCCATGCACCAAAAAGGTGAGAGGCCGCATGACCTAAACATTACCGGGCTCTTTGAATATACGCATCGAGACTACGAGACGGCGGAACTGGTGGAAGTGATCGAAGCGGCCGGCAATGTCCGAAACGACAAACTCATCGAAGCAATGGCGGCTCTGTTTAACTACAATTTGGATGGAACTGCCAAAGACGACTCCGGCGCCCCGCTAACGCTCTCCCCCTCTGAGCCCTTGTGGAAAACTTATGCGCCGAAGAACATATACCGAGAAATACGACACAGAATTATTAACCGGCACGCAGGCGAATCCCTTTGGAAGTTTTCCGCGCGTGCTCAGATTGTCTCTGAACTAAAACATCGGATTGCAAAGAAAACAAAATAACCAGTAGTGACCTAATTTCCGTTGAGCAGGCTGCTGAAAAAGTGATTACGATCCACGAAATTACACGAAGCGGCACGAAGTCACTCGAAAAAGGTGCGGGTTTTTTATTGTTATTTCGTGTTCGTTCGTGTGACTTCGTGGATCGTATGGATTCTTTGATCTATACGTCTTGTTTTTCAGCAGCCTGCTAAACGAAGAATCGAAATTCAAATTAGGCTACTGCCAAGTAACCATTTGTAAGGAGCGGTCGAACGCGAATGCGATCAAATAAAGAGAAATCTTTCTGGGCGATTTACACACCGGGAAATATTTATCTTGAAGCCCTCTACCGGCTCAGACAGTGGGGACGTAAGCTCGATTTTGGCCGGACCCGAAACGCAAAACGAATAGGGCATGTTCACGATCACAGTCAGGCGGTGGGCGACTTTTATGATGCCTATCACGATAAATTCATGCGTGTTTATGGACCGGTGATTCAAGCATTCAGAACTAAAGATGTCCGCGACTTACTCGACTATCAGATAGCGAGCATGGGTCTGCAAGCCGGTCAAAGGGTGTTGGACGCCGGCTGTGGAGTCGCGATGCCGGCGATATACTTCGCTCGAAACGCCGGAGTGCAAGTGGACGCGATCACAATTTCGCGGAAACAATACGAAACGGCATTATCCAACGTGGAAGCCGAGAACCTGATGGGCCAGGTAAGAGTAATCAAAGGGGACTACCACCGATTGCCCGAATATTTCCGGGCAGAGTCTTATGATGTTGTCTATTTCCTGGAATCATTTGGACACTCCAGAGCAAAACAACTCTTATTGGATGTTTGTTGGAAGATGCTCAAACCCGGAGGATTGGTTTACATAAAAGATCTCTTCAAAAGAATACCGATTCTGCCGGAACATAAAAAAAAATTGATGCGGAAGTACTCAAAATCAACCATGCCTATCAGTACGACATTGCCGAACTTAATGAAGTCTTAAATCATATTCGCGGCAGGGGATATATTTTAAGCTCACTCAAAACAATCGATTTGCAGTTAAGTGAGTTTGAGAATTTATCTCTTTCCAATGAATTTCAGGAATTGACCGGCATCGCTTGCATAGACAATTGGGAAGAATACATTTTTCCGGTTGAATTCTTTGAGCTTAAATGCCTCAAGCCGGATTACGACATTGATCAGCGTCTCGACCGGTACTTTCTTCAGCACCTGTATTACAAACAGACCGGAACGCGAAAATAGCAGCACAAACCCAAATCGATGAATCCCGTACTAGAAGTAGAAGGGCTAGGCAAAGTCTATAAGCAAACGTCGATTCGGAGCCGCAATTTCAGGGAGGACTTTGGTCTGTGGGTGAAGAGTCTGGTCAACGCGAACAAGACGAATCAGCGAGGGACGATCACCGCTCTCAGGAATGTTGATTTCAAATTGGACCAGGGCGATGTCCTCGGGGTGGTGGGACGAAATGGAGCAGGCAAGAGCACGCTGCTAAAAATACTGGCGGGTATCGTCAAGCCGAGCACCGGTCAAGTTGTGTACCGGGGAAAACTGGTGTCTATTCTCGATTTGGGTGCGGGGTTTCATCCCGATCTTACGGGACGGGAAAACATCTTTTTCAATGGTGAATTACTGGGGCTTGGTAAAGATCGCATTCACGAGTGCTTCGATGAAATTCTCGAGTTCAGTGAATTGGGTGAGTTCATCAATGAGCCCGTAAAGCATTATTCAGACGGCATGTACCTTCGCCTGGCCTTTTCAGTTTTCGCTCACCTGGAAACAGATATCCTGCTATTAGACGAAGTCATTTCGGTGGGCGACATCGGCTTTCGCCAGAAAAGTTATGGCAAGATTATCGACCTGGCCAACCGCGGAACCACCATCATCATGGTCAGTCATGACCCTGATCAAATCAAAGACATCTGCAACAAAAGTCTCTGGCTCGACAAGGGTGAGGTAATGACTTTTGGCAGCACCTCGGAAGTATTGAACAACTACCTGGAGAAATTCCTGATTGCGGAAACAGCAACTTTGAAAAATGCCGTCGTGAGCAACCATAGCATTACCTGGCCCATGGGATTGAATATACGAAACGAGCTGAGTGTTTTCGGCTACAGTTTGAAAGCAAAGAATAAGTCACCGGCAGAGCCGCAACGCACGAACGATGATCTCGAGATAGCAATTGAATTTGAAAAACTGAATGACGAAGAAAATCTTGAAATCACCGTTACGATACTTTCTCTATATGGCACGTGGGTTTTGGCTGATAGCTATGGCCTCTATGAAAGGTTTCACAACTCTGTAAAGGCGCGAGGCCAATATCGCTGTATCTGTACGATACCGGCCGGCATTATCAACTTTGGAATTTATCAATTGGGATTTCTGGTTTCGAAATCCGAAGTATTAATCTATCAAAATCCCTGCCTCATGAATTTCAAGATTGATGTTTGTGAAGAAGAAGGGGTGAAAAAACACCTGGTCAGAAAAGCCGCCAGCCTCATCAAGCCCCTGGGGAAATGGGAAATCTGTCGCAGCGAGGATTCGCTGCCAACTCCTTAGCAGGCTGCTGAAAAAGCAAAATCGCCACAGAGACACAGAGTCACAGAGAAGAGAAAGGACCACAATCAATCATAAATGCCAACAAATCCTTATTCTCTTTGCTCTCATCTTTCTCTGACTCTCCGTGTCTCTGTGGCTAAGTCTGGTTTTCATCAGCCACTTGGATCGGATCCGGCAAGACCTGGCATTGATTAGTTCAACTCAATTATTTCGGGGCATACGACAGAATCAACCTGCATTAAAGCACTTCCCCAGGAAAACCCGACGCCGAAACCTGACAAGACTAATCGATGACTGCCATGAGGCAGCAACTGATTCAACCGATAGTTAATGGTGACAGGGATCGTTGCGCTGCTGGTATTTCCGAAATCCGCTAACGACTCAGGCACCTTTGCGAAATTCAATCCCAATTTTTTCGCCAGACCTTCATTTAGCAACTTGTTAGCCTGATGAAAAACGTAGTAATCAGGCTGGTCGAAATCCCATCCAGCCATCTGCAACAGCTCTGAAATGTTTGGTACAAGATGACGAAAGGAGTATTGCAGGACATCCACTCCCTGCATCGCAAGGTGTACAGGCGCTCGTCTGATGCCTGGTCCTACAGCTTGCATGTCCAAACTCTGTTTGCGAAAAGGATGCCTGAATCCACCATCTCGCACATGGATAGCAACAGCTCCTTCTCCGTCAGCGCCCAGATTAAAAAACATCGGATCGCTCGCGGTCGTGTATTCCAGCAACGTCGCGGAACCCGCGTCCGAAAATATCGGGAGGGTACTTTTGTCTTCCGCCGAGATCAATTTTGAAATGGTATCGCCTACCAACAAGAGACCCTTTTTAATGCGCGCAGAACACATGATTCCTGACAAAGTAGCCAGGCCGTATACATAGCCGGCGCATCCCTGATTCAAATCGACAAGATAAGTTGACCGGGATAGGCCCAGTCTTTTCTGAGCCAGCATGCTGTTCCCCGGAAGCAGAAAGTCCGGCGTTTGGGTCACAAAAACCAGGGCGCCAATTTCTTCAACCTTGTCATTCGTCTCTGCCAGCAATCTCTCCGCAGCAGCTACACACAAATCCGACGCACAAATAGAGGGCGGCGCTATTCTCCTTCTGCGTATGCCTACCCTCTTGACAAAGGCATTTCGCTCATCCTCATTCAGGAGGTTTAGTTTAAGGTTGTCTGCGACGATACCAGGGACTGCTGAGGCGATGCCGGTGATGCCGACATTATGTATTGAGAATAGCGCCATCAAACAGCCTTTTTATCTTTCACGAGCTGGTAAAGATCCTGCATAGTTTGCGTCTTTTCCAATTCATCAGAACTGATTGTGATTCCGTAGTCTTCATCGAAACCAATGACAACGACTAGAGACTGCAGGGAAGTCCATCCCGGCAGATTTCGAAATAGCGTCTCAGGGGTTAAAGCGGGTGGATCTTCAAACTGTCGCTCGAGGCGGGTCAGGAAAGATTGGATATCAGTTAATTCTTTGGCCATCTCTTTTGTTGGACGAGGTACGGATCAATAGCGCCGGCGGAGAACATTTATTCAGTTGCCGGTAAGCTCCGGTTCTGTACACACTGGTTTATTAAATGGAATCACTTAGTCCCCGCTTGATAAATAATAGATTTTTTCATTGCGCGGCGGCGGGCACACAAGATAAGTTTCGGGACTGCCGCTCTGTGTTATATTTACCCGACTGCTCGCCGATCCTGCGTTCAGCGTGAACGGTTTTCACAGCGAGGATGATGTCTTAGGGACTCTTGAAAAGTGATGAGAGATGTTCTCAGCCGGTACGCCCCTTACTTGGCGGGCTGTCGAACCGCCATCATTCAGGACCTCGTTAATGCTCCACTCGGCCCGATCCTATCGGAATATTTTGAGCGAGGCAAGATGCTTCGTCCGCTGCTGCTGTTCGTTTCGACTTCCGCAGTAGGTGGTGATCCGGCGGAGGTGGTGGCCGCAGCAGAGTCGTTGGAATTGCTCCACGCAGCATCGCTCATACATGACGACATCATCGACCGGGCACAGGAACGCCGCGGCCGTCCGTCTGTGCATCTTCGTATCGGCGTTGGGCCCGCGGTTGTGCTCGGCGATTACCTGATTGTCCGTGCTTATTCCGTCTTCGGAAAAATGAAGTCCGGCAGAATGCCTGAAGCGCTGGGAGTGTTGAGCCAATGCGCTGAGGAATGCTGTCGTGGGCAGGTTGAGGAACTCACTTCGGAAATGGAGGATTCCGAAGAGTGTTACTTCTCGATTGTTCGCGGCAAGACGGCGAGTCAGTTCGTTGCGGCAGCGACCGTAGGAGGCATTCTCGGAAACGGCCTCCCGCATCAGATTGAAGCGTTACGTGCGTTTGCGCTCAACCTTGGTATTTCATTTCAAATTCGCGACGACGAATTGGACGTCACTGACGAAGAGGCGCGGACCGTGAAGCGCACCGGTAAAGGAAAAGGCAATTTGGCCTCGAACAGTCGCCCAACACTGCCGATGATTTATCTTGAAAAGTACGGGTCGAAGGCTGCCTTTCAAAAATTCCGCCAGATGCGGAAAGAAGGCAGAACGAACTCTGAATTGTTGGGGCTGCTTCAGGACGAAGGAGTGCTGGAGCGTTTGGCGAATATTAAGGAGCGGCACCTCCGACTAGCCCTGGAAGCCGTAGATTGTTTTAGGGATTCCGGAGAGGCGAATGCAATGATCGCCATGGCTCATGCCGTGATCTCCAGGGATTCGTAGAAACCACGCCTTTGAGGTGCGCTCCTGGCAGCCGAAACATTTTGCATTTAGATGCAAGAATGAGGTTCATTCCCGGACAAATCGGGTATATAATCTCCGGCATAAAGGACGAGTAGGGCGACCCTCTTGGTACTGAGCCCGAATAAGAACTAATGCTCTTCCGTACAACTCTCTTATGTCTGCTGCTTGTTTGTGTGGTCTCTTCTGCGTCCTGCAGCCGTAAAAGCCGCGCTCAGCGAGAAAACGAAGAAGCAATTAAGTTGGATCAGAACGTGACCAGTCTGACAAAACCCAAGGACGTCATATTCATTGACTTTGAAAAAAATTGGCGGAAGTTCATTGCTGTGTCGCCGGAGTTCACATTACCGGTGATCTCTCTTAAGGAGCCGAAACAAAAAGAAGCATGGCAACCCCTGATCTTGGCTGAGTGTACTTTTTCAGCCGACGCCGGCGGCTATGTCCCACAGGTAACCCTTGTATGGAATGAGCCAGTGCCTCAGGTCACTCCGGAAATTCCAGGCGCAAGAAAGGGTCAACAACGGCCGGAGCAGCAGGACACGTCCAAAGTACGATTCGATCTCGCGGTGCACTATCAGGGTTTTGAGAAAAATCAGTATTCGACGGCGCTGTCTACAGAAAAACAGAATCGTTTTAACCTACCCTCAAACAGCGAATTAGTAAGCCATCCGGAAGCGATTTTGCTTACTGGCCCGAGTTTGTTCCCCAAACTCATGGATTTCAGATCCGAGAATCTTCGCGAGCGCGATACGAATCGAGAAGTAGTAAAGAAAACGCTCGTGCTCAGAGATTTGAGCCCAGGCTTGACCTACACCATACGCGTTTGTGTTCGGGGAGAGAATCAATGGAGTGAAGAGAAGCAGTTCGTCTTCCTTACTCCTGTTTGCTTCAAAGAGTTCTGAGCGATGAAATATCTGAGCTACAACCGGTTGGCTTTCTCGCTGTTTGTTCTAGTGGGCATCGCCGTCTGCAACACTCAACTGTTTGGGCAAGTCACTCCAAGATGGTTCGACATCAACCCTTCCCACAGTAATGGCGACAATAATAGCGCTAGTGGCGGCCGGATCAACCATGTCGGCGCCGCGGCTGACTTCAGCAGAGTCTATGCCGCCACCGAGTGGGGCGGCCTTTATACGAGTGGTGATCAAGGTAACACCTGGGTAAAAATAAATACGTATTCTCCTACCGTGACCTGGGACGTTAAGGTCGATCCCAGCAGCAATCAAATCGTGTACGCCACTTCTTTCTATGATGGCCGGGCGGTGAATCCGCAATCGGGAATCAGTGTTAGTAACGATGCCGGCACTACGTGGGTACCGGTAAACTTCACTACCAACCCGCTGAATTGCGCCATCGCTACTGCCAACTCGGAACCCTCCGGCTGGCAAATAGCCATTAATCCAAATGCACCCTCAAATGTGTTTGTGGGGACCAATTGTGGGCTGGCCCGCAGTACGAATAGGGGTGCGAACTGGACTTTCATCGATCCGACTCCACTGGACGGCAGCGCGGAACAGATCTTCGCGGTCGTGGTGAGTGGCCGGCAGAACGTCGATGTAATTGGCGCGAATGGACACCTTCGTTCTGTAGACAACGGAGTTAATTGGTCGCCTGTGCCTGTTGCAGGACCTGGGCCCATAGCTGTCAACAGCGGCCCCACCAGCGGACTCGCCGTATCACCTGCAGAGAGTACAGTGTTATTTGCCCAAAACGGCACCAACATTTGGGAGTCTGATAATGGGGGCGCCACCTGGCCGACGTCGCTAAACTTGCCGCTACGCAATGGGGGTTCCAACGCACAAGGTCGAGTTCCTTTTATCAAGACAAATCAACTGTCCAACTCCAGCCAGTTCGATATCTGGTACGGCGACGTAAATGTCTTCAAAGAGACGGCGACAACTCCCTCCAGCGTGCCTCCAGGTACCGTCGGTCCGCCGCGGGCGCCGCTCAACTCCTGGACCAACATGCAGGGTCAAGCACACTGGGACAGTGGAGATGTCGTGTTTGATCCACGGTTTCGCTCCGGGGCCTGTCCACGTTTTTACACGAGTGATGGCGGGGTCTTCCTGGGTAACGACGTAAACAACCCCAGTTGCCAGAACCAGAGTTGGAACCAGCCCGCTATCACGGCTCATGCTACGTGGATTTGGGGTCTTGACGGTCGCTTGCAATCGGGACGACAACACGCGCTGGTCTATGGGCTACAGGATGATGGCGGCTGGGCAGCCACGAATGTCGCCGAGGGCCACAATCCTCCTCCGCCGAACTGGAATAATTTTACTTGTTGCGATCTCTCAGACAATGCTGAGGATGACTCAAACGTCATCGGATCGGAAGGGTTCTTTGCGGGAAGGGTCATTCAATTGTTCGTTAGAAACCAGGATGGATCGGGGAGTTCGCAGATATCCAACTATCCTTCGAACGGAACCTTTACACCCTTTAGCGCCGGAAAAGGGATTGCTCGCTTTGGTCCCAAGGCTTTTGCGGTCAATCCTTCAGACGGCGTGTATTTTACGAACGACATCACGGCAGGCACGATCTCATGGACATCACTAAATCTTCCGGTTATTGCTGGTACATCCAATGCGGGTAGTATCAAAATAGCGAACCTGGGAGGAAGACCCAACGTCTATTTTCACTCGGGCGATGGCAATGAAAGCAGCCCGGGTCAAATCTTCATATCTACCATGGTGGCGACAACCGGCGCTCCTGGCAGCAATTGGACTCCATTGACTCTGCCTGGCGGCGTGAACACGGTGACCGTTTATGATGTTGATCCTACGAATGGGAATCGGGTCATCATTTCGGGTATTAATAGCGTCAGCAACAACTTTGAGGTGTGGAAGACCGAAGACCTCGGAGCAAACTGGACTCGGTTACCGCAGTTGGAAAGACTGATGGTGGGGAACAACTCTACCGGTACCGGCACCAATGTATTCAAGAATTTTGCCAGCCAGGGACGGGTCACCAGATCGTTTGGCGGGACCTTTAACTTTGGTACTTCCTGGCAGCCGTCGCTATTCCAGTTTGACCCTTTGGATCCAACTACAATCATCGCCGGCGCCGTCGATGCCGGGGTCTTTTTGTCGCTGGATAATGGCAGTAACTGGCAATTGCTCTCAAATCCAATCAGCCCGACTTCCACTTCGCCACATATTCCCAGACCGCTCTTTGCTTACTTTAGTCCGGGGAGATTCAATGCTTCTACTAACTCATTCGACGTTTGGGTGGGAACGAGGGGCAATGGCGTGATGAAGGTCGTCTGCGATCAACGACGGCCGGGCGGCTAAGCGGGCGAGGCGTCCGCAACCGCGCCTTCTTTTTTTAAAAACTTTGCACCGACGGCGATGAGAGAATCGTGTTTGCGAGGATATTCTGTGGATCTTTCGAAATAACCGATCTCGCTAGTGCAAAGGCCTGCCGGTAGGATTGTTTGCGAAAATAGTACGTGGCCTGGAGCGCCTCAAGCTCAACATTCCCCGGGAACCATTTCCTCGCGGTCGTCGTCATCGAACCCAGATTGTCGATCTTGTTGAAGTGCAAATAGGCTCGGCCCAACATCACATACGCCCCCTCCTTTTTCGGCTCCAGCAAAATAGCCTTCTCGAGGTACGGGATGGACAACGTGTCATCCTGCTGGGCCAGGTACAGCGTGCCCAGATAAAAATAGCAATCGGAATTAAGCGGCTCGAGTTGTTGGGCTTTTAAGAAGGCGAGTTCGGCTTTATCGTAGCTTTGCTCTTCCGCAAATATTTTGCCGACGGAGAGCCAGGCCCAAAAAAAGTCCGGATAGATTTCAATGGCCCGCTTGAATGCCTTCATAGCGGCCAGCTTTTTCGCCCGTCTCAAATCCGCAGACGCCGTCTCAGAACTCTCCTTATCCAACATTGAGCCGTAGATGGCCTGGGCCGCGGCATTGTTGTCCATGTACTGGATTCGCCGATATATCAAGGTGTAGTCGTTCTGCCAGTCTCGGTTGCCGACATAGGTTCTGACAAACAGTGCGCCGAGCAGCAAGCAAAAAACGGCTGTGACTATTTTGGCCCTCTGCGTTTTGATCTGTGGTCTAAGAAAATCAAGACCAGCCAGCCGGAACACTCCACTGACAGCGAGAATCACCAGGCCGATCGAGGGAATAAACATGTAGCGATCGGCCATGGTGTCAGGCGCGTAGAAGAACAGATTGGAATACACCGAATAAGTGATCGCAAAAAACAAAACACCAAAGACCAGCAGAGACTTTCGCCGCCAGGTCCTGACTATGATCCAGCCGAGCGCTGCCAGGCCTGTGATCACTGCCCACGTGGCAATGTCGCCCCAATGACTCAAAGGAATCTGATTGTATCCGTAGAGGTGAATCAACGGGTGCGGATACAAAAACAATTGCAGGTATCTGACGATAATCACCAAAGCAGTGGGAATGATCGTGTGCGGATGGGCCGTCCACAAAAAAATATTGTTGAGGACGGTGGAATTCAACTGCATGCTGTTTTCGTCAGAAGCGGTGTTCTGCAAGTATCGGATCAGTATCACCAGGCCCGAACTACAGACAGCAATCACAATCGTGGTAATGATAAGTTTCCGCGAAAGCGTTGCGCCCTGGGAACGATACCAGGCCACCAGAATAACTATGGGAAGTAGCGTGACTGCGTTGGTCTTGGATAGGAACGCCAACCCAAAAGCAAATATTCCTGCAATTAAGAATTTCCAACTCTTCTTTTCGAGAGCGGCGACCAGGAGCATCACCGCAGCCAGACCAAAGATTAACGTCAGAATCTCGTCTCGGCTTTTGATGTTTGCGACGACCTCAACGTGAAGCGGGTGCACCACGAACAATAATGCGACCAGGAAGGGAAACAGCTTATGTAAATCGGGAAAGCAAAAACGAACGAAGAAATAGAGCATCAAACAAGTCAGCGCGTACCAGAACGCGTTAAAAAAATGTGCGGCATGAGGATTCGCCTGAAATAAATCGTACTCAATGGCGAAGAGTGCTTGTGGCACCGGCCGGTACTCGCTCTTGTAAGGGACACTTACTCTTTTGGTGAAGATCTCAAGTAATCCGGCTGTTCCTTTCTTGGTATAATCATTCGCGGTAATCACGAGCTTGTCGTCCCAGGCATAATCATGCGGCACCGTATTGGCGTACTGAAGAAAAGCTACGGCAAAAATTAATACCGGCCAAACCTTTGGAATAAGCTTACGGTAAGGCATGACTCCCCCGCGTTGAGAGCATTCTCTTATGAACTTGAGTAAAGGCTATTGAACCATAGAAACATGTGTTTTGAGTGAAGAACAATCCGGCCTGTTCGTGCATTATTGTTTTAAGAAATCTTAGCGGATGATATCGCCGTTGAGTCATGAAAGAAAGACCTTACTTATCAATCGTTGCCGCTTCCAGAAACGACGATCACGCCGGCAATATCCTCAAGCGAATGAGACTTTTTGTTGCTGGGTTGATTGCTCAGACGAATCGTCACCGGCTGCCGGCTGAATTAATAATGGTGGAGTGGAATCCTCCTGAGGATCAACCGCTCTTACAACACATCCTGCCGAAACCTCAAAACGGTGACTTCCTGACAGTGAGGTATCTAATTGTTCCGAAGGAAATACATCAACACTACCGACTGTCCAGCGAGATTTCGCTGTTCCAAATGATTGCCAAGAACGTTGGTATTCGCAGAGCCAAAGGTCAGTTTGTTCTTTGCACAAATATAGATATTTTATTTTCCGACGAATTATTCAGGACCCTGGCCGCGAAAAATCTGCGAGACAATACTTTCTACCGTGCGAATAGATGTGACGTTCCCGATCTGATAGACGCCGCCTGGGATTTAAGTCAGCAACTTGCCTGGTGCGATCAGAATATCATCAGACGTTTGGGTAGAAATATGCGATTCAAAAATATCAACCTGGAAATGGTTGGGTTTAGAAATGCTACTTACTTAACAAAATGGATCTTGAACAAGTCGGCCTGGATGCTGAATTTCTTTTTGCCAGAAGAACGAAGGACATACTATCAAGCTGACTGCCTTGCTTGCGGCGATTTTACTTTGATGGCTAAAGAAGCGTGGTTAGACATACAAGGGTATCCGGAATTAGACCTTCACGCGCTTCATGTTGATACTTTGGCAATCCTGGCGGCGCTGGCGTTAGGATATCGCCAACACGTTTTTCCTCTAAGGGCGTGCATCTATCATATAGACCATCCGCAAGGGTGGGAATCCATGACGCCTTTGGAGAAAGTCAGATTTTTGGAAAAGAAGCCGGGGATCGACTATGGTCTTGTTTATGATTTGGGCCAACATGTTTTGAAAAACAGACGAGCTTATGATTTGAATTGTGATGATTGGGGATATGCGAATCTAATACTTGCGGAGCACAGCTTTCCCTGAGCATATCCATTTCGAATTGCTCGGTAGTGCCCTAATTTCGTTTTTGTAACGCAAGCTGTAAGACCACCCCAGCCGAATTGCTCGGCTGGGGACCCCGGGCTTGCGCGCCCGTTGAATGCCATCCACTAATCGCAAACTAACAGTTTGCGTTACAAAGTGGGGCACTACCAATGGCTCTGATGATCTGGAATCAATATCCGAAGCATTCCGAACACGAACCTGCCGGTAGAGATATTGGTTTTTTCGCCAGATAAGAATGCTTGAGTGAATTCATCAGCACAATGAGCGCACCTTACTTGTCAATCGTCGCGGCTTCGAGGAATGACAATCACGGCGGCGATATTCTGCAAAGGATGAAAATTTTCGTTAACGGGTTGATTGCTCAGACCAACCGTCACCGGCTGCCCGCTGAATTGATAATGGTGGAATGGAATCCTCCTGAGGACCAACCGCTCTTACAACACCTCCTGCCGAAACCTGAGAACGGTGACTTCCTCACCATGAGGTATGTAGTTGTTCCAAAAGAGATCCATCAACGATATAAACGGGCCAATGAAATTCCCCTGTTCCAGATGATTGCCAAGAACGTGGGCATCCGCAGAGCCAAAGGTGAGTTCATCCTGTGCACGAATATTGACCTGCTGTTTTCCGACCCGCTCTTTCGCATGTTAGCTTCCAGGAAACTGGCGCACGATACTTTTTATCGGGCTAACCGCTGTGATGTTCCCGATGGCATCAACCCCGAATGGAAACTGGAAACTCAGTTAGACTGGTGTGGTAAAAACACAATCCGCAGACTGGGGATGGATGCCAGATTCAGGAATATCAATCTAGAGCAACTAGGCATGAGCCACAGAGCCCCATATCAATTGTGGTTGATTGACAAGCTGGCACTAGCGCTGCAGTTGGTCTGGTCGCGGGAAAAGACGAAGTATTACCGGATCGATTCTTTTGCTTGTGGTGATTTTACTCTCATGTCGCGCGAGGCCTGGCTGAATATTTGGGGCTATCTGGAATTGGATCTCTATTCTATTCACATTGACACCCTCGGATTGATTTCCGCCGTTTCCCTGGGTTATCGGCAACATATTTTCCCCCGGGAAGCCTGTACTTATCATATCGATCACGAGGCGGGATGGTTGGCTATGACGCCGGTGGAAAAGATCCGGTTCTTACAGCACCGCCCGGGCATCGACTATGGATTGGTAATGGAAGCTGGGCTCTTTGCGCTTGAGCGGAAGGAACGTTTTCCCCTCAACTCATCGAATTGGGGTTTTGCTGATCAGGTGTTTGAAGAATATTCTTTCCCCTCACAGGGAAGTGCGAAACAGGTCCCGTAAATAGTGAATGGGTCGGCTGCGGTTTTTCGGCGTGCTTGGCGGAACGAAGGACACCACAATTCAAAAGTACCGCTATTCCATCATCGGTCTCGGCAAGCTCGGCGCCAGCATCGCTGCGGCGATCTCCGGTCGGGGCCATGATGTTGTGGGGGTCGATTCAAACCACGATATCGTCGATCTAATCAATGCGGGACAGGCGCCCGTCCACGAGACGGGACTCGCCGAGCTGATAGCTGCGAACCGAGATCGGTTGCGCGCGACGACTAGCTATCAAGAGGCGATTCTCGAGACAGACATCACGTTTGTCGTTGTGCCCACTCCTTCCAATGAACTGGGCGGGTTTTCTCTCGATCATGTTCAGTTGGCATTTAGGGAAATTGGTGCAGCACTTGAGAAGAAAGACGCGTATCACCTGGTCGGTCTGACTAGCACAGTGCTGCCGGGATCGACGCGACATGATCTGTTGCCCATCCTCGAACAGAAGTCTCGCAAGGTTTGCGGCCCCGATTTCGGTTTGTGCTATAGCCCGAGTTTGGTAGCGCTTGGCAGCGCAATTCGTGATTTTCTTTTTCCAGACTTCACGCTCATCGGCGAATTCGACGAGAGATCAGGATCGATGCTCGAAGCAGCCTACGCAGAGATTTTGCCGCAGCGGCCCGAATGCCGGCGGATGACCCTCGAAAACGCGGAACTGGCGAAGATCTCGATCAACACCTACGTCACTATGAAGATCACGTACGCGAACATCCTGGCTGACTTGTGCGAGCGTATTCCCGGCGGTGATATCGACGTCGTGACCGCCGCCATCGGCCTCGACACGCGCATCGGAGGAAAGTATTTGATCGGCGCGCTTGGCTATGGCGGTCCATGCTTTCCCCGCGACAACCTGGCTTTTGACCACATGGCCAGAAGCCTGGGCACTCAGGCTGAGCTTGCAGAAACCGCCGATCGGATAAATCGGTTGTTGCCTGAAACGGTCATGGAACGTTTAGGGGTTGCGATCACACCCGGCTCCACCATTGCAGTACTTGGCCTGGCGTATAAACCTTCCTCTTACATCACTGAAGGGTCGCAGGGCCTGCTGCTGGCAAACGAGCTGTCGCGGCGTGGCGCGCGCGTCATTGCCCACGACCCATTGGCGGATAAGTTTGCAGCCAGCGATCTCGGCGATGAAGCGATCGTGCTCGAGTCGCTGAGCGAGTGCTTGAAGCAGGCTTCAATTGTCGTCGTGGCGACTCCTGATCCTGCGTACGCGGAACTCGAGCCAAAAGATTTCGCGGTGTCGAAACAGCCGGTCACGGTCGTGGATTGCTGGCGGATCTTGAGCGACAAACTGGTGAATCAAACGAATATTGTTTACCTGCCAATCGGTCGCAGCGTAAACGACGCCGTCAACTCGGCTCGCTTGGTTGCGTTAAGAAACTCATGTGTTGACCAGTGAGTAATGGGCGCGCACTCTCTAACAGGCTGCTGAAAAACAAGATGTATAGATCAAAGAATCGATACGATCCACGAAGTCACACGAACGAACACGAAATAACACTAAGAAAACCGCGCCGTTTTCGTGTGACTTCGTGCTGCTTCGTGTAATTTCGTGGATCGTGATCACTTTTTTAGCAGCCTGCTAAAGGAGACCGAGTGAAGGAAGAAATAATACTAGTCAACGAAAACGATGAGACGATCGGCGTGGAAGAAAAGATCACGGCCCATTTGAACGGAGCACTGCATCGGGCATTCTCGCTTTTTATTTTTAACTCGCGCGGTCAATTGCTACTGCAAAAGAGGACCAACACGAAATACCATTCGAAGGGTCTTTGGTCGAATACGTGCTGCGGACATCCCCGTCCGGGCGAGTCTATCGAAGAGGCTTCGCGGCGAAGGCTGAGAGAAGAAATGGGATTCGATTGTGGGGTCCGGAAGATCTTCGAATTTGTCTACCATGTGAAGCTCGACGAAGGCCTGTACGAACACGAATACGATCACGTCCTTGTCGGCAGGTTCGATGGAAACCCGACTCCGAACAGGGATGAAGTGGATGACTGGAATTGGGTCGATATGACGACAATAAGATTCGATATGCAAGTACACCCCGACATCTACACCTACTGGTTCAGGATTTCTATTGACGAGCTATGTCGGTCAGTCTCACCAAGCGTTATGAGCCAATAAATACGGGCCTGGCAGTCTTCAAGGAGAGCTTGGCCTGGCTTCGTATCACCACGTCGCGCCACCATCTTAGGCCCAGCTTTTGTTTAGGAAGGTGTGTTAATTCTGGTTCTCAGCGAGGCACTTCGAGTTCTTAAACCGCGAGACTCTTCGGACGCTCACGCTCACCAGCGTCCTTTCTTCTTCATCTGAAAATCGCGATTCTATTCGTATCGAAGAGCCACCAGTGGATCGACTTTAGCTGCGCGGCGCGCGGGTAACCAACAGGCAATCAGGCCGACCAGTGTCAGCAGTGAGCCGATGACGATCAACGTCAACGGATCGGTTGCATTGATCCCGTAAAGTTGTTGGGTCATCCGCCGCTGCCAGGTTTCCGGTCCGAAATATTGACTCTGCAGCAGGCGATTCAATGCGTACCATGCCAACGCTCCGACTGCGAGTCCCAACAGCACTAATTTCATTCCTTGCCAGATTACCAATCTTAGTACGCGGGTCATTTGCGCACCGAACGCCATCCGAATGCCGATCTCTTTTGTGCGTTGGCCAACGGAATAAGCCAACACCCCGAAGAGCCCAATGGCCGCGAGCAGGAGCGCCACTCCGCCGAAGAAACTCAGGAGGCGCGCATAGAGCCGCTCTTGTCCCAGGGTGGCCTGTGCGCGCGCCGATTGCGTGCCGATTTCGGTGACCGGCAGATTGCTGTCCAGTTCGTGCACGACCTGACGTACCGTGTTGGCCAATGTCGTTGGTTCGCCCGCCGTGCGCAAGACGAAATGCATCTCGCCGATTGCGGCGCCTTCCTGTCGCCAGGGAGTGTAGAGCAACGGCTGGAGCTCCTCGCGCTGGTTCTCGTATTTAGTGTCCGCCACCACGCCAACGATCTCGACCTCACGCTTGTTGTCAAGAAATGTGACACGTTTGCCGAGTACGTCCGGGTCAGAGAAGAACTTGCGAACGAATGTTTGATTGACGATGGCCACGCTGGGCGCGTGCTGGTCGTCCTGCACCGTAAATTCGCGGCCCCGCAGGAAGGGAATTTCCATCGTCGCAAAATAATTCTCGCGCACCATCTGACGCATGGTGTCGCGCTCCGCCGCAGTCGTTTCAGTCTCACCGGGCAGCAGAAAGTCATTAAACCAATTGTCGTTCGCGATCAGTTCGACCCGACCAAATGTTGCCGCACGAACACCGGGCAAATGATCCAATCTGGTAAAGAGTTTTTGATAGAACTGCAACAACCGTTCGTTTTTGTAACCGCTGTCCTGTGGCTGTAACCTGAAGACCAACAGGTTTTGCTGATTGAAGCCGAGATTGACTCGCTGCAGATTGTAGAGCGTGCGGATGAACAACCCTGCCCCGATCAATAACAAGAATGAGAGGGCCACCTGCAGGACCAACAGCCCTTTGCTTAACCGCGACACAGTGCTTGTCATGCGCCGGCTGTGTTTGAGCGCCGTGGTCAAATCCAGACTCGTCGCGCGCCAGGCCGGCGTCAATCCAAAGAGGAGACCAGTCAATAGCGAGACCATCAGGGTAAATACCAGCACCCGCCAATTAAGACTGAGGTCAACGCCCCTCGGTAAGAGTCCCGTCTCTTTATCAGTCAACGCCAGGAGCACACTCTTGCCCCAGAAAGCGAAGAACACTCCCACGGCGCCCCCCAGGACCGCAAGCAGCAAGCTTTCAGTCATTAGTTGCCGGATAAGTCGCCAGCGTCCCGCTCCAACCGCGAGTCGCACGCTGATCTCCGGACCACGCAGCGCTGCACGTGCGAGCAACAAGTTAGCCAGGTTAGCGCAGGCAATCAGCAACACCAGCGCCACCACGATGAACAAGCCGTAGATGGTCGGTGCATAAACTTTGCGCACGTCCGGCATTCCTCGGCTGCCGGATTCCGATAGCAGTCGCGGATAATCTCTCGGGTCGAGTTGTGCCGGTTGATTCACTTTCCTGGGTTGTGGCATCATTTCTAACGCGGCACTTTGAAAGGTACCATTCAAACTTTCGCGTGCCTGCTCGTAGGTCGCGCCCGGTTTGAGCCGTCCCATTAAATTCAGCCACCAGACGCCAGATTCTTTTGCCGTGCCGAGATTGCTTTTCTCACCCAGCAGCAACGGCTCGACGGCTAAGGGAATTGTGACGGCGGGTTGATAGTCCACTTGCAAGGTTCCGTTGAACGCTGGAGGCGTCACGCTGATGATGGTAAAGGATTGCTTGTTCAGTAGGAGTTGCTGGCCGATAACGGCGGGATTCGCGCGGAACCGCTCTTGCCAAAATTGATCGCTGATCACAACGACTGGAGCTGCGCCTGGTCGGTCATCTTCATCCGTGATCGCGCGTCCCAACCTCGGTTGCACTCGCAGCCCGGTGTAATAGCCGGCGGACACAGCCTGACCTTTGACGATCTCCGGTTGATCGCCGACTTTCGCGGTCAGCTCACTGATTGGACCGAAGGCAAAGAGATCGGTGAGCGGGCTTTCTGACCCCGTAGTGTTCCGGGCCTGCTGCATCTTTTCAAATACTTCATATCGGAAAAGGGAAAGCCCCCGCATGTCTGGCGCCACGTTTACATTTGATGTGCCGCTCATTCCATTCGTTCTGAAACGACGTCCCGCTTGCCATTCAAAGACCACCAGGCGATCGGGCGCTTCGACCGGCAAAGTTTTCAGGAGTACGGCGTCGACTACGCTGAATAAAGCGGTGTTCGCGCCAATGCCCAAGGCCAGCGAAAGGATTGCAACCGTAGTGATAATTGGAGTGCGCCGCAGCATGCGAGCCCCGTAACCTAAGTCGCGAAGAAACGTTTCCATGAACGGCAAACCACGTCGGTCGCGGTAGATCTCTTTCACTTGCTCGACACCGCCGAATTTTCGCAGAGCTGCGTAACGGGCGTCGTCGGGGCCCATGCCCAGACGCTGATTGTCCTCAATCTGCATCTCGAGATGCGATTGGATCTCATCGGCCAACTCCTGCTCGAGATTTCTTTTCAGGAATAAGCCGCGCAGTCTGAAGAAAAAGATTCTTAATCTGATCATTGTTTCTGCTCCGAGGGTGTGAGGAAGCGAGTCACGATAGCGGCCGTCCGGTTCCACTCCTCTTCTTCCGCAAGCAGTTGTTTTTGTCCGGCACGGGTGAGCGAATAGAATTTGGCGCGCCGGTTATTTTCCGACACGCTCCACTTGGCGCGGATCCAGCCCAGTTGCTCGAGTTTCAGTAAAGCCGGATAGATGGTTCCCTGGTTGAGTTCCAGCAGATCGCCGCTGATCTGCTCGATGCGCCGGGCAATTCCATAACCGTGCAACGGGCCCATGGTAGCCAGCGTTTTGAGGACCAATAGGTTAAGGGTTCCAGGCAAAACCTCATGCTTGTTCTCTGCCATTGCCGTGTAGTCTCCTGTTGATAATCAACAGGAGTATAAAATGATTACCTGTTGATAGTCAACAGGAATCGGATTGCGGTAGTGTCCTGGAGTTGCGCTGCCCACCGCTTTGCGTTTCATTCCCAGCAACACAACTCCAGGACACCGCGCGGAGGCTTGGTAGTGGCTCGCTACCCGCTCATGAGCGTCGGAAGCGTGGCAGTTTCGGAATTCCGAATGTGCCACGCTGGAGTAATACTCGACAGGTATAATACTGGTGGTCCGTTGCGAAAGGGTTAGTAGATTCCAAGACCGGAGCGTTCGGTCGGGCCTGGTCCAAGCTCCCTGGTGGCCTGCCTTCCCCCCAAAGTGCCGGTCTTGCACCTCTGAAACTTAGAGCTTCGCCAAGTTACCTTTAGTGGGTCAGAGTTACTGAGGTTGGAGTGAAGAGGCCAACATTTACACCCGAAATACTCAGAGGAGCTTATGAACTCGCTTTCTTCCTCCAGTGTGATAAGGAACTCGCCATCAAGATTGCAACGGGTGCGGCCGCAAGACTTGAAGTGGCCACTACCGCGCAAAACAAGCGCCTCTACTACCGTCCTTTCCGTAGCGCGATAGACGTCAGGGGTCCAGCCAAATTCAAACCCAAGATCTCGTTGAGCGACGTTCATCTTCTGCAACGCCTCATCTACATTGAGTCAGAACCCTACGAAAAGCAGAGAGAGCAACACTCAACACCCAGTCAAGAGGATCTTGCCGTTTACTTCATCAAGCACCTGGTAAGGATCACGCTGAAGCGGAATTCTTTCTACGTAAATCTTGGCATCAGTCGTTTGCTCCACAACTACAGCACCGCGGAGTCGATGGAGATCTACAACGCAGTGGTCCAGGATCCGGAACGCGTAAAAGATGACTACTACTATCGTTCGCGCAAAGGAGTACTCATGAATGAGCTAAAGGATCGCTTCGGTGATCTCCTGCGTACCTATCGAGGGCCGCACGGAGAGGAGCGCTTCCAGGAGTCCACAAATCCCGGTGCTTTCGCTGAATTAGCTCAACAGAGCCTGACCTTTTTCACGCCATGGGCCACGCCCTGTCTGGTTCCTTATGGTTTTGATCCTGCCGCTGATGAGCTTAGTCGCTTTGTCACGCGCGACCCGAGAGAAGAGGACAATACTGAGGTAAACAGGATCCACGCTCTAACGCATCCCGATTGCTTCCGACGACTGATTGGCGCACTTGGATTTCTCGGGCCCGACGAAAAGTTAGCGCTTCCGCAGTTCTTTCTCGAGCAGAACAGAGATGACGCGGGGTCCGGTTCGCGACGACACTCAGCGCCAGAACTGGATGACGAAAAAGTGAAGGAGATCGAGCGCGATCTTGCTCGAGAGGCCGGCCGTCGCAAGCGGTCCGCCGCTGGACTGTTGCGGGTGATGGTAGACGGTGTCGAGCGCGCGCGTTTGCAGCCGGATCGGGCAAGGAGTACGAAATTCACGATCGAGAATGATGCCGAGTTGGTAGAAGTAAAGACCAGTGACGCGCAGGGTGAGTTGCTCCTGGCAATGCACCTGATCGATTACGATGAGGTTAGAGCGGACAAATCCTCGATGCACAGAATTGTACTGGAAGGAGGCCAGTCGGTATCTATCAACACATCGCCATCTTCGGGTGAGGCCGCGGGCGGGATTGTGGTCGAGGTCAGCTATCAGGAAGCCATGACCTTCAGAGCAAGAGCATTCTTGTTTGGCAGGTCTTCGCAAATGTTGTCTCCCTGGTTGACGCAGGGCGCTTGGCGCCGGGCGCGCGTCCTGGTCCCAGTATTAATGCTCGCCTTCCTGATCATCGCCGTAATCGGCTTGAGACTCTACACTCATAAACGATCAGAGTTAACCGTTGCGCCAGATAAGGGAGCGCCGCCTGTAAGAACGCCGCCGGCGCCGGAGAAAGCAACGCCTGAGGCTGAAGCACTGAGGAATGCGACCCCGGCTGCGACACCGCAAGGGCCTTCCGCTCCGGGCCCTAAAGTGAAAAAGGCAGAGCAGGGGATTACCTCTCGAACGGCGGCGCGAAGGCTGCGGGTCTCTCAGACTAAGAACCAATCACGCCGGCAAGACCAGGCAGCGATAACCCCATCGCCGGCAACCGCGGAACGTAACAACTCGAACTCTGAGCGCACAAGAACGCCGGCAACTAACTTCTCCGGTGTTTCGCTTCTTGAGGTGAAGAATGTTTTTGTAGAGGCGCTCGGAGGCGGATCTTCAGCGCAATTAGTTGCCTCGATGTTGCTGGATCGCTTGCGAGATACAAAAACATTTGTTCTGATCGAAGCCAGAGATGATGCTGACGCCGTCCTAAAAATCTCCGCCCGAACACCTTCCTCCGTGGAAAACACCCGCAGAAGAAAATCGCCAAGAATCGCGGTCGTGGCCTCCCTGGTAAATGCGAATGGGGAAATTGTATGGCCTCTGAGGAACAGAGGTAGCCGCGCATATTATTCAGGCACCGCAGCGGGGATTGCTGCCAGGATTACAAATGACTTGAGGCGCGACATTCAACAATTAAAGCGCGTAAGGTAGTCATGTCCGAAATAGATCAGAGCATCCATACGAGCCACGAAGTCACACGAACGAACACGCAATAACACTAAGAAAACCGCACCTCTTTCGTGTGCGTTTGTGCTGCTTCGTGTAATTTCGTGGATCGCAAATCACTTTTTCAGCAGCGCCAGACGGAGCGCAATTGTTTTGCCTCAGTTTGGTTCTCCACGCAAAACAAACCCCGCCCAGAAATACGGCGCCTGCCATCGTTTACCCTTCCACATTTTTATTTGCGCCGCTCTGAGAGCCGCTCCCGGTCGCAAGCGATCCTTCCCCAGCATTTCTTTGTAGGTTTGGACCATCAGCTCGGCAGATGCCTCATCAGGAATTCCCCAGATACTCACCAGGACCCGGTGCGCTCCCGCATACATGAAGCCGCGAGTCAGCCCTAAAAGTCCTTCGCCCTTGACCTCCTTGCCAAGCCCCGTGCGACAACCGCTAAGCACGACCATATCCGCATTCAACCTTAAGTTGAACACTTCAAAAGCTCGCAGAAAGCCGTCCTGATCCCGGCCGTCATTGTCTACGAGCGAAAGAACAATGCCTGATAGTTCAGGATGCACCGTATTAAGAAGACCGTGCGTCGCAAAATGCACGTACCGATATTGGGCCAGCTCCGGGCTCATTGCCGCGGCTCGATTCGCCGCAAAATCCAGGAAGACTTTGCTCTCAGCAGCGGGCACCAATGCGGCTATGGCGAGGGCCTCGCGTCGCGTGAATTGCAGGCGCGGTATTCGCAATGCGTCTTCGTTTAAGCCACTCTCTCGACCGGACCTCAAGACGTCAGGATTGCCGGCGAACGTGTCCTGACCGCGTGCGCCACGCGGCTGCGGAGACTCGGTGGCTCCTGTGTAAGCGAATGTCGTAAGGCTGCGACCTCTTACGCGGTCGTCCTCTTTGTCGAACACTGGATCGGCGATGACCGCGATCTTTCTGCTCGCCTCTTTGCGCCCGTCCAATTCGCGCCGCAGTACAGCTAGGGTTGAGGCCGAAGGCACGTCAACAATTTCATGGTCGACGACTAAGGGCAGAAATTGCGTCGTCTCGACAGACTGAACAGAGTTGCGGGAACTATGATGGACCATCGCATCATTGAGATGAGGCAACGGTAAGGCTGCAAAGGGAACATATTGCAACGCGCCATCGCTCACGATCACTAAGCGTTTGGTCCCAAGTTGGTCGACCACTGGCGCTAGAACCATTTCACTCAGAACGGTTGCGGCGCCGGGATAGGCGGCGTCAGCCCTGGCGATCCTGACTCGCCTTTCATCCGCCGTTTCAAACTTCACCGTCAGATTGCGGGCCGTCAGCAGGTCATAGACGCGCCGAGCGGCCAGTTCTATTTGCTTGCGACCCGGCAAAACAAAACTCCGCATTGACGTCGACGTGACAGCCCACAAATAGCTCCGCTCGTCACCCAATGCATACTCAAGGAGCAGCATGCCGGGGTCTCCCAACTGTTGCTGAATCTCTTTCAAATTCAAAGGAACGGGCTGCGTAAGATCCGCATAGCGTGGACTCTTTACTCTGATCTCAGCCTCAGTGTCCTGGTACCGCGTAATCAGCTCATCGGTCTCCTTTACCAAGGCCGCGACTTGTTCCGGGGAAGCCTTGGCGCTGAGCAGCCGCATTTGAAGTTCTGCTTTGCCATTGAGTTGCTTCTGCAAAGAGTGTTCACGCTCTAAAAGTACCGGATCCACACCCTGACGAATTTCCAGGCGGGCCTCGTTCAGCAACTCCAAAAGGCTGCGCGCTCGCGCTCGCTCAGTGGCCTGAAGCGCCAGCGCGTCATAACCTTCTGTGGGTTGCAACTGATGCAAGCGCATCAACAGATCAACGTAGAATTCATAATAGCCTTGCTGAGATCCCAGATAGGATGTGCGTAGTTCATGACTTGCAACTTTAGCGCGCATCGATTCAATAAGGTTCAGGGCTGCTTCAATGTGAGCTCGGGCTTCGGTTAGATGTCCAAGGTCGCGCTCCACCTGGGCAATAGCCTGTAACGTCGCCGGCTCGTTGTACTGGTCACCTACCGCCCGTTGGAAACTCAGAGCCTGGCCCAGGTATTCGAGCGCTTGTTGCTTCTCACCTTGTGACGAGTAGATTCCGCCGATGTTCCTGAGCATCACAGCTTCCGCATACCTGTTTCCCGCTGCGCGGATCAGCGGCAATGCCTGAGCGTAGTAATCTAATGCCTTCTGCCCTTCGCCCAGCTTAAGGTAAACCGCGCCGAGGTTGTTGAGTACGGACGCTTCCCCACGGTTGTTACCCGTCGCGTGCATCAGCGGCAGTGCCTGAAGGTAGTAGTCCAATGCCTTTTGCCGCTCGCCTAATCTAACGTAGACCGCGCCAATGTTGCTGAGCGTATTACCTTCTCCGGACTTGTCGCCCACAAGACGCCTCAGCGGCAGTGCCTGGGCGTAGGAATCCAATGCCTTTTGCAACTCGCCCAGCCTGGTGTAGATCACCCCAATGTTGTTGAGTGTGTTTGCTTCCGCGGATTTATCAGCCACATCATGTGTCAGCAGCAGTGCCTGGCTGTAGTAGTCCAGCGCCTTTTGCAGCTCACCTAAGTTGTCGTAGACCACTCCCAGGTAGTTAAGTGTGAGAGCTTCCCTGAGCTTATTCCCCGACGCCTTCATCAGCGGCAGCGCCTCGTTGTATTTCTCAATCGCCTTGCGCAGCGAGTCGGCCTTGCCCTGGGCTCGGAATTGATTTGCCTCGGAGAAGATCCTCTCAGCCGCATCGCGATCCCGGTCTTGTGATATGGCTTGTCTCAGGTTCTCGATCTTTATCTCATAGCGTCCAGTTGCTGCCGCCTTGCCCATGGGCCGCACTTCAAGCCTGTAGGCTCCCGATGCTTCCGCTACGATCGAAACGGGCTCAGGGCCCTGTGTGCCGTTCGGACTATCGACCTCGAGAATCTGTTTGCCGGTGGGGTCATAAAGAATCAACACAACATCGATGCCACGCTGATCGACGACTAAGTCAATGTACTGACCCATGTTGAGATTGATTTCGTAAGTATGAAACTCGCCGCCGGACAGTGTTTTCTCAAGAGACACACCCGGCTCAATCCTAAAGGTGTCCTGCTTGTCCTGAATCTGGCGGCCTGTGTCCGCAGTCTCTGGAGTTGATTTGCGCGGACTCTGAGCAAGAGCAGTAGGCGCGAGCAAAAACAGGAAGGCCATTAACAAGATTAGGCCGCTCGGTACTGCAAGTTTGAGCGATCGTCGACTCATAGAATTTCTCCTCCGCTGCGATTCCTATTTCAAAGACTTGCGAGTACTGGGCGTGTGAGGAGCAACCGTAGGGTGGAAGTCTTTGTGAAGCTGTAAAGTCTACAACTTTCTCAGCAGCCTCATCGGTCGAGAGTTTTCTCGACACCTGTTTTGCAGGCGCCAATATATTGCAGACGCTTGTGCGAATACAAACCTGAGCGATCGGCGGTAGTGCCCTAATGTGTCACGCAAACTGTTAGTTTGCGATGTTTTGAGTGGCATTCAACGCGCGCGCAAGCTAACAGCTTGCGTTACAAAAGCGGCGCTACCCAATCGGCGCTTCCTTGCGCACAAATTCCTTATTCCGAAACTGACACGCAGTTCGCCCGACGATGAGAGTATAAGCATCCGCCAAGTAACCCCATATCAGTAAGCCCTTTTGACGCAGAGAAACAGGTAGCAAGTTGCGTGAAAGAGGATGGCGACAGATCGCGGGGTACCCGATTAATCAAAAGCTGCGGAGCTGACAAGGTTAAAGCGGAGTCAGTAACGAGCCCGGTTAACACGCTTCTGGTTTGCCCTGATCCCTGGAGGAGTTTCACCACATGAATCACCATTACACTCCGCCTTCCGTCGTGAGCGTTTTGATCCGCTGGACGATCTTCTGCATGGTGATTGCCGTCTGGGCAACAGCGGCGGTCTGGCGCATCTCGCCTGTTCTCGGCAGCCCCGCAGGTACCGGTACGATCAAAGCCAATCCCAATCCGATTATGGTCTGCGATGGCACTGGGCTCGGTATCACCACTCTAACCTGGTCCTCTAACGGGCCAACTAAGGTCGAGGTGCACCTCGGTTCGCCGGCTGGCGCCCTAGTCGCCTCTGGTCTAAGCGGAAGTTTTACTACCAGCAAATCTGTTACTAACGGGACCGTATATTATTTGCAAGACCTCTCAGGCAAGTCGTCATCGATCACTCTTGCGACTGTTACGGTAGGTGTGACGAATGGTGGTTGCCCAACTCCGACACCAACGCCAACTCCGACTCCGACGCCAACTCCGACACCAACTCCGACACCCACTCCGACTCCGACACCGACTCCGACACCAACTCCAACACCAACTCCGACACCCACTCCGACTCCGCCGCCGTCGGGCGCTAACCAGATCGGCCGTCTGACATCGTCGGGCAATGGGCAGAGGCGCACGTCATACGAATACGATGCGCTGGGCCGTGCTACGCGCACCTTTCACAACTTCGAG
>Ga0179594_10000081_pt1 | contig 35043 bp, 36 predicted proteins | sample CZOMad1_1_08_16f_FD_148625 | JGI IMG/M metagenome (GOLD analysis project Ga0179594, IMG submission 148625) | Vadose zone soil fungal communities from Angelo Coast Range Reserve, California, USA - CZOMad1_1_08_16fungal (Illumina Assembly) | ecosystem: Environmental > Terrestrial > Soil > Vadose...
TGAAGTGACCGGGGAACCCTCACCCGGAACCGCTCATTCGTCAGACTAGTGGGACTTCATTTAGAATTCTGTCGAAGGAAAATGTTTGTCTGCGGTACTTGCCAGGCGTTTGTGTGCAATCATTCGGGCCACTCTACCGCATCCTTCTTTAGCTGTGATTGTTTACCCTGATGCCGCAATTGAACTCTGCTGGAAGCGCCGGCGGTAGCGGATGAATTCAAAATTTCGATCCAAAATTTCGATCCAGGAGCATCTGTGCCCGGTATTTTTATTTCGTTCGAGGGAATCGACGGCAGTGGCAAGTCGACACAATTGCGCTTACTCGCGGAGTTCCTGCGACAGCAGGGACACGACGTCCTAACCACGCGCGAACCAGGGGGCACACCGCTGGGCCTGCGATTACGCGCCGCGCTGTTGGACTCGCAGGAGCACGTCGATCCGCTAACTGAGTTGCTGGTCTTCGCGGCTGATCGCGCTCAGCATGTGCGCGTATGTTTGCGGCCTGCCCTCGAGGCCGGACAGATAGTCTTGTCGGACCGTTACGCGGATGCGACCGTGGCTTATCAGGGTGCCGGGCGTGGATTTCCTTCCCCCCTCATCGCCGAGATCGTGCAATTGGCAACCGAGGGGCTGAAACCGGATCTGACGCTGCTCTTTGATCTCTCCGTGGCTGACTGCGCCACCCGTACCAGCCGGCGAACCAATGGAAATGCGCAAGGCGATCGGCTTGATGCGGAGAACGCAGAGTTTCACACACGTGTTCGCCAGGCTTATTTGGATATCGCCGCGGCCGAGCCGGAGCGCGTGCGCATAATCGAAACCGGTGGATCGGTTGAAGCGACGCAGGCGCGCGTACGCGAGGTGGCCCTGGCGTTTTTGGAGGAGCGAGTAACGTAAAGACGCGCCGCAGAACGCGCGAGCTTCGGAAGGTTTCGGGACCGAAGTAATCGACAAACTGAAGTTTGTCGGACACCAATCAGATGTTCAAGCAACTGGCCGGCAATCAACGTGTAAAGGACCTGCTCAAGCGCATGCTCGAGTCTCGGCGCGTGCCCGGCGCGCTCTTGTTTTCCGGCGAGGAAGGCGTTGGCAAGAAGCTGTTCGCAGTGGAAGTGGCCAAAGCCCTGAACTGCCGGACGCCTAAAGGAGTCGAGGCCTGTGATCAATGTCCGGCGTGTTTGCGCATCGCAAAATTCAACTATCCGCAGAGCGATAAGTCCGAGGATTGGGAGCAGATCATCAGAACCGATCACGCAGACGTCGGCATGGTCGTGGCGCCGCGGCGCGTTTTGAAAGTCGAGCAAATGCGCGCTATCGAGCGTGAAGCGAACTACCGTCCATTCGAGGGAAAGGCGCGCGTATTACTTGTCGACGACGCCGAAAAGTTGAATGACTCATCCGCCAACGCGCTCTTGAAAATCCTGGAAGAGCCGCCCCGCACTTCTCACATAGTGCTGATTACCGCGCGGCCGGCCATACTATTGTCCACCATACGCTCACGCTGTCAGGTGATTCGCTTCTCTCCGCTGACGGTTGCCGAAATCGAGGCGTATCTATCACGCGATCCGAAGATAAAACCGGCCGAAGCGCAGTTGCGCGCCAGACTGGCGGGCGGCAGTATCGCTCGGGCCCTGGCGAGTGACGTTGAGCGTTTTCAATCGCAGCGTGAGGAAATGCTCGGCGTTTTGGAAGCCCTGGCGATGACGGGAAACTGGACAGACTTGTTGGGCGCGGCTGAACAGTTGAATGACGCAAAACACAAGGACGACTACGAAACCAGCCTCGACGTTCTGGAAGGGCTAATCAGAGATGCGTGGATGCTCGGACTGGGAGCGAAAGACGAGCTAGTGGTGAATACTGACCTGCGCACCCAGCTCGGCAAAATCGGCCAGAGCATCGACAGTCGCAAGGCTGCGCTGTGGATCTCACGAATAGAAGAACTGCGCGAACAACTCACCGTGAACATCAACCGCAAAGTTGCTACTGACGCGCTGCTGCTCTCAATGGCAGGCACGGCGTGATCACCGCGCTGCCGCTCGGCGTCTATTCCCTTTAGCGGCATTATGCCGGCGGCACATCAACGCCGCGTTTTGCAAACGAGTGCGACCACCCTTGCTGTGGGGATCAATGTGATCAATCGTGAAGTCCTCCCAACTCAATTGCTTGTTACAAACGCCACAACGACGGATTAACGTGCTGTTCCACAAGATCCGCCGCTGCTCCTGACTGAACAGGCGTGCTGAATCCTTTCTTTCAAACAATGATGCCAGCAGACCATACAGCACTCTTTCACGTTCGCGCCGATGATTGATCTCGTCGGTTCCGGAGAGGACTGTGAGCAAGTATTCTCGATACAGGGCCACGCCCGGTTGGAGATTCTCAAGGTTCTTTTGCTTTAGACGAACGTGATCCACTCCGTTCGAAAAGGCAACCAGCAAATCCCAGGCAAGCCTATTACGTTTCCTGTCGGTGAGAATCGCGCCCTCACGCTCCAATCGTTGTATGAGAACCGCGAGACTGTAAAAGTCGGACAGTTTACTAAACCTGGTTTGTTTGATCTGCGGAAACATTCGTTTCAACCGGTTCAGGGCAGTTACCGTCTGCGCTGAAGCCTTGACGAGTTGTCTGCCCTTGATCGAATCGGACTCCATGATTTTGTCTAGCGCGGCCTTCTTATTGGTTACATCTTCGGCGTGTGCTGAAACCATCAGTTCACAGATAAGTTCAACGTGCTTCATCCGAGAAAGCTGTCCTGAACTCAACACTCCACTTTCTCTAAGGTAACTCGTATGCCTCTTGGCGAGCTGCGCCGCCTTTTTGAGATAATCGCTCTTGAAATATTTCGCATTACGCTTCTCCTGGCCAGTCAACGCCTTACCTGTCGAATTGATCCTGACAAAGAGTTCTATGATCTCGCCGGGCTCGCCGGCGGCTTCAATGGCCTGAAGCTTATAGGTTGTTATCTTGTGTTGCAGTTTTCTCCGCTTGAGTATGTTCCAATCGATCCATTCTTCCGGGGACTCATCCGTGAGTTGAGCTCTTGTTCTAAAACGCTTACCTCGCATCTCCCCCATAAACATCAAGATCGACTCGATTCGCTGCTTCCCGTCTATCACGTCGTAGATGGTGTTCCCGTCCTTTGTATTACGCTCGTAAAGGAAGATTGACGGCAGCGGGTAATTCCGCAAAATAGAATTCATCAGCTTCGCTCGATCACGTTCACTCCAAACCGAAGAGCGTTGAAAACCCGGATTCAAGTCGAGTTGGCCGTTCCTATACATGTTGACGATATCGAGGACGGTTTTTTGATCTGAGTGATATTGAATGGAACTCATTCTTTGTCGACCTCCAAGCGGCCTATGAACAGTGTGGCTGGAAATCGCGGCGAACGACCGTCGGCAGGCAATGAGACTTCTATTCCCGTTCAGCGCGGGTAATGATAATTGTCCTGGCCGATCTTTCGCAAGATTTGTGGACTAAGTCTTGAAAAGAGTTCAGCAGGCAGGTAACAGGCGAGACTAGTTGCGCCTGACTCTTCGATAAATTGTGGGTGTTTGGCGCCCAGCGCGACAAGGCAGAGTAAGCGCGTTGGTCTGCTAAGTAATGCTCACGAGTTCGAGTTCCGGCTCTGGCGCTGTTTTTCCGGCTTGAACTTCCGCCAGCAGTTTTTCGGTTTCCATGACAAAAGCTTCGACGATGTCTTCGCCTGAGACTTTCCGCATCGGCACACCGTCCTTGAAGATCATGCCGACGCCGCGCCCAAACGTGATGCCCAACTGCGAGTCGTGCGCTTCGCCAGGGCCATTGACCGCGCAGCCCATAATAGAAAGATGCAAAGGCTCTTGAATATGGGCCAGACGCCTTTCAATTTCAGTGACGATGCCGACGAAGTTATCGATGTCAAGCCGCCCGCAGGTCGGGCAGGCAACCACCGTCACCCCACGTTTGCGCAGCTCGAGTGATTTCAAAATCTCCCAGGCCACGCGCACCTCTTCCTGCGGCTCGGCGGCGAGTGAAACACGAATGGTGTCGCCGATGCCTTCGTACAACAAGATGCCAAGTCCGATCGAGGACTTCACCGTGCCGGTGAAAGCGGTACCTGCTTCAGTCACGCCAAGATGAAACGGGTAATCGACTTTCTGAGCCAGCAGGCGGTAAGCATCAACAGTGCGATGAACATCAGAAGCTTTGAGAGAAATGATAATGTCAGTGAAATCGAGATCCTCAAGAATCTGAATGTGCCGCATGGCCGATTCGACCATGGCCTCCGGTGTGGCGGTGCCGTACTTTTTCAGCAGATCCTTTTCCAGCGAACCGCCATTGACGCCGATGCGAATGGGCACTCCCTGGGCCTGCGTCGCGCGCACGACCTCGCGAATTCGCTCTTGCGACCCGATGTTGCCCGGGTTCAAACGCAACTTATCAATGCCTGCCTCCAGCGCCAGCAACGCCAGTTTGTAGTGAAAATGAATGTCGGCCACGATGGGCACGTCGGGGACTCGCTTGCGAATCTCCTTTAGCGCGATGGCCGCATCGTTGTCCGGTACCGCCAGCCGAACGATCTCGCAACCGGCGCGCATCATTTCTTCGATCTGGGCTACAGTGGCGCCGACGTCCGCCGTATCGGTCTTGGTCATGGACTGGACGACGACTGGAGCGCCGCCGCCGATCTGGATGTCTTTGACTTTTACTGGGCGCGATTTTCTCATTTCGAAATCAACGTGTGGATCATTTGCTGGTAGCCGCCGGCTTGGTCGTTGGCGATCCGGGCGAGAGTTTTTTCAAAACGTCGTTAGTGAGGACGAACACCATCAGCAGAATAACAAACACCAGACCGACCTGCTGAATCCGCTCGCGGACCACGGTCGAAAGCGTCATTCCCACTACAGCCAATGCGCCTTCGATTAAGAGGAGAAAGATCGCGCCGCCGTCGAGCACTGGAATTGGGAGCAGATTAAAGACGCCAAGGTTCAAACTTAAGATCGCGATCATTTGAAAAACGCCTTCCCAACCCAGGCGATCGACCTGAGTGGCAGCCGCTTGATAGATTCCGATCGGGCCAGAGAGGGTGTTGCGCATTGAGCGCTTGCCGGCTGCCACCTGCCCCAGCGCTTTGCCGGTGAGCTTGACGATTTCGATGTTGGATCGCACCGCATGGCGGGCCGAAGCCACCAACTGCGCTTTTTCAATCGGGAAATCGTCCACCACTCCAATGCCCAGCACTCCGTCTGGCAGGCGTCGCGAATCCGTCAGGATCTGTACTGTCTGACCACCGCGCACCACGGCCAGCTTAAGCGGTTGGGCGTTATGATCCTTGATGTAACCCCGCGCCTGGGCCGCACTCTTCACACTTTCGCCGCCGACCGCAACCAGCCGATCGCCCGCTTGCAGCCCGGCATCCGCAGCAGGCGAGCCGGGACTAATGCTCTTAATCACCACCGGATAACCGCCGTTGTCGGGCGTAAGATCCAGGAGTCCCGCAGTTTCACCGTTCTCGGTGTGGGCCGTCGGCACTATGTTCAAGCTGATTCGCTGGCCGCCACGATCGACAACCATCGGCAGATTCTGGTCAGGAGAAAGCAAAGCGTCGCCAGAGATCGAATCCCAATCCGGATTCTCCGTTCCGTTGAAGGCCACTATGCGATCGCCGGATTTGAGACCGGCTTTCTCAGCCGCGCCTCCCTGCACGATGTAACTAACGATCGGCGCCGGTGTAGCCGGCACGCCGTAAAGCAGCGCCGCGGCAAAAGGAATCGTAAAGGCCGTCAGGATGTTCATCACCGGACCGGCCACCGCGACCAGAAATCGCTGCCAGCGAGGTCGCAGATTGAACATTTCGCACTCGGGTATCTCGGTCGATCCGGCTCCCTCAAGTGGGGCGTTCGATTCGTCGCCGCCGAGTTTGACGTAACCACCGAGTGGAATCGCAGACACGCGATAGTCGGTGTCTCCCCATTTCTTACCGAAAAGACGTGGGCCAAACCCAGCCGAGAACGTCTCAACCCGAATCTTCAACAGCTTGGCGACAATGAAATGGCCAAACTCGTGAAGCACCACGGCAGTGCCGAGGATGAAGATGAAAGCTGCTGTCCAAGTCAAATAAGTCAAAAACAACTCTTTTCTACCTTTCGAAACTAAGACCTGCCTGCACTGCCGAAGGCCGCATCACCTTCCGGGCGGTTGCACAGTGAGTTTACGCGGCGCGTCCGCAGGCGTCAAACCATTCATTAGTAGTACGTTACTTTCAGTCTTTGCGCCCTTGCGTCTTTGGTCTGCTTAGGAAACGTCCTCAATAATTGTCTGTTTAGATAGGGCACTTCTGCCCCCGCGACGACGGACAAGTCCGCTTTCTAAACGAAGAGAGGGATGCGAACACTCCGGCCGGATTGACCGATTCATTTTAGGAGAACTTTAGAATCAGTCCCCTAGCGAGGCGCCTCAGACCGATCAGACAAACTTTGCGTGCTTTGCGTCTTTGCGTGAAAAGTCTTCCTGGTTGTAACGGGTCATAACTGGGGACGGAACTTCTCACGCAAAGACGCTAAGCACGCAAAGGAGCCGCCGCCGCAGAAACTTGACTCATTCGCAGCAAGTGTTAGCCGACAAGTAATCTAGTTTGCAGGCACACGCAGACCAGCAGATTGCGTTAGCCATGGCTGAGGCCAACTCTCTGATTACGCCGCGATGTTCGTTAACTTTTCAATTTCCGTGATAGCTGACAGGCGTGCCGCCTGGTCTGTCGCCAGTACAGTGTCAAGATTGTTCAAGGGCTGGGTTGAGTGGCGGTCCATCACCGCCTCGATCACACGCGGGATATCGGTTAGTGAGATTCGTTCGTCAATAAAAGCGCGCACAGCCTCTTCGTTTGCGGCATTCATCGCGGCCGGCAGCGTGCCGCCGGCGGCAAGCGCCCGATATGCAAGCGCGATACAGGGGAACCGCTCGGGATCAGGGGCTTCAAAGTGAAGCGCCGACAAAGCAGTTAGATCAAGCGGCTCCAACTCGCTCGTATGACGCTCAGGATAAGTTAAGGCGTACTGAATGGCGTGGCGCATGTCGGTAACCCCCAACTGCGCGATTACTGAGCCGTCGACCAATTCAATCATCGAGTGAACGATCGATTCCGGGTGAACAAGAATGCCGATCTGATTAGCTGCAAAACCGAAGAGCCAATGCGCCTCGATCACTTCCAGGCCTTTGTTCATCAACGTCGCCGAATCGATGGTAACTTTCGCACCCATATTCCAGGTGGGGTGGCGCAGCGCATCCGAGACCGTGGCCCGATCCATCTCTGCGCTGGTCTTCCGGCGAAACGGGCCGCCCGAGGCAGTCAGAACGATGCGCCGTACTTCCGCGGTCCTTTCGCCGCGCAAACACTGATGCAAGGCATTGTGTTCAGAATCTACGGGAAGCAACTCCGCGCCTGAGGCTCGGGCGGCGCGGGTCATCAGTTCACCGGCCATCACCAGAGTTTCTTTATTCGCCAGCGCAACGCGCTTGCCGGCTTCAAGAGCTCGCAGCGTGGGGACAAAACCAACTGCGCCGACAGTGGCTGAGACGATGCAGTCAGCTTGCGGGTGAGTGGCTACTTCGCATAAGCCGTCGCAGCCGATGACGATGCGTGGCAAATCGAGGTCACGGTCGAAGAGTCTGGCTCGCAGTTCATGCGCGGCAGCTTCGCTGTCGACCGATACCAATTCAGGGAGGTGTCGGACCACCTGTTGGGCCAGCACTTCGACGTTTTGGCCGGCGCCCAGGGCAACGACGCGAAACCGATCACCCAGAGCTTCAATCACCCGCAACGTGTTGCAGCCGATTGAGCCTGTCGAGCCGAGGATTGCTACGCCTTTGCTGTTCATATCAAGTTGCGGACTTTCATCTGGCCAAGCTCAATGTCAGAAGTTAAGTCTCAGAAGCTAAATCTCAGATTTGAGATTTGAAATTTCAGATCTGAGACTTCAGATCTGAGATCTCAGATTTCAGATTTGGAATCTGAGATCTGAAATCCGAGAGATCGAGACTTGGAGATCTGACATCCTTCTGCCTTCTGCCTTCTGCCGTCTGCCTTCTGATTTCTGATTCGACTCATAAGGATTGAGCAACTCTACCCTCTTTCCCGCCTCATTCGTATAAGCAGCACTCGTCACCCGCCATTCCTTGCCGTTCCGGTAGATCAGATCCACCGTCGCATTCACCTTCGCCCGGGCGCCGGTGACACTGAGATTGAGCGTCGCCGTACCACTGCCGTTCTGAATATTGATATTTCCCGTGATGAACCAGCCGAACTCCTTTACTTCGCCAATGTCCTGTTTCAGGCGCTCGTTATTCTTCAGAAAATTCCGCGCTACGGTGGCCGCGTCGCTATTGCCAATCTGATGAAACACAAAGAGGACAATGCCTCCGGCAAAGACAACCACGAGTAATACGAGCGCGAGCAAAATGGATGCGACGATGGCTAGAATCTTTTTCGTCGTCATGGGTGGCTACCAAGGGAGCAAATAACTATTGCTGGAAATAGATCCGGGCAAAATAGTAGATGAGTGGTGCATTGAAGAGCAAGCTATCCAGTCGATCAAGCATGCCGCCATGTCCCGGCAGAAGGTTCGCGGCGTCCTTGGCGCCTACGCTGCGTTTGAGTGCACTTTCGGTCAGGTCGCCAATCATCCCCAGCACGGTCATCAGTGCGCCAAGCGGCAACGCCCACTTCAACGGCAAATTCTTGAAGAACCAAAAGTGAGAGACCGCCGCCAGCAACATGCCGGCCGCCAGCCCTCCGGCTGCTCCTTCCCAGGTCTTGCCGGGGCTGATTTTTGGCGCCATTTTGTGTTTTCCAAGAGCCCTGCCAACGTAGTAGGCGCCGGCGTCCGCGCCCATGATTACGAGAAAGAAGAACGAAAGCAGGTGAGCCGAAAGTTGTTGTGGAAAGCCTGTGCGCAGAGCCACCAGATGACCACCCAGCAACACGACATAGAGCACGCCGAGCATCGTTGCCCCAGACGACGAAATGATGGCGTCAAACGGAGCCCCGCGGAAAGTGGCGGCAGCGAGTGTGAGGATCGTCATCAGAATCAGGATCGCCACAATCAACTGCAGCATAAGTAGCTCCTGTCCTGAATCGTTGAAGTAAAAGACGACAAACAAACCGGCGGCTCCGAGAAATAGCGCCTCATCGACAGGCTTCATCCCGCGCTTCCGGGCAAGTTTGCGAAATTCCAAAAGCCCGAGCAGCAGCGCGGCCGCGATCAGTAAAACAAAAAGGGGCTGTAAAGCTGAGATCAGAATCGAGGCGATTAGAAAAGGAAGGATGATGACGGCAGTGATGATGCGTTTCATTAGGAAGGGGATCGGTCTTGGCTCTCGTTGTCCGACAAACTTCAGTTTGTCGAGTGTCTTGTAACAGGCAACTTTCGGCGTTCAACGACAAACTGAAGTTCGTCGGACACCGGCTCTTTGCTCTCGGCTCTTTGCTCTTGTCACTCCGCGCTCGCCACCAACTTCAACCCACCAAAGCGCCGATCTCTGCCTTGATAATCAACAACGGCTTCGAGCAAATGAAGCCGTCGAAAATCCGGCCAGAGGGTGTCGGTAACATAAATCTCGCTGTAGGCTATTTGCCATAAAAGAAAGTTCGAAATGCGCAACTCGCCGCTGGTTCGAACCAGCAGGTCGAGCTCCGGAAGATTCCGCGTGTACAGTTCGTTTGCGATTCGCTCTTCGGTTAATTCGTCGGGCGGATAGCCTTCATCAAGTAGGCGGCGCACCGCGGCGCGGCTGGCATCCACCAGCTCGGCTCGCCCGCCATAGTTCAAGGCCACGTTCAAAACCATCCCGGAATTCCTGGCGGTTCGTTCGGTCGCTTTGGCTATTTCCTTGCGCACGCTATCGGCCAGAACACCCGTCCGGCCGATGGTCTGGAACTTGATGTTCTGGCGATCGATCTCGTCGAGTTCCAGGCGCAGGTAGCGGCGCAACATCCGCATCAAGGCGTCGACCTCATAACGAGGCCGTTTCCAGTTTTCTGTGGAGAAAGCATACAGGGTCAGTGCGCCCAGCCCGAGACGCGCGCCCGTGTCCACCGAAGCACGCACCGCCTCGACACCGGCGCGGTGCCCGGCGATGCGCGGCTGCCCGCGACGCGCCGCCCAACGACCATTCCCGTCCATGATCACAGCCACGTGCCGCGGCAGACGATCCCAGTCAATCGCCGCCAGCAGCAGCGATTCACGAGTTCCCTTCTTAACTATTCCGGAAAAATCAGCAAGCATCAGCAGAAACAAGACGGGCCGCGGATTAACGCAGATACACGCAGATTAAAACCTCAGAGACATTTCTGAGACGGTCCATTTTCAAGACGGCTTTGCCACGTACACACTTGAGACAAGAGTTCGCAGTGCTTTTCCAAATCCGCGTTAATCCGCGGCTAATTCTCTTTCATCAAACTTCTTTGTATTCGGAATCGACATCCTCATCCGAAAAGGCTACGCGGTAGTTTTTCGACTGGACCTGTGTGGTAATCAGCAAATCACTTTTCAGCTTCAAAAGATCGGCGCGGTTATAGACTGACAGTTCAAAATTATAACCGTGCGTAATGGCGTCCTTGGGACAGGCTTCGACGCAATAGCCGCAGAAAATACACCGTCCGTAATCGATGTTGTAGACCTCTGCATAGCGTTCGTCGACGCCGATGCGCTCGGCTGGAGGCCGCGGATCGTCCCGGGCCACGATGTAGATGCACTCCGACGGGCAGGCCGCGGCACAGAGGAAACACGCGACGCATTTTTCCTTGCCATTCTCATCCACATGCAGCAGGTGCTGGCCACGATAGCGCGGCTGAACGGTGACCGGTACATCCGGATATTGAACCGTCCACTTCTGTTTGGGAATGTAGGACAAGGTCACGCCCATTCCCTGGATGATCGCTCTGGTTGTTTGAATTACTTCAGTGATTATCGACATCTTCTTTTCAATTTCCTTCTACTCGTTCCCTGTTGCCGTTTAGATAGCGGACTTGTCCGCCGTACCGAGCGAGGGCCACAAATGCCCCATTTAGACGGACCAATGCCAAAGAGCGAGTTTCTAAGAAGGCCAGGATCAATTCTCACTTGGCCTGCGAAACTTCCGACGCCACCGCCTGCCAGCGCTCATCGCGCCAAACAAACTTGTCGGCGAATTGGATGACTAACCCCTCATCCTCACCTTCACGTTCGAGATGCATCTTGCCTTTGAGCGTCGCCCGGTCACCCTTCAGTGTGAGCCGCAAATCCTTAAACTCCCAATCCTTGACGGTCTTGTCCGGCTTAATGTCTTTGAGGTAATCACCCTTACCCTGGATCGTGCCGTCCGGCTGCGTGCCCACGTAGTCATCGGCCAGGATGCGCGCCAGTTTTTTTCTATCGGCGCTGAAATTCGCTTCAGTCCATTCCTTCTCGATTGCGGTCAAGTCGGCCAACACCTCATCCGCATCGGTGGGGGCTTCCGTCAACGGGCCCGCTTTCGCTTTGCTGTTTGCGTTGGCGTTCTGGTTCTGATTAGTGACGAGCGAATTACTGTTCGCGTTGGCATTCGAGTTTGCGGCGACATTGCTGTTCAGGTTCCGAGTGCTGTTAGCGTTGGTGTTGCTGTTGTTCTCGTTGCCCGCGGCCTGCATCATTTTGGGAACGACGATCGCGGCCGCGATCCCGATGCCAATGACGCCCACGAGCAACAGCACGACAATACCCACGACCCAGGGCCACGCTCGACGCTGTCTGGCCACAGGCGGAGATTGGGCCGGCGGTTGATACTCTGGGGCGTTCCAGTTTCCAGAAGCGCTGCCCTCGGTTTGTCTGGCATCGGCGTCGAGCTCGGTTCTTGCCGACGATCTCGCGACCAGCGTTGCTTCCGGATCAGCGTCCTGGGTAATGGCTTTGACGAGTGGTGTTCCATCCTCGGTGCAGAAACTAAGACTCGGATCCGTAAAGGTTCGATTGCAGGTTGGGCAACGCTTCATCGTGAACTTCTCTTTCTAACTACAACGCCAGGGAACCAGCTCTAGCCCATGTTACCCAGGCCACCCAGAATGATCCCCAACCCATACAGCAAAATCATCAGCACCACTCCCACCAGGTAAAGCGCGCCAGTTGAGATCCCAATGATCGCCAATGGTTTTCCGGTGTACTGATCAGGGTAGTTCTTAATCTGCACCAAAGAAAAGATGCCCAGTCCAATGGCGACTGGAGCGGTCAGCAAACCAAGCGAACAACAAAACCCCAGGGGGATGCTGACCAGGCCCAGAATCATCGAGGTGAGCGCCAATGCCTGAGTCGGTTGCGCAGCCAGCGCAAAAGGCGCGGGTGGTGGTTGCCATGACGGTGCGACTGGTTGCTGCTGCGGCGGCATCGCCAACGGTCCACCGTAGACTCCTTCGACAGGCATTCTCATGGTGGGGCGCTCTTCCTGCGTAGCCGTTACCGGACTGCTCGGCATGACCATCGTAGGCGGCGGATAGTCGGCTGAAGGAGGAGCTTCGGTTAAGGGAGTTCCATCGCTGGTGCAGAAAGTCAGCCACACCTCAACAAACTCCTGGTTGCATTTTGGGCAGCGCTTCATATGGTTTCCCTGAACGTTGGACGATAGACCATGGACGACGTTGGACGATAGACCATGGACAATGGACCATGGACTATGGGCGGCAACACGATGTCGTCAGTAGTCCATAGTCCGTCATCTGTCGTCCATCATCTGTCGTCCGTCATCTATCATCGATCGTCCATCGTCCATCGTCCATCGTCTGTCTCTGTCATTAAACCAGTTCCAGCTTGCTGAAGAAATACGCGATCTCGATCGCCGCGTTTTCGTCGGAATCCGATCCATGCGTCGCATTCTCGCCGACCGACGATCCAAACTCCTTGCGAATAGTGCCCGGGTCGGCTTTCGCCGGATCGGTTGCGCCCATCAGATCGCGCCAGGACTTAACGGCGCCTGGTTTTTCCAGAGCCATCACGACACATGGAGCGCTCGACATGAACTCGGTTAAGCCGGCAAAAAACGGCCGCTCGCGATGGACCGCGTAAAAGCCTTCGGCTTCCTTCATGCTCATATGCAGCATCTTCACCGCGCAAATTCTGAACCCATTGTCGATGATACGTTGGATGATGTGACCCGTGTTCCCGGCACGCACTGCGTCGGGTTTGATAATGCCAAAAGTGAGATTGCCTGCCAGTTCCGTCATCGTTCTCCTGTCCCTGCTCTGCTACCTTCTAAGGTAGTGTCCCATTTTCAGTTTTTCTCTGCGCAATCTCTGCGACCTTTGCGCCTCTGCGGTGAATAACAGATTGAAAATTCTCACCGTGGAGCCGCAGAGAACGCCGAGGTGGGCGCAGAGAATTCAACCACTGAGAGCTTCCTTCATTGCCGATCCGATATCCGCGGGCGACTTCACCACACGAATCCCCGCATCGGTCAGCGCCTGCATCTTTTCAGCGGCGGTGCCTTTCCCCCCGGCGATGATTGCGCCCGCGTGTCCCATGCGTCGTCCGGGCGGCGCCGTCTGTCCCGCGATAAAAGCGACGATCGGTTTGGTCACATGTGCTTTCGCAAACGCGGCGGCTTCTTCTTCCGCGGTACCCCCAATCTCGCCGATCATCACAATGCCGTCGGTCTCGTCGTCGTCCTGGAACAGACGCAAAGCATCGACGTGCGTGGTGCCTACGATCGGGTCGCCGCCAATGCCGACCGCCGTCGACTGGCCCATTCCCAGCGCGGTCAACTGCCCGACGGCTTCATAAGTTAGTGTTCCTGAGCGCGAGACTACGCCGACACGTCCTTCGCGATGAATGTGACCGGGCATGATCCCAATTTTGCATTTTCCGGGACTGATGATGCCCGGACAGTTGGGTCCAATCAGGCGTGTTTCCTTGTCCTTGAGGTACTCTCTGACTCTCACCATATCGAGCGTGGGGATGCCTTCGGTGATGCAAACCACGACGGGAATCCCGGCGTCCGCCGCTTCCATGATTGCGTCAGCAGCAAAGGCCGGAGGGACATAGATTACTGAGGCGTTCGCACCGGCCTCTTTCACAGCGGCGCTGACCGTGTTGAAGACCGGAATGCCTTCGTGTGTTGTGCCGCCTTTGCCGGGTGTCACCCCACCGATGACATTGGTGCCGTACTCGACCATCTGTTTCGTATGAAAAGTGCCTTCTTTGCCGGTAATGCCCTGCACGACGAGGCGGGTAGTCTTATCTACGAGTACACTCAATTTATGTTGCTCCCTGCGCTTTCAAGTGGTTGTGAAATTGAGCGGGCAGTATAACAATCGGCCAGTTCAGTGCAAAAGGAGGAAGACTTAGAGGGTAGTGGCTCAGTTTGGTTTTTCTCCGCGCGTCCTCAGCGTGCTCAGCGTCTCTGCGGTGGAGAACAATACGGAAAACACTCACCGCCGAGGCGCCGGGAACGCTGAGTTTACGCGGAGAATTCAAACTGAGGCGCTGCCGGCTTAGAGGTACTGCTGCAGGCATCGGCGTTGAGGACTATCGCAACCAAAGAAACCTTCCAAAGGGTAGTGTCTTAATTTCCTTTTTCGGCTTCGTTTCTTTGCGTCTTTGCGTGAGCCATCGTGCAAATACAAAACATTTCATGCAAAGCCGCAAAGAGGCAAAGGCGCAAAAACTAAAGTTAAGACATTACCCACAAAAGGCTGCGACTCGGCAATTGGTTCACTCATAAATATCCAGGAGGCTCCGAAACAACTCACGATAACGCATGCTCTCTCTGAGCAAGTCCCGCGAATTTGCGTCTGGTGGTCCTTTTCCGAGCGAGACATCAGCCATGCGCGCCCACAGCGTCTGCTGAAAATCCGCGCCCGAGTCGACTGAAGCGGTATCCCAAAAGACGCGAAAGCCACGTCGCGTGAGTCGATCAAATAATTGTCCGGCCACCTCCAGTGAGTCAGTTCGCTTATACGAGACAAATACCTGGCGCTGCTTCCGGGTTAACCGAAGCTCGCGAAGAATATCCGTGACAATTCGCTGGCAGTCCCATTTCTGGCCGTTGATTCGCTGAATTTCTTGGGGAACTGATTCATTGAAGGCTTTCAGATCTTCGACCACTGGCAGAATAGGCAAGTTCTCGGCAACCAGTCTGGCCGCCAGACGCACTTCTTCCGGTGCTGGCGTGCTCTTCGCGCCAAACCAGATCGTAACCGGAACGCCGTGCCAATCGATGGCGGCTTCGTCGCTAATCCGCAGCGCCTGGAACTCGTTCTCGGGATCAAGACCGATCACCGCAAACTGACTCTTGAGTTCTTCCACCAGCTCTGTTTCGTAGAGACCTTTGGACTGGCCCAAGATGATTAGCTGGTACGGCATACTCAATGATTCGGATTCGAACGAGGATCCGGGGTCGAGCGATTGGCCGGTGTTTCAACTCGGACTGCTGGTTCACCGGCAGGTTTTCCGGCAGAGACGAAGTAAGCGGCGTAGACGGTAATCACTAGAACCACCAACAGGATCGGCAAGTGAAATCCCAAAATGGTTCTGGAAATTGCCGTGCCGAACCACGATGACACTTTCTTCGGCTCATGTTCCATCTCTACGTTTGTATTCATCATGAACAGCTCCGGCGCCGCGAATTGCTCGGCGGGGTTTGTTCTGACTCTGGCCTTCCGTCGAACTATGTCGTACAGCCGGCGGAACAAACGCTCCTGCCGAAGGTAGTAGGCATCCAGTCCCCAGAAGAAAATTACTGGTAGAGCGGCGATCGCGGCATACCTTGGGTTGGCATCCTTGGCTGAGAGCGCCATCAGGGCCGCGACCAGTGTGATGGTCCAACCCTTAATCGAAAATGAGTTTCCGGCCAGGCGAGTAACTACCGCCTGGATCAGTTCCAGATGTTTGATCTCTTCTGGTTCCATGAGTCCGTCTCCTGGCTCAACTTCGTGCTTCGGCTGGCTCGTAGCCGCAACAGGTACGAGTTTTATTCCTGAATGCGTGGACGGCTGCCTGCTTCTTTTTTTAGCTCGCTTGCTTCCCACATCCCTCCGCGGCGGTGTCGCTTTGCTTGCAACCGAACCTTCACAATGTCACTAACCTTGGGCAAGTCGCCACGGAGAAACCTAAGCGAGGTGGAACGTCTCGCTGTACTGCGGTACGCTCACGGTCCAGCCGAATCGCTCACGGATGTGACCGGCCATTGCCTCGGCGGCGATGGGTTCACCATGCGTAACGAAAGTATGACGCGGCGCGGATGGCATGCCTTCGAGCCAGCGAATGATCTCTTGCCAATCGGCGTGTGCTGAAAAGCCGCCGATGCGCTCGATCTGACAACGCACCGGAACCCACTGACCGAGGATTTTCACTTCGCTCTCTCCGCTCGAAATGCGCCGGCCCAGCGTGCCTGCAGCTTGAAATCCGACGAAGACAATCGTGGCATCGGGATCGGGGACCATGCGCAAGGCGTGATGCAACACGCGTCCGCCGGTCATCATTCCCGAGGCGCTAATCACGATGCGAGCGCCTTCGACCTTGTTCAATTGCTTGGATTCTTCCCTCGATGAGCAGGTCACCATTTGGTGGGTGCGCAAGGGATGCTGCTGCTTGGCCACCACGCTGGCGTAGTCTGCATCCTGTTCTTCAGGTCGACTGCTGTAGGCCCTGGTGGCCGCGGCGGCCATCGGCGAGTCAACGCAAATCGGCAAAATCGGAATCTTCTTTTCTTCCTCGAGCTCGCGTATCAAGTAGACGATCTCCTGCGTCCGCCCACCGCAAAAGCAGGAATCAATATTGGACCATTGCGCCCTGCGGCATTGTTGATGATGCGCGCCAGAATTTCCTTCGGCTCTTCCGGATCATGCAGGCGATCGCCGTACGTTGATTCAACGAGCAGGTAATCACACGCCGGGGGCACAACGGGATCATGAATTATTGGTTGGTCGTAGCGCCCCAGGTCGCCCGAGAAGAGCACCTGGCGCCCGGCCTTGTCGACGCCCGCTCCATCAAGGCTCACCAGCACCACGCTTGAGCCGAGAATATGACCCGCGATGCGAAACTCTGCCTCGACGCCCCTGGCGATCTTAATGCTTTCACCGCTGTTCGTGCCCGGATGAACCAGCTCGAGAGTACGGTGAGCATCCTCTTCAGTGTACAAAGGGAGGGCCGGCAGATGCTTGGTGATCTTGTGGCGATTGCGAAAGTCGGCTTCCTCTTCCTGTAAACGTGCGGCATCCGGCAACATGATCTTCAACAGGTCGGCGGTGCCTTTTGAACAATAGATCGGTCCTTTGAAACCCTTGGAAACAAGGCGTGGCAGATAGCCAGTGTGATCGATGTGCGCATGCGTGATCAGCACGGCATCAAGCGAGCGGGCATCAAAAGGCGGTTCCTGCCAGTTGCGTTCGCGTAGTTCCTTCAAGCCCTGAAACATCCCACAATCGATCAGCACGCTCGCGCTATCGGCCCCGATCAGGTACTTCGAACCGGTAACCGTTCCCACGCCACCCCAAAAGGAAAGTGTTGCCAAGGGATAACCTCCGACAAGTTTGCGAACCGCGCCGAGTAGTGTCTTACTCTCAGGCTTTGCGCCTTTGCCCCTTTGCGTCTTTGCGTGAAATGTTTTGTATTTGCACGATGGGCTCACGCAAAAACCGCAAAGAAACGAAGCCGCAAAGGGAAATCAAACACTACCCTGCGCTGCGATCGATTGAAGACGCTTTCCCAAAAGAGTCAAGGACAGGGACCGCGCCGTCAGCAAGAGACACCGAGGGCGACCTTGCGTTGCCGGCGATAGCCGACCAGCACAATGATCGCGGGTATCAGCAGCGCCAGGTTTCTGAGTGCAGTCTTGACTCCCAATTGACTCGCGATGATGCCGCCGAAGCACCCGCACTCAAGTGGATCGCCGTGCAGAACGTAGACATAATAGAGAGCAAAGCCGGCAAAACCCAGCAACAGGAGAGCCGCCAACAATGCCCCAATCCGAACGGTCCGCGGACTCAACAGCAAACCCGCGGCGATTATCTCAGCAAGGATCACGGCCAACGTCGCCGGCCAGATCAAACGTTGAGAGGTGAAACCCGAGGCACCAAGTAATTGGCCGACATTCGTGGCGAATGCCTTGATGATGAAAAGCTTGGCGCCAGCCGTGAACAGAAATAGGGCGACCAGCGCAACGCGACTGATCCAGACTATGATTCGAACTGCCTTCTCTCGGTTCATCGCGGGTTTTGTCAGTACCCGCTGCGGTAGCGGCGGGGTGATAGCATTGAGAGCGACCCACCCGCTACCGCAGGTGGTACTGACAGAGACTTAAGCCGCCGATGCTACTACTCTCTCGGCCGCATCCTGCATGCCGTTCGCCACGGTGAAATTCAGTCCCGAATCTCGAATCACTCGCTGCCCTTCTTCGACGTTAGTTCCTTCCAAACGAACCACGACCGGAACGCCGATGCCCAGGTTCTTGGCTGCTTCCACGACTCCGCGCGCCACCATGTCACAGCGCACGATGCCGCCAAAAATATTTATCAACACCGCGCGCACATGGGTGTCCGCCAGCAGAATGCGAAAGGCTGCTTCGACTCTTTCCTGCGATGCGCCGCCCCCCACATCGAGGAAATTTGCCGGCTCGCCACCTGCCAACTTGATGATGTCCATGGTGGCCATTGCCAATCCGGCGCCATTCACCATGCAGGCGATATTGCCGTCGAGCTTGATGTAGTTCAGATCGAACTTCGACGCTTCAATCTCCAACGGCTCTTCCTCATTCAGATCGCGCAAGTCCAAAAACTCTTTGTGTCGGAACATCGCGTTGTCGTCGAAATTCACTTTCGCGTCGAGTGCGATCAAGCGGTTGTCTTTCGTCAGCAGAAAAGGGTTGATCTCCATCAGCGAGGCATCCATCTGTTCATAAGCGAGGTAGAGCGCCTGCATGAACTTCACCGCCTGGACGATCAAAGATCCGGGAATGCCGAGACCGAAGGCGAGTTTGCGCGCCTGAAAAGCGCGAAAGCCGACCGCCGGATCCACAGTCTCTTTCATGATCAGTTCGGGAGTCTTAGCGGCAACCTCTTCAATGTCCATACCACCCGCGGCGGACGCCATGAACACAGGCCGCCCGGAGGCTCGATCCAAAACAATACCAAGGTAAAACTCTCGATCAATCGGCAGCCCTTCCTCGATCAGAAGCACGCGGACTTCCCTGCCCTCGGGCCCGGTCTGATGCGTGACGAGCTTCATCCCCAGCATATTGCGCGCTACTTCCTTTGCTTCGTCTGCGCTCCTGGCCAGCTTTACACCGCCGCCTTTGCCGCGACCGCCGGCATGAATCTGAGCCTTGACGACGACCACATCTGTACCCAACTCCTTAGCTGCCTGGTAGGCCTCTTCGGGCGAGCGAGCGACCAGCCCACGCGGCACTGCCACGCCAAACTTCTTCAGCAATTCTTTGCCTTGATATTCGTGAATCTTCATTGCGCGTCCCTTTTCAAGTAGCACCGACTCTCGGTACTGCCCTTATCTGTAACGCAAACTGTTAGTTTGCGACTGGTCGATAGCATTCAACACGCGCGCAAGCCCGGGGTCCCCAGCCGAGCAGCTCGGCTGGGGTGGTCTTACAGCTTGCGTTACAAAATCTGGTGATCACTCCATCCAGTCCCTGTCACAGACTAAAACGCTATGCTGCTGCGAGTTTTGAATTGAGCCCGACGAGTGTAGCCGCACGAATTCGATCACTGCAAGTGCGCACCTTGAACGGTAGTAGCCTGGTTTGTAACGCAAACTGTTAGTTTGCGATTGGTGAACGGCATTCAACGCACGCGCAAGCCCGGGGTCCCCAGCGGTGGCAGCCCCGCTGGGGTGGTCTTACAGCTTGCGTTACAGAAAACCAAGGCAAGACGCTACAACTTGAAACGAGGCAGACTATCAGTTAATAAAGACCAAACAACGGCTCTGGTATTCGCTGGCAACCACAAAGGAGAGCAGCCCGATGAGTGAGGTCACCGTAACATCGCTTAGGAATTTGCAAAACGAGGTGCGCTATGGCGCCGGACAGACATTGATCACCGATGAGCCCCAGACGGCGGGCGGTGAAGACGCCGGACCTGATCCCTACACCCTGCTGCTGGCGGCACTTGGCAGTTGCATCTCGATGACGACGACGCTCTACGCGCGACGCAAGGGCTGGCCGCTGGAAAGGGTGACGGTGCGACTGCGCCAGCGACGCGTCCACGCGGCGGACTGCCAGGAGTGCCAGCAAACCAGCGAGGGCTTCGTGCATCGCATCGAACGCGCAGTGAGCTTTGAAGGCGATCTGACAGAAGAGCAGCGTGCGCGCCTGCAAGAGATCTCTCACAAGTGTCCGGTTCACAAAACGCTCACCTCTGAGATTGTCATTGCCGACCTGGAAAATCCCTGAAATCCGATGTCCGACGAACTTCAGTTTGTCGTGCTCGCGCCAACAAGACCCTTGGCAGCACAGACGACAAACTGAAGTGTGTCGGACTTCCCTGCGTCGCCTCCCATTTCACCAGGCGCGGGTTGAGTTATCTCGCCTGGTCCATACATCCGATCCGCTAACTCTCAATGGCTCGAAAAGGTTGCTCTCGGAAATTAACGTTGTCACAAAGTCGCCGCTATCGGAAAAGAGATACGCCCCCGCAGGCATGAATCGACCGAACAAGTGCAGCGTTTTGCAAATGGCGTGTCCCGTAAAATAGATGAATACATTGCGGCAAAAGATAATCTGCGATTGGGCCAACTCAGCCACATTCTCCGGGATCATCAGGTTGGACACTTTCCATTGGATCAGCTTGTGCAGTTCGGGCAGCACTCTCCAGCCTTCCCGATCCTGCGCAAAGTACTTGTCTCGCAATTTCGTGTCCAGATGGCGGACTCTCTCGTCGCAATAGACTCCCTGTACTGCACATTCAATCGCCGCATGGTTCGCATCACTGGCAACGATCTCAATCGGAGTGCGCTCAAACCAGCCCGCCTCATTGAGCGCCATGGCGATTGCGAGTGGCTCTTCGCCTTTTCCACAACTGGCGCTCCAGATTCGCAAAGGCTCCTTGCCCGAGGCCGCGTACAACTGCGGCAGCACCACATCAACCAGAGTGCGGACCGGATCAGTGTGACGCCAGAAAGAAGATATTGATTTCGCCAGCGCGGTCATCACAAACTGCCACTCGTCTTCTGCTGGCTGATCGTCGCTCATCAGTAGATAGTAATACTCCAAAAAGGATTGGTAGTTCCTCTCCTTGATCCGACCGGCGAGTCTGCTGATGATCAATCGCTGGCCACGATCATCATCGAGCGAAAGCCCCAAACGCTCCTGGATGAGATCGCGTAATAGATACACCGAGCCAGTGAGGCGATCGATTTCAGTCAGACTCTCCATACGCGTGTGAGTTCTCCTCAGCGATGCTATCGATCCGTTTTAGCGCTTGCTTTTCAACCTGAGCATTAATCGCGGTCTCTGGGATTTCGGCCCTAATAGTCGTGGTTCATAGCCCAATCGTGATCTTCCCTTGTGTTCTCTAACGTTTTGAGGGCAATTACATACTTCACTGACCATGAGGTCAGTACCGCCTGCGGTAGCGGGCGGGTCCGTGCGTCTCCAATTGAGTGCAGCGTTAAGAACCCACCCGCTACCGCAGGTGGTACTGACAAAGCCACTCCTGGTCGGTGAAGTAGTAATTACCGTTGAAACGGTTAATAAAAATACAGCATAGCCTGACGATCACCGGGCTGAAGCCTCGGTGTGAATGAAAAGCCGAACTGCACCAACGCCGAATCGAGATTGCGCGAGATCTCTTCGCTACCCTTCCTCGGCCACTTTGTCATTTCTTCAACCCCGAATCCAGAAACTTTATCGCCGCTTCGAGGACTTCATCATGTCCCTCGCGAATGCCTTTGGGTGTTGGCTCTACTTTGATCTGCGGTTGAATGCCGACGCGCTGCAGTTGACGGCCATCGGCGTGACGCACATCGTGACCAGAGAAGCTGACATAAATCCCGCCCGGTAGAACCAGGTTGGTAACGTCGCCGTTCGCGCCGGCGGTGGGGCTGCCGATGAAAGTTACATTCGTGGCTGCCTCAAAGAACAAGCAGGTGTGTTCGGCCTGGCTGATCGCATCTTCATTGATCAGCATAACGACTTTGCCTTTTTAAACCGTGCCTCTTGTTGGAGGCCATTTACGCAGCAACCTTTGTTCTTTGTCTCGGTCAAGACCGGCTTTCAATTCTTCATTTGGACGATTTGCTTCGAGCCAGGTTAGTGTATCTCTAATCGTGTCACTCAGGTGACGAAAGCTGAGGCCGGCGCCCACAGCCTTCTCACAATTGATGAACATAAAACCTTTGAAATGAGACGCCGCTTCTTCGGGCATCCAAAAGGGCAGTTCGCTCCAGGGCGCAACTTTCTCCTGCAACAGAAACTCGTCACTGACCCAGGTAAACGAAGCATCACTATCGCTCACCATTTTACATTCCTCGAGCAGCCCTTCCATCGTCAAGTTGTTTGGCAAACCGTTGGCGTTATAGATGCCCGTTTCCTTGCGCTCAATCATTCTCACCGTCCAGCCGGCCAAGTCCCGGACATCGATAAGCTGAACACAGCGCGCAGGACGACCCGGAGCTAGTACTTCCCTTACTTCAATGGCGCGGGCGACCCGCTGGACCCAATAAGTAAATCGATCGGTGTAATCATTCGGGCCAATGATCAAGCCGGGACGAATGATCAGCACTCGATTAGGCATGACTGCCTCAGCCGCCTGCTCACACAAAGCCTTCAGTCCACCATACATTTTTCCATAGTTGCCGGCAGAAGCCGACACGGATGAATCGATTTGGTTCGCCGCTTCCAATTGTTCGCTCGTTAGCGTGGCGAGGGGAGCGGTTTCGTCGATACCGAAAACGCTGACATCGGCATACGCAGAAACACTGGAAATAAAAACGTATCGATCCACTGAATGAGACAAGATTTCCGCTGCCGCCCTCACGGCACGCGGCAGATACCCGGAAGTATCAACGACAGCATCCCAACGACGACCTTTAAGCTGAGCCAAATCGCTGTGGCGATCTCCGCAGATCGTTTCGACACCTATTTGATCAACTGCCGGATGCACGCCGCGATTGAAAAGCGTGACCTCATGGCCGCGTGCGAGGGCTGCCGTGACCAAATGACGACCGAGAAATCTGGTCCCGCCAAGAATCAATAGCTTCATTTGTTTTGCAAGCTGTTAACGAACGATCGATGTTCGAGTTGAACGGATGCGGCGACTATGAGCAGGGTCAATTCCCACAACTCAGTCGCATCGACTTCAGTCTGTGATGGTGCGCTGAAGCACAGGCTGAACCCTATGCTACTTACGCGATCAAACTAAAGAGCGCGCTATCCAGGCTCTGGTCCAACGAGTCGTGGGGCAGCTTCGATGGACTGTCGCGCCAGGCGGTCATGGTTTGCGGGTCCGGCAATCAGACGCATCATGGCGTGGCCCAAGAGCACAATACCGAAATAGGTCGCGCCATCCGCAAGAATGGGGGCAACGCCCAGCGCAAACACCATCCACTTTGGGAACACCGCCGCAATCAGGTAATCACGCGGAGGCCCGATGATCGTCACGATGCCAACGAACACCGCCAGCCCGCGCCATCCGAACCGGCGCGCCAAGCGCCAGGTGACGAGGTAGATTGGGGTCAGCGAGATCGAGAGGCCGAGGTAAAAGAGCGACCGGAAGTATGGTGTCGAGGCAAACGGGATCCGCCACCAACCCACGGCCTCGCACAGAGCGATCGCCGCCAGCCCCAGCAACCCGGCCGCAGCGCCACCGGCCATTGCCCCCACGACGCGCCGCACGGTCGCGCGCGTGAAGTAGATCACGGCGAAGAGTTCGATCAGATACGCGGACGCCCAGAGAATGATTTGCTGCCTGGTCATACACCTCCTACCGCCAGTCTTCGATTCACGGAACAAGTTAGAAAGAGGCTTCGCGCGTTCCGTTCGAGTTGACTGATCGGTATACCTGTTCAGCCCCGGTCCAACAACTCGATAGCTACGATGAATTATGCGTCTCGGTCCCAGCCTTTACTATTGACCTCAACTCTTCGACAAGGGCATCACCAGCTCTGATGCTTTCAAACATTCTTTGCGGCGGGACAAATACGATCTTCTTACCAAAGGCCGACGGTGACTTGAGCCAGAGTGTAATCTGCTTTGGCCTCCACATGGTAGACGACTCCACACGATCAACTTCTGAAAGGGGTATCTGGATCTTTTTTCTCAGGCCGGCAACGTAGATGATCCTCTCGTCAACACTGACCCACTTCAGGCGAGAGGCAAACCACATAAGCCAAGCTAACGCTGCCGGCCAGAAAATAGCGAGTATCCATAACTCGCCCCGCCAATTTGAGAGGCCGATGACTTGCCAATGAGCGCTACCAGTGAGAATAAAGCAGGGAAACCTACTTTGTAGATCATGGTCGATTCAGGAGAGGAAAGGTTTCTTTTAGCGCTCATTACAGAATAAAACCAAACGTCAGAGTAGGTCGGACGTCGAAAAAACGTTGACGCAACTTAAGAAGCGAGTTCACGCTCCGCAGGTGCAGGATCACTCGGTTCTCACTTCGATGCTTCGCCACATGTCTCCCAACTCGCAGGCTCGATCTTTATGCTCGAGAACATCTCTTCACCCAGCACCTTCTTGATCAGTTGATCGATTTTGCTTGCATTAGGCAGGTAAACCGACGCCCGTCGCGGGAAGATTCGATCATTTACCCAATACTTGCTCCAGTCTGTCGACGTCTTCAAGAACGTCTCGGCAAACTCAGCTTCCTTCGCCGGAGCGTAGGTTGCCTCAATCTCCAGGCAGCCGTTCAAACAGACATCCAGATATGATTGCACTATGGGAAACTCCGGCGAGGCGTAGCGTTTCTCTGCAGGAGCATAGAACCATATATCTCCATCAGGAGCAGACTGACTACCGTCAAGCATAGAGATATTCGGCTGATCAATTCTTTCACGATGATAGCCGGCTTCGTGCTGATCAAATGCGTCAAGCTCCTCCTCAGTCACCTTGAAGATCACGCCGTTGCAATGGGAGTTGAAATCAGGAACTGCCCCAAGATAAGTCGGGCTCAAACCAACAACGTCGAGCTGGCCAAACCAACCTCGCTGAATACCGGCAACGAGTACCGGAGAAGCATGCAAGGCAGAAGGCGTGGTCTGCGTCCGGGATTGAGATTCAAGCAACGAACCATAACCGAAAATGAACTGTTGGGTAAGAGACATATTCTTCTTCAAGTTGATCATTTTTGCAGCGCCTTAACGATTCGAATTCACCGGGGAGAATCGCAGAGTCGTTGAAACGGAGCAGCCGACTCGAAACTGTCTATCTGATCAGCACTACCCTCTCATCGAGTAGTGTCCTTAGTTTCAGTCTTTGCGCCTTTGCGTGAAATGTTTTCATATCAGAGCAATGGTTGTCGCATCAGTACGCTTCCGGTGTCCGCCCTCATCGAAAGATCGCGTGAGTAACCGCAGCGCTCATAAAAGTCAACCGCGTCAGCAGCCACGTTGGACCGGGATGATGGCCGCTTTTGAACTCGTCGGGATAATTGTCAATATAGAGACCAGACTGCCCGCGATTTTCAAACAGCACTCGGCGACGATCGCATGGAACGCACGCCACTGGTCGGAATCACCGGGGTGTGCGCAGCTCGTAGTTGTTTTCTTCCATCGATCAGACTCTGATCTCAACCCCCGAGTTGGCCGGGCGCAAGGCCTCGTTAGGCTTCGAGCCGACTCTTGCAAGCCCGCATTATGGCTGCCAATGCGGGTGGCAGGCTTTGGTATAACTCACTGACCATCGGATGACAGCCTTCCAGCGTTTTGAGAGCTTCGTGAGGTGATTTTCTGTAGTTTGCCAAGGCCCTGCCGACTTCGCCTTCGATTTTGTAGAGTTCGTCAGCCAGCACCGAAAGGTCTTCAAAGACTCTCTGGTCAATTGAAGCTACGACAGCCAAAGACCCAAGCAACTGGGGAATCACCGTATGGATTTCCTTGTGGTATTGGGTGACGAGTTTAGTGTCGATCAGATTCGGGGCCTGCTTCGCGTGCCAGCAGACCCATTCCATTGAATGTTGAACCGATAACATCTCTCGGGCCACCTCAGCAATGTGGCTCCGGAGCTCTGCCAATAAAGTCTCGTGCCTACCTATTCCTGCCTTCTCTCTCTCAAGACGTAGTTGATTTCGGGTAGTGAGTTGAGACGTAGTCAGAGCCGTGACGGCACTAATGATCCCGCCAATGGCCACTCCTATCAATCCCGCGGTAGCTTGGTCCATTAAGCTTCCTCCGAAGCATGTGCTCAAGTTCTGTCACCCACCTGGCGAGCACCCAACGTCAAACTTGATCGGGTGCAGCGCTTACGTTTGACCTTCGGGTCAAGTTAAGAAAGAAGCTGCCCGCGTTTCGGCCCAACGACGTCTTATACAGCATCACTCGCAGGATCACTCACTCGCGGGCGGCGTCGAGCCCTCGTGCTCGACCGAGCGCCAGTAGTCTTGCCAGCGACGGCGAACCTCTGCTTCGGTTGCGCCGGAATCGTATGCCGGCGAGACCAGGGGCAAAGCTCGCTCAACTTTGATCACGACGATGTGCTTAATGGGACTCGTTACACCAAGCTTACGAAAGAACGCGAGTATCTCGTCAAAGAGCGCGCCCTCGCCGAGAACGCGGGCGGCGCCTTTGAACCGGTATCCCTTGCGGATCAGCGGATCGACGACGTTGACCTCGACCGCGGGGTTTTGTCGAAGGTTCGAGACGGTGCCGGGAGCGCGGATATCGGCAAAGACCAGATGATCGTCATCCCAGATGGCGGTCGTACTCTTTGGAGAAAGGTTCGGCGTTCCGTCCGGGCAGACCGTGGCGACGAAGCCGAGTTTCTGAACCTCGACCAGGCGTTTCATCTCAGAGGTGATCATGCTCATGCGCGATCCAACGGGGTTCGGTAATGAGGCGTTCTTCAACGGACTCCATCTCTTTTCAAAGCAAGCCACGTCCAAATCGCTGCCAACAAATCAATCAAGCCAAACAAGAGCAACGCTTTCGGAGCTGACACCAACAGCACAAAAGCGGCAAAGCAAAAAATAACCGCGATGCGCGCCCACACCGTCCAACGGATAAAACTTGTCAATTCATTCCGCCGCCGAACGTGGCCGCCGCCGAACGTCAGTCTTAACCGTGCGGCGTGATTGCGTCTAACCGTCGCATCACAGAATCAATTTGAGAAAGCGGCTTACCACGTTCTGCTTGACTGAGTCGTTATCCGGCGCCCTTACCCTGGCAAGAAACCTGTCCCCCTCATCCTGTGTCCGCAATCGTATTACATTCTTGCCTTGCGAATTTTCTTCCAGCAGCCTTAACACTTTCGGTCTCGTTCGCTTCGGATAATTCCATATCCAGATCATGAATTGTAAGCTGAATCGCTCCTCACATCCCTGGGCCATATCCAGCCTGTTCCCCCTTCGGTACATCAACAATCGCTTCAACACGCGCCACAGACAAACTGTGCGGGCGATATCCAGGAAGATCACTGTGTCACAAGCCTCAAGCCGAATGTCGAGCGTGCCCGAATAATTCCCGTCCATGATCCATGAGTCTTGGTTGAGTAGTTCTTCGACCCGCTCCCCCCATTCAGATTTGGGTGTTTCGATCCACCCGGGCTTCCAGTAGAGAGTATCAAGATGAATAACCCCTATACCGAGAATCTCATTCAGGCGTTTCGAGAAAGTAGACTTCCCTGAGCCACCTGAGCCAATGACTAAAACCTTGTTCATCTTGATTCGGTTATTATGATTTGAAAGCCGGCGCATAACGTCCGAGTTGATCGGGCGGGGCACTTACAATCAACCTTCGTAGTCATCGAACAATTTGCGAAAGAGCCTGCACCGCTCCGGTCCAACGACTTTGCGCAGCGCGTTCAGAGTAGGACCCCGCCTGAAGGCGGAACTCCAAACGCACTCCTTATTGCGTAGTTTTCGCTTTCGCGCGTTTCTCGATGTCGGCGGCGATATCCGTCCAGACCTGGTCGCGCTCGCCGTTCTCTTTCGAAAATGTAATTACGGCTCTCAGATCTCTCCACGTTTCCGAGACACCTCTCCTCAGCAAAGTTGTCGTAGTCATTCAGGGCGACGCTCTAATGACCAGGCAACTTCAACAGACGAGCGATCCGAGCCGCCGTTCGGTAGGAGTGACCTGATCGGCGCGTGGTGACCAGGGATCCACTACTTGAGCAGGTATTCCTTAATGAACAGCACCGCTGCGTACAGTTGAAAGTCGCGGTTCTGTTTCTTGGCAAAACCGTGGCCTTCGTCCTTGGCCATCAAATACCAGACAGGAGTTCCGTTCTTGCGTACTGTACTCACGATCTGTTGCGATTCGCTCAGCGGCACACGCGGGTCATTGCCTCCCTGCACCACAAAAAGCGGCTTCACGATCTTGTCGGCATTGTTGAGCGGGGCAATGTGATTTAAGAAAGCGCGCATCTTCGGATCGCGCTCGTCACCGTATTCGACTCGCCGCAGATCGCGCCGATAAGCCGAAGTATTCTCCAGAAAGGTAACCAGATTCGATGGTCCGACAACATCGAGGGCGCAACGAATACGGCCGGCATAAAAAGTGGAGATGGCGAGCGTCATGTGGCCGCCATAGCTGCCTCCAGTCACCATTATTCTGTCTGGATCCAGATCAGGACGGGTCTTGATCCAATCGAGCAACGAGCCGATGTCTTTGTAAGAACCCTCGCGCAGGAAACCGTCGTCCAGCTTGAGAAAGGTTTTGCCGTAACCAGTAGATCCGCGCACATTCGGTTGGATGACAGCAATTCCCAACTCATTGACAAAGTAATTGTTCTCAGCCTGGAACCAGGGGCGCGATTGACCCTCGGGGCCGCCATGAATATCGATGATCACTGGACGCTGGCCCGAAAATTTCGGCGGCGGTTTGTAATACAAACCGGAAATCATTTTGTCGTCGAAGGTTTTCCACCGCACCACCTCCGGCAACGAGAAAGCTTGAGTGTTGATGCCGCCGGTTTCACTTTCGGTCCATCGTTCGATTTTTCCGGTTCTTACGTCGAGCGAATAAGTATCGTAAGTGGCGCGTGCCGACTCCAGACCGAAACCTAAGTCTCGATTGTTTCTGTGCCACTCGAGCGAGCCGATCACCCCCGCCGGCAATTTCGGCGCCGGCAATTCTTTTCGACGCGCTGTGTCGTACAGGTGAAGAACACTCAAGCCGTCCTCGTTCGTGATAAAAGCGATGGTCTTTCCGTCCCATGAGAGAGCAAAGTACTCCACATCCCAGTTGATCGAAGGAGTCAGATAGGTATGTTTCTTTGTCGCCAGATCAATATAAGCGAGTCGTTGAAACTCTGAATCGCGATCGGTGGTAACGTAAATGCCTTTCCCGTCCTTGCTGAACTGCGCTGACCCGTAGAGCACCTTCTCGCCTTCACCTTTGGGTGTGATAAGCGTCTTGTTACCGGTCGTCGTGTCCATCAACCAAAGGTAACTTTCATTCGCCGAAATGCCTTCGCCGACGAGCATTTGCTTGTCGTCGGGCGAGAACTCAGAGACGCTCCAGCCGCCTCCTTTCAGTTGCGCCAGCATTCGATCCGATTTCGGATCCGACGGGTTCATCATCCAAATGTCGAGGTCTTCGCCGTTGCGACGGGTTGACTCGTAGGCGTACCAACTGCCCGCATTGGACCATGCTCCGCCAGTGTTTCGGGATTTACCGTCAGTTAAAAGGGTGATTGCGCCGCTGGCAAAATCGTAACGATACTTTTGATAATTCTCATTACCGCCGGCGCCTTTGCTGAATACAAAATAACTGCCTTGCGTCGGTTGATAGCTGGCGCTGCCGGTGCTGTCTCGGAAAAAAGTGAGCTGCGTCCGCGCGCCGCCGGGAAATTTGACGAGATGGATTTGTGAGGTGTCGGCAAAACGACTGCTGATGAGCATCTCACGTTTCGTAGGATGCCAATTGGAAAGCCCGGCAAATCGAAATTCGGTGTAGCGGTTGATCTCTTCGGCCATGGCTAACGAGATTTTGGGAACGCCTTCGACGACCAAATTATCACCGGGCGACACCGTGTCGGTCTGGGCAACCACGACCGTTACGCTCGAGGCAAGCAGCAACCACATAATCATCTTCATGAATTTCCTCATGTTCACCTCCGCTTGATGACAAAATTCATTTCGGCGTTTTGGGTAATGCCCGAACGTCTGAGTTGACCCCGGTGCGAGCGAGGGGATGACAAGCAAAAAGAGGAAGCCCATCCCAAGTAAGACTCGGTACAAAAACACCGCTCGCTTCTTGCCGCGCGGCTTTAACTTGAGCTTTACAAGGATCGGATACCCGATTCCCCAAAATGCGAAAGGTACGAAAGCCAAGTAGCGTCCTCATAGTATTCCGCTAAGCGCCCAACGTTGAGTTAGCCGGGCAGCATTCTATCAAGGATTCAAGTCTCGGGGTTGTTCGACAGCGTTCTAAAATTGAGCTGTTGCCTGCGCAGAGGGTGCTTTGAGCGATTTGGACAGCGCTGCCAAAGCGAGATTCATACGCACGGCAACCACGCACGGCGGCGCTCGGGATCGACTTCAACTCAACAAATAAACTACCTGCGTCTCGAGCTTCGTCGTGTCGTTGGTCCAATCGCCGTAGATTTCCCACGAGCACCCGCCGAAGGCGCGACCGGTCGCTGCGCGCCACGAATGGATCGCATCATATGCGGCAGCGAGTTTGTCGTAGCTACCGACATGAGTGGTCATGGCGACTTCGCCTGCTGGCGTCTCTGTACAGATTACCTCGCCTTCGCCCTCAAAGGGCCGAATGACCTGAACGCCGAAGTCAATGTCCATCGCTGCATCACGATGGGCGGGATGATGGTAGAGGAAGCAATTATGCCCGTCGGCTCGCAGGCCTTCATGGCGACGGAGGAACTCCCAGACGAGATCAAGCGCCGGCTTCCAGATGCCGCCAACGTCTCGACCGAGCGCGCGCCGCCGCACCGCGGCGAGCGGCTGTGCGCTGACGGTTTTCGTGACAACCTGACAATTCATCGAGGTTCTCTCTTTACTCTTTCAATTTGGGCAACGAAGGCTGTCGAACGTTTGAGTTGACCGGGCGCGGCAAGCAGTACTCAAGCTTGAAAGCAAATTTCGACTTTAAGAACGAAGTGTCGGCGTTCCGGTCCAACGACGTGTTAGGCAGCCGGCTCGACATATCAACAAACGATTGCTTAATCGAGCAGTAATCGTCCGCGTGCATTTTTCAAAGAGGTTGAAGTAGAACTATCCTCCGCCTCAATGTAGAAGTAGCCTTCTCTCGACATTCTTTCAATCTCTGGTGTCTGCTCAACTACGCCGGACCATTCGGCGCCGACCTCAAGCTTATAAGGCAAAGGAGCGGTCGGGTTTCTGGGGTTAAAGAAGCCCCTTTGCTCAGCCTTTTGTTTTCGCCATTTCCTTGGTTTCGATTTGAAGTATCTGAGAGCAATTAGACCAAGAGTTGTTGGGTGGCCCGTCGATGGAACCACGCAACGTGATTTCTGCCTCTCGCCGAAACCACGCAAGCTTCGACGCGCGAAGCGTGGTGGCGATTCATGCGAGCTGCGTTGTCAAACGAATGCGATGACACCCAACGGTGGAGTTGACGCGGCGGCGCGAATCAAAGCACCCTTCGCCGCACCAAGTTAGTTAAAAGAGGCGCTACCGCCGCTCGCGTCCAATGGTACGATGAAAGTACGGGCAACAAATTAAGTTTCAAGCAGCAGATGTCTCCAGCAGGATAATAATTCTGCTTTCCCAATGGCATTTCCCAATAACCTTAAGGAGGAGACATCTGCATGAACAAAGTTTACGTCGGACTCGATTTGGGGTCGAGTTCTTTTCAGCAAGCAGCCCTCAATCAGGATGGCGTCAGCATCATGAACCGGAGCTTTCCGACCAGCGAAGCGAACTTGCGCAGCGCGTTTGCGAAGCTGCGCGGTGAGATCCACGTGCATCTGGAAGCGGGCGAGTTGGCGCCGTGGGCCGCAGCCATCATCGCGCCACTGGTCAAGCGCGTAGTGTGCTCGCATCCGAAGGACAACGCTTGGATCGCCAAAGACGGCGACAAGTGTGATCGCGTCGATGCTTACAAGCTGGCTGAGTTGCTACGAATCAATCGCTTCAAGGAGGTGCATTACGCGCCGGATCAGCCGCGGCGCGACTTCAAACAACTGGTGCAACATTACGATGAACTGACGGCCCACCAGGCCCGTTGGAAAACTAAGCTCAAAGCACGGCTGAGAATGCAGGGAGTGATTGTTACCGGCGAGCGCCTCTTCTCACGTACTGGGCGCACTGCGGTCCTGGCCCGGATCGAGTCACGCGACGTGCGCGCGGCCATCAAACAGCTCTATGAAGTGCTGGACCAGAGCGTGGCGGCGCAGGAGCAAGCCCGACTACTGATGCTGCGGGCGGCGCAAGCTTTCTCTGAGATCAAACTGCTGCGCACGGTGCCCGGCATTGGTCCGATCGGCGCTTGTCGCTTCAGTGCCTACATTCATACCCCGAGCCGCTTCAGTTCGAAACGAAAACTGTGGAAGTACTCTCGCTTGAGCGTCAGCCACAGAAGCAGCAATGGCAAACCTTTGCGGCGACCGAAACTCGATTACTCCAGCGGCTGTGGGCGACTGAAGGATGTATCGCGCAAAGCCTTCGACGTAGCCCAGCGGCTGCGCACTGACAACGGGTTCAAGCGCACTTACCAGCGGGCGCTTGAGACGACACATGACAAGACACACGCGCGGCTGACGGTGCAGCGCAAGATCCTTTCGACGATGAGAGCAATCTGGCTCTCGAGGACAGCTTATCGCGATGAACTGAGCCGTTAATGGTGGCGATCATTTGCGCGCGGCTGAAACGCCAGCTTGATGAATCGAGTGAGCAGTGACCGTCGTCCCGAGCCAAACACCTGCGGGTTCGGTGCGGAGTCTCTAAACTAAATCGTGGACCGAGAGGAAAACTCGTTTTCTTTTTCGCAGTCCCGTCCAATGGTTAGGCCCGCACCGACTAGCGGACCCCATGCGGTTATCCGCGTGGGGTGCCTTTCGAAGCCCAATTGGACCATAGGCCGCGCCCAGTGCGTGAGTCTCAAATACCTGAATGGCAGAAAAGCAAAAAACCAAAAACGGTCTACAAGATGGTGCTCAGGCTAACGACTAGGTGACTGGCAAACAACTCGATGACTCCGCTTGAAACGCCAGCCGGCGTGTCGTAAACAGCCCTCAAAGTCATTCATGACTTTGGCGGTAAGGGAGACATCTGTGCTTGACTTCGACTTTCATACCCGATTTGTTCGGCGGCGCGTCATGGTAGAACATTATTGGTGCTGTACAGACCGAGCTTGAACTCCTTACCGTTGAAGTATAGCGGTAGCAACAAGGGTGGAGTTGGTTTCCCATCATCTCTTTGAGGACCGCCGACTAATTTCACCATCAATGCATTGTGACCCTTGAATTTCTTCATCCGTGCGAAATTGCTGAAGGATCCGGCGCAAGCAAGGCAATCTATATATGTGAATACTACGTGCCAATCACTGTCAAGCACCACGATTCCCCCGTGATTACCGCTCATACTTTGAAGAAAACCGTCCGGGGACATGATCTCTCGCTCAATCGGAAATAAGTCACAGCCAACAACAACAAAAGTTCTCTTGGGAACTAAATCAGCGCTAACTGTAATGGCGCATTTTGTAGCAACGGGTATTGTTGTCTTGATTTTCGGGGGTGTTCTTTTTTGGGCTTCAACGTTGTTAGGTACAACTAGGAAAAGAACAAACATTACGCTTGCAAGTAAAAATAAAGGTTTCATTGTGCCTCCTACATTGATTGAGTGGTAAGAAAGGGCGTTGATAAAACCTGTCGTGGCACTCGCTTCACGGCAGCCGCCGAACGGTTGAGTTGACGCGGCGGGCAACAACTGCGTCATGGGCAAGTTGTCGATGACAAGCCCGCTGGTTCCGCTCGCGTCCAACGAATTGTTGGGGCGCGATTGAGTGGCACCACGCAGCTGCGTTGCAGCCTCACGATGAAATCACGCAAGTCACGCAGCGCGGAGCGTTGCTATCGCCAATCGAACCGACTTGTCAAAACCAAACACGTGCGGCCCAACTTCTAATTATCTATCAAAGGTTATTGATAATACCGCAATTCGCGGTATTATTCGTCGCTGTGGCTGAGAAGAGACTCCGCGAGCAGGTCCGAGATATCGCGCGATTGCGCCACTTGAACTTGCGCACTGAAGAAACGTATTGGAACTGGATCAAAAGGTTCATCCTGTTTCATCAGAAACGACACCCGCGCGAGATGGGCTCGCCAGAGATCACTGCTTTTCTTACTCACCTGGCAGTCGAAGGCCACGTCGCGGCTTCAACTCAAAACCAAGCTTTTAATGCCTTACTTTTTCTTTACCGTCAAGTTCTTAAGCTTGACATGCCGGATATCAAGGACACGGTGCGCGCGCGCCAACCGCGCCGGCTTCCGGTCGTGCTAACTCGGGAAGAGACTGAGGCGGTGATCGCCCACCTGGCTCACACCAGTCGTTTAATTGTCAGTTTACTTTACGGCTCGGGATTGCGTTTGATGGAAGCGATCCGTCTACGAGTCAAGGATGTTGATTTTACGCGTCATGAAATAATAGTCCGCGACGGCAAAGGGGAGAAAGACAGGATAACGATGCTGCCGCAAACGATCACCTCGGCACTCGAATTACACCTGGGGGATGTGAGACGCCTACACGAACAAGATCTGAAGGCCGGTCATGGGGATGTGTATCTGCCATACGCGCTCGAGCGCAAATACAAAAACGCGGCCCGCGAGTTTGGCTGGCAGTATGTCTTTCCAGACAGCAAACATTCGACGGATCCGCGAACGGGACAACGGCGGCGGCATCACGTTTTAGAGCAGCACGTGCAGCGGGCCGTGAAGAAGGCAGTGAAAGAAGCAGGCATCAGCAAGAACGCAAC
>Ga0179594_10000082_pt1 | contig 33919 bp, 42 predicted proteins | sample CZOMad1_1_08_16f_FD_148625 | JGI IMG/M metagenome (GOLD analysis project Ga0179594, IMG submission 148625) | Vadose zone soil fungal communities from Angelo Coast Range Reserve, California, USA - CZOMad1_1_08_16fungal (Illumina Assembly) | ecosystem: Environmental > Terrestrial > Soil > Vadose...
CTGCCACCGACGGCGGCAGCATACTGGTCAGCTCGGCGGTGTTCTCTCGCACGGCCCGTCGAATACCGGTAGCCGAAACATCACTCATTACCGCGTCGGTGATAAATACTTTTTCCGGACTGCCCGTCAGCGCGCCGGCGATTTCTCTCGCGTTCTTCCCTCGCAAATCAACGATCCGTTCCGCCAGCGAAGGACTCAACGACTCTGAAACCAAAGCATAACCGGGACGAGTTACGACAATGTGATTCGCCGTGTCCAGCAAGCGTTCCCATTCGTGCCAACTCGCGATCTCGGCGAACGAATCGGCGCCCATGACAAAGAAAAGATCGGCCACTGCTCCAAGCCGGAACTTGAAGTGACCAACCGTGTCGACGGTATAACATCTTCCCGGCGCATCAAGCTCAAACGTCGAGATCCTAAAACGCGGCATGTTCTCAGTGGCCAACGCCAGCATTGCATACCGGTGCAACGGCCTGGTCACGTCGTGTTGCACCTTATGCGGCGGCAACTGCGCCAGCACGAACAGAAGCTCGTCAATTTCAAACAGCTCGGTTACTCTCGCGGCTACTTCCAGATGCCCCTGATGAACCGGATCGAACGTCCCGCCGTAGAGGGCAATGCGTTTCCTGCGGTCCATTCACCGGCTCTCCCATTAACTCTCATCCGCCCGCGCCAAGAGTCTGCTGAAAATGAGAGGCATCAATCACGAGCCCTGCACGATCCGCTAAGCGACGCGAAACACCACGAAATAACACGAACTAAAACGTCTCTTGTTCGTGTGACTTCGTGTGGCCTTCGTGTGATTTCGTGGATCGTATTCCACGCTTTCAGCAACCTGCCCGAGGCGCTCTCCGCCTCACTTACAAACCAACTTCCACAACTTCGCGCGCCTCGCGTGAGGCGTTATTCAACTCTGCCAACCTTCCCGACATCGCATTCACCAATTCGCGCAATCCGCGATTCGTTACTGATGAGATCGCGAAGAACGCTTTGCCGTCAGCCACAGCCTGCCGCTGCAACGCTGCCAATCGCTCAGGATCGTCGAGAGCATCGATCTTTGTAGCCACCACCATCTGCTCGCGCAACGCCAGATCTGGACTGTAGGCGCCGAGTTCACGATTTATGGTTTCATAATCGCGAACTGCATCACGACCGGAGGCGGACGAAACATCGACCAGGTGGAGCAGTAACTTCGTGCGCTCGATATGGCGCAGAAAACGATCCCCCAGACCGCTACCCTGATGAGCTCCTTCGATCAGACCAGGGATATCCGCGACCACGAACGTTCGAAAATCTCCCGCATCAACCACGCCCAGGTGGGGCTCCAGAGTCGTAAAGGGATAGTCAGCGATCTTTGGCTTCGCTGCCGAGATGGTTGAGATCAGCGTCGATTTTCCGGCATTGGGGAATCCCACCAAACCGACATCGGCCAATAACTTCAATTCGAGTTGCAGCTCGAACCGCTCGCCCTCGCTTCCCTCCTGGTGATACCGAGGCGCACGGTTAGTGGACGAAACAAAATGAGCGTTACCGAAACCGCCTCGTCCTCCCCGCGCCGCCAACCGACGTGCGCCATCTTCTGCTAGGTCACAAATCATCTCGCCTGTCAGCGTGTCAAAGATCTGCGTGCCTACAGGAACGCGAACCTGTTCATCCTTGCCGTCTCGACCGGAACGATTCGAGCCCTCACCGTGCATTCCCCGTCCGGCAATGTGCTCGGGGTTATAGCGCAGATGAAGCAGAGTATTTAGCGACGCATCAGCAACCAACCAAACGTCCCCGCCACGACCGCCGTCCCCGCCCGAGGGACCACCGCGCGGCACGAATTTCTCTCGTCGAAAAGCCGTTACGCCGTTTCCGCCGTTGCCTCCCTGAACGCGAATCCTGGTACGGTCGATAAACATCAAAAGCGAAAGCGACGCCCTCTCTCACCGAGCAGGCGTCGCGAAGGTAATGGAAATCACAGGTCCTAGGCGGCGACCGGCGCTGCTTGCTCAGCAGCCGGCGCTGGGTAGACACTCACATACTTTCCCGCGCGGCCTTTGTCCTCAAACTTTACGACTCCATCGATGAGCGCAAACAACGTGTCGTCCTTGCCGCGCCCAACGTTCTTGCCAGGCTTCCATTTTGTGCCCCGCTGCCGCGCAATAATGTTGCCGCCTCGGACAGTCTCGCCGCCAAACTTCTTGAGCCCCAGTCGCTGGGCATGCGAGTCGCGACCGTTTCGAGATGATCCGACTCCCTTTTTGTGTGCCATAAGAACTCCTAACGATGAACGATGAACTGTGAACGATGAAATAGAGCTCGCCCTTGATCAGCTTGCCTTAATTCATCGTTCATAGTTCATCGTTCTCCTCTTCATCCTATCGAATCAATTTTGATCGTCGTGTAATCCTGCCGGTGACCCTGTTTGCGTTTGTAGTGCTTTCGTCTTTTCTTCTTGAAGACGATAATTTTCTGAGCGCGGCCGTGGTCGATGACGGTCGCGGAGACCTTGACCCCGTCTACGGCAGGAGCTCCCACTTTGGCCTGCTCGCCACCTGTCACCAGAGTATCGAGCTCAATAGATTGACCCGCCTCAGCGCTGACCAAAGGCACCCTGATAGTTTGGCCTTCCTCGATCAGAAACTGCTTGCCACCGGTTCTAACAACTGCGTGTGCCATCTGCTTTACCCTCTCAGACGAAAAAACTCGTCATGGAAAAGTTGAGTATTATAGAGCCCGCGGGCACAATCGGCAACCGCTGAACTCTTACCGTGGCGCCGTTGGTTTCTTTTTGTAATGCAAACTGTTAGTTTGCGCGCCCGTTGAATGCCATTCACTCATCGCAAACTAACAGTTTGCGTTACATTTGCCTGACCCTTTTGGGCATTAGCTGCCAGGAACTCCTCCATAAATCCGGTCGATATATCACCGGCCTGGAACTTAGGGTCGTCCATAATCTTCAGGTGGAGCGGAATCGTGGTCTTGATCCCTTCAATCACCATTACCTCCAGCGCTCGCCTCATGCGCGCAATCGCCAGTTCGCGTGTGCGCGCGTGCACAATTACCTTGGCAATCATCGAATCGTAAAACGGCGGCACCAGATATCCGGCATACACATAGGTGTCAACGCGCACTCCCGGACCACCGGGAAGATTGAACGCGGTAATGCGACCCGGTGAAGGCGCAAACGTCTCTGGATTTTCCGCGTTGATCCGACACTCAATCGCATGGCCCACGATCAGCAAATCTTCCTGCACAAATCCCAGTTCCTCGCCTTCGGCAATCCGGATTTGGTTGCGCACGATGTCAGCCAGCGTCACCATCTCGGTCACTGCATGCTCAACTTGAATACGGGTATTCATTTCCATGAAGTAGAATTTATTGTTCTTGTCGAGCAGAAACTCGATCGTTCCCGCACTGGCATAACCGAGCTTTTTGCAGGCGGCTACGGAAGCCTCTCCCATCTCGGCGCGCACCTCCGGCGAGAGCACCAGGGATGGCGCTTCTTCGAGCAACTTCTGATGCCGTCGCTGGATCGAGCATTCGCGTTCACCGAGATGAATGCAGTTTCCATGCTCGTCAGCCAAAACCTGGATTTCGATGTGCCGCGGATGCTCCATAAAGCGTTCAATGTAGACACTGCCGTCCTTGAACGCGGCAGCAGCTTCGGTCGACGCAGTCTCGAGCGCCGCACCGAGTTCTGCTTCCGAGCGAACAACGCGCATACCCCGGCCGCCGCCACCAGCGGAAGCCTTGACGATCACCGGAAATCCGATCTCACGCGCTATCTTGAGCCCCTCATCCTCTGAAGTAATCGGATCCTCGCTTCCGGGCATAATCGGCAGTCCGGCTTCCTTCATCGCGCGCCGCGCCTGAACCTTGTCACCCATCAGGCGAATCAACTGGGAAGACGGCCCGATGAATTTGATATTGCAGGCCTCGCAGATCTCCGCGAAGTATGAAGACTCAGCGAGAAAACCGTAACCAGGATGGATCGCGTCAACGTTGAAAATCTCCGCGGCGCTGATGATGGCGGGGATGTTCAAGTAGCTCTGAGCCGAAGGCGCCGGCCCAATACAGGCGGCTTCGTCGGCGTAGCGAACGTGCAAAGAATCACGATCGACATCGCTGTGAACAGCCACAGTCCGAATGCCCATCTCTTTGCAGGTCCAGATAATCCGGCAAGCAATCTCACCACGATTGGCAATTAGAATCTTTCGAAATTTGCGAGTACCGGAACTCATGTTTGTCCAAAATCCAAGGTCCAAAGTCAAATGTCGTAATCCCAAACCGGGCGTAAGGACATTGGACTTTGGACCTGGGACGGTCTATTTCTTTATCCCGAAGAGTGGTTGCCCATACTCAACGGGCTGGCCGTTCTCAACGTAGATCTTGGCGACCACACCCGTGGCCTCTGCCTGGATCTCATTCATCAGTTTCATCGCTTCGATGATGCAAACCACCGAATCGTGAGAGACCTGACTGCCAACGGTTACGAATGGCTCGGCATTTGGTGACCGGGAACGGTAGAACGTGCCGACTATCGGCGACGGAATGATCTGGAGATCCTGATCTTCCTGGGGCTTGCCAGTGGCCGACGTTGCAGGCGAACCAGCCGCGGCCGAAGCTGAAGGAGACGGAGCGGGCGCGACCGGCGCCTGAGTCGATCCAGTTGTCGCCCGCTCTTCTCGACCCTCGAACTCAACGCCACGTCGCAAACGAACGCGAAAACCTTCGCGCTCCAACTCGAATTCTGAAAGACCGTTATCCCGGAGCAGCGCGATCAGCTCCCGCAGTTCGTCCATGTTCACGGACGGCTCAGGCTTGGCCGAGCGACTGCGCTGAGTGCGTTCCGAACGCTCGCTTTGTTTGCTATCGTGATCCTTCATCGTCAAATTCAGTTAATACCGGTGACAAGGTTGAGCCCCAAAAGACTCGAGGCGTCCATGCCGATCGTCAATTGGGGCCTGTGCTTTTCGAGCCGATTTGGGAGAGCGCTCTGCTCGGTCCACTAATGACCTAATTTGCGTCCTGATCGGCTTCAGTAGGTTCGGTATCGGCAACGGCTTCGGAACTGCTCTCGGCAGCGGGCGCCTCGTCGATCTCGGCCTCAGCAGCCGTCGCCTCTTTGCGATCTTTACCCGATTCCTTACCCGATTCCTTGCCCGGCTTTTTTGATTCCTTGCCCTTACCAGCCTTTTTCTTGGCGGCCGCAGCCTTCGCTCGCTTGTTCGCGGCTTCAATCGCCTCACGTTCGCGTGGATTGTCCACCAACTCGATGATCGCCAGTTCTGCGTTGTCACCAACACGTCGACCCAGCTTCAAGATCCTCGTGTAGCCACCGGGCCGATCCTTATAGCGCTCTCCAAGTTCATCGAAAAGTCGGCGCAGGGCAGCAACGCCGGCTGTCCGCGGCATGGGTAGTTGCCCTCGGCGCCCGGCGCTGGCAGCCCGTTGTTCGTTACCCTGGTGAAAGAACCCCGCCGCCTGGCGACGCAAGTGCAGCGCGCCGGTCGCCGAATCGTCGTCAGCCAATTGCTGAGCGCGACGCGACAGAGTAATGACCCGTTCCACAAAGGGTCTCAGCTCTTTGGCTTTGGGAAGCGTGGTGACGATCCGGTCGTCGCGAGAGTTAATGAGCGAAGTTGCCAGGTTGCGCAACATCGAGTTCCGATGTTCGCTGGTGCGGCCGAGCTTCCGATGTGCCTTTAGGTGTCGCATGATGAATCCTGCAAATTTGGATTTCCGTTAACGCGGGAAAATGCATCCGGCGGTCGTGGAAATCCTGGATCACAATTGATAGAAACTACTGTTCCGGTTCGTCTTCAAAATCACTTAGGTCGCTGGCGTCTCGTCCACCGGAACCAGGAATCGGATTCCCCTGTTCGTCGAACTCCATACCAAAATCCAGACCCATTCCATTGAGGATGTCCTTGATTTCGTTTAGCGATTTCTTGCCAAAGTTCTTGGTCGCCAGCATCTCGCGTTCGGAGCGCTGCACCAGATCGCGAATAGTTCGGATATCGGCGTTCTTCAGACAATTATAAGAACGTACCGAGAGTTCCAACTCATCCACGGACCGATCGAGCTGGTCGTTACGCGGCAGCGGCGGTCGCTCGATCTTCGCATAGGCGAATTCATCAGTGTCCTCTTCAAAGTTGATAAAGATCGACATGTGATCCTTGATCAACTTCGCCGCCAATCCAATCGCGTCCTCAGGTTTCACCGAGCCGTCGGTCCAGACTTCGATCGAGAGCTTATCGAACTCGGTGTTCTGGCCCAGACGGGCCGCTTCGACCGTATAGTTGACCTTCTTCACCGGCGTATGTACCGAGTCGATCGGGATATAGCCAAGCGAGAGGTCGTCGTCAAAGTTTCGGTCCGCGGAAACATAGCCCCGGCCGCGCTTCAGGCGCATCTCGACTCTTAACGATCCACCTTCGCTGACCGTCGCGATGTGCACCGAAGGATCCAGCACTTCAACGTCGGCATCGGTCTCAATATCCGCCGCGGTAACTTCGCCGGCGCTGTCCTTTGAAATCCTCAGCGTCTTGGATTCACCGGTGTGCGCTTTGAAAGGCACTTGCTTGAGGTTCAGGATGACGTCAGTGGCATCCTCAACCACCCCTTTGATCGAGGAGAACTCGTGCTCGACGCCCTCGATCTTTACTGCTGTAATTGCCGCCCCTTCAATTGAAGACAAGAGCGCGCGTCGCAGTGAGTTGCCGATCGTCGTGCCAAAACCGCGTTCGAAAGGCTGAGCGGAGAACCGCCCGTAACGTTCGGTTAGCGTTTCAGTATCGGCCGCCAGGCGGCGGGGCATCTGAAACCCTGTCCAGAGATTGTTCTGATCCATAGCCATAGCCATATTTTTGTGTGCGCTCGATTGGTTAAAATAGCCGTCGACGACGATCCGCTCGGGATGCCGCCGTGTTTACTACTTGCTGTAAAGTTCCACGATGAGCTGTTCGTTGATCGAACGGTCGATGTCGTCCCTGCTCGGCAAGGCGGCCACGCGCGCACCCATATCGGTACCGTCCGAAGTTATCCACGACGGTCGACCACGACCAGCGGCAGTCTGCCAGGCGCCTTCAATGTGGGGGTTTTTGCGAGCCGAATCCTTGACGGTGATGACGTCGCCGACTTTCACCTGATACGAGGGAATGTCGACCTTTCTGCCGTTAACCAACATATGCCCGTGATTCACCAACTGACGGGCCTGTCGGCGCGAGGTTGAGAAGCCGGCGCGATAGGCTGTGTTGTCTAACCGCCGCTCCAGCAGGAACAATAAGTTCTCACCGGTAATCCCCTTCATCCGGGCGGCTCGTTCGAAGTAATTCCGAAACTGCCCCTCGAGGATGAAGTAAATCCGTTTGACTTTTTGCTTTTCGCGAAGCTGCTGACCGTAACCAACCACGGCCTTGCCACGTCGCAATGAATTCCCGTGCTGCCCGGGCGGCTGAGTGCCGCGCTTTTCAATCGGACACGACGGTTTGTAACATCGATCGCCTTTGAGGAAGAGCTTTGCGCCTTCGCGGCGGCAAAGACGACACACTGCATCTCTATACCTAGCCAACTATTTTGCCTCCAGTCTGATTGCTAGACGGAAAAGTTTACAGGCAGCTTTTCTGCGACTTCAGCCCTGCGATTTTCAGATCCCATATCTGAGATTTCAGATTCGAGATTCAAGATTTGAGATCTGGAGATTTCAAATCTGAGATCGCTGGCCAGTCTCGCTGCCCTTCGTCCTTTAGGTCACCATTTACAAATACCAACTGCCATTGCCTGCCCTAGTCCCCCGCAGGAGGATTACCAGCATCGGCGAAATAGATCCGCCAAGCGGCATTTGGCAAGCACTATACGCGGCGCCTTTTGGGCGGCCTGCATCCGTTATGCGGAATAGGCGTGGCATCACGAATCGTCGAGATCCGAATACCGGCATTCGCAATCGCGCGAATCGCGGATTCACGGCCCCCACCCGGCCCCTTGACACGAACTTCGCATTGCTGCATTCCCGCTTCGTGTGCTTTCTTTGCTGCTTCAAAGGCTGCCTGCTGCGCTGCAAAGGGAGTGCCCTTACGCGAGCCACGAAAGCCACGGGAACCAGCCGATGATTGCGCTATCAAATTACCCTCGAGGTCAGTGATCGAAATCATCGTGTTGTTGAACGATGCTGCTACGTGCACGATACCGACCGGGACGTTTTTTTTCTCTTTCTTGCGAAAGACCTTCTTTTTTCCGCCTGTTGCTTTTGCCATAAGTTAAACCGAAGTCGATGGACGATGGACCATGGTCCGCGGTCCAACGTCTGATTCCTATTTCTTCCCGGGCGCCTTCTTCTTCGCGATGGTGGCGCGGCGCGGGCCCTTGCGTGTACGCGCGTTTGTGTGCGTGCGCTGTCCTCGAACGGGCAACGCCCGTCGGTGCCGCAATCCTCGATAGCAACCGATATCCATCAGGCGTTTGATATCCATCTGCACACGCTTGCGCAGATCTCCCTCGATTTCGCCCTGCGCTTCCAGGATACCGCGGATGCGACTGAGCTCATCCTCATTGAGATCCTTGATTCGCGTATCCAGGTTGACGCGAGCCTCATTGAGGATTGCCGCCGAACGCGAGCGACCGATACCGTAAATGTAAGTTAAGCCAATCTCAGCCCGCTTGTGCGGTGGAAGATCAACGCCAGCTACACGTGCCATTTATTATTTCACTCCCGTTCAACTACGATTACACCGAGGCCAAACAGTCTGGAATATTTATCCCTGTCGCTGCTTGTGCTTGGGGTTGACGCAAATCACGCGCACCACACCCTTGCGGTGGATGACCTTGCACTTATCACACATCTTCTTTACTGACGCACGCACTTTCATCAATTTGTCCTCTAAACACCACCGGCCAGGCGAACGATCAAAACCCTTTTGGCGACTTCCTGGCGCCAGCTCAAGCCATGACTTCGATGGCTCATTCTCGCGCCATAGTCACCTGACGGCGAACAGGCTGCACCGACAAACTGCAAATAATATCACGCAGGTACCGCTTTGCCAAGCGACCCGGATTGTTAACTGCAAACAGCTAGTCGAGGCTCCGCCAACACTGCTGGTGCGACTCGGGTGAATACCTCCGGCCCGGCCTCGGTGATTGCGATTGTGTGTTCGACGTGAGCGCTGGGCCTTGCGTCGAGCGTAACAACGGTCCAGCCATCAGCCAGCACCTTGGTTTGGAAGGTCCCGAGGTTAACCATCGGTTCAACCGCAAAAACATAGCCTACGCGAATCTTGGGACCATGGCCGGGTTTTCCGTAATTTGGAATCTGCGGATCTTCGTGCATCCGCCGGCCGATACCGTGACCAACATAGTCCCGCACCACCGAATAACCGTGCCCCTCAGCATGCTCCTGCACCGCCCAACCGATGTCCCCAAGGTGCTTGCCTGCGCGGCATTGATCAATCGCTCGTTCCAGACATTCCTCAGTTACACGAATCAACTGGACCAGCTCGGCACTCACGGTACCCACCGGAACCGTGGTAGCAGTGTCACCGACAAAACCTTCGAGAGTCACACCAACGTCAATTGAAAAGATGTCGCCTTCCTTCAGTACGTACGGCGACGGGAACCCGTGCACAACCTGCTCGTTGACTGAGGCACAAATCGAAAACGGAAAACCGTTGTATCCCTTAAAGGTGGGTAGCGCCCCGGCATCACGGATCATCTGCTCCGCGGCCTGGTCGATTTCCAAAGTGGTGATCCCCGGCTCAACCATTTTTCGCAAGGACTGCAGTACGAGCCCCACCAGCCGGCCAGAGGCCCGCATCTTGTCCAGCTCTTTCCTTGACTTGGCAATGATCATCTTCGAAGTTCGATCAGCGATGCCTCAAATAAAACGGCTGCGAGGGCTAAGCCTGACTGTGCGAACCATTCGCGATTACCGGAGCAATCTCCCGATAGATTTGCTCGGTCGGCTGCTCACCATCAACCCGGTAAAGCCGGTTGGAACTCTTGTAATAGTCAATCAGCGGCGCTGTTTCTGTCTCATAGGTTTGAAAGCGTACGCGAATCTTTTCCTCGCTATCGTCCGGACGAATCGTCAACTTCACGCCGGGATGAACATCACAGGTCTCGTCGGATTGTGGCGGCTTGAAATGAACATTGTAGATTTCGCCGCAAACCGGACAGATTCGCCGGCCGGTGATTCGCTTGATCAAAACGTCAAAGGGAACGTCGACTACGATGGCCACGATGTCCTTTCCCTGCTCAACAGCCAAATCCTCCAACATCCTTGCCTGCTTCAGCGTGCGCGGGAAACCATCAAGGATGTAACCATTCCGGCAATCGTCGCGCGCAGTGCGTTCGCGGACAACTCCAATTACGACATCGTCGGAGACCAGCCTTCCGGAAGCCTGAGTGGTATGGATGTCTTCAGCTTCCCGCAGCGCGCGCAACATATCTCCGGTTGATATTTGCGGCAGTCCCAACCGTTCCTGAGTCAAACGCGCCTGCGTGCCTTTGCCGGCACCAGGCGCTCCCATCAGCACAATGATCTTGGACATAGGAACTTTTGATTCAGAAGATCTTTACTCAGCCAGACAAGTCGACTGCCTGGCGCAGACGGGAGCAACAATGATTACGATCTCACGCTCTTCGCCCGCGTAGACGTCCTCCACTTCCCAGGAATCCTTCGTAGTTCCGCATCACCAGTTGCGCCTCAATCTGGGCAACCGTATCCATGGCCACACCCACCAGAATCAGCAGCGACGTGCCGCCAAAGTAAAACTGATAACCCATCCCGGTGGGAATCCATGCGAGACCCGGAGTCGTGCTCACGACCGAGTCGAGCCAGGGTCCAATCCATGGCAGACGCGCAACCTTGAAACCGCTGAGCATGAATTGAGGTACGAAGGCAACGATGGCCAGATAGAGAGCGCCCACCACCGTCAGGCGGGTCAGAATCGTGTTCAGATATTCCGCGGTGGCTCTACCCGGTCTGATGCCAGGCATAAATCCGCCGTGCTTTCGCAGGTTGTCGGCCACCTCTTCGACATTGAAAACGATGGACACATAGAAGAAGGTGAAAAAGACAATCAGGGAAATAAAGATCAACTCGTAATAGGGATCACTGGCGTGGAATGTCTGAAAGAATCCAAAGATCTTGGCCCAGATCGTGTCCGGATGAGTTGGATCGGGCGGGATCGCCGCAAACAGACTCTGGGGCATAGACAATACGGACGAGGCAAAGATCACGGGGATGACACCTCCCATATTGATCTTCAGCGGCATCGTTGTCTGTTGCCCGCCAACCAACTGTCGACCCACGTGACGCTTCGCGTAACTCACCGGTACCTTGCGCCGCCCCGCTTCGACAAAAACGATAAAGGCAATCACCGCGACCAGGGCCACCACCAGACCAATAACGCCGATGGCTTCGAGTGTATCCCCGCCCTTGAGCCGGTCGTAAACCTGCTGAATACCACGTGGCAAACCGATTACGATGCCTGAAAATATCAACAGGGAAATGCCATTACCGATACCGCGTTCGGTGATCTGTTCCCCGAGCCACATGACAAATATGGTCCCGGTCGTCAGCGTCAGAACGGTGGTCAGCAGAAACCCCCACGTCGGGGCTCCGACCCCGTTAATCTGCAGCCAATGCGCAACAAATCCGGTCTGCACCGTGCACAACGCAACGGTCAGATAGCGGGTCCATTGGTTGATCTTCTGGCGACCCATCTCGCCTTCTTCCTGCAGCTTTTTCAAGGTGGGCCAAACCACCGTCATTAGTTGCAGGATGATCGACGCGGTGATGTAGGGCGTCACGCCCAGCGCAAAAACTGAAATCGTACGAAAGTTCCCACCGGAAAAGAGATCAAGCACACCGAGCAACGTGCCCGCCACGTCACGCCAGACCGCATCCAACCGAGTCTTATTGATACCGGGAGCGCCGATATGCGCGCCCAGGCGATAGACAGCCAGCAGGCCCAAAGTGAACAGAATCCGCTTGCGCAGATCCGGCACACTGAACATATTGCGAACAGCGGCGAAAAACTTTTCCATAATCATGTAGCACAGACTTTAATCTGTGCCTCCAGCTTGGATCTGAAAAATTACGCAGACTAAAGTCTACGCCACCCCAATCTCGTTAACAGTGCCGCCGGCCTTCTCGATCTTTTCCCGCGCGCTACGGGTAAAACGATGGGCCGAGATACGTAAGGGCTTCCCCAACTCGCCGTTACCCAGCACCACCACGTCGTGCTTTGCTTTCTTGATGATACCGCGCTGGTGCAGCAGTTCCGGCGTCACTTCCTCGTTCGCCGCAAAATGGCGATCAAGCGCGGCCAGACTAACCTCGAGCCAGCGCTTCTTGAAAATGTTGGTAAAGCCACGTTTGGGTAGGCGCCGGTGCAGAGGCATTTGACCGCCTTCAAACCCTACTTTGCGGGAATAGCCGGACCGTGACTTCTGCCCCTTCTCTCCGCGGCCGGCAGTTTTTCCCAAACCTGAACCTGGACCACGCCCAACTCTTTTCTTCTTGTGCGTCGAGCCCTTGGCGGGGCGAATATTATTAAGACTGAGTGCCATCTTTGACTCCTGAATGCCGCTAAGTAACACGAGCGCGTTGTACAACTATTCAATGATCCGGATTAGGTGCGGCACCTTGTTTGCCGCCGCGCGCGAAGCGACGGTGTCTGTCTCATTCACGATTCGCAGCAGGTGCGGCACCTTTGCCACGACACCGCGCATCGACGCCGTATCCGGCCGTTCGACGATCTGATTGAGCTTGGTCAGGCCAATGCTGCGCACAATAGTCTTGTGCGTTTTGGGGGCCGCAATAAAACTGCGGTAATACTGAATGCGAATCGTCTTCGTTGACTCAGCATTGTCGCTCCGCTCTGTTTTGGCATTCGGATTGGGTGCTTTTCTCGGCATACTTGAAACCTGAAACTTGAAACTCGAAACTTATAGGTCTTCAACCTGCTTGCCACGAAGCCGCGCCAGTTCCATCGGATCCTTCATGCGCAGCAGCGCATCGAACGTGGCCCGCACGACGTTGTGCGGATTGGTTGAACCCAGAACTTTTGTGCGCACGTCATGCACACCCACCGCTTGCATCACGGCCCGCACAGCGCCACCGGCAATCACTCCTGTGCCTTCGGAAGCCGGCTTGACCATTACGCGTCCCGCTCCATACCTGCCAATCAATTGATGCGGCAAAGTGTTTTGGATCAAGGGCACGCGAATCAAACTCTTCTTCGCTGCTTCGATGGCTTTCTTAATGGCGATCGGAACTTCGCGCGCCTTGCCGGTGCCGAAGCCTACGTGACCGGATTCGTCCCCAACCACAACCAGCGCGGCGAACGACAGATTCTTGCCGCCCTTGACGACTTTGGTTACGCGGTTAATGGAAATAACCTGGTCCTTCAGATCGAGTCCAGCAGGTGAAATACGTTGCTTAGGTTGTCTCATTGTTACTCTTCATTACTTGCGGCTGTCTCGTCAGCCGACTCGGTTGTTTCGCTCTTGTTCAAGCCCGCTTCCCGGGCGGCATCCGTCAGGGCCTTTACACGGCCGTGATAAAGATAACCGCCGCGGTCGAACACGACTTCGGTAATGCCCTTTGCCAAAGCCCTTTGCGCGATCTCACGGCCAATGCGTTTCGCGGCGTCGATATTGCCACCCGTCGCCCCGCGCAGATCCTTCTCGGCGGTCGAGGCAGAGACCAAGGTCAGGCCGCGCTCATCGTCGATCACCTGGGCGTAAATATGGTTCAGGCTGCGATAGACCGCCAGTCGCGGCTGGGTGGTCGTTCCGCTGACTTTTCTTCGAATCCTGCGATGCACCGCGGTGCGAATTGTCGCTCTGCTTGCTTTTGCCATCTCTACCTCGAGAACCGTGAATCGTGAATCGTGAATCGTGAACGGAAAGGCTCGTAAGCGTGATTCACTATTTACTATTCACGATTCCGTCTTCACTATTTTCAATTTCCGAATCACTTGCCTGAATCGCAAACGAATGCCGACTATTCACCATTCACGATTTACGATTTTCTATTTACCAGTCTTTCCAGGCTTCAACTTTATCGGCACATCCGCGTAACGAATGCCTTTGCCCTTGTATGCATCCGGCTTTCGCAGTTGATGCATCTCCGCAGCTACCTGGCCCAGCCTCTGCTTATCGATACCGCTGAGCGTCAAGGTTGTCTGGTACTGCTGAATGCTGCCTTTGGTGGTCATGCGCTCGGCCTTGGCCTCGATGCCTTCCGGCAACGAAAACTCAATTGGATGCGAGTAGCCTAGCGAGAACACAATCTTCTTTGCCTGCACGTCCGCTTTATAGCCGACGCCAACGACGTCCATCTGTTTGGTAAACCCTTCGGTAACGCCGGTAATCGCGCTATTGGCCAAAGCGCGCGCCAGGCCGTGCAATGCTGCCCGGTCATCCGATTCGCGCTCGGCCTGCAACTGATCTCCATCGACCTTGAAGGCGATGCCTTGCGGAATCGGAGTCTTCAGTAGTCCCTTGGGGCCCTTCACTTCGAGCTCGCGCTCTTTGATCGTGATAGTCACCCCCTTGGGGATCGTGATCGGTTTTTTTCCAATGCGAGACATAAGAACCTCTAACTATGAACTATGAACTATGAACTATGAACGCGGAATCCAAGACCGCAAGATTTTTCAGTTCATCGTTCATTGTTCCGCGTTCATCGTTTAGTAAATCTGCGCCAACAATTCTCCGCCAATATTCTCGCGGCGCGCGGTTTTGCCGCTCATCAAACCGCGGGAAGTGGAAACGATGTTGACACCATATCCGGCCAGCACCTTGGGAATCTCATGCGAGCCCACATAAACCCGCCGTCCGGGCCGCGACACTCGGGCCAGGTAGGTTATGGAAGACGTGCCCCGCGCGTCATAACGCAGAAAGATGCGCACGGATCGCTTCACGCCTTCGCCCTTGACGACGAAATTGTTGATGTAACCCTCTTCCTTAAGAATGCGGGCGATTTCAAGTTTCAGTTTCGAAGCCGGAATATCCACGCGCGAGTGCTTTGCCGCAATAGCATTGCGGATTCGCGTCAACATATCGGCAATGGGATCAGTCATGTATTACTCCATTAGGTGTCAGGTATCAGGTGTCGCGTGTCGGTTAGCAAACCCGGATTAATCCGGCACCTGACACCCGTCACCCGACACCTTGTTCTCTACCAACTCGCCTTAATCACGCCCGGGATCTGCCCTTGCAACGCCAGGTCGCGGAAACAGATGCGGCACAAGTGGAATTTGCGCAGATAAGCTCGCGGGCGACCGCAACGCTTGCAACGCGTATAGCCGCGCACTTTAAACTTTGGCCTGCGCGCCGCCTTTGCAATTAATGATGTCTTTGCCATGCTCCCTCGTAAATCGTGAATCGTGAATCGTAAGTCTTGATCGTAAATTCTTGAATCGTAAGTTCTTGAATCGTAAAGTCTCGAATCGTAAGTCTTGAATCTTGAATATTGAATCGCGAGGTGAATCGATCCCGAGTTCTTTCTATTCACGATTCACTATTTACGATTCACGCCCTAAAAGGCATTCCCAGGGCTTTCAGTAGTGCGCGGGCCAGCTCATCGGTTTGCGCGGTGGTAACGATCGAGATATTCATGCCGCGCAGCTTATCGACTTTATTAAAATCGATCTCGGGAAAAATCAACTGCTCGCGAACGCCGATCGTGTAGTTGCCGCGGCCATCGAATGCCTTGGGTGAAACGCCGCGAAAGTCGCGCACCCGCGGCAAAGCTACTGAGACCAACCGGTCCAGAAACTCGTACATGCGATCGCCGCGCAAGGTGACCATGGTGCCGATGGGCATGCCCTGCCGCAATTTGAACGAAGCGATCGATTTCTTTGCTTTGGTGACTACCGGTTTCTGTCCCGTAATCACCCGCAATTCATCAGCCGCCGTGTCCAATATCTTGGCATTCGCGATCGCCTCGCCCATCCCCATATTAATCACGACCTTATCGAGACGGGGTACCGCCATGGGGTTCTTGATGGCGAATTCCCTGGCAATCGCCGGTGCGATTTCCTTCTGATAACGCTCTTTCAACCTTGCTGCCATTGAAGTCTCGCCTTTGCTTGTCCGAACAAACTTTAGTTTGTCGTTTGGTTTAGTACTCAAAACCGCATTCAGCGGTAACGCCCTGACCCACTCTCGCCCCAGCGACAAACTCAAGTTTGTCGGACCTAAGCGCGGTCCAGCGCGTGGCCACTACGTGCGGCGACCCGAATCTTCGAGCCGTCTTCCTGCATCTCGTACCTGACCCGGGTCGGCTTGCCGCTCTCCGGATCAATTAACTGCACATTGGAAATATCTATCCAGGCCTCTTTATCGATGATGCCGCCGCCCCGATTGCTTTGCGGATTGGCCTTCTGGTGTCGCTTGATCATCCCGGCAGCTTCCACCTTGACCTTGCCACGGATTGGAGCAACTTCCAGCACCCGCCCTCGCTTGCCGCGGTCGCGTCCGGCAATGATCACCACCTGATCGTTTTTCTTAATCTTCGAGCGTTTGGTTCCGCGCATGATCCTCAAATGACCTCCGGCGCCAGTGAAACAATCTTCATAAAATTCTTATCGCGCAGTTCGCGAGCAACAGGGCCAAAGACGCGCGTTCCAATCGGCGTACCGTCCTCTTTGATCAGCACGGCGGCATTCTGATCGAAGCGGATATAGGTGCCGTCCTTGCGGCGCACTTCCTTGCGCGTCCGCACAATCACTGCATCCTGAACCGTGCCTTTTTTGATGGTGCCGTCCGGCGAAGCCTCTTTCACGGCCACCTTGATGCGGTCGCCGATGCTGGCTATTTTCCCGGTCGAACCGCCGATGGGCATAATCATCTCTACTCGCCGCGCGCCCGAGTTATCGGCCACCTCGAGAGAGGTCTGCATTTGAATCATTTTTGCTCACTCCTGAAATTGATTCATTGGCTCAATGACTCAATGAATCAATTGCAATCACTTCGCCGCCTTCTGCAATATCTCAACGACCCGCCAGCGCTTGCGCGCGGACAGCGGTCTGGTCTCGACGATCCGCACCTTGTCACCGATCGTCGAACCCATTTCGTCATGCGCCATGAACTGGGAAGTTCGGCGGACGTAACGGCGATATTTTCGGTGCAAGACAAGCCGGTCCACGCGCACCAGAACCGTCTTTTGCATCTTGTCGGAAGACACGATCCCGACCTTCTGCACTCGACGACCGCGTCCGGCGGTCTGGGTTCCAGTCGCTGCCGTCGCATTCACTTCGGCAACCTCATCGGCTGCTACTTGTTTCTCTTCTTCTGCCATGTATCACCACTTCTGTCCGACAAACTTTGGTTTGTCGCTGACTTTCACCTGGACAACTTCCAATCGTTAACGACAAACTGAAGTTCGTCGGACTCTTACTGCAATTCGCGTTGACGGATCAGTGTGTGAATGCGCGCGAGCGACCTTTTCTCTTCACGAATGCGTTTGACCGCATCCATCTCACCCAGGGCGAGTTTGAAATTCAAGCGAAAAAGCGACTCCTTCAAGCGCGCACCTTCGGCGCGCAATTCGTCTGCGGGTAACTCGCGATACTTGTCCAACTCTTCCCGTTTCTTCATCTCTAGATCGCGCCCCCTTCCTGATCCGCGCGGCTGACGAACCTTGTTTGGATGGGCAGTTTTTGCGCTGCCAGACGCATTGCCTCGCGCGCGGTAGCCTCGTCCACCCCTTCAATCTCGTAGAGAATTCGCCCCGGCTTGACCACGGCTACCCAGTACTCCGGCGCTCCCTTACCTTTACCCATACGCGTTTCCGCCGGCTTCTTGGTGACCGGCTTGTCCGGGAACATCCTGATCCAGATTTTCCCGCCGCGTTTGATGTGTCTGGTCATCGCGATACGCGCCGCTTCAATCTGGCGATCGGTTATCCAGGCCGGCTCCAGACACTTCAGGCCATACTCACCGAAGCTGATTTGGCTGCCCCGATGTGCGGCACCGGTCATGCGCCCACGCATCTGCTTCCGGTGCTTAACTTTTTTCGGCATCAACATGATGATTCACCTAGCTGCGATTTCAGATCCCAAATTTCAGATTTCAGATTTTGAGATTCAAATTTGAGATTCCAGATTTCAAATCTGAAATCTGGAATCTGGAATCTGAAATCCACTCCTTGGCCTTTGGACTTTGCTCTCTATCAAGAACCAAAAACGCAATCAGAAATCGCAAATCAAAAATCGAAAATCCTCTTATTCTTCGCCCCGGCTGCGAGCTTCCCGTTCGCGACGCGTGCGCGGACGTCGCTCGCGCTCTCCAGTGCGCGTTTCATTGATGGGATCGGAACCGGTGCCGCGCGCCATGGCGGCCCTCGGATCCAGAATCTCGCCACGATAAATCCAGACCTTCACTCCGATAATGCCAAAGGTGGTGTGCGCTTCAGCCAGCCCGTAATCGATGTCGGCGCGCAAGGTATGCAGCGGCAAACGACCCTGCAGGTGCCACTCGCTGCGAGCAATCTCAGCGCCGTTGAGCCGCCCACCGACTTTCACCTTGATTCCCTGGGCTCCGAAGCGCAGCGACTCCTCGACGGCTTTACGCATGGCGCGCCTGAAGGCAATACGCTTCTCGAGCTGCGCCGCGATCTTTTCCGCCTGCAGTTGGGCGTTCAGTTCGGGCTTGTGAATCTCCTGAATGGACACCAGCACTTCGCGCCCCGTCTTCGCCGAAAGGTCACCCTTCAGCTTGTCAATCTCGGCGCCTTTGCGGCCGATGATGATTCCCGGGCGCGATGTGTAGATAATGATCTTCAGACGATTCGCAGCCCGCTCAATGTCGACATGCGACACACCGGCGCCAGCGAAACGGCTCTTTAGATCCTTCTTCAGCTTGAGGTCCTCGAGCAGGAACTCGCCGAACTGCTTCTTCGCATACCAATGCGAGTGCCAGTCCTTGTTGTAGCCGAGGCGGAAACCGTATGGATGAACTTTCTGACCCACAATCTTCTCCAGTGTCTGGTGACTCGATGCTGCGATTCGATGCTGCGATTCGATGCTTTCAGTAACCTTTGGCTGTAATTCCTAAATTTTGCTTTACGATCCTGGTGCTCTGTGATCCCTTTGAGTTGTATCTGAAATCTGAAATCTGAAATTTGAAATTTGAAATTTGAAATCTTGAATTTGAAATCTCAAATACTCAGATCAGCAATCCCAGAGACTCCACGCATAAATCTCTACCCCAACCTACTCCTCGTCGCCGCTCTTTGTTTTGGCAGCTTTTTTAGCCGATTTTTTCCTGCTCACGTCCTCAGTCGTCGGTGCGGCCTCAGACTCGGTCTTTGGGGCGACCCGCTTTGCTCGTGGTGCGGCGACCGCGCCACCGCGCTTGCGGCCTTTACTCTCGCTCAGCTTTGCCTTAGCCTCCGGAGCAGGCGCTGAGCCCTTTGTCTTCGCAAGACGTTCGTCGTTCGAAAGCAGGATGGTCACATGGCAAAAGTGTCGCTGTTCTCGATAAGCGCGGCCCTGTGGCGCAGGCCTGACGCGACGCCGGTTCTTGCTGGGCCCGCGATCAACGTACGCAACTTTGACCCAAAGCTCGTCCGGATCGATCGAGACGTTTGCCTTCTCGGCCGCTTCGTTGGCGTTGGCTATAGCCGAGCGCATGCACTTTTCGATGCCGACCGCGGCCCGCTTGTTGGCGTAGCGCAAAATCGCCAGCGCCTGGTTGACGTCCTTACCACGAATCATATCGACGACTAACCGCGCCTTCTGCGCCGACCCTCGAAGATATTTCGCACTTGCAGTTGCTTCCATAAGAACCTCGTGAACCGTAAACCGTAAAATTGTGAATCGTAAATAGACAAGTCTTCGCTAAGCGCGTTCTCTGACTATTCACGATTTACGATTTACTATTCACGGCTTTTTCTACCTCGCCCCTACCTTAGTGGCCTTCTCAACCTTGGTCCCCGAGTGGCCCTTGAACGTGCGCGTGGCCGCGAATTCCCCAAGCTTGTGGCCCACCATGTTTTCCGTGACGTAGATTGGCAAGTGTCGTTTGCCGTTATGAACGCCAAAGGTCAGCCCCACCATGTCCGGCGTGATCGTCGAGCGCCGCGACCAGGTCTTGATTACCTGCGGACGCTGGCCGCTGGCGCGGATCTTCTCCACCGCCTTGGCAATACTCTTGTCAATGTAAGGTCCCTTTTTTATTGATCGAGCCATAAATGCTTCGCTCCGCTGGTCTCAGGTCTCAGGTCTCAGGTCTCTGGCTCACCGCTTAACCGACACCCGATACCTGACACCCGACACCTATCCTTCTATTTCGTTCTTCGATCTCGCAGAATCATTTTCTGCGTACGTTTGTTATGCCTGGTCTTGTAACCACGTGTCGGTTGTCCCCAGGGCGTTACGGGATTACGACCTCCAGAGGTCTTGCCTTCACCGCCGCCGTGCGGGTGGTCCACCGGATTCATCGCCACCCCACGCACGTGGGGACGGATACCTTTCCAACGACTTCTGCCGGCCTTACCAAAGGAAACGTTCTCGTGCTCGATGTTTCCCACCTGTCCGATCGTCGCGCGGCACACCAGCGGCACCCGGCGCACTTCCCCGGAAGGCATGCGCATCTGCGCATAGACACCTTCTTTGGCGACCAGTTGCGCAAAGGCGCCGGCGGACCTCGCCAACTGTCCACCTTTACCCGGTCGTAGTTCGATGTTGTGAACCTGCGTGCCTAAAGGGATATTGATCAGCGGCAGAGTATTTCCCGGCAGAATGTCCGCCTCGGCTCCGCTCATGATCGTCTTACCGACTTCGAGACCGGCGGGCGCCAGGATGTAGCTCTTTTCGCCATCCAGATAAGTGATCAGAGCGATATGCGCCGACCGATTCGGATCATATTCAATCTGCGTCACCCGGCCGGGCACGCCGTCTTTATCGCGCTTGAAATCGATGATGCGATAGAAGCGTTTGTGGCCGCCCCCGCGCCGTCGCACAGTGATGTGCCCGTCGTTGTTTCGACCCGAGATGCGCTTCTTCGGCTCGAGCAAAGACTTTTCCGGCACCGCGCCGGCGGTCAACTCATCGCGCGTCAAATAAGTCTGATAGCGACGCGCCGGGGATGTTGGCGTTAATTTTTTTATTCCCATCGCAGTTATTAGCCCATTGATTCATTGACACATTGATTCACTGGATAAATGAACCGATGAATCAATTCCTAGATCGCTTCGCCGTAATCAACCGGCTTTTCGCCGTGCTTCAAGGTTACGTAGGCCTTTTTCCAGGAAGGCTTGCGCCCCTCGTGACGTCCGCGCCGGGCCATCTTGCCCATAAAATTTATGGTGCGGACCTGATCGACCTTGACTTGAAAGATTGTCTCAACGGCCGATCTGATCTCCGGCTTGGTCGCGTGCCGATCAACTCGGAAGGTCAGCAACTGACGGCGATCCTGAGTCTCTTCTTTCGCGATCAGCGCCTTCTCAGTAATCACCGGCGACTTGACGATGTCCCAGGTCGTTCTCATTATTCAGCCGCCTCCACCTTCGGTTTTCGTGCCCGCTTTGGCTTGGCCGGCGTCGCTTCTGCGGCCGGCGACTCTTCGGGACTTGACTCTGGCGCAGCCTCAATCGCTTCCTGCTTCGTGCCCAGCAGCTTTTCCAGCTCGGAGGCCGCTGCGCGCGAAAGGACGAGCTTGTCGTGATACAGCAAGTCGTAGATGTTCAAGCCAAAACTGTTGACCACTTTCGCGCGTTGCACGTTGCGCGAGGAGCGGATCAGGTTTTCGTTATCGAGCGAGTCGACAATCAGCGTCTTGGCCTCAGCCAAGCCCAACTGGCCGAGCGAGCCCAGGAACTCCTTTGTCTTCGGTTGGTCCAGGGTCCAGCTCTCCACCACCAGCACGTTGCCTTCGCGAACGCGCTCAGAGAGGGCGGACCTCAACGCTCCGCGACGCATCTTCTTCGGCAGGTTGTATGACCAGTCGCGCGGTTGCGGCCCATGGACATTACCCCCGCCTTTCCATAAGGGTGAGCGCAGGCTGGCGATTCGAGCACGTCCAGTGCCCTTCTGCTTCCAAAGCTTTCGACCGGCGCCCGAGACATCGCCGCGCGTCTTGGTGGCGCTGGTGCCCTGGCGGGAATTCGCCATCACATTTCTGACCGCGGCATGAATCAACGATTCATTGAGGGGCGCGCCAAAAACGCTTTCGGATAATTCCAGATCGCCGACTTCTTCGTTTTTAAGATTGCGCACTTTAACAGTGGGCATGTTTTCTACTCCGTAATCCGCAATGATGAACTATGAACGATGAGGTATGAATAAGAGAGTCGCTACGTTCATCGTTCCGCGTTCATCGTTCATTGTTTCTTCTTAATTACCACGACGCCGCCATTTGGACCAGGGACTGCGCCTCGAATCATCAACAAATTGTTCTCAGTATCCACGCGCGCCACAGTCAGGCCCTTGGTGGTGATCTGAGCGTCGCCCATGTGGCCTGAAGAGCGCATCCCTTTGACCACGCGCGACGGATAGGCCGAGGCGCCGATTGAGCCGGGAGCACGCACGTTCATCGAACCATGACTTTCCGGACCGCGATTGAAATGATGGCGCTTGACGGTGCCGGCAAAACCTCGCCCCTTCGAACGGCCCACCACCTCAACCTGATCACCGTCGGCAAAAACGTCTACCAAAACCTTGTCGCCGACATTTGTCTCGGCAGCCGAAGCGTCCAGTCGCAGTTCTTTGAGCACGCGCGTTGGTGGCACACCGCCGCCGGTCTTCTCAAAATGCCCGCGCATCGGCAAGGTCACGCGCTTCAGGCGAATCGGTTTGTCCTCGACCAGGCCGAGTTGCACCGCGTCATAGCCGTCGGGGCCACCCGCGGACTTCTTTTGCACCACGACGCAGGGGCCCGCCTTGATCACCGTCACCGGAGTGACCGTTCCATCCGGAGCAAACAACTGCGTCATGCCCAACTTTCTACCGATGATTCCGTTAATCATCACTTAACCTCAGTCCAGAGTCTGGAGTCACGAGTCTGGAGTCAAGAGTCTGCTTTCAACTCGCGGGAATCGCTTTTTGACTCGCGACTCCAGACTCTAGACTCCCGACTTCTTATTGTCTGCCGAATGCCTTGATCTCGACATCCACACCGGCCGGCAGGTCCAACTTCATCAGCGCATCGACCGTCTGCGGCGTCGGATCGAGGATGTCCATCAGTCGCTTGTGCGTGCGAATCTCGAACTGCTCACGCGACTTTTTGTCGACGTGGGGCGAGCGCAGCACCGTCCAGCGATTCTTGACGGTAGGCAGCGGTATCGGCCCGGCTACGCGAGCACCCGTGCGCTTGGCAGTCTCGACGATTTCCGAGGTCGACTGATCCAAAACGCGATGGTCGTACGCTTTAAGTCTGATTCTGATTTTTTCGTTCAGCATTGGTTTGCTCATCCCGGATTTCAGATCTCAAATTTGAGATCTGAAATCGCTTGAAAGTGCTATTCAATAATTTCCGTGATCGTTCCCGCACCCACCGTGCGCCCGCCTTCCCGAATCGCGAACCGCAGGCCCTTCTCCATCGCGATTGGCGTGATCAACGCGATTTCCATCGCCACGTTGTCTCCGGGCATCACCATCTCTACTCCTTCCGGCAACGTCGCCACTCCCGTTACGTCCGTCGTCCGGAAGTAGAACTGCGGCCGGTAGCCGGTGAAGAACGGCGTGTGTCGTCCGCCCTCTTCCTTGGTCAGAATGTAGGCCTCGGCCTTGAACTTTGTGTGCGGCGTGATGCTCCCAGGCTTCGAAATCACCTGGCCCCGCTCGATGTCTTTCCGCTCCACTCCTCTGAGCAGCAAGCCGACATTGTCTCCCGCCGTGCCTTCGTCCAAAAGCTTCTTGAACATCTCGACACCCGTTACTACCGTCTTCAGCGTCGGCCGGATACCCACTACCTCTACCTGCTCGTTGACCTTCACCTTGCCGCGCTCGATACGACCCGTGGCCACTGTTCCGCGGCCTTGAATCGTGAAGATGTCTTCCACCGGCATCAAAAACGGCTTCTCTACGTCGCGTTCCGGCGTCGGAATATAGCTGTCCACCGAATCCATCAACTCATCGATGCACTTCTCCGCTTCGCCCTCGCCTTCCAGCGCCTTCAGGGCTGAGCCTTTGATCACCGGAATCTGGTCGCCCGGAAATTCATACGCACTCAACAGCTCGCGCACTTCCAACTCAACCAGCTCCAGCAGTTCCGGATCGTCCACCGCGTCGCACTTGTTCAGAAACACCACCATCGCCGGCACGCCCACCTGCCGGGCCAACAGGATATGCTCTCTGGTTTGCGGCATCGGCCCGTCGGTCGCCGCCACCACCAGGATGGCTCCGTCCATCTGCGCCGCGCCCGTGATCATGTTCTTCACATAGTCCGCGTGCCCGGGACAGTCCACGTGCGCGTAGTGCCGCTTGGGTGTCTCGTACTCCACGTGCGCCGTGGCTATCGTGATCCCGCGCGCTTTCTCTTCCGGCGCGTTGTCAATCGAGTCAAACGACCGAAACTGGATCTTCGGATTGTGCTTCTGCAGCACTTTCGTGATCGCCGCCGTCAACGTCGTCTTCCCGTGGTCTACGTGCCCGATTGTCCCTACGTTTACGTGCGGCTTTGAACGATCAAATTTTTCCTTCGCCATCTCTGTTCCAGCTCCTTTTCAAACGATGAACGCTGAATGATTAACGATGAATTCCTTACTTTGATTCATCGTTCCGCGTTCATCCTTCATCGTTCATTTTGCGACGCCCTGAACTTTTGCAATTACTTCTTCGGCGACATTCTTTGGCGCCGCATCATAGCGCTCGAAGTGCATCGTCGAAGTCGCCCGTCCCTGCGTTGCCGAACGCAGGTCAGTGGTATAACCAAACATCTCGGATAGGGGGACAAAAGAAGTGATAACCTGCGCCCCACCGGGTCGCGGTTCGGTTTTTTCAATCTGTCCGCGCCGGCGCATGAGGTCGCCATTGACCGCCCCCATATATTCGTCGGGCGTCACCACCTCAATCCGCATGATCGGTTCGAGCAGGACAGGCTTGGCCTTGCGGACCGCATCCTGAAACGCCAGCGAGCCGGCAATGTGGAACGAGCGCTCGTCTGAATCAACCTCATGGTAGCTGCCGAAAACCAGGCGTACCTTGATGTCCACGAGTTCATAACCAGCAAGGAATCCACGCTCCATTGCGTCCCTGATGCCATGCTCGACGGGCCTGATAAATTCCTTCGGAATCGCTCCGCCGGTAATCTTGTTTTCGAAGACATAGCCCTCGCCTGGCGCGGGCTCGATCTCGATCTCGACATGACCAAACTGCCCGCGGCCGCCGGTCTGCTTTTTATAGACTTCCTTACCGGGCGCCGGCTGGGTGATGGTTTCTCGGTAAGCAACCTGGGGTTTCCCCACATTCGCTTCAACGCCAAACTCGCGCTTCATCCGGTCCACAATGATCTCGAGATGCAGTTCCCCCATCCCGGCGATGATGGTCTGTCCGGTCTCCTGATCGGTCGACACATTGAAGGATGGATCTTCCTGAGCCAGCCGGTTCAAAGCGACCCCGAGCTTGTCCTGATCCTGGCGCGTCTTGGGCTCAACCGCGACCCGGATTACCGGCGCGGGGAACTCCATCCGCTCGAGGATGATCGGCTTGTTTTCATCACACACGGTGTCGCCGGTGGTAACCTGCTTCATGCCGCCAATGGCGATGATTTCGCCGGCACTTGCTTCATCGATGTCTTCCCGTTTGTTGGCGTGCATGCGCATCAGCCGGCCGACGCGTTCCTTCGAATCTTTAGTGGGATTATGAGCGTAGGATCCGGCCCGAATTGTGCCGCTGTAAATGCGGACAAAGGACAACTGGCCGAGATGCTTGTCGGCCATGATCTTAAAGACCAGACCGGCAAACGGGGCCGTGGAGTCAGCCGGACGGCTTTCGCTCTCTCCATTTCTGGGATTGATTCCTTCAACCGGCGGCACGTCGAGCGGCGACGGCAAGTAGTCAACAACCGCGTCGAGCAGCGTCTGCACTCCCTTGTTCTTGAACGCAGACCCAGTCACCACCGGCACCAGTTTCAACTCCAGCGTTCCCCTGCGCAGCCCGCTGCGAATCTCGTCCTCGCTGATGCGCTCACCTTCGATATATTTGTGCATCAAGTCGTCATCGACTGAAGCTACCGCCTCGATCAATTTCTCTCGGGCGGCGGTTGCCGCTTCTTTGAGGTCTTCGGGAATGTCCGAAGTTTGATACTCGGCTCCCTTGCTCTCGTCACTCCAAACCAGGGCCTTCATCGCGATGAGATCGACCACGCCTTTGAATTCGCTTTCCAGACCGATTGGAATTTGCAGAGCGACGGGGTTTGCGCCCAGGCGAGTGATGATTGATTCGAATGATCTGTCAAAGGAGGCGCCGGCGCGATCCAGCTTATTGATAAAGCAAATTCGCGGCACGCCGTACTTGTCGGCCTGGCGCCAAACGGTCTCCGATTGCGGCTCGACACCGGCCACGCCGTCAAACACAGCCACTGCGCCGTCGAGGACGCGCAAAGAGCGCTCGACTTCCATCGTAAAGTCGACGTGGCCGGGCGTATCGATGATATTGATGCGATGGTCGACGCCGTTTCGCTCCCAGAAACAGGTAGTCGCTGCGCTGGTAATGGTGATACCGCGCTCCTGCTCCTGCTCCATCCAGTCCATGATCGCCGTGCCCTCATGCACCTCGCCGATCTTGTGCGTGATGCCCGTGTAATACAGGACACGTTCGGTAGTGGTCGTCTTACCGGCGTCAATGTGAGCCATGATGCCGATATTCCGAAACTTGTTTAGGTCGTGCTTGGCCATAAGACCGTGAATCGTGAATCGTGAACCGTGAATCGTAAATAGTTTGAACCTACATCTTCAGTAGCTACTCGCTCGAATCGCTACTTGCTCGAATCGCAATTAGTGGATAGTCGCGCGAAACGCACTATTCACTATTTACGATTCACTATTTACCAACTTCCTACCACTTGTAATGGGCAAATGCCTTATTAGCATCTGCCATGCGGTGCGTGTCTTCCTTCTTCTTGACCGCATTACCGCGATTGTTGGCGGCATCCAGAATTTCAGCCGACAGCCGGTCCATCATGGTCTTTTCACCGCGTCCACGCGCGTAAGAAACGATCCAGCGGATCGCCAATGCGCCGCGCCGTTCCTGATGAACCTCAATCGGCACCTGATAGGTCGAACCGCCAACGCGACGCGACTTAACTTCCACGGTCGGCTTGGTGTTGTCTATCGCACGCTTGAAGACTTTAAGCGGCTCCTCGCCGGCCTTTTCCCCTATCTGTTGCATCGCGCCGTAGAAAATCCCCTCGGCGGTTGATTTTTTCCCGCCCCACATCACGCCGTTGATGAATTTGGTCACCAGCGCGCTGTTGTAAACAGGATCCGGCAGAACTTCGCGTCTTTGAGCAATTCTTCGTCTTGGCATACTTTAGGTATCTCGGTGTCGAGTGCGACTAGAAACTTTCGCGTTATTTACCCTTGGCCCCGCCGGCCTTCGGCCGCTTGGCTCCGTACTTGGATCGTCCCTGCTTTCGGTCGGCCACACCAACGGAGTCCAGCGTTCCCCGAATCACGTGATAGCGAACTCCCGGCAGGTCCTTCACACGGCCGCCGCGAATGAGCACGATCGAGTGTTCCTGAAGGTTGTGCCCAACGCCCGGGATGTACGTTGTAACTTCAATACCGTTGGTCAAACGAACGCGCGCGACCTTGCGCAGCGCAGAGTTCGGCTTCTTTGGCGTTTGCGTGTAGACGCGCGTACAGACTCCGCGTTTTTGCGGCGAACTCTGAAGCGCCGGGCTGGCTGTTTTATATTTGACCTTTTCGCGACCCTTGCGAATCAGTTGGTTTATGGTCGGCACTTCTGTTTTACCTTTCCGTCAATGGTTCGCAGAGCGCAAAAGGGCTCTGCCTGCCTCTTTCCGGAACTTGTCCGGCAGTCAGCGCAGGCGGCTGCCCTGCTCATACACTGTGATTAGGGATGTTCTGAATTTCCCGTTTGGGGACGGGTGTGGATCGTGGCTTCCCTCAAGCCGAAACTTTTCTGTGGCGTCGCATTGGGAGCGAGACGTCCCTTCCTGGACATTTTCGCGTTCAGGCACTGGAGCAACCGCCTAAAGCCACTGTTGCGGTACCTGTGTTTTACGCCACAATAATTGTCAAAGTGACTGCGAATTTCCGCAGTCGCGCAACGCCTCCACACCGACAGAACCTACTGGACGTTGCTTTGTTGACTTCAGACCCTTAGTCCGAAACGACAGACTATAATGGTGAGGGCACGGAAGTGTCAAGCGCAGGCAATGCCATAACTTGGGTTTTGTAACGCAAACTGTTAGTTTGCGCGCCTGTTGAATGCTATTCACTCATCGCAAACTAACAGTTTGCGTTACAAAGACGCCTACAACAACCACTTCACCAGATACCAGGCACCGGTCGCTAGTGCGCCCAACAACAGCACTACAACCAAGACGGCGGCAAGCACGGCCAGCTTGAATTTCAGGTACCTGCTCTCACTTGGAGGTGAAAGAGATCCCTGGGGGAAATAAGGTGGCGGTGTGTTTGTTGCCATAAATTAGTCGCTCTCGGAAATCGCGCTCAACGCCAGGACTGCGTGGGCTTGGGCTTGGGCTTTGCCTTATCAGAGGCCGATCCGGTTGCGCCCTGCTTCTTTTCTTCTTCGTCTTTCTGCTTTTTCAGTTGATCTTCCTGGTACTTCCGAGCGGTCTTGATCCGTTTCACTCCTTCGCGCGCCTCTTCCAGTGCATCCTGAGCCCGGTAATTCTCGGGATCGAGGTCCAAACATTTCTGGAAGGCAGCAGCCGCATCGTCATATTGCGCCAAACGGGTCAGGGCTGATCCCAGATCAAAATAGATGGCCGGGTCATCGTCCTTGAGATGGGTCGCCAGCCGATATTCTCGCACAGCCTCGCCGTAGAGATGAAGGCCTGCGTACGTCTGGCCCAGGTTGTAGAAAGCTTCGGCATCTTTCGGATTTGCCGCAATGAATTTCTTGTAGGCGTCGATTGCCTTCTTATAGGCTTCGTCCGCCTCCTGCTTTTCGCCAAGCGCATCACGGGCCAGGCCAAGTCGGAAATAGGCCTCGGCCAAACTGGGATCCAGATTAATGGCCTTAGTAAAGGCATCTGCAGCTTGCTGGTCTCCACCCTCCTGCTTATAAAACTCTTTTCCCTGCTCGAGATACACTCGCGCCTGGGTCGGATCGAGCGCGGGGCTGAGACTCTTATCCGCTGACGAAGAGCTGGGAGAGTTCGTCTGTGCCGCTTTCTTCCGGGCACAGCTCGGTAGCGCCAGAATCAGGAAAACGATAAGAATCGGCAGTATGCGTTTCATATGTGCCTTGGCTGAATTATCGGGAGCAGAAAGGATCTACGCCAAATTTGCGGGCGAGTCAAACACCGAACAACGGGTCGAGGCCAATTTCCACATCGTTATGGAAATGAAGGGCTATTATCGCTTTCCCAGTAACACCTGCTCCTTAGATTGAGGCGCAATGACGGCAACGGCCGTTGTTATCGACAAACTCTAACAACCCTTGAGGGAATTGCGATGTTCAAAAGTCAGTACCGCCTGATTGCCATCATCTTGCCACTTGCCCTGGTCGGATTGATCGCATTTGTCCCCGGAACTTCCGCCAAAAAGAAAAAGAAGAAAACCGTCACGGACAATTACGTCTTCGTACCGCCGACGATTCAATTGAATGCCTCGCCGGCAGTGATCACGGCATGTGCAGGAGAGACGGCTCGGGTCCAACTGGACGCTCGCGCCACCTTTACCAGCGGCACGCCCCGCTATCGCTGGTCCGCAAGTGGAGGACGAATCGAGGGCAATGGCGCGACTACCTCGTGGGATTTATCCGGCCTGCAGCCCGGCTATTACAAGGCATATGTAGACGTGGATAACGGCACCACCGAGGAATGCGCGGCCTTTACTTCGGCAACGGTGCTGGTGAAATGCGCGCCGCCGGTCTGCCCAAGCATCTTGATCTCTTGTCCCGAAAAGATCACTCCGAACCAGCCACTGATCTTCAGCGCCAGCGTTGCCGGCGGTTCTGCAAACATCACGCGCGTTTACAATTGGACCGTCACAGCCGGCAAGATCATCTCCGGCGAAGGCACCAGCACCATCACCGTCGACACTACTGGCCTCGCAGGGCAGTCGGTCCGCGCGACGTTAACGATGGGTGGCTATAACACCTTGAACTGCACTGCGACCTGCGTGGCTCAGATTCCTCCGGAACTGCCGGTCTGTCGCAAGTTTGACGAGTTTCCGGCCATCGCTCGCAACGATGAAAAAGCGAGACTGGACAACTATGCAATCGAACTCCAGAACGATCCGTCGGCCACCGCCTACGTCATCGTCTATCCGGGACAACGCGGCAAACCGGGCGAAGTGCAACAGCACATCACCCGAGTTGTGGACTACCTGGCGAACTCGCGCGGCATCGATAAGCGCCGGATCGTAACCATCATCGGTCCGACTCGGAGCGATCTGATGGTTGAGCTTTGGGTCTGCCCACAGGGAGCAAAGACCCCGATCCCCGGTGGCGGTATGTAATTCGTCAGTTCCCTAAAGAGAGAGTAACAATTTGCCGGTGAGAGTCAGTTGACTCTCACCGGTCTTTTTGTCTGCACAGTTCTTTTGTCTGCGCTCCTTTGCGAACAACCTTTGCGTCCTTTGCGTTAAAGTTATTGATTCACAAGCTGAACCGCGAGTCTTGACACAGCCGATCATGCAAACACAAAAACATTTCACGCAAAGAGGCAAAGGTGAAGACTGAAAGTAAGACACTACCTGGCATTCAACCAGCTTTGCCTGTCGACGCGATTTAAAATAGAGTACCTATCGTCTAATCGAAATCTGTTAAAGGCTTCGATTAGTTTGAAGCATCTGAGGTCTCGAAAACTGGCAATGACTATTAGTCTCAACCAGAATGAGCCGGTGAAGGAACAATCGGCGCGTCTCGCGATTAATCCTCGCGAGCCGATCCTCGGCTCAGAGAACGCAATCCTGACCGGCACCAACACCAGCTATTACGTCCCGGACTACGAAGGCTGCCTGTCACTAAAAACCATCGTCTCCGGATCAGCATCGTGGGAAGCAGCCGGTCGACGCTTCGTGGTGCACGAAAATAGTTATTTGATCCTCAATGATCGCCAACGCTACACGATGACGATTGAAGCAGCACGGCCCGTCACTACGTTCTGCCTCTTTTTTAAACGCGGATTCGTGGAAGATGTTTTCCGCAGCACCGTGCTCCCGACTGACAGTCTCCTCGACACTCCTGAAACACCGAACACGTTGCGACTCGGCTTCTGGGTGAAGCTGGAGAGCCAGGAAAACCGGCTCTTGGAATCGGTGCGTGGGTTGCGCCGGCGCGTTCTGGAAGGCAGGGACCGTCAGACGCTCGAGGACGATTTCTACTCGATTGCCGCAGAAATGATCAGCCAGCACCAGCAGACCGAAGGTACCGTCGCGCGGTTACCCGCGCAGCGAACGTCCACCAAACTGGAGCTATACCGGCGACTGTTGCGAGGCCGCGATCACCTTTTATCTTCACTCGATCAACCAGTCCGACTGAGCGAAGTAGCACGCGCTGCTTGTCTCTCACCTTCACACTTCCATCGGACTTTTCGGAAAGTCTTCGGCGAGACCCCGCAAAATTATCTGACTCGTCACCGGCTGCAGAAAGCCGGACAACTACTCAGCCAAAACAATCTCGCGGTCACTGAAGTTTGTCTCGAGAGCGGTTTTGAGAGCCTGGGCTCTTTTAGTTCATTGTTTCGCCGCCACTTTGGACTGTCTCCGCGCGAGTTCCGCCGAGCGAACGCGAAAATAGCAAGATAGAAGAAGAAATAACTGGCTCTTCGTCGTAACTTGCATGCGGAGGTGCAAGCATGAGATTTCGTTTTCTGCTACCAATCGCTTTGGTTCTGCTGTGCGCAGCTTCGGCCGGCGCTCAGGAAAAGTCGGACAATCCGTTCAAGGATGATCCGGAGACGGTGTTCGATACGCTTCACGTGAAAGCCGGCAAGGAGGACGAGTTGGCCCGAGTGATGGCCCGGGCGTGGGCTGCGTATCGCAAGTTCGATTTGGTGCTGCCGCAAACACATCTATTGATGCGCGGAGTCGACGGCGCGGGTCGCCCTTTCTTTGTCGAAATCCTGACCTGGAAGAGTCACGATGCTCCCGATCACGTTCCGCCTGAGGTGCAAAAGATTTGGGCGGAGATGGAAGGGCTCTGCGAAAAACGGGACGGCCGCCGCGGCATCGAGTTTTACGAAGTGCAAATGGTGCCGATGTAAGAAGAAGTCGCGAGAAGAAGTCGCGAGTCTGGAGTCGCGAGTCGCGAGTCCGGGCATTTGAGCTTGGATTTTGGACCCGCGACTCGCGACTCGCGACTTAGATAAGTTCCACCTTCAGGCATTATCTTGTCCGTTTAGACAGCGGACTTGTCCGCCGTTGTGTCAGACATCCGTTTAGATAGCGGACTTGTCCGCCGTCGCGTCGCCGGTTCACTCATGCAGAGACACCACGTTGGTGTCATGACTCTAAAGTTCTCTTAAAATGAATCGGTCAATCCGGCCGCCTGCTTTCAGTCCCGGAGGGATGCAATATTTATAGAACCAGCATTCGAAGAGAACGATCTCAGCTCCGGAGGACCGGCATATGCGTTTCTCGAAACAATTTATGTCGCTCCTCCGGAGCTTTAGAGTTCTTCGGCATCTCGGCTCTATGAATATTTCGTCCCTCTTGGACTGGGCTGATTTTGTTCAGCGAACTTTAGAGGCACCCACTAGATCACAAACAGCTTCGCTCAATTGCTCGGCAGCGGTGTGAAAGGCAAGCGGCGAATCTGTTCGATGCAGGAAACGTCCAGACCCTGCGTCGAACCCTGATCGATGAAGTCGGCGATGACGCGCTCGACACACTCGTAACTCGTGTGCGTCGCGTTATGAACGACCAGGCGGCGGCTGTTGGGAAGCGTGCGTGCGGCATCTTCCGCCAGTCCCGGAGGCGTAACCGGATCCAATTCCCCTGAGACAATCAATACCGGCAAATTACTCTTGATCGGATCGAGAAAACTCGCCGGCACCGAAGCCCGCGGCCACTCTGCGCAAGCCCTTCTGATCAGGCGCACACGGCTGTCGCCGTAGAAAGTGCCGTCGCTCTCGCGCTTGATCTCAGCGTCGGTGATGAACGGATCGTCCTCGGCACAGATGACTGAGAACTGCATGCCGCGGTAAATCTGACTGGTTATCTGATGTGCTACTTGAAATCCAGCAGACACAAGGGGCGCCAGATCGCCCTGGGCCGCCAGGTGAATGAGCAAAGGCATTACAGCCATCGCCTGGGGGACATAGAGCAAAATTCTAATTGAATCGACGAACGCATCTCGCGTTACCGAAAGCTGTTGCTTCTCGGTGGTGAATACATTTGTCGCCGTCACCTCGACCGGACCTTTGTCAAAGCGCTTCAGCACTGCTTCGAATTCCTCGCGCAGTTTCGGATAAGCCGCTTTGCAGGTGGTATCCGCGGCGCAGTCGTCCAACAAGCGGTCCACAGCGTGCTGCGTCCCCTTCGCAAATGACAATGGTATCTTGGCGTTCGGCGGCGCCACGCCGAATACTGTGGCCGTGCGCACGTGCTCCGGATGCAGCCGCAGATAGACCATCACGGCGGTCGACCCGTACGAACCGCCGTAGAGATCGATCTTGTCATAACCAAACCCCGACCTTACCTCGTCCAAATCGTCCATGGCGATGTTGGTTGTGTAGAGCTTCAGGTTCGCGACTTTTTCGAGTTGCTCGCGGCAAGCACGCAACTTATCAAACGGGTATTCTGCGAACCAGGCAC
>Ga0179594_10000083_pt1 | contig 33849 bp, 20 predicted proteins | sample CZOMad1_1_08_16f_FD_148625 | JGI IMG/M metagenome (GOLD analysis project Ga0179594, IMG submission 148625) | Vadose zone soil fungal communities from Angelo Coast Range Reserve, California, USA - CZOMad1_1_08_16fungal (Illumina Assembly) | ecosystem: Environmental > Terrestrial > Soil > Vadose...
GGCCGCACGCGGATGCTGGCCGATGAGCAATTGCGTGAATCGCTTTACTGCATACGTTGCGGCGCCTGTCTGAATGTCTGCCCCGTTTATCAGAAGATCGGCGGCCAGGCTTATGGCTGGATCTATCCCGGACCGATCGGCGCCGTCATCTCGCCGCAGTTGCAAAGCCTGAAACAGTCTGGCGACCTGCCTTTTGCCTCGAGTCTGTGCGGCGCCTGCCGCGACGCTTGCCCTGTCGCGATCAATCTGCCCGACATGTTGCTGGCCTTGCGCGCCAAAGCGAAAGAGTCGCCGACCGTCAAACAAAAGCCCGGTGAGCGAACGGCCATGCGTGCTTACGCCTTCGCCGCGAGACGGCCGAAGTTGTTCGGCTTTGCGGGAAAGGTGGCGCGCGGTTTGGCGCGAATGATCACGAAGAACGGAAAGATTTCCAGTGCCCCAGTGGCGCCGCTTAGTGATTGGACCAGGTATCGCGATTTACAGGAGCCGCATGGTGGCTCTTTCCGCGATCGCTGGAAGAAGGGCGAACGACATGAGTAGTCCGACTGTCAGTTCCGATCAGTCGCAGGTGCTCGCCGACATTCGTCGAGCGCTGGGGCGAACCGCCACCGTGCAACCTACGGCGCTCGATCCCTTCGTCGAACCGTTGGTCGCCAATGACGTCGAAGCTTTGGTGGCACGTTTTGGCGCGGAACTCAACGCGGTGAGCGGAAACGTCTACAGGTTAACCTCTGGCAGCGGCGGGTTTGTTGAAGAAGTAGCGACGGGGATTTTTGATATTTGCCGCTCGCACGGTGTGACGAAAGTCGCGCTCTCTGGTGCTCCCTTGCTCACTGAGGGAGATCTGCGAAATCAGTTGAGCGACCGTGGCCTGGCCGTACTAATGACAGTAGAGACCGAGGCCGCCGGCCACGAACAGTTGGTCGCGCAACTGGCGGAGTGCGGCGCCGGCGTGACTGCCGTTGACTATGCGATCGCTGAAACAGGCACAATTGTCTTGAGCAGCGACGAGCGAAACGCGTTGCTGGTTTCGCTCTTGCCCACGATACACATCGCCGTGCTCAGGCCGATGCAGATCAGTGCCGGCCTTTCTGAAGTCATCAGTAAGTTGAACACAGAGCGAGTGGGACAGCAGCAGTCCTGTCGCTCGGCGAGCTTTATCACCGGCCCCAGTCGTACCAGCGATGTAGAGCTGACCTTGAGCATCGGTGTTCATGGGCCGAAAGAATTGCACGTGATCATTGTCGGTGTAGCATAGACTTCAGTCTGTGATCCTGCGTTGCAAGAGTGCGTTTGCGGCAAAGATCACAGACTAAAGTCTATGCTACTCGATTAGCAAAGGAGCTTCAGTGACAAAGAGAGCATTGCTGGTGGCCCAGCTTCTCCTGCAAATATTCCTGTTGACTAGCGCCGCACTGGCACAATCCAACCCGACCTTACGTTCACCTGACGGCAGAATCGAAGTGCAGATTCGCGCAGCCGAGCGGCTTAGCTACAGCGTCGCGGTGAATGGCAAAACGTTGATGCAGGACAGCACCCTCTCAATGAGAGTCGACGAGCAGACTCTCGGCTCGCAACCAAAAATCAAAACCAGCAAACAACGCAGCTTCGATCAGACGATCACACCTGCAGTGCGCCAGAAGTTCGCTTCGATTCGTGAGCAGTACAACGAGTTGCGTTTGGAAATGGAAGGCAATTATGCAGTGACTTTTCGCGCCTACAACGAAGGCGTGGCCTATCGCATTGAGACCTCTTTACCGCAGCCGGAAGTGAAGATCTATAACGAAGAAGCCAATTTCAAGTTCGCCGGCGCTTACAGTGCTTACTATCCGCAGGAAGACAGTTTCTTTTCGCACAACGAACGAAAGTTTCCTTACCTGCCGCTGAAAGAGATCACGCCCGCCGCGATCGCTAGTCTGCCCGCGGTGGTCGACACGATGGATGGCATCAAGCTCGCCATCGCCGAGGCCGACGTCGACGACTATCCGGGCTTGTGGCTGCGTGGTAACAGCAACAACAGCCTTTCGGCACTGTTTCCGCCCTATCCGCTCAAGGAAGAACTCGTCAGGGATCGTGACTACAAGATCACGCAAGCCGCCGACTACATCGCCTTGACCCGTGGGACGCGCACGTTTCCCTGGCGAGTTATCGGCATCGCTCAGAAGGATGGCGATCTGATCACCAACCAGATGGTCTATCTGCTCGCCAGCCCGTCGCAGGTGAAGGATACATCGTGGATCAAACCGGGGAAGGTCGCCTGGGACTGGTGGAACGCGAACAATATCGACGGCGTGGATTTCAAGTCCGGCATCAACACTCGCACCTACAAGTACTACATCGACTTCGCTTCGAAATATGGCATCGAGTACATCATTCTGGATGAGGGTTGGTACAAGCTGGGCCATCAGCTTGACGTTGTACCCGAGATGAATATTGAAGAGCTGGTCGCCTATGGCAGGCAAAAGCGCGTCGGCATTATTTTGTGGACCGTGTGGAAGACGTTGGACGATCAGTTCGAGCAGGCCCTGGATCAATTTGAGCGCTGGGGTGTCAAAGGGATCAAAGTTGATTTCATGCAGCGCGATGATCAGAAGGTGATGAACTTCTACACACGGGTTTGCCGGGAAGCGGCCAAACATAAGTTGCTGGTCGATTTTCACGGCGCGATCCGCCCCGCCACGATGACCCGCACCTGGCCCAACCTGATCAATACCGAAGGCGTCAAAGGCCTCGAGAACAACAAATGGAGCGAAGACGTCACCCCTGAACACGACGTGACCTTGCCGTTCACGCGGATGTTTCTCGGGCCGATGGATTACACGCCGGGTGCGATGCGCAACGGCACAAAAGCCACCTTTGCGAAGATTTTCAACCAGCCGATGAGTCAGGGAACGCGTTGCCATCAACTGGCGATGTATGTTGTTTACGAGGCGCCGCTGCAGATGCTGGCCGATAGTCCGTCGAGTTATCTGCGGGAGCCGGCGGCGATGGAGTTCCTCGGTCCGGTGCCCACTGTTTGGGACGAGACTAAAGTGATCGACGGAAAGATCGGTCAATATGTGATCGTCGCCCGGCGGAATGGGCGCGCGTGGTACGTCGGGGTGATGACAAACTGGGATGCGCGCGAGCTCGAGATCGACTTTTCGTTTCTGCCTGATGGTCCATTTCAGTTGGACGCGTTCCAGGACGGCGTCAACGCCGATCGCTATGGCAGCGATTACCGGAGACTTAGGAGTCCGCTTACCAAATCGACAAAGCTGAAGATCAAGTTGGCTCCAGGCGGCGGCTGGGCGGCGCGAATCTATCCGGGCTGACTCGCCGGGAGCGCGGGCATCTTGCCCGCATTCGGCTGTGGTGTCGAGTCATCATAGGAAGCTGATTGGTTACGTCACTTCGCGCTTCGCGCTCACGTGCGGGCAGGATGCCCGCGCTCCCGGCTTTGCGCTCCCGGCTAGATCACGACAGGGAACATCAAATGCGAACATTCTGTGCACTACTAACCGCGACTATGCTGCTGAACTGCTTGAGTCTCAGGCTCGCGGGTCAACAAGCCCCTGCCGGTCACAAGGAGATCTACCACGCCGGCTGGATCGATCTGAACAAAAACGGCCGCATGGATACTTACGAAGATCCAAAGGCGGAGATCGATAAACGCGTCGAGGATCTGCTCTCGCAGATGAATCTGGAAGAGAAGACCTGTCAGACCGCCACCCTCTACGGATACAACCGCGTGCTGAAAGACGAGTTGCCCACGCCCGAATGGAAGAAGCAGATCTGGAAAGACGGCATCGCCAACATCGACGAGCACGCCAACGGTTGGGGACCGGGATCGAAGAGTATCTATGGGACCGATATCAAGAAACACGTCTGGGCCATGAACGAGGTACAGCGGTTTTTTATCGAAGAGACTCGCCTCGGTATTCCCGCGGATTTCACTAACGAGGGTCTGCGCGGGGTTGCCTTTCACACTGCCACAAGTTTTCCGGCAGAGATCGGCATGGGCCATACATGGGATCCGGAATTGGTCCGCGAGATGGGACGCATCACGGGTGTTGAGGGTCGAGCGCTGGGCTATACGAACATCTATGCGCCCACGCTTGATGTCGCGCGCGACCAGCGCTGGGGCCGCGTTGAAGACACCTATGGCGAGGATCCCTATCTTGCATCTCGGCTCGGCGTGGAAATGGTTAAAGGCTTGCAACAGGATCATACCGTCGCCGCTACGGCCAAACACTTTGCCGTTTACAGCGTCGGCAAGGGCGCGCGTGAAGGTGAAGCGCGCACCGATCCGCAAGTCTCGCCACGCGAAGTCGAAAACATCCTGCTGCCGCCGTTCAAAGCGGCGATAAAGGAAGCCGGGCTCCTGGGCGTGATGAGTTCTTACAACGACTACGACAGCATTCCGGTGACCGGCAGCAAGTATTGGTTGACTGAGAGACTGAGAAATGATTTTGGTTTCAAGGGCTACGTCGTATCCGACAGCGCGGCCGTGGAATACCTCTATAAAAAACACGGCGTCGCTGCTGATATGAAAGAGGCAGTGCGACAGTCAATCGATGCCGGCTTGAACGTGAAGACCAATTTCACGCCTCCAGAAGATTTCATCCTGCCGTTGCGCGAGCTGGTCAAAGAAGGAAAGGTTTCGCTGCAAACGCTTGACGATCGCGTGCGAGACGTTTTGCGCGTCAAGTTTCTGGTGGGCATCTTCGATCACCCATACGTCGCCGACAGCGAGGCAACCGAACGACTGGTGAACTCCGAGGAGCATCAACAAGTGGCTTTGCGTGCAGCGCGCGAGAGTATGGTCCTACTGAAAAACGATCAGGGCACTTTGCCTTTGAGCAAACAACTGACTTCCGTTGCGGTCATTGGTCCAAACGCCGATGACGACAACACCGCTCACTATCGTTATGGCCCATCCGGAGTAAAAGGCATCACGGTACTTGAGGGGATCAGACAGAAGTTGGGCAGCCGCGTGAAAGTCAATTACGCAAAGGGCTGCGAGATCACCAGTGCGCATTGGCCGGAAACTGAAGTGCTGCCCGAGCCGCTAACGAAGGAAGAACAAGACGAGATCAACAAGGCAGTGGCGGCTGCCAGGGAGTCTGATGCCGCAGTGGTGGTCCTGGGTGACTCGGGCCGAACTGTGGGTGAGAGTGCCTCGCGGACCAGTCTCGACTTGCCCGGGCATCAACTGGAATTGGTCCAGGCGGTTTATGCGACCGGCAAGCCCGTGATTGTGGTGCTAATCAACGGGCGGCCGATGAGCATCAACTGGGTGAACAAGTACGTGCCGGGAATAGTCGAAGCATGGTTTCCCGGAGTGCAGGGGGGAAGGGCAATCGCCGATGTGTTGTTCGGCGATTATAACCCCGGCGGCAAGTTGACGATGACCTTCCCGAAAACCGTGGGACAGATTCCTTTCAATTTCCCTACGAAACCGAACGCGCAGTGGGAAGGCGAGAAAACGCGCGTCAATGGAGCGCTCTATTACTTCGGATATGGATTGAGCTACACCACTTTTGCGTACAGCAACCTGCGCATCGATCCATCAAAGCAGAATCCGCGCGGTAATGTCACAGTCAGCTTTGATGTGAAAAATGCCGGCGCGCGTGAAGGCGATGAAGTGGTCCAACTCTACACGCGCCAACTGGTCAGTAGTGTCACTACTTATGAAAAGAACCTGCGTGGTTTTGAGCGTGTTCACCTAAGACCGGGAGAGACCCGTACCGTGACTTTGATGCTGAGGCCTGATGACCTATCGATTTGGGATCGCCAGATGCGCTATGTAGTTGAGCCCGGAAAGTTTCGTGTAATGATTAGCGCGTCGTCAGAGGATATTCGGCTGACCGGTGAGTTTACGGTAAAGGATCCCTCGCGGTAGCGACATTGGTAGCGGTGCTGCCTGTCTTTTGCTTTGCCCCAACGGGGCTACGTCGTGCAGCCCAGGGTTGCCGTCGCGGGCTACCCTGGGAACGAGCGCAGAGGAATGCTACTCAACCGCAACGCGGTTGCGTCATTAGCACGGGAGAAATCGAAAATCCGGCGCAACCGCGTTGCGGTTGAATGGTTGATGGCTCACTTTCCCAGGGTAGTCGAGGCGCCAACCCTGGGCTGAACGGCGCAGCCCCGTTGGGGCAGTCAGAGGACAAGGACGTCCGAGTCTTAGCGCTGCGCCGGAAACTAGATGTGAACGAGACTTGAGTCTCACAGAACTAGGCCCTGGCCGATGTTACTAACGTTTCTGTATCGATGATGGAGGCCGACCAATGTTTCGATTAAGCGCGTCTTGTTTGATCCTGCTGACCGTGCCGATGTTTGCGTCGGCCCAATCACCCGCGCCTGCCGATCCCTGCGCTGAAACAAAGGCCCAGGTAACGAGACTGGAAACACGTCTTAAGGATTGGCCTGCCCTGGCGCGTTACCGCGATGAGAACACCAAAGCCACGGCTCCGGCTAAGAACGAGCAACGTGTCGTCTTCATGGGAGATTCGATTACCGACGGTTGGGACGATCCAAAGTATGGCGGCTTCTTTCCCGGCAAGCCTTACGTTGACCGTGGCATCGGCGGGCAGACAACGCCGCAGATGCTGATTCGCTTTCGCGCGGACGTAATCGCTTTGAAGCCAAGCGTCGTAGTGATCCTCGCCGGCACCAACGACATCGCCGGCAACACCGGACCGATGACGCTCCAGGCGATTGAAGACAACCTGACCTCGATGGCTGAGCTGGCGCGGGCGAACAAGATTCGTGTGGTGCTGGCTTCGCTGCTGCCCATCAGCGATTACGAAAAGACCAGGGAAGGCAAGCCGATCATTCGCAGCGCTCAAAGACCGCCCGATCAGATCAAGGCACTCAACGAATGGATGAAAAAATATGCCGCTGCTAACAATGCGGTCTATCTCGACTACTATTCGGCGATGGCTGATGAGAAGGGTTTTCTGAAAGAGGAATTGAGCGAAGATGGTCTGCACCCGAATCAGAAGGGTTACGACGTCATGGCTCCCCTGGCCGAGCGCGCAATCGCCTCTTCTCTGAAAAAGAAATGATTGCCCTTTCGAGAGAGTGCCCTAACTTGTAACGCAAACTGTTAGTTTGCGATGAATGAATGGCATTCAACGGGCCGCGCAAACTAACAGGTTGCGTCGCAGTCCATTGGTCTGACCAATTGCCGGCCTTCGAGAGCCGGCAACGAAGTGGAATAAAAAACACTTGACAGAAATGTGCGAGTGGTAATATTGTTCGCTCTTCGAACAAATCATAGCATTTTGGGCCATGCGAAAAATCAACACTCGAGACTTCCTCGTTGCCACTCGCACTACGTCGCGCGACATCAATCGACGCATCGCCCTTAATCTAATTCGGGAGCATCAACCAATCTCTCGCGCCGACCTGGCGCGTCGTCTGAACATGACGCGCGGTGTAGTCAGCGTCCTCGTGCAAGAGTTGATTGCCCAGGGATTGATCTACGAAGGTGCTACCGGCGAGGCCGCGCGTGGGCGGAAGCCAACGTTCCTGCACATCCGGACACGCGATCGACTGGCTATCGCGGTCGACATACGCTTCAGTAAAACCTATCTGATGCTTTGTGATTTCTCCGGCAAGCAGCTTGTGCTCGAGGCCTTCGATACAGTTTTCGTGGTGCCGGATTTTATCAAGGATCTCTCAGCAAGAATCCGCAAACTGCTGAAAAAAGAAGGCATAAAGAATACTTGCGAAGGCATCGGCCTTTCCGTTCCCGGGATGGTTGACCAACGCACCGGTCTCATTCTGAATGCTCCAACGCTCGGTTGGAGGCGAGTCGAGCTACGCGATAAACTCGCGGCGGCAACCGGGATGCCGGTGCAAATAGAGAACTCAGGGCGGGCTTGCGCGCTGGCCCAGCTCTGGTTGGAGCGCGGCGATACGACCAGTCCCAATAGTTTTGTCTACATCAGTGTGTCCGACGGTGTCGGCATAGGCATGGTGGCCAATGGAGAGTTGGTGCGGGGCCACGATCACAGTGCCGGCGAGTTCGGTCATATGCCTCTGAACCTGGATGGGCCGCGATGCATGTGTGGCGCCTCCGGTTGCTGGGAGGCTTATATTTCCAATCTCGCTACCCTCTCGCGTTATTTTGGCTGGAATTTGTCCAAACTCAATCCAAATAGCCTGCATGATGCCCAGCACAGTTCTTTCACCGTTCTGGACCTGGTGGCGCGGGCCCGCGGCGGCGATGCGAAAGCAATTGCGGCCATTCAGGCCACGGGTCGTTTCCTGGGACTTGGGCTGGGGACAATTGTCAAAGTTATCAATCCCGACTGCATTTATCTGGGTGGCGAGATTACGACGGCGTGGGATCTAATCGAAGGCATCGTGCGTGAGGCTCTGGCCGAACGAGCCTTGACTGAGAGCGCTGCGCGCACGCCGTTGCGCGTTTCTTCTATCCAGGAGTTTCCGCGGTTACGGGGCGCGGCGGCGCTAATTGCAGCGCCAACTTTCGCAGCCCCTCGAGTCGCTTGACTATCGCAGGAGAGTAAAGGGCTGTTGCCTGCGGGGCAGTAGCCCGACTGTTAAGGAGGGCTCTGACTGCCCACCTTAAGCCCCCCTTAACAGTCGGGCTACTGCACCGTTTCGAAATCGAATTTGCAAATCCAGGAATCGCAGATCCAGGAATCGAGGAGCGCAACGTCAGTGCTTCTCTTTTCCCAAGAGTAATAGAACAAGGGGCTCAGAGCGGCATCTCAAGAGCAACCGGAACGCCCTTCTTTGAGAGTGCGCCTGTTGCATACGAATCACACTCTTCAGAGGAGGCAATTAGAAATGCGAAGCACAAGCCAGTCGTTGTTGAAGCGCTCTCCGGGGGCAATAATTTTTGCCGTGGTGCTATTAACCGCCTGCGGCGGTCTCAGCGTCCAGGGGCAAACGATCTTCGGTCGCATCGGCGGCACCGTCAGGGACAAAGCCGGCGCGGTAATTCCGAATGCCACGATTACCGTGACTAATACAGCGACCAATCTTTCGCGCACAGCCAGCACCGACGAAGGCGGGTTCTACACGGTAACGAATCTGCCAGTCGGCACTTACACCATTCTGGTCGAACAGAAAGGATTCAAAAAATCCATTCTCGGTGACAATGTTCTGGCTGCCGATGCGCGACTGACGGTTGATGTTACGCTCGAATTGGGCGAACTCTCGGAAACTGTACAGGTCAGTGCCAGCTCCTCGGGCGAGACGGTGAATACCACTTCGGGAGAGGTGGCGCGCGTGGTGGACAAGCGTCAGGTGCAAAACCTGGCCCTGAACGGGCGAAACTATATGCAGCTCGTCACGCTGGTTCCCGGCGCGGCGATCCTGGACGAAGATCAACTTGCGCTCACTACCAGCCTGAGCATTAGTCAGGCGGCCGTCAATGGTAACCGGCCCAACTACAACAGTCTTTCGGTTGATGGCGGTTTTAATATGGATTCTGGCAGCAATAACAGCCAGGTCAACAACGTGGGAGTCGACTTCATCGAAGAAGTGAAGATTCAGACGTCCAACTTCTCCGCGGAATACGGGCGCAACGCCGGGGCGGCGATTAATATCGTGACTCGCGGCGGCGGCAATGCTTATCACGGCAGCGTCTTTGAGTTCATCCGCAACGACTCGCTCGACGCGCGCAACTACTACTCGCCAAAGATCGCGAAATTGCGCTTCAACAACTTTGGCTGGAACTTTAACGGACCGATCAAGAAGGACAAGTTCTTCTTTTTTGCCGGCCAGGAATTTAAGTACATCCGTCAGGACTCGGCCCCGGTCAGTCGCAATCTGCCTACGAGAGCGGAAAGGCTCGGCGACTTTAGCGCGCGCGCGGGGGCTCTCAATGTGCCGACTGGGTACACCGCAATCAATCCGGCGACGGGTGCGGTCGTGGCGGCGGGCCAGCCAATTCCGGGCCGCAATCTGGCGAATCTCAGGCTGAACGGAAATCCCGTACTTATTCAAGCGGACGGACAGGCCATCGCCAAAGTTTTCAGCGCGATGGAGAAATTAGCAGTTAGCTATGCCGACACGCCGACTGCCAGCAACGCAGTCTTCCAGCAGCCGAACCCTTTCAACTATCGTGAAGACAATGTGCGCCTTGATTACCGCTTCAACGAGAAGCACAGTATCTACGGGCGTTACCTACATGATCATTACGACTTGATCGATCCATACGGCACCTTCATCACTTCGCAATTGCCGACGATTCCGACCAATCGTTTGCGGCCCGGTTCGAGCTATCAAATCTCGGAGACATGGCTGATCAGTCCGAAGCTGATCAACGAAGCGAAGATCAACGCGACTTGGAACGGTCAGCGAATTCCGCCGGTCGGCGAATTCTGGAAGCGTGAGACCTTCGGTTTTACTTATCCGCAGCTCTTCAGCGGCGGACGCTTCGACAATGGGATCCCTAACGTCACCTTCACGGGCGGCCAGGGCTATTCCAATTTCAGTGGTCCTTCAGGATCGTTGCTTTCGCCAACTGCCGACATCGCCGGAAGCGACAACCTGACGATCATTCGGGGCAAGCATAACTTTAAGACGGGCGTGCTCGCGATTCGCAATCGGAAAGATCAGAACGGACGATCGGGATACACGGGCGCCTTGACCTTCAATACAAATGCGACCAGGAGCACAGGCAACACTTTCGCCGATGCTTTGCTGGGGAATTTTCGGAGCTATAACGAAGCCGACAATGATCCGATTGGGTTCTTTCGTTTTAGTCAGTACGAGGCCTACGCAACTGACAGTTGGAAGGCTCGGCCCAATCTCAGCTTTGAGTTTGGCGCTCGTTTCTATCACTTCGAGCCGACTTACACCCAGGCGAACAACGTAGCGAACTTTGATCCCAGCCGTTATGATCCGAGCCAGGCAGTGACTGTGCTGGCGAACGGCAATATCGATCCGTCCCGAGGCGGGAATCGTTTCAATGGCCTGGTGCGCGCCGGAAATGGTATCCCGGTTGATGAACAAGGAAGAGTGAGTACCTCGGCTGCCGCGCTGGCATTAGTTCCGGTGGGAGCTCCGCGCGGATTTTATCAGCCGCACAATCGGATCGCGCCGCGTTTTGGCTTTGCTTACGATCCGTTCGGGGACAGTAAGACGTCAATTCGCGGCGGCTTTGGGATGTTCTACGACAAGGTCGAGGGAAACTTAATCTTTTCGCAGGTGAATGTCCCACCGTTTGTCAACACGCCCAATTTTGACAACGGCAACATCGCGAATCCCGCAGGCGGCACGCCGGCCGCGAATGCCCTGATCGCTGACATCAATGCGATCGATCCTAATCTGAACATCGCGTACTCGATGAACTTCAGCGTCGGCGTCCAACGAGAGTTGCCGCATGGGTTTTTCGTTGAGGCTACTTATGTCGGCAATGAGGGACGGCACCTGATACGGCAGCCGGATCTGAATCAACCGTCCTTTGCGGCGCTAACCGCTAACTTGACCGTAAATGGCGGACCGAACGTCAATATTAACGCACTGCGTCCGTACAAGGGCTACAATCGAATCTTGTATCGACTGTCGGATGCCAATTCTAATTACAACGGGCTACAGTTGTACGCAGCCAAACGCAAGGGCAATCTGGAGCTGACCGCGGCCTATACCTGGTCCAAGACACTGACGGATACCAGCGGCAATGGTGACACATTAGACATCGGCGAGAATCCGTTTAATCGTCACGCGAACTATGGCCCGGCAAGTTTTGATCGCCGGCATATCTTCGTGGCAACTTACGACTATCAACTGCCGTTCTTTCAGACACTGACCGGCGTTGGAAAAGCGGTTCTGTCCGGCTGGGAAGTCAGTGGCATCACGCGCTTTCAGAGTGGAGGATACTTCACCCCTACGGCTAGCACGGCAATCGGTACACGCCGGGCCAAGTATCTGGGTGGTCCAGTGTTGGTGTCGGATCCCGGGGCGCCCGCGCTTACTTGCGCTAATATTTGTATACCCTGGGTGAACACGGCGGCCTTTGCTGCCGCCGATCCTGGTGCTCCTGGAAACGCCGGAGTGGGAATCATCCAAGGTCCTCCTTTGAAAACCTGGGACATCTCGGCGCGCAAGCAGTTCGCGATCAACGAACGATTCAGGTTGCGGTTCCAGGCGGACTTCTTCAACATCTTCAACCGATCCAACTTCAGATCACCGGCCGTGGTAGTCACGAGCGGAGGTTTTGGTGCGGTTACTACTGCGGGGCCGGCTCGCAACATACAATTCGGGTTGAAACTCAACTTCTAAATTAATGGTCGGCAGCGCACCCACAGCCAGGGGAACGGCGGTGGTGCGCTCCAGTGCAGGAGCATCAACGGCAAGGTTGCTGCTCCTGCAGAACTGTTAACCGGTTACCATCCCGCGGGGGCTAAAAGATTGAACAGAAAGTCAGAGTCTCATCTCTCGCTCAAGCTGTGCTGTGTGCTTTTTCTGCTCGGCTCAGCGACTCCGGTCTGGTCGGCGCCGCGGGTCAAGGTCCTGAAACTCGCGATCACTAATCCGACGGAACAAGAGCGCGCTCATGACAACATCGTCGTCAGCGTTGCGGACTTGAAGAAGATCGCGCCGGACTTCAAGGCGGGCGATGTGATCGTCACCACCAGCGATGCGGCGACGCTCGAAGAAGACGCGCGCACTGTGCAAGTGACCGAGTTGCCCTCGCAGGCAGACGATTTGGACGGCGATAACAAGTACGACGAACTTGTTTTTCAGATCGGGCTGAAGCCAAAACAGACGCGCATCGTCACCATCGCTTACGGCGATCCGGCCACCATGCAACGCCTGCGCAGCGACTATCCCAAACGCACTGCAGCCAAGTTCACGATGAAGTTTGACGGCTTGGCCTGGGAGTCCGAGACCTCAGCGTGGCGCATCTATTTCGATAAGCGCAACGCAATCGACTTTTACGGCAAGCGTCGTCCCGGTCTTTATCTGGAAATGTTTGGCGCGCCGGAATACGTCTATCACTGGGAGTCGCCGCTCGGGCGCGATATTTATCGCATCGGGGATGCGATCGGCATCGGGGCCGTAGCCGCGCTGGTTGACGGCAAAGTCGTCAAAGTGTCGGACGTCGCCGAACGCAAGTGGCGCATCGTCAGCGCCGGTCCAGTGCGAGTGATCGTCGAACTCACTTACAAAGGATGGAAGGTCGGCGGTCGCGAAGTGAATCTGACCAGCCGCATGACGCAATGGGCAGGCAAGCACGGATTCGAACATCGCATCAAGGCGGAAAATGCGGACGGCCTGACGTTCGTGACTGGAGTGGTGCGGCATCCTGGTCTGCAAGAGAAAGTTTTTGAGCCAACGCCGGCTGAGCCTGCTTTGGCGCGCGCGTGGTGGGGACCGCAGGTCGAGGAAGAGGGTCCTCCGGCGACAGCGATACACAATCTTCCGGATCAAAATCTGGGTCTGGCGATCATCGCACCGGGCCGGGAAAGCAAATTGGCGCCTGACGATCCGCTCAACCTGCTGATTGCTCCGCAGGTCGTAAACGGATCGGCCAACTGGTACGTGCTCGGCGTGTGGGATCAGGAAGAAACAGACAACCTGACCGTGAGTGGCTCGAGTGCCGCGAACAAGAACCGTAATGGCTCGCTGGTGCTGCCGCTCGCCGCCCCTAAGACTCTGGACGCCTTTGTCGAGTTGGTGCGCGAGACCAGCCGCCGCATTACTCAACCGGCCCAGGTCGCGCTGCTCTCGAAGAGTGCTGCGCCGCAGTCTGCGCCTCCGGACACGCTGCAGCCCGCACGCAGCAAGACATACACAGAGGCTCTAGACCTGCTGCGACAGTCAGCCGAGCGCACGGCTAAGAAGTGGGAGTCGATCGTTGCAAATTCGCCGGCCGAGGAAGCTACGCGTGACAAAGGTCCCGGGTTTTTTACCGAAGGCGACAATCAAACGGGTGAGTGGAAAGAGCAGAAAGGGTTTTTCTGGACGGGGAATTTCTGGGTTGGTGAGCTGTGGCAGTTTTATGCAAAGACCAAAGACGAACGCTTTCGCCGCTGGGCCGAGTTGTGGAACGCGCGGCTGATCGGGAAAGAGATGGAAGAGAATCACGACGTCGGTTTTCTCAACTTTTACTCTTCGGTTTTTGCTTACCGGCAAACGGCGGACAAGAAATATCGAGAGAGCGGTTTGCGCGCGGCCGAACGTTTGAAGCAGATGTATAACCCGAAGACCGAGTTGGTGTCTTCGTGGTCGGTCGGCGGGGACGATACGATCATCGATACGATGATGAACCTGCAAATCTGGTGGTGGGCCACCCGCGAGACAAACGATCCCGAGTGGCGCGAACTGGGTTTGAAACATGCTTTGAAGGCCGCGGCCTGGCTGATCCGCAGTGACGGGTCGGTGATTCAGTCGGTGCACTACAACCCGGGAGACAATCGTCAGGAGTTCAACTCCGGAAGCGCGACGCCGGACGTCAAAGTACCGAACACCGCACGACCGGGCGAGAAGGTTTTCACGCACACGCATCAGGGCTTTGCCGCGGATACGACCTGGTCGCGCGGTGCGGCGTGGGCGCTGTATGGATTTGCCGTGGCCGCAAGCGAAACCAAAGATCCACGTCTGCTCAACACCGCGGAAAAGATCGCGCATTACCTGTTGGACCACCTGCCGGAAGATGGTGTGCCCTGGTACGACTTTGTCGATGAGGGCGTGCATTTTCGCAACCGTGACACCTCGGCTGCAGCGCTGATGGCGGGCGGACTATTTCGTTTGTCGGAGCAGTCGCCCGATAAGACGCGCGCCGCTGTGTACCGGCGTGGGGGCGAGCGCATCGTGCAATCGCTGATCGATCGCTACCTGACTCCGGTAAGCGCCGACGACAAAACGCCGCCGGGAGTTTTGCGACACGGCTCGAGCACCAGGCCCAACGATGGCAGATTGATCTACGGTGATTATTACCTGCTTGAGGATCTGCTGTGGCTTGAGGAGCATAAGTAGTAGGCAGTGGGTAAGCAGAAGGCAGTAGGCAGTAAGCAATGAGTGAGCGGTGGGCGGAGGTCAGTACCGCCTGCGGATCGGGGTCCCCAGTGGGGCAGCCTCGCTGGGGTGGTGGATGCGGGCATGCCCCTGGGATTTCGATTAATAACTAAAGAGGGACGCAATCATGAGCACGCAAATGAAAGAGGCATTGGACCAGCGGATCTTTCGCGGCACGAATCGCCACAAAGGGCGGCATATCTCGATTACTCCTGAGAACAGTGCGATGAAGCACCTGGTCTATGGTCGGATCATTCTCGACCAGGAAGTGCCGCGCGTGTTTTTCGAAACCGGCCAACTCGAGTCGGGACTGATCTGTCTGTCGGGCAAATGTACGATCGAAGCTGAAGGCCAGACATTTGAGCTGGACACATGGGATTCGATCTACTTACCGCGCGACACAGACGTCGAAGTCTCGACCGACAGCGCGGTAGATCTGGTTGAATGTGCCGCCAAAGTGGAAACCAGGTACCCGCTGCAGGTCGTGCGCTATGCGGACGTCGAGCGGGATGGCTCGCTCAGATTCCAGACCGGTGGTCCAGCAACCACGCGCACGGTGAACATCACGCTCGGTAAGAATGTGGAAGCGGGGCGAATCCTGGCGGGCTTCACCACTTCCGAGCCGGGACATTGACCAGTTGGCCGGCCGCACGAGCACGCCGCGATCCTGGAAGAGCTGTATGTCTATTACGACATGCCGGCGCCGGCATTTGGAGTGCAGTTCGTCTACACGAATCCGGACGAACCGGAGTTTGTCGGCGTGGTGCGTGATGGTGATGCGGTGATCATGCCCAGCGGTTTTCATCCGAATGTTTCGGTGCCCGGCCACAAGATCAACTTTGTCTGGATGATGGCCGCGCATCGCGAAGTCGAGGACCGCCAGTTCGGCGTCGTCAGCGTGCAACCGGGCTTCGATCAGGGTGGCAGCGGATTAGAAGCAAGCCGCAAGTAGGCGTGTAACGCAAGCTGTTAGCTTGCGCTGCTGCAACCGTGACTTTTTTTGAGTGTGCCGACGGAGCGGCGATGGCGCCTGATGTCCGACAAACTGAAGTTTGTCGGACAACGGATCCAAAGCGGTGTCGCGCTGCGGTTTGCCACCGCACTCCAAATCAGGGGCCGCATCAACGATTGGATGGAGGATTATGCTGGTGCGAAAAGCAATGCAATACGAGGCGGTGGTTTTATTTTTAGCGCTTGCCGCTGGCGCATCGTATGCGCAGTCAACCACGACCTCCCCACAACGCGAGCCTTCCAAAGCGATCCGTCCCGTCGTGGTACTCTCGGCGCAAACTCTCGACGACCTGAAGCAGAAACTGCAGCCGGACAACAAGGTTGAGGATCTGATTGGCGGCGCCGGCATGGAGCTGCGCGTGGCGGTGCAGCATGAAAAGAATAAGACGGGCGCGGCAGCCGAGCTCCACGATGCGTCCGACGATGTTTACTACGTGCTGGAAGGATCGGCCACGCTGGTGTTAGGCGGAAAGCTGGACGCGCCGAAAGAGGTTGAACCAGGCGAGTGGCGCAGCGCGCGCATCATCGATGGCCGCACAGTGGAAATCAAGAAAGGCGATCTGGTGGTTGTGCCGCGCGGTACACCGCATCAGCGCAGCACCGCCGGTCAGGATTTCACGATGCTTTTGATCAAGGTCTACGCCGAGCCAATCAAGCCGGCGCCGGTGAAAGTAGCCGCGGACACCAAAGGCCAAAGACCATGAACCAGGAGATCCGTGTCAAAACTCAGTTGCGTGGAATAGAGCTACGAAATTGAAACGCAAAGGACGCAAAGGTTCTTCGCCAAGAGCGCAAAGGGTTTTTACTTTGCGCCCCTTTGCGGTTTTCCTTTGCGTTAAAGTCATTGATTCAGAAGCTGGACCGTGAGTTTTGACACAGCCTCGTGAGGGCGGGGAATTAGATGCTCGACTAGTCCAGAGGCCCGAAGGGCCGGCACATTTCTGCCGCACCTTCGGCGCTCAGGTCAAATTAGTTCGCTTCACCACGCGGAAAGAAGTCACGAGTCGCGAGTCTAGAGTCCGCGGGCGAAACGAGAGCTATGTCTTTGAGCGGGACTTCAGATTTGAGACTCGACTCTTAGACTCTTAGACTCTTAGACTCTTAGACTCTTAGACTCTTGACTCGCGACTCTTGACTCGCGACTCCAGACTCTTAAAACATGATGCTCGATACATTCAAGTTGGAAAATAAGGTAGCCCTGGTAACGGGTGCTGCAGCCGGCCTGGGCCAGGCGATCGCTATCGCGCTTGCCGAAGCCGGTGCGCAAGTTTGCTGTCATGGCAACGCTCGTTCGCCTGACGCTACCTGTGACGCGATTGCGAAACTCGGCGGCCGCGCGGTGCCTGTTACCGGCGATCTTAGTGATCGCAGAACCCCCGAGAGCTTAATCGAGCAGACCGTGGCTCAGTTCGGCCGCGTTGATATTTTAGTGAACAACGCCGGGACCATTCGCCGCTCGCCGGCAGTTGATTACAACGAACTAGATTGGGACACAGTCATCCAGGTAAATCTGTCGAGCGTCTTTAGCCTCTCGCAACTTGCCGGTCGCCGCATGATCGAGCAGGGAGGAGGAAAGATTCTGAACATCGCGTCGTTGCTTTCTTTTCAAGGCGGGATCACGGTGCCTGCTTATGCCGCGTCGAAAGGCGGTGTCGCGCAATTGACAAAAGCATTGGCCAACGAGTGGGCTGCGAAAGGGGTTAACGTCAACGCCATTGCTCCGGGTTACATGCGCACTGAGAACACCGCAGCGTTGCAAAAGGACGAGACGCGCAATCGCCAGATCCTCGAGCGCATTCCCGCCGCGCGATGGGGCGAGCCCACGGATTTGGCCGGCGCGGCAGTGTTTCTCTGTTCGTCGGCGAGTGATTATATTCACGGGCACGTGCTGGTGGTTGACGGTGGTTGGATGGGAAGGTAGAGGGAGCCGAGGTGGAGTCCGACGAACTTCAGTTTGTCGTTGTCTGGTGCGACCTCCCGGTTTGGTAAAAGTGCGAAGATGAGGTGCGGCTTCATGTGGAGGAGTCCTTTCTTGAGACGACGACAAACTGAAGTTTGTCGGACATTTGGCGGATTGATTTCGAGGAGCGGTTGATGCTCAAGAGGTTGTCACTTTCATTTATTCTGTTGTTGCTGCAGCTCTCCGCGACAACGCGCGCGCAGACTGCTCGCGTGGCCAAGCCTTCTTTGATCGAGGCCTCGGTGGTGCGTGACCAGGTGACGGATTTTCTGACCATGGAAGTGGCGGCCCATCTCGGCAACATCAAATCCTACGAGCCGGCTCCCGACAAAGTATTCGGCGCGGGCACAACCGGCGAATACACCTGGGGAACTTTCATGAACGCGGTCGGCGCCTACGCCGCGCTATCCGGCAAACGCACGCTGGCCGGACGCAATCTCGCGCGCGAAGTCGGACAGATTGGTTTGTTGGAATACCGGCTTGGCGGCACACGTTTTTCGCAAATGTACGGCGTCCTCGCATTGCGTCACTTCGGCACGGACTTAAACACAAATCCGGTTTGGCAGGGTCTCAGCGAAGACGAGCGCGCACACTGGCGAAAGTTCCTGGACGTGTCGGCATTCTACGATTCGAAAACGCAGCAAGTGATCAATCTTCCGGAAAACTATCTGGGGGTAGCGGCGCGCATTGCCAGCACGAGTTACCAGCTCGGACTGCTCAAGGACCGGGCTCTGCTCGACGGGGTAATCACTCGCGCGGCGCGCCCTTTCATGAACAACGGGATCTATTCCGACGATGCGCCGCCGACGGGCCGCTTTGATCGTTACTCGAACGAGTACGCGCGCTTTGTCTGGGAGGCTGCCGAGTCGGCCGGACGGCGGGACATTCTCGATGCCGTTCGTCCTTCGCTAAAAGAGCAGATGCGGCTCTGGTGGGATCTGGTCCTGCCCGATGGTTATGGCTATGCCTGGGGTCGCAGCATGGGTGTAGTCAGTTATGAAGATACCCTGGAGATAGTTGGCTTTCTGGCGCGTCATCCTGAATTCCGCCCGGCGCCGCTCGCTCAACTCGCCAGTGCTTACTACCAGGCGTGGAGCTGGCTCCGACATGACTACAACGATAAAACACATGTGCTTTCGGTCTTTGCGTTCGGGCGAGGAAACTACTCTTACATCACGCGCGAACGTGAGTGGCAACAGACGACCAGCTTCCTCGGTAAGGCGGCGCTGGCCCATATATTTTTCAGTCAGGCGCTGGAGCGCGAGCAGTTGACGGCAATTCCGAGTGAGATACCGAGAAGCGACGTAGCTCGCTTTGTGTTCTTCCGCCATGAGCCGCGGGCTGCGGGAGTGTGGCTCGTGCGCCAGGGACCACTCTATTTCACCTTGCCGATCAGTACCGGAACCAAGCCGGGCGTGGCCGACTACTTGCCCGCGCCGCACGGTCTGATCGGATTCGCCAATCCCGTCGAGCAGGTTTACCCATCAATGACGCCGTTCATCGAACTCGCCGACGGACGTGTGCTGGCAGCGACCGATGGCGCCGACGAAATCGAGCCGGCGCCGGATGGTCGCTCTTTGCGCGTGGTATGGCGTCGCTGGGCACTGATTGGCAGCAAGGCCGGCGAACTAGTTGAGCCAGGCATTACCAGCGAGGTGGTTTGGCGAATCGACGGCCGGACACTGGTGCGCGACGAGACTCTGAAAGCGAATGCGACGGTCACTCTGCGCCGTTGGTGGGTTGCCATCCCAAGCACAGCCGTCAGCAGCGAAGTATCGGTCACGAACGCCCAGCGTTGGGATCGTCTCACTGATCACCACGGCGCGCTTTCAGTTGCCGTCAAGGCCGACTGGCAAACGACCGTTAAGACGTTGGCAACCGGCGATGGAGCGCTTGGCAGAGGTGCGCGGCGAGCGCTGCCGTTGCATTTGATTTTTGAGTCGCATGATCTGACATTGCCGGCCGGCAAACCGATGCACTGGGAGCTGGTATTGAGAGTTGATGAGAAGCAGGGGCAGTAACCCGACAGTGATGGAGGGCTTCAATCGTACCAAAGCAAGCCCTCCTTGACGGTCGGGCTACTGCACCGACCTGACCGGAACTGGTGAGTTTGGTCTGCAGAGTATCTCATTCACACCGTGGCTCAGCCCGGGGGTCAGCATGCGTTCTTAGCAATGCTTAACCGTTTGAACGGTTTCCCTGCGTACGGTGGCTGGAAGCCGTTGAAACGGCTAAGCCCAGTCATGAGTTAGTTGGTGATCACCGGGCTGAAGCCACGGTGTGAATGAAAGACGCAAACTGAACCAGTACCAGATCGAGGATCCAGCAAATGGAAACAACTACAAAGCTAAACGGACACCCGCAACACACTGACTGGGCGAAGGTCCCGGTGGAACAGGTTGAACAGGGCATCGAACGCCAGATGATCATCGGCGAGAACCTGATGATCTGTCGCCTGCGTTTTGCGCCGCACGTAGTTACCCCGGCGCACGATCATCCACACGAGCAAATGACAATCGTGGAACAGGGCCGGGTATTGTTCACGATTGGCAACCAGGAAAGGATCGCTCAGGCTGGTGATGTCTTACATTTCCCGCCGGGGGCCTGGCATGGCGCGACGATGCTGGAAGAGGAAGTGATCCTGGTTGATATCTTCTCGCCAGTGCGTGAGGATTTCCTTGCTTAGTCTCAAGCAGCTTTGTGTTGCGAGGGGTCAAAAGCTAATCGGGGCAGTTGCCCAACTGTTAAGGAGGGCTCTGACTCCCACAGCGGCCCTCCTCAACAGTCGGGCTACTGCTCCCGCTGGCTGGCAGCACTACTTTGCGACACCACCGTCCATTCATAACTGTTGACACCGTTGAAGCCGCCAAGCTAAGCTCGCGTCCTTAACCCCCCGTTCCTCCGAACTTGCCCAGCAATGTTGGTGTTTGGAGACGAGAAATAGAGCTGATTCTTCCTCTCGATTGGTGGCTGTTGTGACTCGCATCCTGATACTCTCCGCCTTTATCGTCAGCGCACTGATCATAGTCTTTGTGCCAATTTTCGTGTCTCCGGAGTACGTCAGCGCCTACGGACAGATTACTTTTTTTGACACGACCCAGGCGATTCTTCTCTGCGGCGTGGGCGCGTCCGTAGTTGGGCTGCTGGCTTACAAGTCGCAACTGCGGCCCCAGTTGCTGCTGCAGATATTCCTTGCCGGCTTGCTGCTCAGGATGATCGTCGGCTCAGTTATTTTTGTCTTTCACGCTCAGACATTCTTCGGCGGCGATGCCTTTACCTACGACTGGCTGGGATTCGAACAAATGCTGGCCTGGGCCGGAGACCGCGCCGCCGCCTCGCAGATTAACGGTTACCTTGCCAGGGTCGGCGCGCCCTGGGGTATGGTTTATTTCGTTGGCGCCGTTTACTCGTTAACCGGCCGCAATATGCTGGCCGTCCAGTTCATCAATGCGGTGCTGGGTGCGGCAACCGCGCCGCTGATTTTCCATTGTGCCTACGCCGTTACGAGCAATACGAAGGTCGCCCGACTGGCTGCAATGGGAGTGGCTTTCATGCCCTCACTGGTGCTGTGGTCTTCGCAGGAGCTGAAGGACGGGCCCATGATGTTCTTTCTGGCGTTGTCGATTTTTGCGACGCTGAGGCTGGGCCAGGAATTCACCGCGCGGCATCTGCTCTCCTTGATCAGCGCCTTACTTTGCGTGCTGGCGTTTCGCTTCTACGTCTTTTACATGCTGCTCGCCGCCATCATCGGTGCGTTCCTCATCGGCATGCGGCCGATGACCGCGCAAAGTCTGTCGCGGCAGTTGGTGGTGATGACGTTAATCGGGATATCGCTGACTTATTTTGGAGTGACCAGATACGCTAGTTCCCAATTCGACGCCTTCGGCTCGCTGCAGGTAGTACAGTCGAGCCGATCCGATCAGGCGCAGTCGGCGGACTCTGGCTTTGGGAAGGGCGCAGACGTTTCCACTGCGACCGGGGCGTTGACGACGATTCCTATCGGTTTGGCCAATCTCTTTTTTGCCCCGTTCCCCTGGCAGTTAACTTCTCTCCGCCAGGCCATCACCATGCCTGAGATGCTGGTTTGGTGGGGTTCCTTTCCCATGCTAATCCTCGGCTTGTGGTATTCGACCAGGTACCGCCTGCGGCAAGTCTTTCCCGTCCTGCTGTTCACTCTCATGCTTTCGCTTGCCTACTCAGTCTTTCAGGGCAACGTCGGCAATGCCTATCGCGAGCGAGCTCAACTGCTGATCTTCTATTTCATTTTTGTGGCAGTCGGTTATGTGCTGATGCGCGAGCATCACGAAATGATCGTCGCCAGTGCGAGACTTGCTGCAAGTGACAGGCAATTCAAACGACCGGCGGTGCCGGCGACTCCTCAGCATCAAACTGCCAAGACCGCAGTAGTAACCACGCCGATCCAGTAGATCGTTCTTCCGGCAAGTCCTTCTTAGAAACGCTTCTTGCGCAGAAATACTGCTTTGGAATTGCGCCGTCTAGACAGGGCACTTTCGCCCGCGGCGACGGCGGACAAGTCCGCTATCTAAACGGAGATGAAGGTTGAGTGGTTTCTGCATCGCGGGAACCTGCGGCTCGCGCTATAATTCGACCCCTCAGTAACGAAGGCCTAAAACGACGAGATCAGCGATGAAACGATGATAGATGAACGATGAACCATGAACGATGAACCATGAACGATGAACGATGAACGATGAATGATGAACAATGAACGATGAACGTCATTGAGGATGATGGCTTAACGAGACTCAGTCTTTGCTTCCTCTTTCATCGTTCCGCGTTCCTCGCTCCGCCCTTTCCGCTATATGACTCCCGAACGTTGGCGCAAAGCGAAGGAAATCTTCCACGCCGCGCTGGGACAGCCGTTGGCCCAACGTGCTGCGTTTCTCGAGGCCGCCTGTGGTCGAGATCGGGATCTACGATCCCGCGTCGAAGTAATGTTGACAGACGAGGCCCGCGAAAGTTGCGGCAGCGAAAGAACAACCATTGGCGGCGGCGGTTCGAGTCCTTCCGACAAAGAGACTGAATCCCTCGCCGGCCGCATGTTCGCCCACTACCGCGTGGAACGGGAGATCGGACGCGGCGGCATGGGCCGCGTCTATCTGGCCCAGGACACGCGCCTGAAACGACCGGTCGCGCTCAAGCTCCTGCCGCCCAGCTTCTCTGAAGACGTCGACTGGATCCGCCGCTTTCAGCAAGAGGCGCTGGCCGTCTCGGCTCTTAACCATCCAAACATCATTACCATTCACGAAATCTGCGAGTCTGACGACCTGCGTTTCATCGTTACGGAATTCGTTGACGGCGAGACGCTGGGCGACCTGATCGAAACCGGCCGGAACGATCTGAACACTTGTGTGCGGATCATCCTGCAAGTCACCGAAGCGCTCTCAACCGCGCACGAAGCCGGCATTGTGCACCGCGACATCAAACCGGAAAACATCATGGTGCGCCGCGATGGCTACGTTAAGATCCTCGATTTCGGACTCGCGAAATTGAACGAAGAAGCGCCCGGGCTGTCTGCCGAGTTGCGCGTTGCCCATCAGGTCACTACGACTCCAGGCATGCTACTGGGCACGTGCAGATACATGAGCCCGGAACAGGCGCGCGGCTACAGTGTCGATGCGCGCACGGACATTTTCAGTCTCGGCGTGGTGTTGTACGAGGCAGTCACGGGGCACGCGGCTTTTGAGGGAAAGACCCGGGCCGATGTCCTGATTGCGATCGCCGGGGAAAAGCCGCCGCCGGTTATTGATTACTTGCCTGATGCGCCGGCGCAGTTGCAACTGATCATCAATCAGGCGCTCAAAAAGAAACGAGATGAGCGTTATCAAACAGCGGCCGAGATGCGGCTCGATCTGGAAGAATTAAAAGGCGCCTTGGGTCCCAGCTCACTCAGCAGTACATCGCCTAATTTCGGAGTCGGTCGCTCTCGGACGGCTGCGCACAGAATTGCTCCAGTCACCGAATTGACCGCCCGGAAAACAAAAATCCGCCAGGCGGCGCTCTGGTTGTTGCCGGTGATTGTCGCGGCGTTTTTGGCGGCGGAGGCTTACAAATGGTGGCACGGTTCCAATGCCTCGCCGTTCGACAACATCCAGGTTCGCCGCCTGACCAATGTTGGGCAGGCACGTTTCGGCGCCATCTCTCCGGACGGAAAATTTCTGGGCTACGGAGTGCGCGACGAGAGTGGCGGCAGCTTCTATCTAAGGCAGCTCAGCACCAACACTACCCGCGTGGTGATGCCGGCCACCAGATCTGTGGAACTGTGGGCCCTGGATTTCAGCGCTGACAGTGGCTACTTCTACTATCTGATCGAAGAGGTCAACAACCGGGTTGGCGGACAGCTCTATCGCGTGCCTGTCCTCGGCGGCACGCCGAGCAAGGTAATGTCGGGATTAAAGACCGGCGGCTTCGCGATCTCGCCGAATGATCGGCAAATACTTTTTCCGCGGGTCGCGGCTCCGGAATCAAACTCTGTAGAACTGACAGTGGTCGATCCATCGGGCAGTAATGAACGAGTGATCAAGAGAGTGCCTGCCGACGGTCTTGGTCCAGTGGCCTGGAGCCCGGACAGCCAAAGCATCACCGTGGCTGCTGACGAACACGACGAGCAGGGACGCTTCTGGCGATTGATGCAAATTGCGTTGGCCGACGGTGCGGAAAAACCGCTGTCGGCAAAATATCGCACGCCTTTACCGCGCGACATCGCCTGGTTACCCGATCACTCGGGCGTGATCCTGCTCGCGGTCGACGAAGGTTCCGGCGTTCATCAAGTCTGGGAGCTCACCTATCCCGATGGCGAACTGCGCCGCGTGACGCGCGACGTGCATGATTATGCTCGCTTGAGCGTGACCGCGGACAGCAAATCGTTAGTCACTGCACAGAACGACCGCGAGACCGCAGTCTGGGTTGGCCCCAACGCCGCGCCGGCAGAGTTGTCCGCCGCCGCAAAAGCTGTAACCAGCAATGTCAGTAATATCGGCGCAGTATCGTCGACGCCCGAAGGCAAGATCGTGTTCAGCCAGATTACTAACAGCGCCGAAGATATTTGGGAGATGAACGCGGACGGTTCGGAGGCGCGCCAACTGACCGCGAATGCCGGCCGCAATTACTATCCGACAGTCTCGGCAGACGGACGGTATATTGTCTTCATCTCGACGCGCAGCGGTCGCGAGCAACTCTGGCGGATCGATCGCGACGGCAGCCATCCGGCGCAATTAACTAACGAGAATTTCTTTGTAGCCTTTCCCCACTGCTCGCCTGCGGGCAACCTGGTCGTCTTTGCGGCCCGAGCCTCAAAAACGGCATGGGGAGTTTGGAATGTGCCGCTGCAAGGCGGATTGCCGATCAAGCTGGGCGACTCGGTGGAAACGACGCCGGCAATCTCGCCCGATGGCCGGCTGGTGGCTTATGAGAATTTCGATCAGGCAGTGAAGCGAATCAAGCTGTACGTGCAACCACTGGATGGGGGACCGGTTACCGCGATTGCGGATTCTGACGTTGGGTACAGCAATATTCGCTGGACTATCGACGGCAAGGCCATCGCCTATGTCAGCAACAACGAGGGCCGAACCAACATCTGGGCGCAGCCGGTCGAGGGCGGGCCGCCCAGGAAACTCACGGACTTCAAAAACGAATGGTTGATGCGCTTTGACTGGTCGCGTGACGGCAAGCAACTGATCTGCGTACGCGGCCGGTTGACGTCAGACTTGTTCATGATCACCAGCGCCGCCAACCAGAAGTGAGTTGCGGTTCTTTGTAACGCAAGCTGTTAGCTTGCGATGGCGCAAACCAACAATGTGCGTTAGATGCACCCGATTCCAAATTCCAAGTTCCAAATTCCGCACTTCGAAATCCGCAATCGCAAATTCCATTGTTCGTGAGCGTGAAATTGGTGTAGTCTTACAGCTACGGATTCTCACCGCAACCAGCGACAATCGCTTGATCATCCGCGCCCCGTTTAGAAGTTTGATCCCAGGAGGGTCGCGATGAAGGTCTGTTCACAGTGCGAATTCATCTACGAAGACGACCAAAGCGTTTGCGACATGGACGGAGCGGCACTCGTCTTTGATCCCGCGCCGCGCGGCCTCAAACTGGGGCTCGCAGCGCAATCGACAGCTCCGTTGGCAAACTCTCGATGGAAACGTCTGGCGGCGAGCGCTGTAGCCGGAGTAGTGCTGGGCACAGTCGTGGTTCTCGTCTTCCAGGTGCAGTCGCTTCGAGGACCAGCACAACTGTCGACGAGCACTGGCCAGAAACCCGATTACCGATCGAGCCAGGCCGGCGGCGACTCTACTTTACCCGCGGGCCTGGATCTCACGCTGCCGGTGCCGCTGGCGTCGCCGGCCATGGGGCTGCCGGTCGAACCGTCGTCGTCGCCGGTTGATCCACCTCCTGACACAAAGAGCATCGCATCTCCGCAGCCGCCAGCGCCGCAGTCAACACGCTCGCGTGAACGCGCTCCGAAAGCAACGAGCGAAGTTCTGCCCGAAAGATCGGCGAGAGTCACCCGCGACATCTCTCCGCCGGTGAAGCCGGCGATCGCGACAGGGTCGAGGTCTTCGCATCCGGCTTCCAGATCAGAAGAAGTCTCACGAAAGGCCGAGCGAGCCGAGCTCAGACCAGTAGCCGAGAATAAAAAAGGATCGAAGCTTGGCTCGTTTCTGAAGAGGACCGGGAGCATCTTGAAAAAACCATTTCGAATCTAGTGTAGTGTTTCTAAAGTTCGCGTAACAAATGGTTGTTCAGTTTTCAGTCCCAGAGGGACGAAATATTTATAGAGCCGAGCTCAAGAAGAACTCTGAAGCTCCGGAGGAGCGACATAAATTGTTTCGAGAAAGGCATATTTCGCTCCTCCGGAGCTGAGATTGGTTCGGTTCGAATTCTGGTTCTATAAATATTTCGTCCCTCTGGGACTGAAAGCAGGAGCCCAGATTGACGGATTCATTTTTAAGCGAACTTTAGAAACACCACACTAGTCGTGGCTACTTGTTGCTGTAACCGTTGGCACCTATGTCCGCCGGGGCAGTAGCCCGACCATTAGGGGAGGGCTCCTCGATGCACGAGCCCTCCCTAACGGTCGGGCTACTGCCCCGGCGGCGGAGCCGCATTCGTCGGTACGCCTTCCAGCAACGCCTCGGCTTCCAACGCCGGCCGTGAAAGACAGAACGTTGCTCAACCAACTCTGCTAACCGCGTCCTTGATTACGTCGCCTCTCCACCTTCGCGATTGACTGGCTGCCCTCACTGACATATCGTCAAGTCACTTTTGAGGAGGTGTTGCAATGAGCCTTGTGGTCAGAGCTTTTCCGGTGCTTAAGGAACGAGAGCTTCAGGAGTTTGCGCAGCAGGTGAGCGCCCGCTCAACCGAGGCCGCTGAGTTCTATAACCGTCTCGGCGTGTCGCGCGAGACCTGGCACCTGCAACAGACTCCGGCAGGACCCTGGGTGATCGCCGTCACAGAAATCGCCGACGTCGAACAAACTGCTCGTGAATACGCCGGCTCGGAAGAGCCGTTTGACCGCTGGTTCAAGGATCAAGTTCTCTACCTCACGGGAATCAACCCTGATCAGGATCCGCTAGGTCCGCCTACCGAAACTGTTTTCGAATGGCGCGCGTCGTGATTATCACCATGCACGCAAAGCGATCAGGCTCGCTTGTAACGCAAGCTCTCTGCTTGCGCCGCCGGCGCAAGCTAACAGCTTGCGCTACATTCGTTGCTGCTGCCTGCCTGGTCCTGCTCAACTCATCAGCATTTCGCATCAGCGCGCAGCAGACCGCATCCGCAAGCTCGGCCTTTGGCCAGGTCCTGACGCTGTTAAGGCAGGCTCAGGAAAAACAGGCTGCCGGACAGTTTGATGAGGCGATAGTGCTGGCCCAGCGCGCGCTCGACAGCGCGCAAAGAGATTTGGGACCCGAACACGCTACGGTGGTGATGTCGCTTTCCATGCTTGCTCAGCTTTACGATCAACTGAAGGACCCCAACAAGGCGGAAGGCTTTTACCTGCGAGCGCTGACAATTGCTGAGAAACCAAACCCCGGTTTGCAGCCCGAATTCATTGCCACTTTGCACAACGGCATCGGCCGCGTCTACGAAGCGAAAGGCGACTATCTGCGCGCTGAAAAGTCATATCAGCAAGCCCTCGAAATCCAGCAAAAGGCATTGGGTCCGAACGATCCGCAGCTTGCGGGCACGCTCACCAACCTCGGCGTTCTGTACCAGGAAAAGGGAGACTACGAACGGGCGGAAACCTTACTCAAGCGAGCGCTGGCGCTGCGCGAAAACTTAAAAGAGCCCACCGACGAAATCTTTATCATCCAGAGTCTCAAGAGTCTTGCTTCGTTGTATGAGACAAAGGGCGAATACGATAAGGCGGGTTTGCTGCTGCAGCGAGTAATCGCCGGGCTGGAGAAAATGTTCGGCGCTGATAGCCCGATCCTTGCTCCCGCCATTAACGATTTGGCACTGCATCACAAAACCCAGGGCGACTATGTAAAGGCTGAGCAACTCTACCAACGCGCCATCGCCATCTTTGAAAAGTTAGGCGGTCCAAACAGCCCATCACTGGCCAATCCGCTTGATAATCTCGCCACCCTTTATCAGGTCAAGGGTGACTATGAAAGATCAGAGGCGCTCTATAAGCGCGTGCTCGCGATCAAGAAGAGATCGCTGGGCCCTGATGATCCGGAAATCGCGACCACGCTCAGCAATCTCGGCGTGCTGTATGAAGAGCAACACAACTATGCGCGAGCTGAGCCGCTCTTGCAGCAGGCATTAGCTATCAAGGAAAAGGCGCTTGGGCCGACTCACCCCGACGTTGCCACGCTGCTCAGTAATCTCTCGGTTTTGTATTACGACAAAGGCGACTACGAAAAAGCGGAGCCGCTCAGCCAACGTGTATTGACCATCAAAGAGAAAGCGCTCGGGCCCGATCACCCTGATGTGGCTATCGCAATTAATAACCTGGCAGCGCTCAAGGAAAAAAAGGGCGATTTTCCCAGCGCAGAGAGCTTGTACTTAAAAGCGTTGGCTATCTATGAAAAGAAGCTCGGCCCGAAACATCCCGAGACAAATTACATGGTCATGAATTTGGCACTGCTCTCGGCTGCCCGCGGCAATCTGAGCCAGGCTATTTCATGGCTGACCCGCGGCACTGATATTTCCGAATACAACGCAGCGCTGATCCTTACCGCCGGTTCAGAAGATCAGAAGCGCCGTTACCTGACTACATTGTCCGGCGAGACCAACTATACGGTTTCTTTGCACCTGCGCACGGCTCCTCATGATCTGAGCGCCGCGCGTCTGGCGCTGACCACCATTCTGCGCCGCAAGGGCCGCGCGCTGGATGCGATGACCGAGCAGCTTGCAGCGCTCCGGCGCCGTTCGGACCCCCGGGACCGCGCCCTGCTCGAGCAACTCGAAACCGCGCGAGCAAAACTGGCGACCCTGTTTCTTAGTGGGGCAGGGAAGCCTGGTTCTGAGGCTGAGCAAAGCGCCGCGATCGCCAAACTCGAGACGGAAGCGCAGCGACTGGAGGCGGCAGTCAGCGCGCGCAGCGCAGAGTTCCGGGCCCAATCTCAACCGGTAACTATCGAAAGCATCCAGGCCGCGATGCCGGCGGGCACGGCGCTCATCGAGATCGTTTCTTACCTGCAATTCAATCCACAGGCAAAGAGCCGTGCGGATCGCTACGGCGCCGAGCGCTTCGCGGCCTACGTCTTAAACAAGAATGGTCAGCCGCAGTGGGTCGATCTGGGTGAAGCTGCGGCCATTAGCCGTGATGTCGCCGCGCTGCGTCAGGCCCTGGCCACGCCAGGCAGCACCAACGTCAAACAACTGGGCCAGACGTTGTTTGGAAAAGTGATGCGGCCAATTCTCCAACTGGTCCCAAACACTTCCCGTTTGTTCCTTTCGCCGGATGGGGATCTGAACCTGATACCCTTTGGCGCTCTGGTCGACGAGCATGACAGGTACCTGGTGGAGACTTACTCGATCACTTATCTGACCAGCGGACGCGACCTGTTACGTCTGCAGGTCCAGGGTAAGGGCCATCAGGGTCCGGCCATCTTTGCCAACCCTTCATTCACCGCACCCGGCGATGCGCCTGCCGTTGTCGATGCGAGTGAGCAGGGCCGGCGCTCGATCGATCTGAGGGGCATGAGATTCAGGCCCTTGCCCGGAACGGCCGGAGAAGCGTCGGCACTCGCCGGCGTCCTGCCAGGCGCCAAAGTTTGGACCGGTGGGCAAGCAACCGAAGCCGAGCTCAAACAAGTTTCCGGGCCAAGGATTCTGCACATTGCCACACACGGATTCTTTCTGCCTGATCAAGTGCCAGCGGCTGCTGATCCCACAAGTGTGTCGGCGCCAGGACGGCTTGCGCCGGCGGCTTCAGCGCCAACTGAATCGGCAACGGGAGAGAACCCTCTGCTGCGTTCCGGTCTCGCGCTGGCCGGAGTCAATCAACACCAAAGCGGCGCCGGAGAAGACGGCGTGTTGACTGCGCTTGAGGCAGCGGGGCTCGATCTTTGGGGCACCAAGCTGGTGGTTCTTTCAGCGTGCGAAACCGGGCTGGGCGAAGTTCGCAATGGCGAAGGCGTCTATGGATTGCGGCGCGCGCTGGTCCTCGCCGGCAGTGAGAGTCAGGTGATGAGCCTGTGGCAGGTTTCGGATGCCGCCACCCGCGACCTGATGACCGCGTACTATCAGCGCTTGCAAGCAGGCGAGGGACGCAGTGAAGCGCTTAGACAGGTGCAGCTCGCGATGATTCGCAGCGGCGCCGCGGAGCAACCCGACGCTGGAGCAGCGGCCATCAATCGGGGACTGCGAGTACAGCCTGCAAATCTGAGCCACCCATTCTATTGGGCCAGCTTTATTCAATCCGGTGATTGGAGAAATCTGGATGGTCGCTGAATCCCGGATAGAGTCTTGGCTCGCCTAAGCCGGGTGCTGAAAAAACAAGATCGCCACAGAGTCACAGAGTCACAGAGAAGGCAAGGATCAGAATCAATCAGAGATACCAATAAATTCTTACGATCTTTGTTCTCATCTTTCTCTGTGTCTCCGTGTCTCTGTGGCTAAGCCTTGTTTTTCATCAGCCTGACAGTGTGATGTCTCTAAGTTCGCATCACAAATAGTCGTTCGCATTCAGTCCCAGAGGGACGAAATATTTATAGAGCCGCGATCAAGAAGAACTTTGAAGCTCCGGAGGAACGACATAAATTCTTCCGAGAAAGGCATATCTCGCTCCTCTGGAGCTGAGATGGTTCTGTTCGAATTCTGGTTCTATAAATATTCGGTCCCTCCGGGACTGAAAGCAGGCGCGCCCAGATTGACGGATTCATTTTGAGAAGAACTTTAGAGCCGGCACACTGGCTGCCTGTAGACCTTTTTTGGCAGCCTGGTAGGACTAGCGCATCTATCGGTGCGCAGGCAATCTCTGCGGAAGAGTCTTGTTCTTTGGTCCCAAGAGTTGCTCATTCCTCTCGGCTTGGTCATTGAAGGCCTCGACGACCTCCGGGTCAAACTGTCGTCCAGCGCATCTGCTCAGTTCGGCGGCGGCGGTGTCGAGACTCTTACCTTTGTGATAAACGCGATCGCTGGTCATGGCGTCGAAGGCATCGGCGACGGCGAAGATGCGAGCATTGCGATCGATCTGTTTGCCCCCCCGCCCAAAGGGGTAACCCATTCCATCCCACCGCTCATGGTGTTGACTGACCACTAGTGACGCGCTTCGTAGAAATTCGAATTCGCTCAACATCTCTGCTCCGAGCAATGGATGTTCGCGCATCTTTTTCCATTCACCGGACGTCAAGCGGCCAGGCTTGCGCAGAATCGAGTCAGGCACGCCGATCTTGCCGATATCGTGGAGCAGCGATCCATACTCGAGTGATTTGAGCTCAGTTGGATTCAAACCAAACTTTCGCCCCAGGATCAGGCTCAACCTGACAACCCGTTCTGAGTGTTCCAGTGTTTCGACATCGCGCATTTTAAGTCTGGCCGCCAGCGCAAGGACTATCGCCTGTTCGTCACCTTCCCCTGGGATGATTATGCCGGCCTGGTGTTGAGCGTCTGTAGTGTTGTCCATTCCAAATTCCCCTCTGCCTTCTTTCGAGTTCCGCGCAGATGGAAGTGCTTTCGCAATCACTGCGCAGGTAATGTCTGAGGTGTGGGGGCGGCGACCGACAGCTTCCCGAAATGGCGCCGGCCTGGCCGGTAGTTTCCTGGCCCAGGATGGGGACGCCATCGTGAATGCCTGCTGGTATGGGAACAAGCACAAACGTGGCACTCCTCCGCTGATTGGCCAAACCAGAACCAGACGGCAAGGGCATTGCAATGAATCAATGTCGAAAGAGGTAGGAGCTAACCACAGAGGACACAGAGGAACACAGGGGAAGCAAACGGCGGAATGGGGCCATTAGTGCGTTGGACAAGGCGCACGCTATCGTCGTTTCCGGTTGTGTTTCCTTCCTCTGTGTTCCTCTGTGGTCAACTACAACCTCACTGGCCCGGCGTCAAACGCATCAAGCCAGTCGCGTCGAGCAAGAACATGAAAAACGATCCACGAACGAACTCGAAATGACACGAAATCGCACGAACTAATACTTTCTTTTCGCGTGACTTCGTGTTGCTTCGTGTGATTTCGTGGATCGCTACCTTAGTTTTTCAGTTTTGAGATCGCAGGTTACGCATTCATCAAGCAGCAACTTCACTATTGAGGAGCCTTTCCTTGGATAGTTCCAGGACGCCGCTAACTTGTGCGCGGGTTACGGTGGGAAATTGATCGAGGAAATGTCCGATCGTTTCGCCGTCTTCGAGACAGTCAAACAGATTCTGAATGGGAACTCGCGTTCCTCGAAAAACCGGTGCGCCACTCATCTTTCTTGGATTCACCTCGACAAGGTCGCGTAGGTTCATTGTTTACCTCCGGGTCATTCTAGACCGTTTACCGATGAATTATAAATTAGCAATCCGTGGGCAACAACGCTGCACGCAGATTCACTGGCCCGGCGTCAGACGCATCAAGCCAGTCGCGTCGCGTACGATGAGATCCGAGCCGAGCAGCACGGGCATGGCCCAGGTTTCGGCATCGGCAACCTGGTAACGTTTCTCAACCGTGAAGGCCAGGGGGCTGCGTTGGGCGACGATCAACTCCGCGCTGTTAGTCAGATAAACCAAATGGCGCGGCGTCAACAGCACTGATGCCTGATCGCCTTCGCGGCCTTCAGTGGCCCAACGCAAGGCTCCGGTCGCAGCATCGAGCGCCACGAACTGTCCCTTCTTTTTTGCAGACATACCGTAGATCAGCCCGTCACCGTAAACGGGCGAACTCATGTACATCGCCACGTCAGCATTTTTCCAAACTTCGGTTGCGCGCCACTGGCCTGCTGTCTGACTCAAGGTAAAAGCGTGTGTGCCCTGACGAGTTCCAGAGACAATCAAATGCGTCCCGGTCCAGGTAGGGGTCACGATGTTCTCGTGCCAGGTGTCCGGGAACGGTACCGACCAAAGCTCCTGACCGGCGCCGGCATCAAGTCCGACGATTGAACTGTCAGTTAGCGTGACGATCTGTTTCTTGCCGGCGACCTCGATCACCACGGGCGACGCGTAGCCCGGGCCCAAACCTTTCCACTCCCACACGACTTTGCCGTTTGCAGGTTCGAGCGCCACGATCTGACCGCCATGCACGTCGCTGCCGGTTTGGATCACCACCCGACCGGCAACCGCCAGCGGTGAAGCAGCGGTGCCGCAGAAGAGCTTTGAAGTGTCGATGGTGTTGGAAAAGTCTTTGCTCCAAAGCTTCTTGCCGGTCGCCGTGTCCCAGACGTTGAGAATGCCCGTGGCGCCGAGCGTGAACAGATGCGTGCCGATGACGAGCG
>Ga0179594_10000084_pt1 | contig 33448 bp, 18 predicted proteins | sample CZOMad1_1_08_16f_FD_148625 | JGI IMG/M metagenome (GOLD analysis project Ga0179594, IMG submission 148625) | Vadose zone soil fungal communities from Angelo Coast Range Reserve, California, USA - CZOMad1_1_08_16fungal (Illumina Assembly) | ecosystem: Environmental > Terrestrial > Soil > Vadose...
TGTAGCCGAAAACGTAGTCGAGCGCGTCGGCCTCGCTGACCCGTTTCGCGCGACGCCCGATGACCACGGCCAGCTCCGCTTCATAGTCCACCTGGGAGCTGATCGCCGGCAAAACAATCGGGGCTTCGTGCGCGCTCAAAGAGGTCGACAGCTTATTGAAGATGAGCGGCGCCGCCGGTGGCGCCGAACCGCCTTCGATCGCGTGATCGACGTAGTTGCGGCCGATGGCCAGAATCTTGCCGGGATAAACTGCCGGGAGAAATTCGATTGCGTCGTCCGCTAAGGTGAGCGAAGCATCCCCGGTGATCCCGCGAGTGCGCGCCTCGGCGACTAGCGCATCGATCTCACTGAGCGCAGCCGCACCACGGTTGATTACGTCGCGCATATCGTTGACGTCCTGAAGCCACGCAGGCACCGCCGCTCCCGCAGCCTCGACCGCGCGCGCCAGACTGCCGACTTCGATCACTCCTTCGTCCAACGACAATGCCAGTCGTTGCTGAGCTGATGGTCCTGTTTTTAACTGAGCCAGTTTCATCCCGGACTTTGCCTCCCGATGTTTTGTTTGCAGCGCGCTCCTCGGTGCTTGCAGCGCGCCCCGCTCCCTCGTGGTCGTTTAGACAGAGCACTTGTGCCCCGCTTCGAACGGCCTTGCTGGCCACGACAGCCCTTGCTAACGCGCGGGCTTCTGCTTGGTTTTCGTAGGTTCAGTGGTTTCTGCGACTGAACCAAGCAGAAGCCCGACCGTAAGGAAGGGCTTTACTATAAGTTAAGATCTGTTAGACGCAGTACACTAGAGTGTGGCGTCTGTCGCTGCTTCTTGATGCGAAGATGGATCTTTCCCCGAATCAAGTTAACGCTTCGGCATACGCGACGTGCTCTCTCATTCACACCGTGGCTTCAGCCCGGTGACAAAAGCGGATCACGACAGTAGGAAACCGCTTAAACAGAGCTTTGAATGTTTGTCGAACAATTCTGTCAGTGATCCAAATCTCTGGTGTCCAGACGCCCGGTCGCATGCAACTCAGCGAAGCGCGAGATGGTGGCCTGAACGCCATCACTCAATGACGTTGCCGGAACCGGACCGAGCGCCGCGCGCAACGCAGCATCGTCCATGGACGACGGTATCGCCAACGGCTCATCTCCACACGAGATGGTGCCGCGCGATTCCGGTTTGACTCGTGCAATCTCTTCCACTACCTGGCGGATGTGAACCACTTCGCCGTGCAAGTTGAAAACCTGGGCGCCAGAAAGATCCGCCGTGGCCGCGCGAATGAAGACGTCAGCGGTGTCAGACACGTATTGAAAGTCGGTGCGCCCGCCGAAACGAATGTGGAACGGACGCCCAACCACCGCTGCTTTCATTGCCTTGGTAGGATCCGAGGTGACGCCAAAATCGCGACCGACACCATACACTGTCAGCGGCCGCAAACCTATGCTGCTGACGCCGTGATCCGCAAAGTAAACGTGCGCGTTTCCCTCGTTGCAGCGCTTGAAGACTCCGTAATGCGAGGCCGGCTGTGGCTGATCTTGTTCAGTCATGGCGCGATCTTCTTCGCTTGCACCAAAGACGGCCGCAGAGCTGGCATAGACCACTGTCTTGATCTGGCCGGTCGCGCGGCGTGCTGCTTCGAATACATTGATCGTGCCGATGACATTGACCAGCGCGCCCATCCGCGGATCGGCGCGGCAGGTTGGCACCTGCAGCCCCGCGAGATGAATCAGGTTGGTAACCGCGAACCGATCGATGATCGGCGTCAGCACGTCCGCTTCAGTGATGTCGCCCGTGATCAGGTGCACCCGCGAGATCTGACTCTGGTCCATGATCAGCAAAAGGCGTTGCGGGTCGGCACTGCGATCAAAGATCACGACGCGCGCATCCGCTTCCAGCAGGCGCTTGATAATCCACGCGCCGATAAAACCGTGCGCTCCGGTGATCAGGAAGGTTTTATCATTCATCGCGATATCCATTTGGAGTGCGGTAGCAGAGCGCAGCGGCGTCCCCACTCGGGCTGCCCGCGTGGGGTGCTGGAGCGGCGACACCGCTTTGGATTCGAGAGTCCGAACCTCCCAGTAGCATTTATTGACCTCAATCCAAAGCGCCGTCGACGCTCTGCTCTGCCGGCGCACTCCAAAAAAGTCTCAGTTCTCTAACACGATCTGACTGATCTGCTCGGTCATCTGCCTAAGGGCGGCCTCGATCTCGATCTCGCCTATAATCGCTTTCTGCACAGTCTTCCAGAGTACTTCTTCGACTTCCGGATAGCGGGCAAACTTTGGCGGGATCAGGATGTGATCGGTGATCACCTCTTCCAGCATCGCCAGCCGGGCTCGGTTGGCTGGGTCCGCTTCGCTTTGCAACTGTTGCATGATCGAGCGCCGCACCGGCACACAACCCTGCCGTGCTTCAGACAGTTGCTGCTCAGGCGCGGTCAAATACAACAGCAGTGCGAACGCCTCCGGCTTGTCGATTCCCTGCCGCGTCAATGCAAACGTGTGCCCGCCACCGTACGCCAGCGATTTGCCCGCCGGCCCTTTTGGATAGGCGCTCAGTCCCAGCCGATCATGTACAGCGGAAATCTTCCGGTCACGATACAGACTATAATAGCCAGGCCAATCGCCCACCATCGCCGCCCGGCCAGAGCGAAAGCACTCGTGCACTTTGTCGTAATGCCACTCGGGCAATTCCGCCGGTACCAGCTTTTCTGCGAAGAACCCGCGTAAAAGATTTAGCGCCCAGCGGCCGCCACTGTTTTCGATATCCGGCACCAGGTCGTCAGGGAACAACCGTGCGCCGGCCATTTCCGCCAGTTCGAAGAAGGTTCCGAATAGTCCCGATTCGCGGCCCGGAAAAACGAAACCATAGTGATTCGGCGGAGCGTTCACAGCTCGCGCGATTTCAAGCAGTTCGTTCCAGGTCGTCGGAGGCGCGTCAATTAAGTCGGTGCGAAAATGGAGCAGACGCACATCGATGTTGCGCGGGATGCTGTAAAGCACTCCGTCTATCCTGGCCAGGTCAAGCAGCAACGGCACGAAGTCTTCCAACTGCGGCGGCTGAAGCAGATGGTCCAACGGCGACAGAAAATCCATTTGCGATGGCGCATACTTCGTGTGGGTCGAGACAAGATCATAGGGAACTACGGACAGTACGGCCAGGTGTTGATTCAGTGTCGGATGGTCGCCGCGAAAAGCTACGTTCACGATTGTTCCGGTCGCTGCGGTGAACCGCGGCAGGCAATCGTAAAGCGGATCGTACGCGGGACCGCTGACCAGTGCGACACTTAGTTCCGTTGCCATTCGTTTAAGCGTCAAATATTAGCCGCGGATGAACGCGGATATTCGCGGATCAGAACCTAAGACTGATGTTTTCCACAACCTATAGAAATGCACTAGCGGCCTGCTCCGTCAGATCCGCGCTTATCCGCGTTCATCCGCGGCTAATCTTTCTTCACTGCCTTACACTCACCCCTCGCAGACGCGCCGCCGCCTGCTCTGCCGTGATGTCCCTCTGCGGCGTGGCGAGCATTTCGTATCCGACCATGAACTTCCGCACAGTAGCTGACCGCAACAGGGGCGGATAAAAGTGCGCGTGCAGGTGGTGCTCGATGTGTTCCTCGCCATCCGTAGGCCGTTGATGAAAGCCCATCGTGTATGGAAATGCTGTGGCAAACAGTTTGTCGTAGCGCGTTGTCAGAACTTTCAAAATGTCGGCCAAACCGGCACGCTCTGAATCGCTCAACTGATCGAGACCGGTCGCGTGCCGCCGGCTCAACACCAACGTCTCAAAGGGCCACACAGCCCAGAACGGCACGAGCGCAACAAAATCCTCGTTCCCGCAAACCAGCCGTTCTTCGTTTCTGATCTCCAGCGAAAGATAGTCGCATAGCAAACAGGAATCATGACGGGCGCGATATTCACCCTGCGAGCTGAGTTCCTTTACGGCTTCGTTCGGCAGACTTCGGGTGGCCCAGATCTGACCGTGCGGATGTGGGTTGCTGGCGCCCATCATGGCGCCGCGATTTTCAAAGATCTGCACCGAGTTGATGAAGGGCAAGGAACCGAGTTCGCGATATTGCTCAACCCAAAGCTTGACGACCTTGCCGAGATCCGCCAGCGGCATCGTCGAGAGCGTCAGGTTATGACGCGGCGAGAAACAGATCACGCGGCAAGTGCCTGGTTCAGTTTCCGCAAGCAGCAACTCTTGCTCCTCGTGCTTGTCGTCCCGTGTCTCGGGCCGCAAGGCTGCGAAGTCATTATCAAAAACGAAGGTGCCTGGATACGCAGGATTTCGTGCGCCGTCTGCTCGTTCATTGCCAGGACACAGATAGCAATCGGGATCATATTCAATCGACTGTTGCTCCGGCACTGGCTCGACCTGGCCCTGCCAGGGACGTGCAGTGCGATGTGGCGACACCAGCACCCATTCCCGCGTCAGCGGGTTGTAGCGACGGTGTGGTGTTGCTTGCAAATCAAGTTTAGTCATCGCGATGTCCGACAAACTTCTGTTTGTCGATTGCTCATCAATCACTATTCAACAAAAACTCCTGGGCATCGCTTCGACAAACGGAAGTTTGTCGGACAATTTACGCCACTCGCTCGGCTCCCTGCGCGGCAGTACACAGATAAATCTCCGGCACCAATCCGCGGGCCTGTTCGTAGCCGGCGGCGACGCTCTTCGTAAACGAATCAACACTCTGCGCTTGCACCAGGTTCACAGTGCAACCGCCAAATCCACCGCCCATCATTCTTGCTCCATAGACGCCCTCGGTCTGGTTCGCGAGGTCAGACATTAGACCCAGCTCCTCGCAACTAACTTCGTAATCATCACTGAGGCTCCGGTGCGACTCGCGCATCAACTCTCCAAATTTCTTCAGCTCTTCGTCTTTCAGCGCCGCGGCAGCTTCGACAACCCGCGCGTTCTCGGTGATCACATGACGGCAGCGCCGGTAAATCACTTCCGGCAGTTCTGGTCTGAATCGCTCCAGCTCTTCGCTCGTTACATCGCGCAACGAACTGGCGTCGGGCAGTACCGCAGCGAAGAACCGCACACCTGCTTCACAATCGGCGCGGCGTGCATTGTATGCGCTCGTCGCCAGCTCGTGTTTGACCATCGTGTTGCAGACGACGACTCGCACATCCTTGGGCAACGGCAACAACTCAAATTCCAGCGAACGACAGTCGAGCAACAGCGCTTGACCCACTTCTCCAAAGCAGGAGGTGAACTGATCCATCAAACCGCAGCGCGTGCCAACGAATTCGTTTTCCGCCTGCTGGCAAAGCCTGGCGAGTTCAAGCCGATCGATCTTCACGCCGGACGTCTCAAGCAACGCCAAACCTGTGGCCACTTCAATCGCTGCTGAGGAGCTTAACCCTGAACCAATCGGCACGGTGCTGTGAATGAGCATTTCGGCGCCGCACAGTCGATGCCCGGCATTCTCGATCATTTGCGCCACGCCCCGCGAGTAATCACTCCAGTGTCCCGTGCCACGTGTGGCCGGATCATCGAGATCAAAGCTGACAGACTCTGCAAGATTTTCCGAGCGCAACACGAGGCTGCGGTCTTCTCGGGGAGCGATAGCGATCCAGGTCTGAAGGTCGATCGCCATCGGCATCACGAACCCTGCGTTGTAGTCTGTGTGCTCGCCGATCAGATTCACCCGGCCCGGCGCTCGATAAATGCGCGGCGTCTTTGCATACAACGTCTGGAATCTGTCGCTGAGGTTCTCTCGGTTCATGCAATTAATGTCCGACAAAGTTCAGTTTGTCGCTAGTGTGGCCGGGTGTCTCGCAGGTCAATGTCTGAGCGCGCATCTATCATCTCGCCAGGTCGGCTTACACGACAATGTTCAGTTCGGCCAGTTAGTCGGCGATGCCTCTGAACTCCGCCTTCGACAAACTAAAGTTTGTCGGACTTAACCCAGAGCACCGGCTGGCGAATGAAGAAATTGCGAATCACTTCTTCGACTGTTGAATCCGCCGGCAACGTCTTCCACAGTTCGATGTATTCCGGGCGTCCCAGACTCCAACCCGCGAAGAGCAGACTGCTTTGTCGCCTGGGCCACTGGTCGTAGTACATCACATCCGCTTTCAAAGACCAGCTCTGTTTGTCTCGAATAAATGGTGTCATAAATTCCATTGCGCGACGCATGCTCCGGCCATCCGCCAACGCGAAGGTCCACAAATTGTCCTGCTCCGTCGAAAGGATCTGACAGACAGCGGCCAGCGCTTCGAGATTGAAAAGCGAGTAGCCATAGGGCTTGGTGCGTCTGAGCTCTTCGGGAAAGCTGCCGTCCGCTGCCAGTTGATGCGGTAGCAACACCGTCTTAAAACGATCGCGACAGTAATTGAGTAACTGCTCGTCGCCGGTCAGGTGAGCGAAGGCCGCCACTTGCATCACCCAACACGTTCCGTGGTTGTTTTTGGCGTCGCGCTCTTCGATGCCGTTCCTGCTGGTAGTCAGCCAGAGCAGATAACCCTTGAACCACTGCTTGATGCTCGCGATGTCGGCTTTCGACAGGGCACCGGATTTTTCCAGGACTTCAACGGCGCGCGCAACTTCCACCAAATGAATCGTGTCGATGATCCCTGTGCCGCGCCCGGTAAAGCGGCCATGGATCGCCTGCGCGTACTGGAGATTGGGGTTCAGCCGAGTGCGTTCATCGACAAACCACGCGCGCAGATGAGCGCCGGCGTGCGTCGCGTAACGCTTGTCTCTCGTAATCAGCCAGGCGGCCGCAAGTGCCGGCGCCTGCACGCTCAAACGCATCAGCGCGCGGCGATGATCATTGAAATTGTCCGGGTTCGACAGGCCGTCACGCTGGATGTAGGGGCCATCCGGATTCGCCGGATCAGGCCACCAGTAATCGCCTTCGGAAAAGAAGTCATGCAAGCCGCCGGCGCTGCGCGGACTGTGCGAAGCGGTGATGGTGGTTGGTTTCTCGGAAAGGTATTGCCCGGCCGCTTTGATCACTCGGGCGCGATCAAACTCAAGGACATTAAGGCCTCGTTCCTGAGCCAACACCGGCAGCGAGGCCGCTAATATCAGCCAAATGATTGCGGGCGAACGAACCATTAATCTCTGATCCCCGGACTATTCGTTTCTCTTGCGGCTCTGCCGCCGCACAGTGCGGTAAGGCTATGCCTTACCGGATAACTCTTAAGTGGTCTGGAGGCTACGCCTCGTCTTCCGACTCGCGGAGGCACAGCCTCAAGGAAGATTTTAAAACTTGTCAGTAAGGCATAGCCTTACCGCACTGGCGGGGGGCGGAGCCCCGAGAATTCTACGGAACTCGCCGGAAGGCCATAGACCTTCCGCACATCAGGCGGCAGAGCCGCAAGCGAGTGGACCAAACTCCGCTCACTTCTGTCTGGAAAATCTGCCGACGAAGCCGCCACCTACACGCAGATCAATCGTCACTTGATCGGCGCTGGTAAACCTTGAATTCTCAATCTTGACGGCGGCAGGATCGTCCCGCTCGTCACGCACCAGCATGCCGGCGTACTTACTGTTGCCAAGGAACGAAAGCGGTATCTTGAGCGTCTTTGCCGTCTCGCCATTGATCACTGCGAGAAACCACGTCTCACCACTGAGGCGCGCGAACGCCGCGAGTTCGCCAATCGCTGAAACTTTCAGCGCTCGAGTCTCATCCCAAACACTCGGAATATTTTTGATTAGATCAACGGCTGGATTGTCCAGAATATTCTTCGGGTGCGCGCCATAAATCATGACCGGCGAAGTAAAGATCGCGGCGCTCGAAATCTGATGTGCCCAGGAAGTTTCGCGCCGGCGTTCCCCAAAATGCATGGGCGTGTAATCAGCGTGCCCGGCGAGAAAGCGTGTGAACGGCAGCGTCGTGTTGTGCCGCGCGCGCGTTTGCATGCTGCGATATTCCAGGCCGCGAATCGCCTCGCGGGTCATCTCGTTGGGCCAGGTGCGTGATTCACCGGCCGGCTTATTGGCGCCGTGAAACTCGACCATCACCCGGTGCTCGGCAGAGTTGCGCAACAAGGCCTGATACAGATCGATGATTTCTTTTGCCTCATGATCGAAGAAGTCGATCTTGGCGCCCACCACTCCCACTCTTTGCAACTGGCTGAAAAACTTTTCGCGCGCCTCGGCGCTGCGTAAATCTCGGCTGTGCTTCCAGAACCAGAGACCCACCTCCTGTTGCCTTGAATACTCGACCAACTCGCGAATCTGATCCTCGGTCCACTTTTGCCAGAAACCTTCGACTACGTTGTATTCAAAACCCAGCCGGCCGGCCAGACGCGAAAACTCTTTCATGCCCTCGAAAGTGCTCTCGCCGCCGTCGAGGTATTTCCAGACGGCACGGCCTGGTTTGATCCAATCAGTCTGCAAACCATTGGGGAAGATCGCCCGGTCAGGCGGCGGCGAAACACTGTTCACGATGTCGCAATTAACCAGCGAGTTTAGGTCCGTCCCAATCATCACCACTCGCCAGGGTGTAGTAATCGTGCCTTCGATCGCGGCCGCCTGGGCCAGACGCTTCGCTTCTTCCTTGCCATAGCGCAAATCGAAAGGATGACTAACGGGCAGCGCATGGCCCAGCACGGCTTTGAAACCGCCGCGGCCATCAGCTTGCAGACCCATCCCGGCATAGTTGAACAGTGCGCCTTCAGTAATCGACGCATAGCCCTGATCGTTTGGTAGTTTGATGGTGAGCGGCGGCGCGGCCCATTCACCGGCTTTCACTTCGGCGAGCTCTTTCCTTGAATAAGTGCCTTCATAGTGCCCTTCAAAATCGTGAAACCAAACCACGCTGCCCGCGGGAACGGCAAACGTGCTTGCTTCGTCGGGCACGCGCCGGCCATTGCCAGAAACGACATAGCGAAAAGCAACGCCATCGTTGAAAGCGCGCACCTCAACGATGTGATTCGTCTTTGTGGGCAGATGCGTGACCGAGATTTTCGCGCCGTTGCAGTGGTTGATCGCATCCGTATGAACGCCGCGAGAAGGATAGATTTCGTTGACGGCGTACCGTTCGATCTTGCCGGCACTGGCCTCCTGGCCAAGGTTAACGCCGTCGATGATGATGCCTAACTCTGATGTATCGATCGCAGGTCGGTTGTTGAGCGTGATTCGATAGCGGAACTGCGCGCGATCCGGAAGCATGAGAAATTGCACCTGCCCGTTGGGGCTCTTGATGCGGATATCGCTCGACGCTGAGGTCGCTGCCATGCGCAGATTGGTAATCACAACCGGCGCTGCGATTACGGCTGCAAGAAAGTCGCGCCGACTTTGGAGTGCGGTGGCAAGCGTAGCGCGACACGGCTTTGGATTTGTTTTGTGAATCTCCAAACGTCGAGGTTTCGTCATTGCTACCCGTGTCCTGCTAAAGAAGAAATCCAAAGCGCCGTCGCCGCTCGGCTTTGCCGGCGCACTCCAAATGTCCGACAAACTTCAGTTTGTCGATTGTCATTGATTACATGCTTGAATGAAGGCCACATCATCGACAAACTGAAGTTTGTCGGACATTAATCTTGTCGGACATCAATCTTCGCGGACATTAATCGGCCGTCCAGCTCATCGGCTTCGGTTTGTTCTTCCGCGCCGGTGTGCCTAACTGCTCGTTCATGATCAGAAACGCGCCCAGGCCGTGAAAGTCGTTCTCAGCCCGCTTGCGTCCAAAATAGTAGGTCAGATCCGCGACATTCGTACCCTCGCAAATATCCACCAGACTGGTCATGCGATCCGCATTCATCGTCAGTTTTGAGAGCACACCCTGGTACCCTTTCCGCGCCACGCTCTCAAAATGCTTCGGCAGGTAACCGCGCTTTACACCCATCCACATCATGTAGCTGTACATGCTGGAGCTGGAGGTCTCGAGCCAGTTGCCTTGAACGCTGCCTTTGTCTACGACCTGATACCAGAGGCCGGTCTTTGGGTCCTGGTACTTCTCAAAAGCCTTTGCCAGTTGATTGACGATGGCGATCAGTTCCGATCGCTGCGGCTGATTCTTTGGCAGGATTTCAAGCAGCTCGATGAGCGTCATCGCGTACCAGCCGAACGCTCGACCCCAATGAAAGCCCGAGTGATGTGTCTGCGGGTCGGCCCAGGCCTGCGTTCCTCTTTCGTCGTACGCGTGCCAGAGCAAGCCGGTCTCCGGATCGTTCAAATGCTTGTAATAGATCAGCATTTGTTTGGTCGCTTCGGCGTTGGCGTATGTGCTGTCGCCAAACATTTGGCCATAGTGAATCAGGAAAGGCAGGGACATCCACACTCCATCAGCCCACAACTGCCATTCCCGACTCTTGCTCTCCGCATGCCAGAAGCCCCCATCGCTGGTTCTCTTGTAAGTGTCGAAGCGCTTCCTGATTCTCTCGGCGGCGATCTTGTACTTCGGTTGCTTTGTCTCTTTGTAGACAATCAGCACGAGATTTCCGGGATACATGCTGTCAAGGCTGGTAATGCGGATCTCGCTTCGCTTGCCATCCTTATCGGTATTATAGAAATTGCCCTCACTATCAATATGAGAATCAGTCCAGTTAACGAGGTATTGAAGATATCGCTTGTCTCCGGTTCGTCGCCAAACCAGGTAACTGCCGTAGAGATACAACGATTTCGCATAACCCCACGACCCCAGATCCTGTGCAGTGGGAAAGCGTTTCATCGTCGACTCGACCATGGAGTTGGACCAGTCGATTGCGGCCTTCCTGTCCGGTGGATGTGCAGCGACGGAGAGCGGTGCCGCGTTCGCAACGATTGCAATTAAGATCAGGAGCGTCACCAGGTTTCGTCTTCGAAAATTCATATCAGCCTCTCAACTCGGTTCTCAGGCCCGAAGGGCCGGTATTCAATAGCCACGTCCGTGAGGGCGTGGAAATTTGGCACCCATTCCTTGAGGCCCGCTGGGCCGCCACTCATTTGGTGGCTAGCAATTTCGTTCCGCACCTTCGCCGCTCAATCATTTTAGAAGTCTTTGATCCCGCCCGCACGGACGTAGCTACTAAATGCCGGCCCTTCGGGCCTGAGAATCAAAATGCATCCCTCAATCAACCAACCGTTGGCGCGCATCCGCTTCCAGCGCGGGAATCTTCAACATCATCGTCTTGAATTTTTCGTCCTTGTATCTTAGGGTGGCGCGGCGCATCAGCGGGAACAGCATCTGCGGCGGCCACTCACCAAGTTGCTGGTCCGTCCACTTCTTTTCACCGACAGCGAACGGGTACAAATATTCGAGCGCGCGCCGGATACTGCGACCATCTTTTGTCTGATAATTCCATAAATCTACGCCAACGTTTTCGCCCAACTGAGCGAGCAACATCAGCCCGTCCAGATTGCCGTTGCTGTAGCCCCAGGCTTTCGTGCGCACCAGTTCCAGCGGCTGCCGGCCGTCGGGTTCGACCTGCGTCGCAATGCGTTTTTCCCGGGCCGTTTCCAGTATCTGTTTGGCTAAATCTCGTTTGCCAAGGAAGAGCGCAAACGACACAGTCTGCACGTCATAGTAAGTCCCGTGATTGTTTTTGGCGGCCGCTTCGTCGCGGCCGTTCTTGCTTTCCAGCATCCACTGCAGAAACTTTCCGAACCAATCTTCCAGGCCGCGCTGGTCGGCGCTGGTCCAGGCTTTCGATCCCGCCAACAGCCCGATCGAATCCACCACGTCCGCCATTCCGCGTGTCTCAATCAGGCCGATGCCGCGACCCGTATTTACGCCGGGAATCGCCTGTGCATATCGCAGGTTGGGATTCATTCGAGTCGCTGGATCGAGGAACCAGGCCCGCAGCAGTTGCGTCGCTTTTGCCGCGTCCTCTTCGTTGCCTTTGAAATAGTAAGCAAGCGAAAGCGTCCGCGTCGCCGCGACCATCAGGTCCATGGTGTGGTGATCGGTGATCTTGTTGATCTCCGGATTGCGCTCGCCGTCGCGACGGATGTAAGGCAAACCGCCGGGCTTTGTTGCGTCAGGCCAGAAGTACGACGCCTGGCTCATGTAGTCATGCTTGTCACCACTGGGCGGCGTAATTGCTTTGGTAACGACCGAAGTCGGTTCCTGATTGAGGGCCTTGCGTGCGTCGCCCTCGAGTTTTGCCAAAGCAGCGTCGAATGTTTTGTCGCCGTCGTGAATGCGTTGTTTTGTCTCAGCAAGTTTGTGCGCGCTGAGCAGCAAGACGCGCGGCGAATGGTCCGTCGTCTGCGCCAGCAATGACGAGCAGATCATCAGTACAGACATCGCAGGGAAAAGTCCGTTCAACACGTGATTCTTCATCAATGCCCGCCATGCTCTCGACTCCGCGACGGACACATCACACCGAACCGCGCTCTCTGCGCCGCACGAAGAGTTCATCTTGTTTTGGTTCTGACTCGCACTCGATGGCCAGGGTCGTGATTGGATCGTCTGGTGCTTTTTCGGACAGGCCCTTAAAGCGTACGCGGTAAGCATCCTGATCGAACTCGACCTTTTGTCCCGTCGCGAGCAAACTCACCGACTTCACTTTTGTCTGCAAACCCGCAAAGGCCAGTCCGTCGCCTCCCGGCCAGAAATGCACGTGCAGGTAAAGTGTGTTGCCTCGGCGTGAGAAGCTGCCGTTGCGCGAACGCCGCGGCTGACAAACGTCAGCGCCGTAAAGCGCCTGCCCGTTCTTGTCCATCCAGCGTCCAACGGTGCTGAGAATGCGAACAGAATCTTCAGGGATCGAACCGTCGGGTTTGGGACCAATGTTGATCAGGTAGTTGCCGCCGTCATGCGCGCAGGTGATCAGATTGCGAATGACCTGCTTGGCAGTCTTCCAGGCATCATCGGCACGATGATAACCCCACGAGTCGTTCATCGTCATACAACTCTCCCAGGCACGGCCGGCCTCGGCCGCTTCGATTCTTTGTTCGGGTGTGGCAAAGTCGCCGGGCAGCTTGTTCCGATTGTTGACGATGATGTCGGGCTGCAACTTGAACACCATCTCGTTCATCTTTTCCGACTCCCAACCTTTCACATCCAACGGCCACGAAACGTCATACCAAAGGATGTCGATCTTTCCGTAGTTCGTCAGCAACTCGCGGATGTGTGTGTGGATGTAATCGACAAAACGTCTGCGGGCCGCCTCGTCAGTGGCGCAGCGCGCGCCATCGGGATGATGCCAATCCATCAGCGAGTAATAGAAGCCGACGCGTAAGCCTTCGGCGCGAGCGGCGTCGACATACTCTCTGACGAGATCGCGACCGGGACCCTGTTTCGGCGCGCAGTAGTTCGTCGTCTGGGTAGCAAAGTGGCAGAAGCCTTCGTGGTGTTTGGTAGTCATCACCATATACTTCTGTCCGGCGCGTTTTGCCAGGCGCGCCCAGTCGCGCGCGGCGTTGGGCTTGGGATTAAAACGTTTGGCGATCTCCTGATATTCGGTGGCCGGGATGCCTTCCATCTCCATCACCCACTCATGCCGGCCGAGCACGCTGTAGAGGCCCCAGTGGATGAACATGCCAAACTTTGCTTCGTGCCACCACTTCATTCGTCGTTCGCGATCGGCGATGACCGCAGGCGATTCGGCCGGCGGCTTCGGCTGTTGCGCGCTCTCAATTGGTTCGAGCGCCCCCAGTGCCGGCGTGCCTGACGCTGCTATGGCCGCGCCTGCTCCTAATAACTTGAGATAATTCCTTCTAGAGATTTGACTGTTGTCCATTTGGCTACCTGCGATATTGGTTAGCGCCCTATTTTTTTTTGCAACGCAAGCTGTAAGACCACCCCAGCCGAGCTGCTCGGATGGGCTTGCGCTGGTGTTGAATGCCATCCACCAATCGCAAACTAACAGTTTGCGTTACAAACCAGTTCACTACCTGCGATATTGAAAGACCACGCCCTCCTTATAAAAAGAAGACAGAAGCCGCTGCTCCTTTGGGCGTGGGCCAGTTCAACGTAACGCAAGCTGTTACTTGCGCGTCATGGAACCACGCAAGCCCGGGGTCCCCAGCCAAGCAGCTCGGCTCGGGTGGTCTTACAGCTTGCGTTACCCGGGTCATTAATAGTTCAACCGGATCCCAAACTGGATCTGCCGCGGCGTTGTGCCCTGGGCCAGATTCGAAATCTTTCCCACTCCAGCAGCGATTGCCGTCGCACTGGAATTCACCGTCAGGTTCGCGTTCGCCGGTGTATCCCAGTTCTGAATATTGAAGACGTTGAAAGCTTCAACCCGGACCTGCAACTTGAACCGCTCATTCAAAGAGATGCTCTTGAACATCGAGAGGTCCATGTTGTAAACGGCCGGGCCCCGGAAAGCATTGCGCTTCAAATTTCCGAAGGCTCCCGAAGGAATCCCGAACGCACAGGGGTTGAGCCAACTGGTGATCGTGTGGACCTGATCGGCGGCTCGTCCTCCCTGAGAAATCGTCTTCTGACAAAGTGGATCGGCGTTCGCTGCCACTGGACCGGCAACAAATGGATCTGCAATCAAGTTTGGCCGCAGATAGTTATTCGGCGCACTGGACCCACTGCCGCGCAGGTTCGCCAGATCGCCGGTGACGATCAGATTGAAAGGAGCTCCGCTACGTGCCTGGACGATGGAATTAGCCTGCCAGTTGCCCAGGAACCACGATGCTGGTCCGCTCTTGAACCACTTCTTGCCCTTCCCAAACGGGAGCTCATAAAGCGTGGACCACGAAACAAAGTGCGTGACGTCGTAAGACGATACGCCCCAGGCAGTATTCTGATCATAGAAATTCTGGATCGTCGAGCTGCCGCCTGGACCGTTCTCGACATTGAAATAGCCACTGCCCGTATCCTGAGATCTCCCCCAGGTGTAAGCCACCAGCGTGCTCAGACCGCGGGTGAAGCGCCGCTGGAATTTTGACTCCAGCGCTTTGTAGTTTGCTCTGCCGGTGGCCAGGGTGTAATTCACACCAGCGCCGACCCACGGCACCGCTCGCAGCGCGTCAACGGTGGCTGCGGGCGTTCCATTCGGAGAAGCCTGCCTGGCGGCATTGGCCAGACCAGAGTAGGGCAAGCGCCGGCTAACGCTGCCGACATAGGCCACGGAAATCATTGTCGACGGCGACAATTCCCGCTGCACTTCGAAGTGCCACTGGTGCGAATACGGATCCTTGTATTTTGGATCGTCGTTAAAGCCACCGACTCCCCAGGGACTGGTCACCGGTAGTGGAGTAGGCAATCCCTGCGATTGGAACTGAACGATATTGAATGCCGTTCCATTGACGAAGTTGGCGCTCGCATTAATAGTCGCGGGATTGGCAAAGGCTGTAGCATCCGGCCAAACCGCTGCTTCCAGATCATTCTGGGCGTACTGGCTGCGCGCCGGCAGCGGATCAAAATAGAGTCCGTATCCGGCTCGCAGGACTGTCTTCGGATTTATGGACCAGGCCAGGCCGATGCGTGGTCCAAGGTTGTCTTTGACCGGAGGCGGCGCAAAGAAATCCTTGCCCGCCAGCACCACGTTATTGAAATGCGGATCCGAAAGAAACGCGTCCGGGATGCAGGGAGCGGACCTGGCAATACTGCAAAGCGGCGGCATCACACTCGCTCCGATGATCCAACGCTGATTTGGCAGATCGAATGAATTCCACAATCGGCCATCAAGCGTTTTCGGTTGCGTTAGATAGTCGTAGCGCAAGCCCAATGTCAGGACCACACTGCGACTGACTCTCCACTCGTCCTGTCCGTAGCCGGCCCAACCTGCATACTTGAATTGCACCGGACCTCCATGCGGGCTCGGCAGTTGCGCGCTGAAGCTGTTGGGAAATCCAAGCAGCGCCGAGGCCAGCGACAACCCCGTGGTACCCGAAGCGGCCGCCGGATTTCGAGTCTGTTCGTCGTTGAAGGAATAAGTCTGAAAAGTGTTCAGTTGAATTCGCTTGGCTTCGATAAACCAGCCGCCGAATTTGAAGTTGTGGCTGCCCTTGAGCCAGCTAAGACTGGGCGCAACACTCCAGTTCGGGTTCTCCCTAAGTGCCGGACCGCGAACGCCAAAATTACCGCTGCCTCCGGCCACCCATGTTTGCAGCGCGACCAGGAGGCCGCCATATTTGTCGATATCGCCGAACCCCGCCTGCGTAAGCGGACCGGTACCCGCCGCGTGCTGATTCTGCTGGCTGGCGTCCACCCCTGGTCGACCGGCATAACCGGCGCGCACGTCAAGAATCAGGTTGGCATTAAAGGAGTGCGTCCAGGCGCCGCCATAGTTGCGGCCTTTTGAGCTGCCCGCAGTGGAACCACTGGTTCCGATCGGATTGAAGACGGTTACTTTCTGCTGCGTAAAGCGAAAGAAGACATTGTCCCGATCACTGAATCGATGATCGATTCGCACCTGCAGACCGTTGGAGTCGTTAATTGTCGCCCGGCTCTGCGCAAAATTGCTCGTCGAGTCTCCCGCGATATTCGGTATCGGCGAATATGTTTGGAAGAACTTCTGCATCGGCGCAAAGATCAGCGCCTGCGGAATCTTGAAGCAGGGAGCGCCGATGGTCTGGTCCTGTTGTTTCTGCGCATTCACCGGCAGCGGATTCCCGGCCGCATCGCAGCGAAATTGATCCCTGACAAAGTTGCTGCCAACCTGCCTCGTCGAAAAGGGATTGAAGATGGGCCGGCGCAGCGTGGAGATCGTATTGGTGAAGTCTCCGGCGATCTCGGCGGCCGTGGGAACATATGCTAACCCAAGGTTCGGTTGACTGTAACGCCAGCCATCGTATCCGACTGAAAAGAATGTCTTGTTCTTGATGATTGGTCCGGTGAGGATCGCGCCGAACTGATTCTGTCGGAACGGTAGCGGTTTGTCGGGCACACCCTGTCCCGGCTTGCAGCGCGCGGTCGTGCAAACATCGAAGCTGTTGCGCGCGTCGAACGCATCGTTGCGCACGTACTCAAAGGCCGAACCGTGGAAGCTGTTGCCTCCGGACTTCGAAACCATGTTCATCACGCCGCCCATGGCGCCGCCGAACTCGGCCTTGGCATCCTGGCCGACGACCTTGAACTCCTGGACCAGGTCGATGTTCGGAATCACGATGTAGGTTGGCCCACGCACGTTGGTGTTGATGATCCCATCAAAGAAGTAGAGCTTCGAGCGGTTCTGCTGCCCGTGGAACGATGGGTCGACGAATCCCGATCCGGGAATCCCCACGTTTCCTTCCACGCCGCCGATGCTTTTGTTTTGCGAGGTCGAAACCGGAGTCACGCCGGGCGTAAGCGTCAGGAGTTGAGTGAAGTTCCGGCCATTCAGCGGCAGATCCTGCACGGTCCGCTCATTGATCACGGTCCCGAGTTCAGAAGAAGATCCCTGAATCAGTTCAGATCCGGCGCTGACTTCGACCACCTCGGCCACGTCGCCGACCGTGAGCGTCACGTTTTGCGTCACCGTCGCACTGACGCCCAGATCGAATGGTTGACTCTGGGCCTTCTTGAATCCCGGGACTTCAACTCTCAACGTGTAGGCAGCGGGCTTCACATTCACGAAGGTGAAATAGCCGCTCTGGTTGCTGGTCGCTTGATTCACAATCTCAGTCGATTGATTGATCAGCTTGACCACTGCCCCGGGGACGGCAGCGCCGTTTGGATCTTTGACTGTGCCGTTGACTTCACCAGTCGAAGTTTGAGCCGCGATGCCCGCCGCCGAGATGATCGTAAACAGGAACGCTGCTGCTATTGATCTAAGCGTGCACATTGGTCCTGCCTCCTGATGAAATGTTTGTATTAGAAGTTGATTCTGATTGATCCCTGCATGATCCGCGGAGCCCGAGCAGTTCGCGGTGTGCCAAAGATCGTGCTCGTCTGACTGAGCTTGCCAAAGTCCGGACCACCGCACACCGTCGCCGTTAAAGGCGTGAATCCCGTCGGACACGCGCCCGCGGTCAGAGCCGCGGTAGTGGTGTTGATACCAAAAGTCATGGCCCCATTGATGTCGCTGAAATTCGCGCGATTGAAAAGATTGTAAGTCTCCCAGCGCAATTGAATCTGGCGCCTCTCACCAAGCCGAAAGTTCTTGAAAACCGCTACGTCCGTATTGAAGACCGCAGGCAGGCGCACCAGGTTTCTTTGCAGATTGCCAATCGCTCCGGGAGTGCCGGGCTTGGCAAAGCACGCAGGATTAATCAAGTACGGCGTGCCGCTGGGATCCTGCATTCCGGGGACTTGATTTGGATCGCAGAGCAGCACCGGCCGCGCATTAATATCACCGCCAGTAAAATCGGTGATCGTGGTGGACGTACACGTAGTCGTCGAGCCCGGTGTCAGCACGAATCCCGTGGCGCAGCTCTCTCCGGCTCTGATCGTGTAGGTTCCGCCACTGTACGTCCACTGCAGGTTGCCGGTGCTGGTGCCGAAAGTTTTCGGCTTGCCGCTGGCGTATGAAGTGGTTCCCGAAATCTGCCAATTATTCAGCAGCGCTTTGACGAAACCACTCGTGAAGCGCTTGCCTAGATCAGGCACATCATAGATGTAGTTAACCGTAAAGATGTGTTTTTGATCGAAGTCGGCGGGACCATAGTTGAACGCTTTGTAGGGGCGACCAGCACTTACGTCGGACGAATCATCGTTAGCATAGTCAAAGGTCTTTGAGTAGGTATACGCCACTCCATATTGGAAGCCGCGCGTGTAGCGACGATTCACCTGCACCTGCAGCGCGTTGTAGTTTGACGTGCCGGACCACATCACTTCGTTGATGTCGCCGAAGCCTTTGTATGTGCGCAGGAAACTGTCGCCGAGGACACCTGTGGTGTGTGGTCCATTCGTGTTGGCAGTCGAAAATGGATTTCTTAGACAGCCCGCCGTCAGGACTGAGCAGTTACCGCCGTTGGGGTTCGTTTCGATGAAGTGTAAATTGTCAGCAACCTGATTTATGTTCCGCCTCTCTCCCAGGTGCCGCGCCAACGAGCCTACGTAGCTGACCTCCATCACCGTCTTGAACCCGATATCCTGCTGGATTCCCAGAGTGAAGTTATAGATTGTTGGAGTGTGCGCGTTGACTTCGACCGCGTTGATGGTGCCGGGTGACGCAAGCGAGCCATTAATCACATTCACCAGGTTGTCGATGTTACAACCGGCGCAGGGGCCCACGGTAAACGAGCGATTCGCGGGAGGATTGTTGACCAGATTTCCACCAGTCGTACCGCCTCCGATCCGCTGGCTGTGATAGATGCCGCCCATCATCCGCAGAATGGTCTTTTCTCGGAACGCGTAAGCCAGGCCCACCCGCGGCTCCCAATCGATTGGTCTCGTTTGCCTGTAACCGCTAGGAGTATTGGGATCAATTCCGAGCGCCAGACCGTTATTCAGATCTCCGGTGTTCGGAACGAACGTGCCCACCAGGTTGGTATTGGTTAAGAGCACGGTGGGATTCCGCGGATCAATAGCCCGCCGGTTGCTGGTCGAACACGCGCTAGCCGTTACCGCAACAGTGCAGACCGGCAAGTAAAGCAGCGGGGCCTTAGCCGGATCATAGAGTCTTGGATCAAAATTCGATCCCTGCCCGTCGACCTGCACGAACGGTGAGTGATAGCTCCACCTGATTCCATAGTTAAGTGTCAATCTCCGATTAAACTTCCACTCATCCTGCGCGTACCACTGAAAAAGTTTGATCGCGAGATTCGTGAAGGGTCGCGCGCTCGATTCCGTGTAGGTTCGGAAATTTCCAAGCAGTGCGTTCGCGTAAGGATACCCGGTGGCCCCGAGAGCAGCCGTAAAGCTGCTGTTGTTGTCGAAGTTGAATACACCCGACCATTGCCCGCCCGGCGCCTCGCCGTTCTGCAACCGCTCAAAGTAACCGCCGAACTTGAAAGTGTGATTGCCACGAGTGACCGAGAGATTGTCGGCAAATGAGGGCCGGATGTAGTCGTTGCCCGTCTCGCCCCAGCGATCGAGCCAGTTGATGTTCGCCGGCGCTCCGGGTACGCCACTCCAACCAGTAACTCTGGGAATGGTGCCCAGGTGATTGTTCTGCGGAAAGGATTGTGGCGCCGTGTAGCCCACTGCGGATCTGGTCAGCGTGTCGATGATGCCGTCGGAAGGAATGAATCCTTCTGAATCGTGCCGCATACCGAAATTGAATTCGTTGACGACCGCCGGCCCGAAGATGTGCACCCAGTTCGCCGACCAGCCATTGTCTTTGTACAAGTAGTGCGAGTTGATTCCCCAACGATTAGCATCGCCGCTGGGCCAGCCCGAGGTGCCGAAACCTTCGTTGTCTGAGGTAAACCATTGTCCCTTCCAATAGACACTGTCGTTGTTGGTGGCCTTGACGTCAAAACGGATCACATAGCTGTGCTTGGGAACGTCGACGCTCTTCTGGGCGACATAATTATAGGAAGCACCCGCCAGCGTTCTGCCGCCTGGCGCATTCGGCAGCGGAAAGTAATTCAGTAACGCCTGACCACTCTTATTAATTCGGCCCGTGGGAATCACGTTGTTGGTGAAGGCGATGCCGGTGACCGGATCAATAATGGTGGGCCTGGTCCCGCTCGAACTAATGGTCTGGGAGAAGTCGCCGGCTCGTTCCAAGGCCGTTGGCACGGTCACAAAAACAGGATCGGTCGGTGTGATCGTGTGGGGTTTTTCTAGATTGACGAAGAAGAAGGCCTTGTTTCTCAACAAGCCTGAACCGCCCTCACCGAACTTCGGCAGCGGCAGCGGGCCGCCATAGTTGAAGCCCCAGATATTGTGACGGTAGACGGGCCGCGGCAACCCAGCCTTGTTGGTAAAAAACGGAGAGGCATTCAGGGCCTCGTTTCTCAGGAAGTAATAGGCCGTGCCCTTGTAGTCTTTGGTGCCGCCCTTGGAAACCAGATTAATCAGCGCGCCCCCGTTGTTGCCGTACTCGGCCGCGTAGTTATTGCGGAGGACTTTTACTTCGGCAACCGCATCCTGGCTGATTGTCATGCTCAGCTTGTTCGAGCCACTCGGCTCGGCCGCATTCAAGCCGTCGATACTGGCGACTGTGGAGCGGCCGCGCTGTCCTGATATGTTCGGCAAGTTCGTGCCGAATCCTTCTCCCACCGCCTCGATATCCTCGTCGTTGGACGTTCCCGGTATCAGGCGCAACAGCGAAGTAATGTCGCGACCCTTGGTCGAGATAAGGTCGATTTGGTCGGAAGTCAGGCGGGCAGTAAGGTCACTCGTTTCCCTTTCGACAGTCGCCCCTTCAGTAGTCACGGTGACCGTCTCGCTCACCTGGCCAGGCTGCAGCTTCAACTCGCCCAGCGCGAGACTCTCGTTGGCGCTCACCACCACGTTCTGTCTCAGCAAGGTCTGAAATCCCGGGTGTTCAACTTTGAGCGAATAGATCCCTGGCTGGATCGCTGCAAAGTCAAATCTCCCGTTCTCGTTGGTGTTGAGGTTGCGAGAAGTTCTGTTTTGATCGCTCACCAGTGTGACCGAGGCGCCGGCTATTATGCCGCCATTCGCGTCGGTCACCGAGCCAGACAGTGAACCGGTAATTGATTGTGCCAGGGGCGTAGAACCCAGCAACACTGACAGCAGCACAGCACTCAACAACGACGAATGGTCTTTGAAGAAATTCATGGCAGTCCCCTTTCGGAAATTAATCCCTAAACTCGCTACTACTCCGAGGGAGGGGGAAGAGGGCAGCTTCAAAAGCCCAACTGAATCGATCTCGAGGGAACGCGCCTTCAGTACACATGCTAACCGGAGGATCTGCACCCTCGTCCAAAGACTAGGGCCTTACTTTCAGTCTTTGCGCTTTGCCTCTTTGCGCCTTTGCGTGAAAGGTTTCGTATTTGCACGATGGACTCACGCAAAGACCGCAAAGAAACGAAGCCCCAAAGAAAAATCAAGACACCACCCTGTTAAAACTCTCTACTTGCCTTCCTGCACCAGACCTGCTTCTTTCTCAAGTCAGTCTCAGAAATTAATTCTGATCGACCCCTGCATCACACGCGGCGTGCGCGCGGTGGTCGGTTTGCCGAACGAGTTTCTGGTTTGCTGGAAGCTCGCCGTACAAATATTGACGTCGGAACACGCCGCCTTTGGAGTTGCCGTGCTGGGATTAGTCACCGCCAGGCCATACGTCAAGGTTCCGTCGATGTCGTCAAAGTTGGCCCGATTGAAAATGTTGTAGATCTCCCAGCGCAGTTGCACGGCGCGTCGCTCGCCCATTCTGAAATTCTTAAAAAAGGCGAGGTCACTGTTGAAAGTTGGTGGAATTCGCACCGGGTTACGCGGCATATTGCCGATCTGTCCGAGAGCGGTCGGCTTGGCAAAGCAACTGACATTGATCACATAAGCCGACCCGGTTGAGTCAGTTCCACTGGCGCCCTTCGTCGGATCGCAAGTCATGAAGGGGCGCGCGTTGACGGTGCCGCCGGTAAAGTCCGTGATCGTCGGCGTGCAGACCTGTGTATGCGCCCCCGCATTTGTCGAGGTGACAACCGAACCCGAAGGACACGGTTGGCCTTGCGTGATCGTCGCCGCCGTTGTGGCGTACGTGGCGCTGATGTTGTTCTTTGGACGGCCCGTCGCATATGACGTGGTGCCGGAGATCTGCCAATTGTTGAAGATGGCCCGGGTCGCGGGATTGCTCAAGCGCTGCCCAAGCTTGGGCACATCGTAGATGTAACCGATCGTGAAAATGTGCGTTTGGTCAAAGTCCGACGGTGCGTAGTTAAAGGCCTTGTACGGCCGCGGACGAGAGAGGTCAGAAGAATCATCGTTGGCATAATCAAACGACTTCGAGTAGGTGTAGGCCAGCCCGTACTGGAAGCCACGCGTGTAGCGCCTGTTCATCTGAACCTGCAATCCGTTGTAGTTTGACGTCCCCGAATAGAACACGTCGTTGATGTCGCCGAAACCCCTGTAGGGCCGCAACAGGTCATTGTTCTTGACGCTGCTGGCGGTGAAAGGATCTCGATTCTGAGATTGACACGGAACACCGAATTGAGCGGCGAGAGCACAGTCGATAAATCGGGCCCCATCGGGAACAGCGTTTAGGTTGCGCCGCTCTCCCAGGTGCCGCCCAAACGCTCCCACGTAACTAACTTCCAGCACCGTCTTAAAACCGATATCGCGTTGCACTCCCAGCGAAAAATTATAGGTCGTGGGCGTGTTCGAATTAACCTCCAGCGCGCTAATTGTTACCGGGTACAGCGCTGCGGTGTTGACGAGATTAGCCAGATTGTCGATGTTGCCGTTCAGGATTTGGAAGGTGCGTTGTTGCGGAGGATTGTTGCCTAAGCTGCTGGCGCCGCCGGTGCCGCCGCCGACGCGAGGTGAATGGTAAATGCCACCCATTCCGCGAATCACCGTCTTGCCATCGCCGAAGATGTCCCAGGCAAAACCGGCGCGCGGTTCGTAATTGATCGCCGCCGTCCGGCGATAAGCCCGAGGTGTTCCCGCGTCCGTAGGCAAGGCCAGGCCATTCAGCGGATCACCTGTGCCGGGAATCAGAGCCCGCACCAGATTCCGGTTTAAGAGTTGAGCCCCGGGAACAGTTCCATTGACGATGTTGCGCGGATCTACGGCAAACTGTTGCGCCGCCGCGCAGGCCGTGCCAAATGCCGGCACCCCGTTGTTTGCAGGCGGCAACCCGTTACACCAGCCGGTGTACTGCAGTGGCGCCTTGCTCGCGTCGAAACGCGAGAGATCGAAATTCGAACCCTGCCCATCAAGTTGGAACTGGCCCGAACTATAGCCAAAGCGCAGTCCATAGTTCAGGGTCAGCTTCCTATTAACTTTCCATTGATCCTGCGCGTACCACTGCCACTGATTGAGCTGCAAATTAGTAAACGGACGGGCGCTCTGCTCTGTATAGGTATTGAAATTCCCGAGCAGCGCATTGGCGTAAGCAAAGCCCGTGTTGCCGGCCGCAGTTGTGAAACCCGTCGTATTGCCCGTGCCAAAGTCCAACTGTCCGGACCACGTTCCGCCAGGCGCTTCCCGGTTGAATAACCTTTCGAAGTACACACCGAACTTGTAAGTGTGATTGCCTCTGGTCCATGAAAGGTTATCGGAGAAAGAGGGCCGAATGTGATCTTCACCAACCTCGCCCCAACGGTTAAGCCAGTTGATGTTTGCCGGGTTGCCGGCCACGCTGCTCCAACCAGTCACGACGGGGACCAGGCCCAGTTTATTGTTACTCGGGAAGAGCTGCGGCGCCGTGTAGTTGAGCGCGCTGCGCGTCAGGCCTTCGGCAAAACCGGTTGCGGGGATGAAGCCCTCGGTGTCGGTTCGCCAGCCCACATTGAACTCGTTGACGACGGCCGAGTTCAAAATGTGAACCCAGTTCGCTGAACGACCATCATCGGTGTACAGATAGTGCGAGCGGATACCCCAACGATCAACGCCATTCGCCCCATTGGGCCAACCAGAGGTGGCGGTGCCTTCGTTGTCCGAAGTCCACCATTGGGCCTTGAAATAGACGCTGTCTTTCTCTGTCGGCTTAAAGTCAAAGCGGATCAGGTAACTATGCTTTGGCACATCGACACTGCGCTGAAAGACGTAGCGCCCCGGGTTGCTGGCGATCGGAGAATTCGGCAGGGGAAAATAATTGAGCAGATTCTGTGCGCTCTTATTGATCAGACCAATAGGAATCACGTTGCCCGGATACTGGACACCGTTTGGCTGGAGAATGCTGACGTTTCCGCCGGTCGAAGTTTTCGACTGCGAAAAATCGCCGATCCGCTCGAGCGCAGTCGGCACAGTTACAAAAACAGGATCCGTCGGCGTGATGGTATGCGGCTTCTCCAGGTTGAAAAAGAAGAACGCCTTATTCTTTGTAAACCAACGCCCGCCTTCGCCGAATCTCGGCAGGGGCATCGGTCCGCCAAAGTTAAAGCCCCAGTAGTTGAACCGGTAGAGTGCTCGCTTCAGCCCTGCTTTGTTGTTGAAAAAGTTGGCGGCGTTCAGCGCTTCATTCCGAATGAAGTAGTACGCAGTGCCGGTGTAGTCCTTGCCCCCACCCTTGGTTACGATATTGATCATCGCTCCGCCGTTATTGCCATACTCAGCGGCGTAGTTGTCACGCAAGACTTTCACTTCCCCGATGGCGTCCAAGCTGGTGGTCAGACTCAAAAGGTTACTGCCACTCGGCTCGCTGGCATTCAAACCGTCGACCGTCGCCACCGTCGAACGAGAGCGCCCGCCTGAGAAGTTGGGCAACGTAGTTCCAAATCCATTCCCCACCGCCTCGACATCCGGGATATTCGACGTGCCGGGAATGAGTCGAAGCAGCGAGGTGACATCACGGCCCTTGGTCGAAATCAAATTGAGCTGATCAGCAGTCAGCCGCGCGGACAGGTCGCTGCTTTCTCGCTCCACCGTTGCCCCTTCGCTGGTGACTGTCACTGTCTCGCTAACCTGGCCTGGCTGAAGCTTGAGGTCGCCAAGCGCCAGGTCTTCGTTGGCACTGAGTATCACGTTCTGTCTCAGCATGGTCTGGAATCCCTGGTGCTCAACCTTGAGTGAATACGGACCCGGCTGCAGCGCTGCGAAGTCGAATCTCCCGGCATCATTTGTGGCGATCGCGCGCGTAGTCTTGGTCTGCTCGTTAACCAGCGCCACACTGGCTCCGGCGATGACGCCGCCATTAGCGTCAGTGACCGTGCCTGAGACCGAGCCGGTAATGCTCTGCGCCCCGGCCGGCGAAACCAGCAGCACAATCGCGATCAGAACAAACAGCAAGCCTAAGCAACGAGAAGTAAAGCTGGACATTGGAGGGCCTCCTTCAGTGCGGGCGATTAGCTACTCAAGAACTACCTGAGTTAATCCTGACAACCTGGCGGCTCGCCCAGGGGCCCTATTTGTTCTTACTTCGAACAAATTCCCCACAAACACAGTCGGCAAAGCGCGCCACGGGGGTATTTAGTTGATTCGCGATTCGGTCGCGCCCGTTCCAGCAAGTCGCTTGACCGAATTGAAAGATCCCCGGTCGGTGATCCGATAGTAACTGCTGCTCGAGTTTTTAGATTTGGGTCTTGGATCAAGACTCAGAGTCGGCTGCCTAAAACAAATTATGCGAAGGAAAGATCGACCTTGATGTACCTGCCAAAGCCCCGGCTATCAGTTTGCGCAAAGAGCATACTTGATTTTGTTACCGATAACAAGTATTATTTTACCGGTAACAACTTGGCACGCGCGACTCGTGGGCCTACGGGCCAGAAGGCAGGCGCTCTAACTTGGATAAACTCAGCTCTTCGCAGGAGCGCGTGAGAAAAGACAGTTTCGTAGTTTCCCTTTTCGACGGTCGCGCAAACCGAAAGAGCGGCCCGACCGGAGATGCTAATGACAAGCTTGCTCTATTCTGACAAGATCGTAATCATCACCGGCGGCAGTAGCGGCATCGGCAAAGGCTGTGCGCAGGAGTTCGTCAAAGCCGGATCGAAGGTGGTGATCTGCTGCAATAACGAGGCGGAGGGAACCGCGGTCGCCTCGAGCTTGCAAGCGGAAGTTAGCGGAGACGCGGGTGGGGTTTGCTTTGTCTATTGCGATGTGCGAAACACTGATGACATCCACGACTTGATCGAGGCCACCGCCTCGCGCTATGGGAAGATCGACTGCCTGATCAACAACGCCGGCTGGCATCCACCGCACAAACCCATCGACGATTTTTCGGTTGAGGAGTTTCGAGATCTGTTGGAACTCAATCTGGTGAGCATCTTCTCGGCTTGCAAATTTGCTCTTCCCTACCTCAGGCAGACGCGCGGGAACATCATCAATATGGCGAGCCTGGTAGCCAGTATCGGCCAACATCACGCCACCACTTACGTGGCCACCAAAGGGGCGATCACAGGCTTCACCAAAGCGCTGGCCGTCGATGAAGCTCCTCACGGAGTGCGCGTGAATTCTGTTTCACCCGGGAACATCTACACACCATTGTGGCAAGAGGCGATTGATGCGGCTCCGGATCCGCTTCAATATCGTGCTGAAGGCGAGGCTGCTCAGCTACTCGGTCGCATGGGTTGTGTAGAAGAAGTCGGACGGCTTTGTCTCTTCATCGCCTCCGCAGCCACCTTCACAACCGGAGTCGATCACCTGATCTCCGGCGGCGCCGAATTGGGATACGCGCAAAAGAGCCGGAACGGGCATGTCCAGTGATCAGCAAATCAATGGTCAGTGTTTAGTGGTCATGGCTTATCCGCAGATTACGCAGATTACACAGATTTTGAAAGAAAGAAAGTAGAGAGAGAGAGAGAGACAGAGACTACAACCTTTCGACAATGACTGGCTCGATTTGAAACCAGTTAGAGGTTCTCATATTCGAATCTGCGTAATCGGCGAAATCTGCGGATAAGCCCCTGAGCACTAACTACTGACTACTGACCGCTTACTGCTTACTGCTTACTACTCTGAGGGTAGGTTTGCCGGCCTTGACGCCGCAGGAATCACGAACGAGGAGTTCCGGTTCGAGGACGACATGCTGAGCACGTGTCGCCGGTGACTTGTCTTCGATCAGTTCAATCAGCAGCCGCGCCACACTGCGGCCCATTTCGCTTTTGGACCAGGACACAGTCGTTAAGGGCACGCGCAGCATAGCGCCGTAGTGAATGTCGCCTGCTCCCACCAGCGCGACGTCTTTACCCGCTTGCAATCCGGCTTCGTCCAGAGCGCGCATGGCGCCGATCGCTGCCGGATCATTAACCACGAAGATCGCGCTCGGCACTCGGCCCTCCGCCAGCCAGTTGCGCATCGCCTCGTGCCCTTCGGTTTCCAAAAACCCACAACTGCGAACCAGCGCCTTGTCGTAGGGAAGTTTGTGTTTTGCCAGGGCCTGCCGATAACCCTCATGACGTTCGGCGCTGACCGAAGAAGAGTCTCCCCGGAGGTGCCCGATGCGTCGATGGCCCAGACTGATCAGGTGCTCGGTCGCCAGCCTGCCAACCTTGACATTATCAGTGGCGACAGAGGGGCAGCGCAGATTTTCGAGCGTGCGATCGACGAAGACGATCCGCGCGCCATCCTTGATCATCTTGCGATAGGCCTTTGTCTCCGTAGGTGGAAACACCGAATTAATAATCAGGCCGTCGGTGCGTTGCAAAAGGGCCTCGACCTCTTCGAGTTCTCTGGTGGTATCCTCGTTCGTCCCGCAGATTAAGAGCTGAAAGCCGGCCGGGCGGGAGATGGTCTCGATTGCCCGAATCACTTCGGCAAAGTACAAATTCATGATGTCGGGAATGATGATGCCGATCAGGTATGATCGGTTCGTAGCCAGCGCCCGCGCGTGCTGGTTGGGCTGGTAATTCATGCGCCGCGCAACTTCGAGCACTCGCTTTCGCGTCGCCGAACTGATCAGCGGATTGTTATTGATCGCGCGCGAAACCGTCATCTTGGAAACACCAAGTTCGCGTGCGATGTCAGCTAAGGTTACGGGCATGATTGGCTGAATCTTACATTCATCGACCGTTTTGCGCTAGAAGGATTTTCCGGGCCTCGAAGGCGCAAACAATTCTTGCCGACCGTTCGTAGTGGCGCAATTTGGGTTGCTGACTTCTAATAGCCCTCCCTCACGGTCGGGCTTCTGCTTGCGGTGCGATCCCAAGCAGAAGCCCGCGCGTTAGCAAGGGCTTTTCGATTGGTGGACGGAACTTCTGTTACCCAAGTTAGGAGCTTGCTGTCTCCTGTGCTACATTGCCCACGTTACCGGTAACAAGTGGACATAAAGCAGACCCGCCGTTTGCGAACAGCAGGCTGATCCGAGAAAGCAAACCCAGTTTATGAATGCGACAAACAAACTTTCAGGGAATCTGCGAGGAGTATTCGCGGTGCCCCCTCTGGCTCGCAGAGCTGATGCAAAACGTTCCCTCGATTTCGAGCAGAACAGCATCATCGCCCGGCACATAGTCGATGGCGGAATCAGTCGCCTGATCTACGGCGGCAATGCGTTTCTTTATCACATCACGCTGGCTGAATACGAGCAGTTGCTCGACTGGCTCAGCCAAATGGACGCAGACGTTTGGGCGATTCCGAGTGTTGGGCCCAGCTATGGCCGAGCTATGGACCAAGCAACCTTGTTACGGCGATATCAGTTTCCCTGCGTGATGATCCTGCCCTCGAGCGATCCGCGGGACGCTCTCGGTCTTGAACAAGGGTATCGCGAGATTGCCGAGGCCGCAGGGGCGAGATTGATTGTGTATCTCAAGGACGAGAATAATTTCGGGACGGATCGCGACGCCGGACTCGACGCAGTGGCGCGCCTGGTTGATGACGGTTTCTGCATCGCGATCAAATATGCCGTGGTGCGTGAAAATCCGGCGCAGGACAGGTACCTCGATGCCTTGCTCCGACGCGTAGATCGCCAGCACGTGATCAGCGGTATCGGCGAGCGGCCGGCAGTCGTGCACTTGCGCGACTGGAACCTGCCCGGGTTCACCACGGGGTCCGGGTGCATCGCGCCGGCCTTGAGCCAGCGGTTGTTTGCAGCGTGTGCAGCCGGAGATTTTACTAAAGCGGAAACCTTGCGCGAGGCATTCATTCCAATGGAGGACCAACGTGATCTCTGGGGTCCGGCGCGCGTGCTGCACACGGCAACGGAACTAGCCGGCATCGCGCCAACGGGACCGGTCGCGCCTTACGTAACGGGATTGTCACCTGAGCAAATTGAAGCGCTGGCGCCGGTCGCAAAAAACCTGTTACAGGCGAACCGCTCTTCTATTTAAAGCGCGGACATTTGGCGTGCGGCAGCAGCGACGCCGCTTTGGATCGTCGCTTTTTTCTAAGTGTTCGCGTCTCTGCGGTTCATAATCCAAAGCGGTGTCGCTGGCGCCGCGCTCCACATTTTGCGCGTTCGTCGACTATTGAGTTTTTCTGCCACCTGCTAAGCTAAGGCTTTCGGTAACTGCAACTACCCATGGAACCAATCGACCTTCGCAAAACACTCTCCGGTGTGATTGCGTTTCCCATTACCCCATTCAAAACCGATCTCGCGCTCGATCTCGAGGGGTTGCGTCAGAACCTAATCCAGTTGGTCCAACACCGGATCTGTGCAGTCGTTGCCGCCGGCGGCACTGGCGAGATGTATTCGCTGACAGCAGCCGAGCATTTGTCTGTGATTAAGACCACGGTGGAAGTGATCGCGGGTCGGGTTCCGGTAATTGCCGGCGTGGGATTTGGTCAACAAGCCGCGGTCGAGATGGCCCGGGCAGCCGCAGACGCGGGCGCCGGCGGCATCCTGGCATTTCCGCCTTACTATCCGCAGGCCGATGATGATGGCCTCTTTGAATACTATCGCGCCATCGGCCAGGCGACGTCGCTGGGAATGTTCATCTACAGTCGTGACTGGGCCAACTTTTCTCCTTCGATGGTTGCCCGTTTGACTGCCATCCCGACGCTCGTCGCCTGGAAAGACGGGCAGGGCGACATTCGCCGGTTGCAGGCGATCATTAATCGCGTGGGAGATCGGTTGCATTGGATCGGTGGCGCCGGCGACGATATGGTACCCGCATACTACTCGATCGGGATCCGTACCTACACGTCGAGCATCGCCACGGTCGCTCCTCGTTTATCGTTAAGACTTCATGAACTGGGAACCAGTCGCCGCGAGGATGAATTGCTGCAGTTAATGAATCGGTGTGTGATCCCGCTCTATGCGATGCGCGCGCGCCGCAAGGGATATGAAGTATCAACGATGAAAGCATTGATGGACATGGCCGGACTCAAAGGTGGACCAGTGCGGCCGCCCCTGGTCGACGTCCGGCCCGAAGAGAAGGAAGAACTGCGCGCCATCCTCGCGCAGTGGCAGGGGTTTTTGAGTGTTTAGATTACTTGTCGGATAAACTTGATGCGAATGAGTCAAGTTGCTGCGGCGGCTCCTTTGCGTGCTTAGCGCCTTTGCGTGAGACGCTCAGTCCCGGGTTATGACGGTTACAACCGGGAAGACTTTCACGCAAAGACGCAAAGCACGCAGAGTTTGTCTGATTGGTCTGAGGCGTCGTTTCGCTGGAAACGCAAGCGGCGCAAACCGACTATTTGCATTACATCGAACCTTCGCAACCGAAAACTATCTGATGAAGAACAATAATCCTTCGCGTCGGCAGTTCTTACGCGTCGCTAGTCTGAGCGCGCTTGGCTTTTCCTTGCCCGGTTCACTGCGCGCGCACGCGGCGTCCACTCTCGCCGCGAACTCGAGGCTCGTGTACATCGGCACGTACACCTCCGGTCGCAGCGAGGGCATCTACGCCTGTCGCCTTGATCTCGCGACTGGTGAATTACGACGGACCGGCGTAACCGGGAGCGTTGTTAATCCGTCGTTCCTGACGATTGATCGCCAGGGGCAGTACCTTTATGCGGTAAATGAAGTCAACGACTTTGAGAAGAAGGCGAGCGGTGCGATCAGCTCATTCAGCATCGATCAGAAAAGCGGTGTGTTGAAGTTCATCAGTCAACAACCGTCAGCCGGAGCTGATCCCTGCCACCTAACGCTTGACTCCGCGAACCGGTTTGTTCTGGTGGCGAACTACACTGGCGGCAGCGTTTCCGTGCTGCCGATTCACGATGGCAGTCTGCTCGCTCCTGTCGATCTGGTCCAACATCATGGCTCAAGTGCTAACCCCGAAAGACAACAGGGACCACACGCACACAGCGTTGTGCTGGACAAGGCGAATCGTCGTCTGTTTGTGTCGGACCTGGGCCTCGACAAGATCATGATTTACGACTTCGATTCGCAGCGCGGCAAGTTAACCGCGAGCAGAGAACCTTGGGCCAAGGTCAAGGCAGGCGCCGGTCCGCGTCATTTCACGTTTCACCCATCAGGCCGGTGGGCCTACGTGATCAACGAGCTCGACTCAAGCGTCACGACTTTCACGTATGACGGTTCGCGTGGCGTGTTACGAGAAGTGCAAACCCTCTCAACTTTGCCCGCGGATTTTGCCGGCAAGAATTCCTGCGCAGAGATCGAGGTCGCGCCTTCCGGCAGATTTGTCTATGGCTCAAACCGCGGTCATGACAGCATCGTGGTGTTTTCGATCGAGCAGCAGACAGGCAAGCTAAAGCTGGTTCAGCACATTTCGACGCAAGGTAAAACACCGCGCAATTTCGCCATTGATCCGAGCGGCACTTTCCTGCTCGCGGCCAATCAGAATTCCGACAACGTGGTAACCTTTCGCGTCAATCCCGAATCGGGAATGCTGTCGCCGACGGGGCACGTCGCTGAAATCCCGACGCCTGTTTGCGTGTCGATGTCCGACAAACTTTAGTTTGTCGTCTGGGTTCGGGTTCCCGCCTTCAAGCGGAAAGATCCTGGGACAACCGCCTGAAGGCGGAACTCCGAACTGACCGTTCTTTGCGTGCCGAGTTTCTAATGAATAAAAACGACAAACAGAAGTTTGTCGGACACCATGAAAAAGTCTCCTGATCAATTGCGCAGTCATCGCTGGTTCGGGCTGAACGACTTGCGATCTTTCACGCATCGCTCGCGCGCCAAACAGATGGGCTATGCGCTGGAAGATTTTCAGGGCAAGCCCGTGATCGCGGTCATCAACACCTGGAGCGATCTCAGCACCTGCCACAGCCATTTCCGCACCCGCGCTGAAGAGGTCAAGCGCGGTGTCTGGCAAGCAGGTGGATTCCCGGTCGAGTTGCCTGCAATGGCCATTACTGAGACCTACATGAAGCCCAGTCCGATGATGTATCGGAACTTCCTGGCGATGGAAACAGAGGAACTGCTGCGCAGCCAACCCATCGACGGCGCAGTGCTGATGGGCGGCTGCGACAAAACGACGCCGGGGCTTTTGATGGGCGCGATCACCATGAACCTGCCGTCTATCTATTTGCCCGCTGGTCCAATGCTGCGCGGCAACTGGAATGGCCAGGTGCTGGGCAGTGGCAGCGACGTATGGAAATACTGGGCAGAGAAATGCGCGGGCACGATCAGCGATTGTGACTGGAACGAAATGGAAGACGGCATCGCCCGCTCTCCCGGACATTGCATGACGATGGGCACGGCGTCGACCATGACCGCGATCGCCGAGACGCTCGGACTGACGTTGCCCGGAGCCTCTTCGATTCCCGCAGTGGACGCTAACCATTCTCGTCTGGCGACAAAGTGCGGCCGGCGCATCGTCGAAATGGTTTGGGAGGATTTGAAGCCGCTCGATCTCCTGAGCGAAGGTTCTTTTGAAAACGCCATCACAGCCGACATGGCGATTGGCGGTTCGACCAACGCAATCATTCACCTGGTGGCGCTGGCCGGCCGCGCTGGCCTCAAGCTCGACTTGAAAAAATTTGATGAGTTGGCCCAACGCACGCCGATGATTGCCAACATTCGCCCTTCGGGACAATTTCTGATGGAAGATTTTTATTACGCAGGCGGACTCAAAGCGCTGTTACGAGAACTTGGCCCACTGCTGAATCTGGACTGTCTGACGGTCTCCGGCGCCACCATCGGGGAAAACATTCAACAGGCCCGCGTCTCAAACTCAGCAGTCATTCGCTCGCTTGATAACCCGGTTTCAGAGAAAGGCGGCACGGCGATCCTCTATGGGAACCTGGCGCCGGGCGGTGCGGTGATCAAACCGACGGCCGCAGAACCGCACTTGCTGCAGCACACCGGACCGGCAGTAGTTTTC
>Ga0179594_10000085_pt1 | contig 33002 bp, 27 predicted proteins | sample CZOMad1_1_08_16f_FD_148625 | JGI IMG/M metagenome (GOLD analysis project Ga0179594, IMG submission 148625) | Vadose zone soil fungal communities from Angelo Coast Range Reserve, California, USA - CZOMad1_1_08_16fungal (Illumina Assembly) | ecosystem: Environmental > Terrestrial > Soil > Vadose...
GCAAGTAAGCGCGCCGGTAATCCTCGGGTGAATCCGTCAGCCGGCTTAAAGAGGGCACTGCCACCGAAGCAATTGGTTCGTTTATTTGATCGATGGGGAGCATCATCAACTGGTAAGCGCGGCTGTAAAGCCCTAACTGCTGCGCTCCCCAGACTCGTCCAATCAGCAAGTTATCAAGGTTCCTGGAGAAATAGTTGACGGTCGTAAATCCGGTGAGATTGCCGCCAAATCTGATCATGGAACCCACGCCCGTATCCCTTTTCGGCCAGCCCGGACGCCAACGACAAGCAGCCCAGGTCATCGCCGTGGTAGCGAGAATGACCGCTAACTGGCTTCCCACGAGCGCCCAGTAACTGAACCCTTTCCACGCCATAAGGATGCCGACCGCATACCCGACTAACATCGCGGTCAAGCCGATCAGCGCCAGCGCAAAGTAGCGCATCTGCCTTCTCAGCAGGGCCTCGTGCTGTACTGCCAGCCCGCTGATGATAAAGCCGGCCGCAGTGACGATAGTAATCGTGGTAAGCCGGGGCTCAGCGTAGAACCATGACACCAGCGGAGCGATTGCCGCGGTGAAGATCGCCACTCCAAAGCTCAACACCACATTCAGCCAGAAGAGGGTACTGATCTGATCAGAACTGATCTCAGGCCTTTGAATGGTGGCTGCCGCCAGGCCCAGATCTTTGTACATTGAAACAAAGCCTGTTACCAAACCAACCATACCGATTAGCCCGTAGTCCTGCGGCGTCAATAAACGGGCCATCACCGAAGTTGCGCCGAGCGTGATGACAAACCTCAGACCCTGGGAACCCATCGCCAGCGCTCCGCCCCGCGCGGCGCGACCGCCCAGATTGGAGCGCAAATGGTCCGTGCTGAAGTACTCACGACGAGTGTCAGCTTGCGCTGATTGTGGACTGGAGCTCTGCGGCATTATTGGAAACTCAACGGCAAGCAGTATCAATAAGAATCGGGCAGGCGAATGCGGAACGCGTTGGTGTCATCAACATTCGGTAGTGTCCTAATTTCGCTTTTGTAACAGGTGCTGTAAGACCACCCAGCGGTGCTGCGCCGCTGGGGACCCCGGGCTTGCGCGCGCGTTGAATGCCATCTACCGATCGCAAACTAACAGTTTGCGTTACAAATTAGGGGGCACTACCCAACATTCGCGAGCAGCTCACGAAACCGGCTGGACATTCATACAAGACTCGATGACTTTCCACAGCGCCAAAATACTTTCGGCAAGCGAGAAATGATCTTCCATCCGCTTTCTAGCGGCTCGACCCATGCGTGCTGCGAGCGCAGGTTCCCGGGCCAGGTCGAGCATGTGATTCGCCATTCCCTCGAAGTCGCCCTCGTCCACCAGAAAGCCGGTTTCGCCTTCGACTACCACGTCGGGAATTCCTGCGTGTCGGGTGGAAATCACCGGTAACCCGCACGCTCCGGCCTCAAGCATCCCCACCGGAGTGCCCTCGGAATCTCCGGAAGCGGCCTCAACCGAGTGCTGCACAAAGCAACGCGCCTGATGCATCTCTTGCCGCAACTTCTCGTGCGGTTGAGTGCCGGGGAACTCTACGACCCCCTCAATTCCCAGGGACCGCGCCAGCTTACGGCATTCTTCCAAAAGAGGGCCGTCACCCACCATCCGCAGCCGTGCCGCTGGGTGAACTGCGTGAACGCGCGCGAAAGCTTTTAGTGTCAACTGCGGGCCCTTCTTTTCAACGAAGCGTCCCACCGCTAAGAATAACGGCGGCGCGTCTGCCGGCGCCGCGCCGATAAATTTCTGGCAGTCGACGCCGCAGGGAATGTAGTGAACCTTCTCGATTGGCGCACCAAGAGATACGAGCCGCCGCCCGATAGAGCGCGAGCAGGCAACCAGCGCGCTGGCCTCCTGAAACATCCGCCGGTACGACTCAGCATGCTCTTCCAAGACGCTGCGCACACTGGCGTCATAGCCGAAGAAATAAACAATCAGCGGAATTTGAAGCCGGCGGCAAGCGTCGACCGTTAGCACGCCGGTGGTGCCATATTCCGCTAACACGGCGGCGACCCCATGCCGGCGGAAAGCGTTGAGGTAGGCGGCAGTTGTCTCTCGCTCAAGGCCTTGTCGAGAGATAGTTCGCAACACCTTGTGAGATACCCGGCTCGGTAATGAAAGTACGGTGCGCCCATCGATACTGGGACGCCAGCCTTCAACCGTCACAATTCTGGCGGGCAGATTCGCAATGTGACTGGTGATAAAAGTTTCGGAAACGGAAGGAGCGTACGGGAGCACGATGCACACCGTGCGCTCATCATTACCGTTTGTTGTCTTATCCATTTGTTGCTTTCTGCAAATCTAAAGGCGGGCGTACCCGGGAGCGCAGGCATCCTGCCCGGGAGCGCGGACATCCTGCCCGGGAGCGCGGACATCCTGCCCGGGAGCGCGGGCATCCTGCCCGCATTGGTATTGAAAAAGAAGCGGGCAGGATGCCCGCACTCCCGGGTACGCCTTCATCAATATTTCTTTCCTTCGATCACATTCACCACTGGCGAGCCTGGCACTGCATTCAGCCCTTCACGTACTGGCTCCCACGATGCGTAACGTTCGCCGCTCAGGAATTTGAAAAACGCCAGCACCGACGCCAGATTGGCGAGCACAAAATATTGCGGCAGGGCCAGCACGCGACTGTGGAAACCAAGATGCTCCAGCACCCAGCCCAACGCCGCTAACAAATAGAAGAGGCTCTGGGCAGCAAATACTGCGGCAAAGAACAGCGACCTGGCGCCAAGAAACGCCGAGCAAATCAGCGCAGCAACAAGGAACAGCGGCACCATGTAGCGCATCACCTTGTGGGACCAAAGTTGCACTGCGTAAAAACCGCTGCGTAGCGGATTCAACATCGATCGATGCCGCCAGAGATCCGTAAACGTCTGAGTGATTACGCGTATGCGCATGCCCAGCTCTTTGTCTGTGCGCCGGTTCGTGTCTTCAGTGCAGACGGCGTCGTCTTCGAAAACTGCACGCAGACCCTGCTCGACCATCTTCGTGGCAATGATGAAGTCGCTGCACGCCTCATGGTACAGAGGCACGTAGGCTGAACGGCGCACTGCGTACAAACAGCCGGACGCGCCGATAAGCGAGCAAACGCGGCTTTCATGCTGCTTCAGGAATGTCTCGTAACCCCAGTAGGAGCGGGCGCCGCGTCCGACACTTGACGAGGTGGGATCGACATAAATCAGTCGGCCAGCCACACAGCCAACAGTCGGGTCCGCAAAGCTGGGGACAATTGCGCGCAGGACGTCCGGGTTGTAATGAGTGGTGGCATCGGAAAACAATATGACCTCGCCACTGGCCTGACTAACAGCGGCATTCTGACCTGCGGTCTTGCCCAAACGCTCAGACTGCCGGCACACACGGACACCTCGTGAAGCAAACCTCTGCGCAATCTCATCCGTCCGATCCGTTGAGCAATCCGAAACCACAATGATCTCCAGACTGTCTTTTGGATAATCGAGCGCCAAAGTGTTCTCGAGTTTTGTGGCCAGGTCGCGCTCTTCGTTGTAGGCGGAAATGATGACGCTGACAGTCGGTGTCCAATCGGCGCGTTGGACCGGGCGCCAGCGAAACTGCGCCACCAGCAACAGCAGCAGCGCATACCCCACATAGGTATAGAACAGCGCCCCGACGCTGAACCAAAAAAGAATCTCTGTCGCTTGGATGATGGTCATCGATTTACTGTCGATGCTAATCCCATATCGGGAACAAGATTCCGTCCCGCGGGTTCGTCTACCACTCGACTCTTGCTTACGGGCGCCGCATTTTCTTCGAGCTGCGACGACTGGTACAGGCGGCGCAAACAAATTGCATAACCCGTTAGATAGTAGATGTACCAGAGATAAGCGACTGAGAGGAAAAAACTCGAGACCATGAAGCCGATCAAACTGGCCTCGAATCCCACGGCCAGGTAGTAATAGCGAGACTTACGCCGGTTAGCTGAAGTCTCTCGGCTGATCCGTCTCACCCCTTTTAGCGGCGCGATCAAGAACATTATGTAGACGACCATCGCCGGAAAGCCCAGTTCGGAGGCCACCTGAGTGTAAGCATTGTGGGTCGCGTGATTGACGTCTGAGTAGATGACGTAATTATTTATGCCCACCCCAAATAACGGGTGATGAAGGGCTACGTATAGCGAGCGCTTAAGCTCTTCACGACGGGCCATGCCTGAATCGTCGGTGGTGCTGGACATGCGAGATGTGTACCCACCCGGAGCAAACAACAGGAATGCCACCAGGACAACAGGTAGGCCGGCAACGATGAGAAACTTATTACTCTTTGCCAATCGCCAGGCCAACACGGCTATCACACAAACAAGCCCAATAAAACCACCGCGCGAAAACGTTGTTACCACACCCACACTGATCAAGGCGGCGCATCCGCCAAAGAACAATTTCTTCAACACGCCGCGCGATCCAAGCAAGAGCCCGATGGCGATTGGCACCATAGTCACGAGATGCAGGGCCAGGTCGTTGGGATTGTCAAACAAATTGCCGATCGAACCGCGAATGCGGTTGCGTGCCAGGTCACGCAGAAAAATTCCCAATCTGTAATCGTTAATTGCTGCCGCGCTGACAATGCAACTGGTAATCAGTACCAGCAACAGCATCAGCTTCAATCGCTTCTCGGTGCGCACGACATTCACCATCACGATGAACATCAACACGACCTTGAAATATTCATTGAAGCCATAGAATGCCTCGGCTTTGTCGAACGCCAGGGGGATCGAAAGCAAAGCGGCGAGGGCCAAAAGCAGAACGAGGTTAATCTCACGCGGACGAGTCGTAAGGTTGCCCTCAAGTCCCAATTGCGTCGGCACGTAGATGACTAAGGTCGCGATGGCGATGACGAAAGCCATCGACTTCGCCCAGGACAGCCAGGAGAACATCTCGTAAGGGCGAAAATAAACGACGACCGTAAACAGAAACACTCCGACAAAGCTCGCCATGTGGCCACGCTTCAACGTCGTCTTGAGAGCTTGCGGATCTCTGGAGGTCGGCAGTGACGCAGGTTTTACCGTTGACGCCTGCGGCTGAATGACCGCGCCTGAAACGGTGTCTTTAGCGAGTCGCCTATGTCCCGTCCAGTTTTCTCCGGCGGTTTCGGCGGAGGCTTTGTTCCCCGAACGGGTGACCGGATCGTAATCCATGAAGTGCGGTTTTTGGGGCATCTGGAGCGAGATTCAACCACCGAAAGCTGAACATACCGGCATGATTATCGAACCCGAGCCGGCAAATGATCTTAGACGCTTCCGGGGAAAAGCAAAAGAAGCTGCAACGCATTGGGCGCTGCAGCTTCTATATGTAAACTTGGAACACGACGCGGAATTCAAATTTGCGCGTCCAATAATTGCGGCAATTCCCTGCTAGACTGCGATTTGCTCCTGTTCGCTTGCCAGGATCAATTCTCGAACTCGTTCACGCAACGCACTCTCAAAACGGCGCGCTTCCTCAACCTCGCCGAACGAAAGAGCTCGCAGTTCCTGCTCGATTCGGCGGCGATAGTCCGATACCAGCGAATCAGACACCCCCAGGGTGGCGGCAACCTCGAGCTGAGTTGAATTCTCGGCTCTCAAATAGCAGTGCCAAAGTACTCCCAGGATACGGTTGTATTGCTTGACCTTGCCACGCACTGTTTCATGCAGGTTCTTCAGGAATTCATCGACGAAGGTTGCAGCCTCGTCTTCAGATTCTCGACGCAGCAGTCCCTGTTCCGGGTTCTCGCGGCGATCGACCGGTTCGAACTGAAAACTGTCGCTGTCGTTGTCGTCGGTATCCAGCGGGACAAGATAGATGTCCATCACCGGCAGACGCGACATCACCACACTTCTGAGCGTGCGCACATCGATGGGCGAGTCGACCGCGTCCAGCACCGAAACAATCAGATCCTCGAGATCAGAGTTACTGATCACAACCTGCGAGTCACCCGTGCAACCAACCATGCGTGTATCACGGGCGCGCACCGGAACCATCTGGACCCGCTGCTCCAGGTCGTGACTGTCGCGACGGCGCTTGTCATCGGCCCACTCACTCAGACCGTAAACGCGATCGGCCAGCCGGCGATGGGGTTCATCGCCCATCCCACTCGAGTCAAAACGACGAAAATTGGCGCTGGACTGGATCAGCGTCGAGATGCGGCGGGCCAGTCGATAACTCTCCGGATGTCGCTTGCGGAGTTCGGCCGTCAGCAGGTTGGTTAACTCGATCTGACTGATCTCACACTCGATCTCGCTGTCGGTCATGCTGCTGTCGAGATAGTGTTCAAATCGATTCTTGCTCAGCAACTGCACGAACAGTTCCTGGGTCAGGTCGGTGTAAGCGCTGCTGGCGCCTTGCTCGACCAGCAGGCCCGCGTTTCTGGAAGCGCGTACCAGCGGATGATGAGAGACAATGCGATGGAGCTCAGTCCAAAGCCGGCTGACGTCTGAGCTGCGCAGACTTTCGACCCATTTGCCACTCTTCAAGTGACGTTCCGAAGCCTTGCGCTGCGGACGCGGCTGCTCTGGGACAGTGCCAACTTCGAGTTCGCTTGGATAATCGTGACTTAAGGGTTCCACAGGATTCAACCGTAATTAGCCCGGATGGCTTGAATGGTGCGTGATTTTAGACGATGAGGTTCGATCTGACTTGCGGGCTTAACCAGCCAATTACTGAGAAATTAGCCAGGGTTTACCCGGGAAGTCTCTTTTCATGCTTTTCGGAGATGGACAACGATCATGCTAAAGGCGTGAGAAGCTGGACCAGGGCAGGAACAACTGTAACCTTGAAGCGGGCACAATCTAATGAAAGTAGTGCCAGCTCGCTTGTCGGTGCGTACTCCGAAGCGAAGAGCTTTTGGCTCTCGCCGTCACATGGATTTCAAATTTGGGAAGACCGCTTGATTGAGTTGCCTACCGCACGAGACAGGCGGGCCATCCTGGAAAGTGTCAAAGGCGCTGGACCTTTGACCGGACTGACGATAGGGATGTTAGCAGCTAAATCAAAATTGGGCAACGTTTTTTTACAATTTTTTACAATTTAGCCAACCTATCGATTTTGTTCGACAAAATGCGCATTTGACCTCAAGAAAACTTTGGAAATCCCGGGTGATTAGGTCTTTCCTCAAGCTGACCAGGCGAAAAGCGTCCGAGCGGATCGTAGTCCGTTGAGGCTCGCAGAGTTACGTTGTCCCCTGTAGTCTGTTCCTCAATACGTGGACGTATTGGCTTCGATCAATCCAGGGTTGATAGTATTCTCGCTCATGTAAGCTTAGGGGAAGATATGGTTTCTTCGGGTGGAGACTCCTTCACAAAACAACTCGCTTGTCCATCTTCAAGAGTGCTGCTTGACTATCATTTGAACCAGCTTGCCGCTGAGATGAGCATGTTGGTGAAGTGGCATTTGGAGGGTTGTGATTTTTGCTGGGCCGAGCTGAAGATCCTTGGTCATCACAGCGCTCATCCGAAAGGAGAGGCCAGACCGCCCGCCATCCCGGTGAACCTGAGAGTACTCGCCGAGGCGCTTCTGCGGAACAACTGGCAACCCCAACAAAAGAAAAAGCAATCGGCATATTAGAGATGACCTTCTAATCCAGGATGTCTGCAGAACAGCATTTCGGATTCTGCTAGTAACCTAATTCAACTCTCTGCGTTATCTCAGCGTGCTCGGCGCCTCTGTGGTGAGCGTGTTTTGCAGCAAGATTCACCGCGGAGCCGCAGAGAACGCCGAGGTAGACGCAGAGAAGACTAGCAAGTAGGGCACTACCCGGATTCGGGCAATCGCTCATTTATTGCCTCCCTGGTAGTTCAATCACAAAGGTACTTCCTTCACCCAGTTTTGATTCGACTGCTATGTCACCTCCATGCGCCCGTGCAAGGTGCTTGACGATCGCTAATCCCAAGCCGGTGCCTCCCATTTCGCGCGAGCGTGCGCGATCAACTCGATAGAACCTTTCAAAAATCCGTGGCAGATGTTGTGCCGGTATTCCCTCGCCCGTGTCTTCCACAAAGATTCGATCGCGCGCGCCGTTCTCGTGTGTCACCGATACGCGGCCACCGTCGCGGTTGAATTTGATTGCGTTGTCGACTAGGTTCGTAAGCATTTGTTCGAGGCGCCGGCTATCGGCGATCACCTTTGCCTGGTGGCCGACTCGGTTTTCGAGAACAATCTGGCGAGCGGAAGCGGCCGCTGCGAGCGAGGTGAAGACTTCGCTGACGAGCGAATGCAGATCAGTTTCTTCGGTGCTTACTTGCACGTTACCGGCCTCGATCGCGCTCAACTCCAGGATGTCGTCGATCAACGTATGCATCCGATTTGCGTTCCGGCGAATGATCGATAGAAAGCGCTGACTGTTTTCCACATCGCCGAGCGCGCCCGATTCCAGAGTTTCCACAAAAGCAAGAATGGCGGTCAGCGGCGTACGCAGTTCGTGGGATACGTTCGAGAGAAACTCCTGGCGCACTCGTTCGAGACGCTCGATCCTGGTGATATCAAAAAAGACGCCGATTGCCCCCTGCGTGCTCTTGCCGTCCATCCCTTTTAAAGGGACTACGCGCAGATCAAAGATGCGCCGGTCCGGACCATGAGTCTCGACTCTGACACCGGAACGTTCTTCGCCTTTCAGTGCTCCCAGAAACGCACTGTAAATCGCGGGCTGGCGTGTCAACTCGGTGAGACGCTGCGACTCGAGTTTTCCTTCGTACAAAGTAAACAGTTGATGGGCGGCCTGATTCGAAGCCACGACACGCATATCAGCGTCGATCACCAGGAGCCCTTCGCGCATGCCGCTGGTTGTGGCTTCGAACAACTTGCCCAGCGCGAAGATTTCAGCGCTCGAGCCGTTGGCAAGCTCGGGATTGTTGTCGTCGCGCGCGGCAGAGTCGCTTCTCTGATCCCTTCGCAGCAGAAAAAAGGTGAGGAGGGATCCTGCAATCAGCGCCGCCAGAAGTGAAATGATCAGGCGGCCGCTGAGAGGAGGTGCGAGTAGAGGAGCCAGGATGAGTAGGCCGACCGCAAGTATTAGCCCGGCAGATCTAATCGACAGCATTAGCCCTCATTCTTAACTAGATTAACGACGGCAGTTGATCTCTGCTGCAATCTCTCAGATGCCGCTCCTAAGTTGCCGACTTATTAACAACGCCCACGTACGCTGAGTGTACTCGCGCCGCTCTAGTTGACCAAAGCGTTTCGATTTGGAGTGCGGCGGCAGTCGACGCCGCTTTGGATCGTCGCGTTCTTCTCACGTTTTGAATATGCGGCCCACGATCCAAAGCGGCGTCGACTGCCGCCGCACTCCAAATTTTGCGTCTTTCCTAAATAGAAGAGTTTCTCGGTAGCCTGGCGAGCCTGGTCAACAACGCAAACCTTCACTTTCTCGCTTATAGATACCGGTAACATTTTTAATATTTATCGACGAACTATATTCCCATGAACCCCACCCTGGGGTTATACTCCTAAGCGTTCATCCTATTACCTTAGAAAACGCGACTGCTGTTTCCGCTAATGCAGTTGGGACTCTCTTGTAATTGGGGTTGGTTGAACGAGCTTCTAGTCGACACGGGGTTCTTTCCATAACACTTTAATTTGTAGTTTGCACGGTCGAACTTGACGAGCCTTAGACGGAGACTGACTCATGAATGACGACGGAAAAAAGAATGGCGACGAAGAACCGAAAAGTGAGCCCGCGGGCTTTTCGCGCCGCAGCTTTTTGCAGGTGTCGGGTATTTCCCTTTCAGTACCGATCGTGCTGGGGCCGCGAACGATTCGCGTTGCCGGAGCCGACGTAAAAATCTACGGCCCGGGCAAAGTGCCGATCACTTTGAGCATTAACGCGAAGAAGCATTCAGTCGACGTTGAGCCACGCGCGACCTTGCTCGACACTCTGCGTAACGAACTGGAGTTGACCGGAGCGAAACGGGTCTGTGATCGCGCAAGCTGTGGCGCCTGTACGGTCATTGTCGACGGCAAGGCTGTTTACTCCTGCACGGTGCTCGCCCTTGAAGCGCAAGGCAAGGCAATCACCACGGTCGAGGGATTGATGGATGGCGACAAACTGCATCCGGTGCAACAGGCTTTCGTCGACAACGACGCGCAACAATGCGGCTTCTGCACACCGGGTTTTGTGGTCGCCTGCAAGGCCTTTCTGGACAAACATCCACATCCGACGCCGGAAGAGTTGGGGACCGGCTTGGGCGGCAACCTTTGCCGCTGCGGCACCTACATGGGTATTCGCGCCGCGGTGATGCAAGTGGCAAAGGGACATGCAACGCAAGCTGTTAGCTTGCGCGATGACCCGGGCACGCAAGCTAACAGCTTGCGCTACAGCGAGCGCGAAGGAGGGCACAATGGCTGAATACAAATGGCCGGAACCTGAAAAACGCAGTCTGATCGGCAAGCGTATCTCGCGCATAGATGGCCCTTTCAAAGTATCCGGTCGAGCGAAATATTCATACGACGTCAAACGGCCCGGCGTGCTTTACGCCAAGATGCTTCGTTGCCCGCACGCGCACGCAAAGATTGTCAGCATCGATATCAGCGCCGCGGAAAAGATGCCGGGCATAAAGGCAGTACGCATCATTCAGGATGTCGGCAAAGAAATTAAGTGGGCCGGTGACGACATCGTCGGCGTGGCGGCAGTCGACGAGTCGACGGCGGAAGACGCGTTGAGAGCTATCAAGGTTACCTACGAAGTCCTGCCGCACCTCGTAATTGATACTGATCTAAAGATCGCCGGCGACAACGCCAAACCCTCGGCCGCTACGACTCAAGGCGATCCGGCCAAAGCCTTCGCCGGCGCAGAAGTAATCAGCGAAGGCTTCTACGGCAACAGCGTCATCACACACTGCTGCCTGGAATCGCATGGAATGACCACGGAATGGCCGGATGACAAGAGTCTGTTGGTCTTTCCATCCACGCAAAACATTTCCGGTACCGCAGCCCAGATGGCCACACCGCTGGCGATCAAAGCCACCGACATCAAGGTGCATCAGGATCACATCGGCGGCGGCTTTGGCAGTAAGTTTGGCCCTGATTCGTGGGGCATCGAGTGCGCCAGGATTTCCAAGCAGGCAGGCGGCAAACCGGTAAAGCTCTTTCTGGAACGCGCGGCCGAATTAATGGTAGCCGGGGCTCGTCCCTCGAGTTATGCGCACGTAAAGATTGGGGCACAGAAGGACGGCACCATCGTCGCGTGGGAATCCGAGTCCTGGGGCACTGGAGGCCCGGGAGGTGGAGGCTCGCCGCCGCTGCCCTATGTCTTCAACATTCCGCATCAGCATAAGCAACATACCGCGGTCGCCACCAACATCGGTCCCGCGCGCGCATGGCGGGCGCCCAATCATCCGCAGGGCTGCTTGATCACGATGAGCGCGCTCGAAGACATGGCAGCGCAACTCAATATGAATCCGCTTGATTTCTTTTTGAAGAATATCGAGCTGACCGGCCCGCGGGCACAAACCTATCGCGACGAGTTGAAGATCGCGGCCGACCTGATCGGCTGGGACAAGTGGCATCCGCGGGGCGATAAAACCGCCGGCCCGATCAAGCGGGGATTGGGACTTTCGATTCACACCTGGGGCGGAGCGGGACACGCCAGCGATTGCGATATCACCATTCAGCCCGACGGTTCTGTAGAACTAAAGATGGGCACGCAGGATCTGGGCGTCGGCACGCGCACGGCACTCGCCATTGTGGTGGCGGACACCCTCGGCCTACCGTTGGAAGCAGTCACGATTCTCATCGGCGACAACAGCTACCCGGTGTCTGGTCCATCGGGCGGCAGCACCACTATCGGCGGCATCAGTGCTTCCTCGCGTCGCGGGGCGGTTGATGCGCGCGATCTGGTTTTTGCCAAAGCGGCGCCGGCGCTCAACGCCAAACCAGAAGAACTGGAAGCGTGGGGCGGGAAGATTCGTGTCAAGTCTGATCCCAGTCGCAGTCTCACCTGGGCCCAGGCCTGTGCAAAGCTCGGCGGCCTGCCCATCACCGTACGCGGCAAGAATCCCGGACCCGAAAAGCTCAACGATCAGGGGGTCGGCGGCGCCCAGATGGCCGACGTCTCCGTGGATATCGAAACCGGTGTCGTGAAGATCAACAAGATCGTCGCGGTGCAGGACTGCGGCCTGGTCATCAACCTAAAGCTTGCTGAAAGCCAGGTCTACGGAGCCATGATCATGGGCGTCACCTACGCTTTGTACGAAGAGAAGGTGATGGACCAGCAGACCGGCCAGATGCTGAATCCGAATATGGAGTTCTATAAGCTGGCGGGCCTGGGTGACGTGGGCGAGCTGGTGGTCCATATGATGACTGGAAAGGGTTATGACGAGCGTGGTCCGATTGGCCTGGGCGAACCGCCGACGGTTTCGCCGGGCGCGGTGATCTCCAATGCAGTCGCCAATGCGATTGGGGTACGTGTGGGGACGCTGCCGCTGACGCCGAATCGGGTGCTGGCCGCTCTGGAAAAGAAAGGAGGCAGCAATGCGAGCATTTGAATACGCCAGTCCGGCAAACATGGACCAGGCCATTCGCCTGCTGGGTAATTCCTGGGAGGACGCGGCGCCCCTGGCGGGCGGCACGGATCTGCTGTCCCTGATGAAAGACGACATCTTCGCCCCGAAGCGGCTGGTTAACATCAAAGACATCGGCGCTCTGCGTGGACTGAGCATCGACGCGAAGCAAGGTCTGCGCATCGGGGCACTGGTGACGATCCAGGAATTGGCAGACAACGCCAAGGTGGCCCATGCTTATCCGGTGATTGCCAAAACCGCGAACGAGATCGCCGGGCCGCAAATCAGAAACATGGCCACCATCGGCGGCAATCTTTGCCAGCGGCCGCGCTGTTGGTATTACCGGACCGGGCACGGCCTGCTGGCGCAAGATCAACAGGGCCAGTCGCTCATACCCGGCGGCGACAATCGCTATCACGCGATTCTCGGCAATGATGGGCCGGCCTTCTTCGTTAGCCCCTCGACCCTGGCGCCGCTCTTCATTGCGCTGGGCGCAGTCGTGCGGCTGGTTGGTCCAAGCGGCAAACGTGAACTCCCCCTGGAGAAGTTTTACCTGATTCCAAAATCCGCCAGTGAGCGAGAACACGATCTGAAACCGAATGAGATCGTGACCGAAGTAATTGTTCCGCTGCTGGCCGGAGCTAAGGCCGCTACCTACGAAGTGCGTCATAAAGAGGCCATGGAATGGCCGTTGGCCCTCGCCTCGGTGGTGCTAAGGATGAAAGGCAAAACCGTCAGTTCTGCACGCGTCATGATGGGCCATGTAGCTCCAATACCATGGCGTTCCGCCGAGGCCGAGGCCGCTTTGGTGGGAAATGCAATCAGCGAGGAGGTGGCGCAGGCCGCGGGTAACGCAGCCGTCGCCAACGCAAAGAGCCTGAGCCACAACGGCTACAAGATCCAAATCGCGCGCGTGGCGGTAAAGCGGGCAATACTAGCTGCTGCTTAGTGATTCGTTTTAACGGGAGGCAAAAAATGATTTCCGAGGCCGAACGCTTCGATGTAACCCATCCGTCGCTCTGCCCGCATCTGCGTTGGAAGAGCTACTTTATTCAGGCTGATGTTGACTCGACGGTACCACCGTCCAACTCCGGCCACTTCTGGTGCGTCTATACCCACAACTGTCTCGGTCCCGACCGCAAAGTTGCCGAGCCCGGCAATTGCACTTCTGCCGATCGGGCGTGTTACGGAACCGGACGCGCGTGATGAATGAGCGAGCAGGATAGCGCAGGAGGTCGTGATATCATCCACACATGCGAGTTGTTGAAGCCCAATACGAAAACGGTTTCCTCAAATTAAGCCGCCCGCTTCCTTTGCGCGGCGGGGAGCGCGTCGGCTTGATTGTTGTTCGCAGGCCAGACCCCCGACGCTGGGACATGGAAAGGCTCGCGGCAAGCCACACGTCTGAGGACATCGAGCTTGCTCGCGCCGGACTCGATTCCTGGGAGCAGCAACTTGATAAGGAGGATCAGGGTTGAAGCGCGGGGAACTCTGGTGGGCCGATCTCGGAATGCATAGGCCGCTGGAACAAACAGGACGGCGCCCAGTAATCATCTGGCAGAGTGATGCACTAACACGGGTCCTCATTCTGGTCGTCCCGCTCACCACGAGTCTACAACGTGCTCAACTTGCCGGAACTGCAATGATCAGCTCCTCCGAACTTGGTCCACCTCAGGATTCAGTGGCGCTGGCCTTTCAGTTAAGAGCAATCCCGACAACCTCGTTGCAATCGAAGATTCGATGGTTGACAGAATCAGAAATGGCTGAGCTCGAACTGGCGACTGATGAGGCGCTTGGTCGCGTTGAACCCGATGTGGCTGAAGAGTAGTTGATTTTGATCATTTCCAGATCTGTTGGAAGACTTAGGAGTAATAGCAATGCGTAAATTGATGTTCATTAGCGCGCTTGGTTTGAACCTGCTGCTGCTGGCAGCCACAGCCCAGGCGCAAAAGGTTTCCGGTGACTATATTGAGACTCGCAACGCGGACGTGTGGACAGGCGCCTGCGTCGCCAACGGCGAACTGAATCTCGCCGGCGACCAGGCGATTCTTGCGTGGCGCGTGAGCAAGGGCGCATGGAACGGCGTTTCGCTTGACGGCCTGAGCGTGGTCGGCGTGGTCAAGGCCGCAGCGACTCTGGGCGATCAGTACAACAACCCGTATCCGGCAAGAGCGGTGATGATCGTGGATGCCAGAGCTTCCGCCGATCAGCAAAGGGCACTGGTCGGTTTGGCTCAGCAGATGGCCGGCGAACTACTGAAGAATGTTGTTGAGGTCAAGCTCGAGACGATCAAGATGGAAGTTGGCCATCAAGGCATGCACGACGTCAGCACTTCGGTTCATGCCGGCGACCTGGTCGGCATTGAGACGCGGGCCATCGGCGCCGGCGACCACTTGTGCGGTAACGAGAACGTCTACTATCAGCCGCTGACCAAGCTGGTGCATTCAATGCCGGCAGTCGCTGAGCTTGATGAGTACAACGGCCCCGATCTGGGAGTGATTTGGACGCTGCGCGGCAAACGCAGCGCCTTCGTCGGTAGCTTCGCGCTTTAGAAACAGGTCAGAACCGGGAGCGGTAGCGACCGGGTTAACCCGTGTCCGCCCGTGACCGGGTCTTGTTCACCCGGTCGCTACCACTCCCGGTTCTGACCTGTTCATCGGAGACACTTCATGCCAGTCCGGGTTCTCGGTCTTTTACTGTTCCTGACAATTCCTCTCGTGGTGCTTGCCGACAGCGGCAAGATCGAACCCATCGGCGCGTTTGCGGAAGCGAGCGCCTCTGATGCGTTGAAGAAAGGGCTCGAACCGAAAGGCTATCGGGTAAAGCTCGCAGACGGCAGCGTGCTCTGTGACATCTGGCTGCGAAACGGCATCGCTTCCGGCAAAAACGATGCGCAGGGCGCTGTCTACACTTCGATCGCCGAATCCGCATTGATCGCCGTGATTACTTTTCCGCAGCAAGCAACAGATTTTCGCAAGCAGGCGATCAAAGCGGGGTCGTACACATTGCGGTACGCGGTCCACCCGCAGGACGGCAACCACCTGGGTATCTCACCGATACGCGATTTTCTTTTGCTGGTCCCGTTAGCCGCCGATCCTGATCCGGCAGCGAAATACAAGTTTGAAGATCTGGCGGCGTTGAGCAAGAAGGCGAGCGGCACCAATCATCCCTCGCCGTGGAGCCTGGTAACTCCGGACGGCATCAGCAACTGGCCGTCGCTATTCGAAGACGAAAACGCACACCTGGTCTTTGCGGCCAGGATCAAGAGCGATTCCGGCAGCGAGTTGCCGGTTGCCTTTGTGGTCAAGGGCGTAGCCGAGCAGTGATCGAGGGCGTGAAGCGATTTACCACAGAGGACACAGAGGAACGCAGAGGAACACCTGAATCCTGCGGGAAGGAAAACAACGAAATGAGGCCATTAGTTCGTCGGACAAGGACTCACGCTTCAGTCGTCTCTGGTTATGTCTCCTTCCTCTGCGTTCCTCTGTGTCCTCTGTGGTCAATCGCTTACCCTCGTCGGAGTTTGAAGTTTAAGTACTTGATCCTGTCGACATTCTTAATCGGTCTATTAATCTTGTCTGCGCAGACAGGCTACGCTTGTTGGTGCAATGTGCCCGAAGCCCCGGAAGCCTTTCAAGCCGCGGGTGCAGTTTTCGTCGGCCAGGTCGTCGAGATTATCGAACCCAGCACCACTGATCCGGAGGCGCCGCCGCCGGGACGATTCTATGTGATCAAGTTCAAGGTCGAGAGATCCTGGAGGGGGGCTTATTTTACCAGGGAGATCGAGGTCCTCTCAGCCCAGGGCCAGTATGGATGTTTTGCGCATCCGCCTGTCAGTAAAGGTGAACGGTATTTGATCTATGCAGACTCCTGGCACGGGTTGCTCTCGATATCCGCTTGCAGTCGGACGGCCTTGATTACCGATCCTATTAAGCCGGGTGCAGTGCGGACGAAAGTCGCGGATCCGGCGCCAGTCAAGGCTCACCTGTCCATGTCCTCTCCGGCAAATGGCATCGACGCTGCAGCCGATCTGCGAATACTGGAATCATTGTTGTTCCCCACTTTCCAATTCAACTACAGGCTGGGCCGAGAACCTGGGCGCCCGTTGTTTCTGAATTTCGTGGAACCGGAAGCGAAACGTTTCTAAGAAGTCGTTGCTCTATGTCTTCTCGACTGATCAGATTGCTGATCTTTACTACGCTGGTGCTCATAGCCCTGGCGCCGGCCGGAGTTCTCGCTTCCGGCTCAGACGAATTTTATCTAAAGCTTCCCACGGGCATTCCTGCCGATCTCTGGTCGTACTTCGTTCCCAGAGACAATGCATTGACCCCTGCGAAAATCGAATTGGGCCGCCAACTCTTTTTTGATCCGCTGCTCTCGGCTGATGCTTCTGTCAGTTGCGCCACCTGTCACGACCCGAGACATGCCTTTACCGACGGCAGGAAAACGGCGGTGGGAATCGCCAATCGGAAGGGAGCGCGCAACACACCGACCATTCTCAATGCGATGTTCAACTCCACGATGTTCTGGGATGGGCGAGCCGCCTCGTTGGAAGAGCAGGCCATTCTGCCTCTCGTCAATGCGGACGAAATGGGAAACGCCTCGCACGAGCAGGTCGTGAAAAGAATCGCGGCGGTGCCCGCATACGCAACCCAGTTTCAGACGGTTTTTGGCACAGAGGTGACAACAGCTTCCCTGGCGAAAGCGATCGCGGCGTACGAAAGAACACTGGTGTCGGGGAATGCGCCGCTCGATCGCTTTCTGGCCGGCGACAGGAACGCGATAAGCGAAGCGGCGCAGCGAGGGTTGATTCTTTTTCGCACCAGGGCGCGCTGCACGGTCTGCCATAATCTAAACACGTCGTTTCCTTTCCTGACCGACGGTAACTATCGCAACACCGGCGTGGCGGCAAACTTCTCCGGGTTCGCCGCCCTCACGCGTTTAGCGACTAATTCGCAGGACACTGAGTCCGCGAATCAAAGGTTAAGCGCGCGCGCGACGCTCCGGAAACAGGAAGGAGCGGCAGAGTTAGGGAGGTTTCTGGTCAGCGAGGACGCGCTTGACGTGGGCGCCTTTCGCACGCCGTCACTGCGCAATGTGGAACTGACGGCGCCTTATTTTCACGATGGCAGCGCGGCCACGCTGGCGGACGTAATTCGTTTTTACAACCAGGGTGGGAATGCCAACACAAACCGCGATTGGGAGCTGCAAGCCATCAATCTTACTGAAGCCGAACAGCAGGATCTGCTTGAGTTTTTGAAGTGTCTGACCAGCGACGATGCGCGACAGCAGAGCTCTCAGACCCGAAGGGCCGACAATAAATAGCCACGTCCGTAAGGGCGTGGAATGGTCGACTTCAAATCACTTGAGGCGCGCAGGGCCGGCACTCTCTAAAGCATTTCGTCAAATGAAATTATGCGGCGCCTTCGGCGCTCAGTCTTTCGGGAGATATGAGATCCAGGCCCTAACGGACATGGCTACTTAGTGTCGGCCCTTCGGGCCTGAAATGCTGTTCGGTTGTCAGCAGGGCGCCGCCAGTCATCGCGTAGCACAATCACACAGGCACGCTGACATTCAGCACGACAAACTGAAAGTTTGTCGGACAGTGCTAAACCAATTTTCCTGTCGTGTAGCCCGCCCAGACCATCAATAGTCCAAGAAAATTCGAGCCGACAATATTCAACGTGGCGAACCAGAACTCGCCTTCTCGAAGCAGTGTGAAAGTCTGCAAACCAAAAGCCGAAAACGTGGTGAAGCCGCCCAGAAAACCAATCATCACTACGGTCCGCGTCGTCGGACCGACCAGGTTCCGTTCCTGCAAAAGATAGAACAACAACCCGGCCAAAAAGCAGCCGATGATGTTGACCACCAGCGTGCCGGCGGGAAATGTCTCGCCAAAACGCCGCGCGATCACACCCGACAACGCATACCTGCCGACTGTGCCGACCAGGCCGGCCAATCCGATGAACAAAACCTTTTGCATACTTGGCGATTTCCCTCACCACTCTCGTTTAGACAGGGCACTTGTGCCCTCGTTGGCGCGGCGGACAAGTCCGCTTTCTAAACGAAAAAGGAACAGGACACTTGATCCTGATATGAGTGGCTTGCCGTTCAGGAATAGAGTTCTTCAATCAACGGCCCAAACTTTTCGTCAATCACCCGGCGCTTCACTTTTAACGTCGGCGTCAGCTCGCCATTGTCGATAGTTAGTTCGTCGGGGAGCAATGCCACGCGCCGGATGCGTTCATAATCGGCCAGACCCGAGGTCAACTTCGAGACGTCGCCCTGCACTAGTTTGACGGCGGCTGGATGCTGGCTCAATTCCGCGTGAGTCCGGGGCAGATCCTTTTCCTTTTCGCCGAGGCTGCTTTTCAAAGCTTCCCAGTCGGGCACTATCAACGCCACAGGCTGCTTGCGACTGGCGCCGACCACCACAACCTGGCTGACGTACTCGCTCTCTTTGATCAGGCTTTCAAGCAGTTGCGGCGCGATGTATTTGCCGTTCGATAATTTGAACAGATCCTTTTTTCGATCGGTGATATACAGTCGCCCCTCGTCGTCGAGGTGGCCCACGTCGCCGGTGGCAAACCAACCATCTTTGAGCACCTGTGCTGTTGCTTCCGGGTGACCGTAATAACCCACCATCACATTCGGACCGCGCAACATAATTTCACCGTCTTCAGCAATCGCCACGTCGATGCCGGTGAACGGCAGACCGATGGAACCCACGCGATTGTTGTCTGGCCGGTTGGCGGAGACGATGCACGTCTCCGTCGCTCCATAGCCCTGCAGGATGGGAATACCGGCCGCCAGAAAAGCGTAAGAAAGCGCCGGCGCGAGCGGCGCGCCTCCGGAAACAAAATAGCGCAGCCGGCCGCCGACACCCTCGCGCCATTTGCTGAACACCAGCCGGTCCGCAACTTTCTGTTGCAACGCCAGAGTGCCGGGCACGCGTTGTCGTTTGTCTTGCAGTTCAGCATAACGCTGGCCCACCTTGAGCGCCCGCATAAACACTTTGCGCCGCCAGCCTCTCGCTGACAGTCCTTTTTTCATGATGCGGTGATAGACCTTTTCGAACAGACGCGGCACGGCCGTCATTACCGTGGGCTGAACTTCGCGCAGGTGCTCGCCGACTTGATCGAACGAACTGCAGTAGTAAACCGACACGCCGCTGTAGCAGAAGATGTAAAAGCCGGTGCGTTCGAAGATATGCGAGAGCGGCAAGACACTCAGCGCCGTGTCGGTGGGACCGATCGGCAAATCGTTCGAGATGTTCGAGACGTTGGCAATGAAACTCTCATGATTGAGCATCACCCCTTTTGGCTCGCCGGTTGTGCCTGAAGTGTAAATGATGGTTGCGAGATCGTCGGGCCGCACCTGTGAAAGAAGGTCTTCAAAAGCCTGTGGATTAGACTGGTCGCGCTCAGCGCCGGTAGCTTCGAGGGCCGCGAGTGTAATCGCCCCTTGGATGTTGGCTATTCGCTCCGTGCTTACTGGGCCCGTAATCACTGGGGCCGTGGTTACTGGGACCGCGGGCGTCCCGCCCGCCGTCGTTTTGCTATTCACATCCTCAGCCGCTTCCTCATCAAAGAAGATCAGCTTCACCGGCAGCGACAGATTTTCCAGCGCCGCCCGCGCATGCTTAAACACTTTGCGCCCGGAGATAAAGATGGCGCGCGCGCCTGAGTCACTGAGGATGAACTCAACTTGATCGACGGCCTGCGTGGTGTAGATGGGAACGTTGGCGGCGCCGAGGCTAAGGATTGCGAGATCGGTGATGGACCATTCGGGCCGGTTTTCTGAAAGCAGCGCCACCCGATCGCCGGCCCTGATCCCCAAAGCGGAAAGCCCTAAGGCGACGTGCCGTACACGGCGCACAAAATCCGGAGCCGAAATGCGAATCCATTCCCCACGAACCTTGTGACTGAATGCGTCCGTTTTGTTGTGTCTGATTGAGGCCGCAAGACACAGACTCGGAAGCGAGGCACGCTCGGACGAAGGGGCCCCTTCGCGTCCGTCGGTTTTGGCGTTCGCTACAGAAGCCAATTATTCGGCGTCTCCTTTTGTCTCCAGCGAATTACAACGGGAGATTCGATATCGAGGGATCGGGCTGAGAGATGATACTACAATCAGTTGGCAGTGGGCAGTGGGCAGTGAGCAGAAGGCAGAAGGCAGAAGGCAGAAGGCAGAAGGCAGAAGGCAGAAGGCAGAAGGCAGAAGGCAGAAGGCAGAAGACAGAAGGCAGAAGGCAAGATAACTCGAATCGCTGCGACGGAAATCGTTTCTTCTCAAATTCACTCTTATGTTTGGATTAGTGTCCAGGTGAGATTCAGCGGACGTCCTGCTGCTTACTGCTTACTGCTTACTGCCTTCTGCCTTCTGCCTTCTGCCTTCCGCTCACTGCGTTCCGCCGCCATACCACAGCACCGCAAAGAAGTGACAGGTGGTTCCGGCGATCACGCACAGGTGCCAGACGAAATGGCTGTAGCGCAAACGATGCGCGGCAAAGAATCCCAGGCCTCCGGTGTAGGCCACACCGCCGGCCATGATCAAGAGAATCCCCGGTAGCGGAATCAGCATCAGCATCGGCTTGATCGCTACCAACGCCAACCAGCCCATCGCCAAATAAAGCGTCATCGAAACCCACCAATGACGCGTGCCGCCGATGGCCTTCATCGTCAAGCCAAGCGCCGCCAATCCCCAGACGATGCCCAACAACGACCAGCCCCACGGACCGCGCAACACACCCAAAGTAAACGGCGTATAGCTCCCCGCGATCAGTAAAAAGATCGCGCTGTGATCGAACACGCGCGCCACGTTCTTGGCTCGCTCGTGAGTGATTGAGTGATAAAGCGTCGAGGCCAAATACAACAACACCATCGTCGCGCCAAAGACACTCACTCCCACAACAAACGATGCCTTCCCCGCCCGCATCGCTGCGCCGACCAGGATCGGTATGGCCACGATCGCCAGGACCAAACCCAGCCCATGGCTGATGCCGTTCGCGATCTCTTCGCCCAGCGAGAGCGAACGCTCGCGTGTTTGGTTCGGTTCATTGCTCAAGTTGTCGCTATCCAGGGGTGGGGCGGGGCTGTGCTGTTTTTCCATGGCAATGCATTCTACGCGTTTCGGCTGAAACGGGTTCACAATTTGCTGGCAGACCTGCTAGGAACCATTTCTTTGGAGTGGTCCGTTTAGACAGGGCACTTGTGCCCCTCGATACGCGTCCGAACCCATTGCTGCCGAGGCCGACCCGCCTTCATGGCGTCGTTCTTACGACAATTCGCGCTTGGTCGAAATCTTTCTCTGGGAAAAGAAACATGAAGACGCCTGGCAAGAAGCAACGGCTGGCGGCTGTGCCGGATACTTATGGCTCCAACTCGCGGATGCCATCGCGAACGAGCATCCGGAAAGAGCGTTCCCGATCTACAAAGAATTAATCGCCCCAACCCTCAGTGCCACGAACAATGCCGCCTACGACGAAGCGATCAAGCTGCTGCGAAAGATGCGGAAGTTAGTCTCTCGCCTCGACCGCGAACACGAGTTCGACGACTACCTCGCAGCCCTGCGCGTCGAATACAAACGCAAACGGAACTTCATCAAGCTGCTGGATGCGATGAGGAGGTAATTTTGAGTCATTGTCTTTCGAAGCAATCGTTTTGCGCAATTCACGAAACGCATTTCTTAATATTCCATTTTCCTTGCTGCTGATAAGGAATTCTCTTCAGTGTCTAGTTGTCTGTCGTCCCGGTGGCTGTCTCTTCGCAAAGGACGCGAATGTAAACGCTTATGCCGAAGCTTTAGCGCAGGCTTACTGGGCGCAAGAACAGGACAGCGGCCGAGTTGGCGTTTCTTGGGCGACAGGATTAAAGTATGCGGCACCAGCCACTGTTCATCTTTTTGGGAGACAATGCCATGAAAAAAGAAAGTAGTCAGTATTCGATTATCAGTAATCAGCGACTGCCGGTGCTAGTGATGCTCGTCGCCATTTGCGGGGCGATTGCGGCGATCGCGTTGGCGCCACTTGCCGGCGCGCAGGGTGTGCGGCAGCGCGCGGTTGCAGCAATGAGTCCCGCGACCACGACGCCGTCGAATAGTAGCTCAAGCAGATCGTCGAGTGGCGACGACTCCGGCAAATCATCAAGCGCCATCGTCTATCCGCCGGCGAAGAAAGTCGATCAGGTTGATGATTATTTCGGCACGCCGGTGCCCGATCCGTATCGCTGGCTCGAGAACGAGAACGCTCCGGAGACGGCAGCATGGGTCGAGGCCGAGAACCGGGTCACCTTCGCCTATCTCGACAAGCTCGCTTATCGTCCGCAGCTCAAGGCGCGGCTGGAGAGGCTTTTGAATTACCCGCGGTTTTCCGCTCCGAACAGACGGGGCGAGTGGTTCTTCTTCAGCAAGAACGACGGGCTGCAGAATCAGAACGTTCAGTACATGCAAAAGGGCCTGGACGGCACGCCGGAATTGCTGCTCGATCCGAACAAGTTTTCCGCAGACGGCACGTCGCGCCTGGCAGCCTTCTCGCTTTCCAAGGAAGGTAAGTATCTCGGCTACGGCATCTCGCAGGGCGGTTCGGACTGGAGCGACATCTATGTGATGGATGTGGCGACCAAAGAAAAGCTCGCTGACCACCTGCAATGGATCAAAGCATCGGGCGTCTCCTGGCGTGGTGACGAAGGTTTTTATTACAGCCGTTACCCGGCCCCGGAAAAGGGCAAGGAGATGACGACCAAAAACGAATTCCAGGCCGTCTATTTTCACAAGGTGGGCACGCCACAATCCGAAGATCAACTGGTCTATGATGACAAGGAACATCCGCAGCGCTTTCAAGGTGTGTTTGTTACGGACGATCAGCACTTCGCCATACTTTCCGTTTCCGAGCGCGCCAAACACAAAGGCAATGCTCTCTTTTATCGCGACCTGTCGAAAGACGAAAAAACTTTTTCACCAATCGTGGCAGAGATTGGAGACGACAGTTACGGCGTCGTCGACGATGTCAATGGCAGATTCTTGATCGAGACGAATCACAAGGCCCCGAACAGCCGCGTGTTTCTATTCGATCCCAAGAACCCCGCCGAGCAAAACTGGAAGGACGTGCTGCCGGAACAGGGCCAGCCCCTGGAAGGCGTCAGTTCCGCAGGCGGCAAGTTGTTCGTCACCTACCTCGAGGACGTGACGACGCGTGCTTACGTCTACAGCCTTGACGGCAAACTCGAAAACGAAATCCCGATGCCGGGTCTGGGATCGGGCGGTGGTTTTGGCGGTCGTGACGACGACAAATTCGTCTTCTACAGCTTCACGTCTTTTAACTACCCGCCGACGATTTACAAGTACGATATCGCCAGCCGTAAGTCGACGGTGTTTCGTAAGGTAGACATTCCGGGCTTCAATGCCGCGGACTACGAGGTGAAGCGGGTCTTCTATACAAGCAAGGATCAGACTCGGGTGCCGATGTTCATCGTCCACAAAAAAGGCCTCAAGCTGGACGGACACAATCCGACGGTTCTGTATGGTTACGGCGGCTTCAACATCACCACCAGTCCGGGCTTTAGTTCACTGCGACTGGCGCTGCTGGAGCAGGGAGTGGTTTACGCCTCGGCGAATATTCGCGGCGGCGGCGAGTATGGCGAGAAGTGGCACGAAGCCGGAACGAGGTTGAAAAAACAAAACGTCTTTGACGACTTCATCGCCGCGGCTGAGTTTTTGATCAAGGACAAGATCACGTCTCCGGACAAGCTGGCGATTCACGGCGGTTCCAACGGCGGCTTGCTGGTGGGCGCCTGCTCAAACCAACGGCCGGAGCTGTTCAGGGCGGTGATCGAACAGGCCGGGGTGATGGACATGCTGCGCTTTCACAAGTTCACCATCGGCTGGAACTGGATCGCGGACTATGGTTCAAGCGCCAACGAAGCAGAATTCAAAGCGCTCTACGCCTACTCGCCGATTCATAACATTAAGCCGGGAACGAAGTATCCGGCGACGCTGATCACGACCGCCGATCATGATGACCGAGTGGTGCCGGCGCACAATTTCAAATATGCGGCGGCTTTGCAGGCGGCTCAGGGCGGAGAGAATCCAATCCTGATTCGCATCGACACGAAGTCGGGTCACGGCGCCAGCAGCACGACGAAGCAGATCGAGCAGACAACAGATCTGTACGCGTTTCTGTTTGCGAATCTGGGAGTGAATCCGAGGTACTGAGCAAGCCGGGAGCGCGACCGGGAGCCGCCACCCGGGAGCGCGGGCATCCTGCCCGCATTTGAGCGCGAAGCGCGAAAGGCTTGTAGCGCAGCTATGCGGACAGGATGTCCGCGCTCCCGGCGGCATCGCTCCCGGCGGAACCGCTGACGGGCGCTGAGTGGTGTCGTCTTCGTCGTCGGCGGCGGCGTTGATCGATATGTTCCACGCGTCCGTTGAGCGTCGCCAGCGCCGCCAGCACCAGAAACAGCAGCGCGTTTGCAGTCGTGTGCAGCGTGAAATCAAAAAAACTATGCACCAGTACTGCAAAGCACCCGGCCAGTGCCCCAGTCGCCACGCCGCGACGAAAAGGATCAGCAGTCTCGCGCCGCGCGAATCCCATGCGGAACAACGCTACGACAAAAAACAGTCCCAAAGCAGCGCCGATGATCCCGCCATCCGACAGAATTTGCAGATAGTCATTGTGCGCTTGCTCAAGGCGGAACAGTCCGTTACGCGAATCATAGCGAGTGTAGACCACGCCAAACGCGCCCAGGCCGGTGCCCACGAAAGGATGCGCGCGAATGATGTCGAGGGTCACACTCCAGAAATGAGCCCGGCCGGTGGTTGGGTCCTCGGTATTCACCGTGCCCACAAAGCGAGTCAGGGCTGCCTCGCCTCCCAGCAACACAGAGCCTCCCAGAATGCCGATCACCAGCGCCAGAGCGAGCGCTGCCCGCACCAGCCCGCTGCGGGCACGGCCCTCTCTTCCTTCACTGGCGTGCGCATGACGTCTGCGGCGAAAGCCGGCGACCAGCAACAGGAACATTACCTCAGCCACCAGGCTGATGATGCCGCCGCGCGAGCCCGTCAGAATCAAAGCCACGCCCATCATGGCCACGGCAAAGATGTAAAGCAGTTTCTTCTCGCCCTCGATGGCGCCGGAAAACAGCAGCCCCAAAGGAATCGCCAACGTCAACTCCATATAGCCGGCAAAGTGGTGCCGGTTAATGAACGGACCAAAGGCCGTGCTTTGAGCGAGCTCGCGCACCCAGTAAATTTTTGTGGGGCTGGTGAATGATTGCGTCATGCCAAAAACAGCCAGCACGAAACCAAAGATGGCAATTGTGCGCACGATGATCCGCAGACGATGCGGAGTATCTACAAAAACCAGCGTGGCCGCGAAGAAGATGCAAAGCGCAATCAGTTGCACCACCACCAGCCGCGTCGAAAAGGGATCCATCGAGAGACTGTTTTGCGGGGCCTGAGGCAGGATGCCGGCACTGGCGGCCCTGCGCAGCGGCAGCAGTTGAAACAACCCCAGTACCACCAAGCCCAGCAGCGGCAACTGCAAAACGTTTTTGCTGATTCGCAGAGTGCCCAGCCGCCAGCCGTCAGCAACCCAAAGAAAAATTACCAGTGCGCCGCCGCCAGCAAAGAGCGTCAAGGCCCAGTAATGAACCGTGCCGTAAGCCAGGGCGGAAAGCACCAAACTCAAGCAGATCTGCAGAAACAAAAAGCGACTGGCAATGGTATGGGCCAGCAAACCGTGTAGGGAAACAGCACGCGGGCTCGAGAGCGCGGCAGTTTCTTTGGTAGCCAACGAGGTGTCAGCGTTTGAAAGCGATGTGGTCATAGATGAAAACTTTGAGCCCCGGATTTACGCGGATACACGCAGATCGTGTCAGTACCGCCTGCGGTAGCGGGCGGGTCTCAAGCTACGCGGCCTCTCGACTAACGATCACCCACCCGCTATCGTAGGTGGTACTGACAAGTTCTGATCCGCGTCTATCCGCGTTCATCCGCGGCTAACTAAATTCCAAAGCGCCGTCGCCGCTATCGCTCTGCGGCGCACTCCAAATCCGGCCTACTCCAATTTGCCGTCAGCCCGGCGCTTGAGATTAAAATCGTCATACCAAACACTGCCAAAAATCGGACACTCGGCATTATCCCCGCATGAAGCGCGACTAACCCGGATCACCACGGCTTCCGCTTTCGCTCCGGTCTTGAAAGTAATCGAGACAGGTTGCCAGTCAGTGTTTTCCGGAGGCGCCGGCTGTGATGCGCCCAGCACCGCACCGTCCGCGGCGTCGATCACTTCCACAAACGGCAACCCGGCACTCGCCAGTTGTTGAGTCTTGAGAAAAAAATCCAGATCGTACTGAGTCCCGGGCTCGATGGTAACCAACTGCGAGAAATTGAACTCCACCTTTCCGTGAGCTTGAAAGAGAATCCGCACACTCCGCTGGCCGCCGTGACGTGTGCCCGCGTCAAAGGTTACCTGCGCTTGCCTGGTTGACTTGACGAGCCAACCATACGGACCGGTGTTGGCGGTTGTGTTTTGCTCGCATCCACTATTCAGAAGCAGTCCCAGCCGGGGCCGCTCTGCATCAGCGGGCGCCAGATCATTCCAAAGATCCAGGACCTGGCGAAAATGCTTGCCGTCACTCAGGCTTTTCATGATCGCCTGACCGGTAGCCTGACTTTCCTTCTTCTCGTTCGCGTTGAGGGCATTCCAACTTCTGATTCCTTCATCGAACTGCCCTGACTCGATCAGGTACCTGGCAAACTCAGCGCGGGTGCTGACCTCGGGTCCGATGGCAGCGGCGAGTTGATTGGGACTTTGTCGGTAAACCTGCCAGGCGAGACTGAAAACCTGAGCACGAAGTTCAGGGTACGCTTCACTGGCGCGGCGCAGTTCGGTAAATGCCGGCACCTCCTGACCGCTGCGCAAGAGCAGATTACCAAGGTACCAGCGCGGGAAAGCATACGACGGCGCCAGCTCAACCGCGCGGCGCATCGCTTGTTCCGCTTTTGCCCCGTCACCGGATTGTTCGAGCGCCCGGCCCAATGACAGCCAAAAGCGATAGTCATTCGGAGAGAGCCGCGCAGCCTTTTGGTAGTCGGCAATTGCCTGATTGATCTGATCGGGTGGCAAGGTTCTAAGCTTGACCTCTGCCAGTCTCCAGCGAACCAGCGGGTCCTCGGGCGCCAGACCAGCGGCCATGCTTGCGGTCTCCAACCCGCGATTTTCCGGATCAAGATTTTCGGCAATGGTGTCGCCCAGATACCAGCGGCCGGAAAACCACAGCCCCGCAAGCGCCAGGGCGAGAGGCACGAGCAGCAGTAGTTGCCGCAACGCCCCGCGCGTGTTTATGTAAGTGACTTGATCCGGCATGAAGAGTTTGTGATCTTTAGTGAAATCTGAACTTTGAGATCTTTAATTTGAAATCTGGAAATTGAAAATCTGAAATTGGAAGATCGGAGGACCCGCAACGGCTGTTTTCGCCGCGGATTACCGCGGAGAAACGCGGATCCCAAAACTTGTTCTAATCCGCAGCTATCCGCGTGCATCCGCGGCTAAATCTTCTGCTTCAAATCTCAAATCAAAAATCAAACTCGCCATCACGCACTTCTTCAATCGTGATCCGCATGCGCTTAATCAGGATCTGAGCCTCCTGGCAACTGCGCCGTATTTCCTGAACTCGGTCTTCAGACATGCGTGCACTCGAGAGCAGGATTTCTTCGATCTGTTGTTCCCGGCAAACGCTGCGTAAATCGCCATTGCCGCCGAGCACCTTCAATCCGTGAATCACCTTGCCCTTCTTGGCTGCGTCGTCATCCAGAAAGCCCACCGGCGCGTACAACCACTCGCGATTATTTCTGAGCTCGCGCAGCAACAATTCACCGCCATCTCCGGCGCCGTAAATCAAAACGCGGCGTCCTCCTGCGGTTTCCGCGACCGGCAAAAGATTCCGAAACAGGCGAAACGCCAACCGGCTGCCGGCCAGCAGCAGAAACATGAACACTGCGTCAAGCACGAAGACCGTGCGCGAGTAACCTTGAAAGCGAAACGCAAACAGAATCACCAGCATCGAGAGAGTGGAACCAACCGCCACAGCCTTGGCGAACGTCACCAGATCGCTCACGCTCGTGTAACGCCAGATCCCGCGATAGACACCGAGCACCAAAAACGTGGCCATCTTGATAAAGACAAGTACCGGCACGGTCCTCAGGAAGAGCTTCCAGTCGGTGCTGCCGGCCAGCGCGCCAAAGTTAGCGTACGCGCCCCAGTAAGCGAGAGTGATCAAAACCACATCGAGCAACACTTCAAAAACGCGGCGCTTGTACGAGACGTCGACCAGGAAGGTGTAAAGCGGCTTTTCCTTCAACGCCAGCGACGCTTCGTTTTCGTCATACACTTTGACGCCGGCCAGATAGACTCCCAGAAGGGTCAGCAAAATAGTGAAGCCGGTAATCGTGGCCAGACTGACATCCAGCCTCATCTCGCGCACCAGCACCGCCAGAAAGCCAGACAAGCCGGCAAACCCATACAACATCCAGACGGCGTAACGCTCCGACATTCCCAAGGCTACCAGGCGATGCGAAGTATGATCGCGCCCGCCCTGAGAAGCGGCGCGACCGGAGAGCTTTCTGAGCACCATGACAAAGGTCGTATCAAAGATGGGAACGAAAAGCACCAGGATCGGCACCATCAACACCGGCAAAAAGCTTCTCGACCTGCCGCCGGCAACATGGACCAGGGCGGCGCTGGCCAGAAAAAACCCGATAAAGAGCGACCCGGAATCGCCCATAAAGATCGATGCAGGATTCGAGTTGTGAATCAGAAATCCCAGCAGTCCGCCGGCGAAGACGCCCATCATCAGCGCCTCGGCCGGCTGGCCGCTGACAATAAAATTCATCGTCAGAAAGCATGAGGCGATGGCGGCGATTCCCGCAGCCAGTCCATCCATATTGTCGAGCAGATTTACCGCGTTCGTGATGCCGATCAACCAGAAGATGGTGATCACCACGTTCACCGAAACGGATCTGGTCCAAGGCAAACTCAGCCCGTAATAGATAACAAAGGCCGAGCCCATGATCTGGCCAATCAGCTTCTGATACGGTTTGGTATGAACTATGTCATCGACCAGGCCCACCAGAAAAAGAAAAGTGCTGGCGCCGACGATTACGTGACCATAGATCGAGGGCGGCAACACTCCCAGCCGCAGGAAAACAAAGTATGCGATCATCACCGACAACCAGATCGCTACACCGCCCATCATCGCCGTGGGCTTTTTATGCCAGCGGTCAGACTTGGGCTGGGCCACCATTCCCCGTCGCCGCGCTAACGCGCCCACGATCGGTGTCAGCAGCAACGCCAGTAAGAATGACACGGCGACTGCGACGAGTTGTAAACGAGTGAATGGCATGCTTTTGGAGTGTGGTAAGGCGAAAGCAATGCCGTGATCAGGGTTCAAAGCAATCTCGATCCACACTATCCACTATCAGCAACGAACGTCGTTGGCTCGACGCGAATTAGGCAGCCTTTGGCAACCTAGCCCGTAAGATCACTGCATGCTCGACTGGTAAGCCGAAAAGATCGCGGCCTTGCTTCTCCAAAGGTTTCCTCAGTGATCCGACTTCATTCAAGATGTCACCTAATGCCTCGTCATCGCGGTTGAGCGTCACGATTCGCGAAAAAAGCAACACCTCGTCGCCAAAGATATCTTGCATCTCCTCGACCAGCTCCCTGAACGCCTGAAGCTTTCCAGCTTCCAGCCACGGAGCTGCGACCACAAGATCCCATAAACCCGGAGAGTCTTCTCGCATGAAAACGCCAAAGAGAGTAAACGGCCCTTTACGAGCCTCGAGCCGTTTCATGAGCTGTTGGAGTTTTTCAGTCTTAATCATAGTGCACCTAAGATCCCTTTAGCCGAATTGATCATGTCAGCAGCGTCGCTTGCAGTTGCGGTGCCAATCGGTCGATATCGATGTTCTGGTCGCCACTTCATCACTTCAAACCATTCTGTCAGATGCTTTGTCTTTATTCTTGTTTCTGCACCTGATAGGTGGAGCAGTACGTCAAAATTGTGCGTTTTGAAGCTATTGTAACCCTTCTTGAATTCATTGTCGGTCGCAGGAAAATCTCGCCATTTCAAGGCGCGACAGATCCGGGCTTTGAGAGCCAGCTCGACCGCGTACCCGCATAGGTATACTGAGCCATCATAGCGGCGCGCCGCAAGAAGGGCCTCGGCGTCTTTTATCCGAGCCCGCGCGATTGTCCGTAACTCTATTGGCGATATCATGACATTTCAAGGCCTGCTTACAGGGCATCTGGATTCTTCAATGAACAACCCAGCGGGACGGCCGCTCTGATAGTCAATCACGCTCTGCAAAATTCCATCTAACGACATCTCGGGTCGAAACCCGACCAGCGCGTTTACTTTCGTGATGTTCGGAATGCGGCGCGGCATGTCTTCAAAGCCTTCTTCGTAGGCCTCGTCATACGGCACAAACACGATCTCGGAATTCGAATTCGTCAACTCCTTGACGCGCTGGGCCAATTCGATAATCGATATCTCTTCGTTGGAACCGATATTGAAAACCTCACCGACGGCGTCGTCGTGATCGACCAGTTTGAGCAGCGCACCAACGACATCGCCCACATAGCCAAAGCAGCGCGACTGTTTGCCGTCGCCAAAAACCGTAATCGGGCGATCGGCCAGGGCCTGCTTGACGAACGTGGGAATGACCATCCCGTACTGGCCAGTCTGTCTGGGCCCGACGGTGTTGAAAAGCCGCACGATCACCGTGGGCAGCTTTCGCTCGCGCCAGTAAGCCAGGGCCAGAAATTCGTCGATCGCTTTCGAGCAGGCGTAACTCCAGCGCCCTTTGGTCGTGGCGCCCATGACCAGGTTGCCGTCTTCGCGAAAGGGAATCTCGGCGCTCAGGCCGTAGACTTCGGAGGTTGAGGCAATCAAAACTTTCTTCTTCTTTTTGTTGGCCAGCGAAAGGACGACTTCCGTCCCGTGCACGTTGGTTTCGATAGTGCGCACCGGGCTTTCGACGATCAGCTTGACGCCGACGGCCGCCGCCAGGTGGACCACCGCGTCGCACTGGTCGATCAGCTCGGCGGTCACCGGCTGATTTTGCACGGTGTCGATGGTGTAGTGGAATTTTGGATTGTTCTTCAGATGTTCGATGTTGCGAATGCTGCCGGTCGACAGATCGTCAAGCACGAAAACCTCATCGCCGCGCTCGAGGTAGGTATCGGCCAAATGTGATCCGATGAAACCCGCTCCGCCTGTGATTAAGATGCGCAAATTGTTTCGCTCCTCGTCGCTATCGTCACTTGATGTCTGACAAACTTCAGTTTCTTAATGTCCGACAAACTTCAGTTTGTCGTCAGTCTGGCCGGGTCTCGAACAGGTCAGTACCGCCTGCCGTAGCGGGCGTGTGTCTTTCAAACTATCACCCACCCGCTACCGCGGGTGGTACTGATCTGTTATTCGCCGGCATTGTAGCTACTCATCATTAGCGACAAACTGAAGTTTGTCGGACGGTCACTGAGACTGGTTCCGCGTGGACCAGTTCGCGATAAAGGCTGCCGATATCGTCCAGTAGTCTTTGTTTCGAATAATTCTGCTCGATGAATTTCCAACCACGTTTGCCGATCTCCCGGCGCAATTCCGGATCACCAATCAGGCGCGCCAGTCCTTCGGCAAAAGCTGCTGCGTCGTCGGGCTGAACCCGAATCCCTCGTTCGCACACTGTGAATAGGTTTGTGCCGGCAGACGAGTCTACAGTCGCTCCCAGCAGATCCACTACGCCGCCAACTGCTGTCGCGATCACCGGCCGCTCGTTCAGCATTGCTTCGATCAGGGTGAGCGGTGTGCCTTCATTTCGCGAAGTCAACGCCACGATATCAAGCGCCGGATAAAAGTATTCCGGATCTTTGCGTGTGCCGGCAAAGACTACGTCGTCTGAAAGCCCAAGCGCTCGGGCCTGATCTGCGAGGGCACTTCGCAAGTGTCCGTCGCCGACAACGACAAACCGAACACGTGGCCCTTTGCTGTGATGCTCGCAGTACAAAGCCGCTGCCCTTAAAAACAGCGCGTGGTTCTTAATCTCTGTGAGGCGGCCCACGATGCCCACCAAAATGTCGTCCGCGCCCATCTCGAGTTGATCACGAAAGCGTTGACGCCGACTCTGCCAGCCGGCAAAGACCTGCATATCCAACCCCAGCGGAATTACCGCAAACTGCTGGCCACGACCGACGTGAAACTCTTCGTGTATTTCGCGGCGCTGCTGGTTGCTAATCACCACAATGCGATCTGTAGCCACGCGCGCCAGCAGCCTCTCGATATTCACAAAGACCCACGTCTTCAGTGGTCCATAATAACTGTGAAAGATATGTCCGTGGTAAGTGTGAACGAAGCGGCAGGGGCGCGGGCGTCCAATCAGGGTGGCCGGCGTAAGCCAGCGGTAAAGCATCCCGGCAAGCCGGCCAACTGTGCCGGC
>Ga0179594_10000087_pt1 | contig 32285 bp, 22 predicted proteins | sample CZOMad1_1_08_16f_FD_148625 | JGI IMG/M metagenome (GOLD analysis project Ga0179594, IMG submission 148625) | Vadose zone soil fungal communities from Angelo Coast Range Reserve, California, USA - CZOMad1_1_08_16fungal (Illumina Assembly) | ecosystem: Environmental > Terrestrial > Soil > Vadose...
CAACCACCCGCAGTCGTCGCTCATCCGATCATCGAGGACGCCGTAAGCGGTTCAATGCGAGAGCCGATGACCGAGCGAACCAACTTCGAGATTCTGCGCGACGAGCTCGCTGATGGCCTCATGTTCTCGCACAGTCGTGAGAATGCAAACACCAGCAAGGTTCTCGAGGTCGCTTCATTCTCGTATGCGTTGATCGAACTCTTGATGGAGCGCGGCCTGATTTCAGTCGAGGAGCTGGATCAAAGAAAACGTGAAGTGGGCCAGCGCCTCGTGGAAAAGTTTGCCGAGAAAGGAATGGGCGTCGCGCTGACTGATGACGAGCAGGACAAGTATGCCTACGAGCGGCCAGTGCAGATTGATTGCGAGAACCGGCTGGCGCTTTGCCGCGGTGCGTGTTGCCGGTTGCGGTTTGCCCTCACGGTGCAGGACCTTGAAGAGGGCACGGTGAAATGGGAACTTGGCCGCCCATACATGATTCGCCATCAGGCAAACGGCTATTGCCATCACCTCGATAGCGAAACCAAGGGCTGCGGAATCTACCAAAGCCGGCCCATCGTTTGTCGGGCCTACGACTGCAGTAAAGACAAACGCATCTGGGCCGATTTCGAAAACCGGATAGTCAGCCCTAATCTCGATAAGCTTTTTCCCCAATCAAGCGCTCAGGAACAGACGCAGCTCTATCAGTTGACGCGCAGCAGACGGAGTTCTGAAAACGGAATTTCCGGGAAGACGTTTACGGACGGCGGGTCTTCAGAGGAGGCTGGTTTTCAGCAAGTCCTTTCCATCAACGGCGCTAGCGATAACCAGACCGCGGTCTAGCACAAGGCCTTGGGCAAGAAGGCGCGAAATCAGATGCCTGGCGGAACCGAACAAACTACGACCAATGTCTCGCCAATGCGCGAGCAGCCGCAGGTGTCCCCGGCTCCGGAACTGAAGCAAAGCATTGGCGCGGCGCCTGGCGGCATCGTCGCGCGGATGCATGAGATCGCGGGTGCGAGTGCGGCACAGGATCCGCCGCCGCAAGCGCTAAGCCGGATCTTCAGAAGCGCTGAGTTCTCGCAGCCGGTAAACGACGCGCAAAAAGCGCGCGCGCTGCAAACTCTGCAACGAAGTCACGGCAATAGCTACGTCCAGCGCATGCTTGAATCCGGCGCGCCGACGCCACAGACAAAGGCGATCCAACCCAAGCTGGAAGTGAGCACGCCGGGCGACTCCCTGGAACGGGAAGCCGATCGCATGGCTGATCAAGTCATGAGCATGCCCGCGCCCAATCGACAAACTCAGGCAAACATCAGCGGCGGCCAGCTCAACCGTCAGATCGAGACCGGCACAGCCCCGCATGGGCATTCCCACCGAGTACTGCGCGCGAGTTCCACAGCCGGCGGAGCGCCGCCGGTCTCAAATGAGTTCGAACGCAATCTGGCCGCGCAGCGTGGCGGAGGCCATCCTCTGCCCGGATCGACGCGCGACTTTTTCGAGCCGCGCTTTGGGCAGGATCTCAGCGACGTCCGGGTCCATCACGACGCCGACGCTGCGAACGCTGCCAGTGAGATCAACGCCCAGGCCTTCACCCAGGGCCGCGACATTTATTTCGGCGCCGGGAAATATCAACCCAACAGTGAGGGTGGAAAGCATCTGCTTGCGCACGAACTGGCGCACACCATGCAGCAGACGGATGGGGCTGGGCAGCAGAGGTCTGCGCTTGGAGCTGTGCAGCGAACTGGAGGACCGGTTGTGCAACGGAATGGGGCGGCGTCCTCTTCGCCTCGGTCGCCGAGAAACTATTGGTTGGAACCGGATCCCCGCAGTGGAACGGTCCGTGTTTCGGTTCCCACACTGCGAGTCGCAAGCGTAAAGGAAGCCGCGACGCGGGCAGAGCTCCAACGACTCTATCGGCGGCCCGGTCTTGAAGCACGGGGACCTACCGATCAGGCTCGGCTCTGGACCGCTTTATCTGCGGATGTCAATGCCGCGTTGCAAGCCCAGGGGTTGTCGGGCGCCGGTGGCCCGTATCTGCTGAAATCGCGATCGGAGAATCTGGCAGTTGGCAGCACCAGTGTGATCGCCGAACGTCTGACTCGTCCTTTTTGGAAGGCCGATGGAGCGATATGTCTGCATGACATTGACCACATCGTCGATCTGCAAATTGCCGGGTGGCCCGGAGAGAACTGGGCTCACAACTTGACCAATCTCCAATTGCTGGACGAACACACTAATCGATTTCGAAAGGGTGACAATACAAGCGCCGCGGGAATTGTGGGTGGTTCAATTGACAGCGCGGCCGACGGAGCGCTGCGAGAGATCCCGGCGTCGGAATTTCCGAACGGGGTCAAACCGCGGGATCGGCTGGCCCTCCTTAGACAATACGGGATGGTCTTTCGAGCCGTTGAGGGTCAAGCGATTTCAAGCCTGCACGTCTGGGAGCGCGACGCAATTGTGCGCGGCGACCACTTGCAGGCACTCAAGACCAACCGGTCGCCCGTGTTCATTTATGACCTCAACATTCGCCAGCCCCCGCCCAACCTGGCGGCGCCAACCGGTCTTCTTTCCGCACACCCTCGGAATCTCGCTTTGGACGATATTCTCGGCAGCCAGAATGTGCGGCTAATCTACAGACGCGGCGGCGGCCCGCCAGCGAGATTTAGATGGGCCAATCAAACGGAACGACCCCGTGCCGGGCGTGAGGTTCAAGAGTGGACCCGAGGATTTAATTTCACGCAGGTCAACTTGCAATGGGATGCTGACAGTGAATTGCTCGGAACCGTCAGCGGCCAATTGTTTCACAACAACCGATACGGGCAAGAGATCTTCAGAAGTCCCATCACCGATCTGGCAGTTAACAGCATCGGTCGGTCAGTACAACGCCCGCCAATGCCGGCCCCTACCGGTGGTCATGAGAAGTATGCCGGCCACATTGATGATTCAGTAATACTTGGCAAACTTCACGATCTCGCGTTTCCCGGCGCATCCCCGTTGACGATCCAGAACGCGGGTTTTACGCCGACGGGATTGGTCGTTCAGGGTCGAATTGAGCTGACAATTCCTCTGCTGCAGGGCAACTACGTTGACATTGTCTTTGACAGCGACGAGGTACGAGCCGAGAAAACGTTCACCACCTCGGCGTTGCAACTGCCGAGACCATTTGTTCTCCGCGATGGCTCACTCACACTGTCGGTTGGAACTCGAACTGGTCTTCGAGCCACTGGCCGTGTCGATTTCGGAATCGAACGACTCGGACAGGGCTTTCTGCAGGCGGCAGTTGGCACCACCGAGGGATTCGTCCTCAGCGGTGGGTTCGACTTCGACAGTGCAACCTTCAATCCGGCCCATTTGGCATTTCGTTATGAAAACGGTGAACTCTCTGGCTCAGGCGAGATTGGGATTCCCGCCGGAAAGATTCGCGGCATTCGTTCGGCGAATCTACATATCAACTATGATCGAGGGGACCTCACCGCGGCAGGCCGGGCGGAGTTCACCATTCCGGGCATCACCCAGGCCACCTTGGGCTTCTCTCAGACCCAACAAGAGGGCACCGTCATCACTGCGGGTGTAGAGCTTGGCTCTTTGCCAGGCATTCGTAGCGGGTCAATTTCCGCTCGTCTCGCCAAACCTGCCGGAGCTGACGCGTGGCAGCTCTCAGGCCAGGGAACGGCGATTCCCAACATCCCCGGTGTTGAATCGTCTCTCAACGTCTCGATCGATCGTGGCATCTTCACGGCTGAGGCGCGGGCTTCGTACAACCGCGGCATGCTGTCGGGCACGATCGAAGCGGGCGTCACCAACCGGCCAATCAATCCGGAAGGCTTGCCGGTTGAAGGCGCCGAACCCGCACCCTCCCTGACGCCTTTTGGTCGCGGGCAACTGACGATTCGCATTACCCCATGGTTGCAGGGAACGATCGGCGTGCGGATTCTTCCGAATGGCGAGATCGAAGTTTCGGGAGCCATCGGCCTGCCCTCGAGCTTGCCGATCTTTTCAGTGCCGCCGCTCCATAAAAATATCTTCAGCATCAATATCGATATTCCGATCGTCGGCGTTTCCGTCCTTGGTCACAACATCGGAATTTTTGCCACCATCGGTGGAGGACTCGACGTCGATGCGGGGATCGGGCCTGGGGAATTGCGCCAGCTTGGTTTGACCATCACCTACAACCCGGCGCACGAAGATCAAACGCATGTCACCGGTCGCGCGCAGCTTTATGTACCCGCCCACGCGGGACTGCGACTGTTCGTGCGCGGCGGCCTCGGCGTAGGGATTCCCATTGTCGACGCGCGCGCGACCATAACTGTCGGCGGCTCGCTGGGGCTCGAGGGCGCGGCGACGGCGGATGTCGAAGTTGACTGGCTGGCGGGACGCGGCCTGATCATCGATGCCAGCGCCGCCCTTTATGTACAACCCAAGTTCAAGTTTGATGTGACCGGCGAGGTTTTGGTCGAAGCGGATCTGCTGTTCAAAACGATCGAACTCTACAGCAAGACCTGGCAGCTTGCCTCGTTTGAGTATGGCTCGGATTTACGTTTTGGTGTTCGCTTCCCGATCCATTATGAGGAAGGCAGGGACTTTCACGTTTCTTTGAGCGATGTGGAATTCGAAGTGCCGGATATCGATCCGATGGACCTGCTGACGGGTTTGATTAAACGCATCTAGTGTCCTGACTCTAAAGTTCGCTGAACAATTCGTACCGGATGGCCCGGCTGCAGAGCAGCCAAATGTTTATAGCCAGATGTCATCGAAAGTACTTGCTTAGCTCCGGAGGAGCGCAATGTCCGGTACCTCCCCGGATATCTCGCTCCTCCGGAGCGAAGAATCTATTGGGTATCGATTCTATAAACATTTGGCTGCTCTGCAGCCAGGGCGATTTGCCTCCATTTATTAATAGAACTTTAGAGTCAGGACACTAGCGCCAGGAGGGAAAACAACAATGGCCCAAATAAATCCGAGGCCGTTGCGGCGGCCACCGGTCGCCGCTGCCGACACAACTTCGCCAACGGCGCGAGAACACAACAATCGCGGCGCGCTGCTTCACCTCGAAGGCAAACTCGACGAAGCTCGCGGCGCCTACGAGGCCGCTCTGGCCGCAGATCCAAACAACGCGACGGCGACGAACAATCTCGGCTATCTGCTGGCCCAGCAGGGACGGCTTGAAGAGGCAATCGAATACTACCAGCGGGCGCTCGAGCTTGATCCGCACAAGAGCACAACTTTCGCGAATCTTGGCATTGCCCAGGCCGCGCTCGGGCAGACGGCGACCGGCATTGCGGCGCTGGAAAAAGCGGTCAATCTCGATCACGGGAATGTGCTCGCCTGGGACAATCTGGGCAAAGTGCTGCTGCATAGCGGCCGCCTCGCCGAGGCCGAGCATGCATGGCGCTCGGCGATTGATCTCGCGCCTGCCGAAAGCCGTTTCTACACGGCGCTGGGAACCGCCGTAGCAGCGCAGCAACGGGTCAACGAAGCAGTGTCGCTCTTGCAACATGCGGTGTGGCTGGAGCCGGAGTCGGCGACGGCATGGGCTCAGCTCGGTGCTGTTCTCTTCGTCAAGCAAGACCTCGGCTCAGCGGCCGATGCTTTGAACCAGGCGCTGGCACTTGCCCCTGATGATCATGAGTCGCGCCATCATCTGGCACTGTTGCAGTTGGCGCTTGGCAAGGTGGCGGAGGCAGAGCGGGAACTGGAGCGCATTGTCCTGGTCCCCGACGAGGCCAATCCGGTTTATTCGATTGCCCAGATTGACCTCGCCGTCATCGCTCTATCCCGCGGCGAATCGCAAAGCGCTCTGACGCGACTCGATGCCGTTTTGCTGTTGGACCCTGGGAGTACACGCGCGATCTTTTACCGCGCACTGAGCCTCGGCCAACTGGAGCGTACCGCGGACGCGCACGATCTGATGCAAACGCTGGCGTCCGATCACGCCGGCAAGTACGCCGCCCAGGCGCGAGATTATCTGGCGGTGAGGAAGGACCGAGCAAACGATTCGCTGAACAACTGAGTTAGGCGAAGGCCAGGTCGTATGAACTTTGACGAAGACAAAGAGCAGGGGACGGCAATCCACAAGTCAGGGCGTGACGCCGACGAAGCGGCGCGTTCGTTTGCGCGCTCGCTGACTGCGCGGATCAGCATGCGCCCTCGATGGGCGATCACGCTCCGCCGGCGAGGGTCCCGACCGCTGCTTTTCTCGCGCAGGATTGCCAACCCGCGCCGAACGGTTTATGGCGCTGACCCTCTCGGCTTCGTTGCTTCACAGTTCGGCAGCAAGTTCGCTGCGTGGCAAACCCGAGGACTCGGCGGTGAAAGAGTCTATAGACACCCCGGTCAAATCTTCCGGCACACCGCAAACAACTCAGTGACGAAATTCTTCATGTCGTTCAACTTCAACCAGCTCGCGGGGGACGTGCAGATCCTTCTCGGCCAGATTCGTAATGCGGAGATTTCTGTTTCCGGAGTGACGCAGACCGAGAACCTTGTGACTTCAAGCTCGCGCGAGCGCGGGGCATTGCTGCAACTGACGAAGTCGCCATTCGCGGCCCGCCGATCAGAAGCAATTTCCTGGACCGCTGCGACACCCTGGCTGTCTCCAAACCAACAGCCAGCCAGGACGCCGAGGCCACAGGCGATGCCTCTGAAACCGGCTACTCCGTGGTCACTGACGATGGCGTTGCTACTTTTGTCACGGTCGTGGTCGTCGGCTGCGTTGCGGTCAGCAAGGGAAGGCTTGATGCGCTTACCGTTTCTACAAGCAGCAAAGTCCAGGGAGGCGGAAACTGGTTTCGCGCAGAGTCTGTTCACCGTGACAAATATGAGGACATGGACCACGCCGCAAAGGGAATTCCAATTACACCCCGCGAGCACAATCCAGTCGAGTAGCGCAAACACTCATGATCAGTTCCCGGTTGGTAGAACGTATGTTCGTCACGCCGGTGATAAGTCGCTGCAGTCGTACATCGGTCCGGTTCGACAATGGCTCACGCCTGTTCCTGAAATCACCGGCGAGCGCTGGCAAAGTCCGGTTGCCAGGCAACGGCGTGCAACCGATAGCCCGGCTGTGAGCGCCCAGCCACGTTGGCTCGAGTCCGGTTTCGCGTTGAGTCCGATGTCCATGACCTTGGCGAAGAGATCGCAGTCGCTCACCGAACGATTGCAGTTTGCAACCAGACTATTTGAAACACAGCGATTCGAAACGAAGCCGGCCCGACAGTCCGGCCTCGCGCCGATGGCAGTGGCGGAGGTCAGTCGAAATTTGCGATCGGCTGCGGAGCTTATCCGGGTGCGAAAAGAAGGCGTGGCGCGTTCGCCAGCATTCGCCATGGAATTTGCGCAGCCCGCTCGTCAGAAGATCACGGAAGAACAGGTTGTGAAGAAGATCGAAAACCGCGAAATCATTGAGCTGGTGAAAAAGGAATTGAAACAGTCGTTGCGAAAAGAGACGCCCCTGTCGAATTTTACGCGCGACGATTATGAGGAAATCAGTGAGCTGGTCTATTCCTCGCTGGCCAGACGCTTGACGGTTGAGCGCGAGCGGCTGGGATTGAGGTGACAAAACGGCGCCAGCGGAAATGACCCGGCAGTATTGAGTATGGCTTATGGCGATCGACAAACTGACTATCAAAAACGTCGACAACGGTGACGAGTTCAAAGTGCTCTTCAATCCCACGGAGTACACCTTCGAGGATGCGAGTAAGTGGCAAGAGCAGCAGGGCAATCGCCGGCGTCCGGAACTGCAGTATACCGGCGGCGATCGCAAGCGGTTGTCGATGGAATTGTTCTACGACACTTACGAGCAAAAGGAAGACGTTCGTCTCTACACGGGCAAGCTCTCCAAGTTGCTGGCCGTAACCACCGACGACAAAAACAATGGCAAGCGGCCGCCGACGCTGGAATTGAGTTGGGGAAAGATGACCTCGGACACCGGATTCCCTTTCAAGTGCGTGCTTGAATCTTTAAAGCAGCAATTCACGATGTTTACCGAAACCGGAATGCCGGTGCGCGCAAAGTGCAGCGTCTCGTTCAAGGAGTATGAGCTGCCGAAGGAAGAACAGCAGCGCGAACCGCGACGCGGCTCGTATCCCGATCAGACGTACACGGTGCGCGAGGGCGACACGCTCAGCTCCATCGCCGCAGCCTTGTGGAACGATCCGTTGAAGTGGCGCCAGTTGGCCGAAGCTAATGGAATTCGCAACCCGCGAATTCTCAAACCGGGTCAAGCGCTGCTGGTGAAGGCAATTGAATAGGGAGAACAGATGGTGGATCAGTTTCAATTCTGCGCGCGTACTCAGCGTTTTCTGCGCCTCGGCGGTGAGTGTTTTGCGCACTTTTCTCCACCGAGGAGACGCCGAGCACGCAGAGTTCACGCAGAGAAAACCAAACTGAGCCAACGAGAGATCAGGTGAGCAATGGCTGAACCAGCCCTGGGAAAAGAGCGCGATGCGCCGAGTTTCAAGATCTTTACCGGCGGCAGTGAGCTGCCGGCCGAAACCGCCGTCGACATTCTCGATGTCAAGGTCAGTGATTACCTCGAGGGCGCCGGCACTTTTACGATTACTTTTAATAACTGGGACTCGAAGGGTCAGGAATTCAAGTCAATCGGCGAAGACAAACTGGCGGAAGGAACCGAAGTGGAAGTGAAGGTTGGTTTCGTAGACAGCGTCCAGAGTCTGATCGTCGGCGAGGTCACGGCGCTGGAGCCGGAGTTTCCGGAAAGCGAAGCCCCCACAATGAAGGTCCACGGCTACGACCGGCTGCATCGTTTTCGCCGCGGCCGTAACACGCGCTCGTTTCTGAACATGAAGGACAGCGAGATCGCCGAAAAGATCGCTCGTGAATTGCAGTTACAGGCAGACGTCGAAGACACGCAGATCACGCACGACTATGTCCTGCAAAGCAATCAAAGCGATATCGACTTTCTGCTCGGACGCGCGCGGCGCATCCGCTATGAACTCGTCGTCAAAGACAAGACCCTGATTTTTCGCAAAGCGGCTAACAACAAAAGCAAAAGTGTCTCGATTGAATTCGGTCTGACGCTGAAATCATTCTTCCCACGTTTGAGCACCATGCAGCAAGTGAGCGAGGTAGTGGTCCAGGGTTGGGATCCCAAGACCAAGGAAGCAATTGTCGGCAGGGCGCGCCAGGGAGACGAAATCAGCAAGATGAACGGAACCAAGCTCGGCGTGGCGATCAGCGAAAGCGCCTTTACGGCGACCAAGACGTTCGTCGTCGATCAGCCAGTCTTCTCCCAGGGCGAAGCGAACCAAATAGCCAAGGGCCTGTTCAACGAGATGGCCGCTGAATTCATCACCGGCGAGGGTCTGGCAATCGGCAACACAGACATTCGCGCCGGAGAGGTAATCGAACTATTGAAACTCGGCACGCGGTTTAGTGGCCCGTATTACGTGACGTCGGCGACACACGTGATTGACCGCAAGGGCTACACGACCAGATTCACCGTCAGTAGGAATGCAACCTGATGAACATGTTCGAACTGTTATCGCCGGAAAACGCAGCGCACGGCCGCGCGGGAAAGATCTACGGCGTCGTCGTCGGGGTGGTCACCAACAATAAAGATCCGGACAAAGTCGGACGGGTCAAGGTGCGTTTTCCCTGGCTCGACGATCAGGACGAGAGTAACTGGGCCCGCATCGCCACGATGATGGCCGGCAACAACCGCGGCACTTTCTTTCTGCCGGAAGTTGACGATGAAGTGTTGGTCGCTTTCGCTCACGGCAATCCTGACGAGCCGTTTGTGATCGGCGCGTTGTGGAACGGCGTCGATAAGCCGGTGCGCGATAACGCTGACGGCAAGAACAACCAGCGCGTCATTCGTTCACGCGCGGGACACGAGCTCATCTTCAACGACGAAGATGGGAAGGAGCAGGTCGAGATCAAAACCAAAGCAGGACATCAATTCCTACTCGACGATACATCCGGCAGTGAGAAGATCGCCATCAAGGACAAAAGCGGCAACAACTCGATCGAAATCGATTCGGCGCAGAACTCAATTGCGATTTCCGCGCAAACAAAGATCACCTTGAAGGCGCAAACAGTAGAGATCACCGCCGACAACTCGATGACAGTAAAGTCGGCGCAACTGGAAATCTCGGCCGATGCCGCGGCGACGCTTAAATCAAGCGCCACCTTAACGCTTAAGGGATCGTTGGTGAAGATCAACTAGTTAAAGGTTCGGAGTTCCGTCTTTAGGCGGCCGCTTTTCATGGTAAGACCCGCCTGAAGGCGGAACTCCGAACGCAATATTTTCTACGAACTTTAGAGTCCGCACTGCATCAGGGTGAAAAGACCGGAGCTGATAGAACGCTGAGAGGAGAGAAACCAGGATGCCACCGGCAGCAAGAGTTGGAGACGTTACCAGTCACGGGACGCCTCTGTCTCCGGGACCCGGCGAACCGACAGTTTTGATCGGAGGCATGCCGGCGTGGCGCGCAGCCGCCGACATGCACACCTGTCCTTTGGTTACCGGCGTCGTGCCCCATGTCGGAGGCATGGTGGCGATGGGCAGCGTGACGGTTTTGATCGGCGGCATGCCGGCGGCCCGGCAGGGCGACATGATCATCGAGAGCGGACCGCCAAATTCGATCAGCATGGGCGAAGCGACGGTGATGATTGGATGACGAAATGAAAGACTTTCTTGGCAGAGGCTGGAAATTTCCCATCGCCGTCGATGCGACTGGCGCCATTGCTCTGTCGTCGTACGAAGATGACATCAGTGAAGCACTGCGAATCATCCTGCTCACCGCCAAAGGCGAGCGCGTAATGCGACCGGACTTCGGCGCCAGTCTGCATGACTTTGTCTTCGAATCGATGAGCGCCACCATGATTGGCCGGGTGCAAGCCGCCGTCACTGACGCGCTCATTAAGTGGGAGCCGCGGATTCAGGTTCTGGGCGTAAACGTTGAGCCGGATCCAGGAGAGATTGGCAAGCTGTTGATCGATATCGAGTATCGGGTCCGAGCCACGAACAACCGCTTCAACCTCGTGTTCCCGTTTTATCTCAAGGAGCAAACGTAGTGCCGACGATTGCGGGAAAATCACCGACCATTGACAGTCGCGATGGCGAGGCCATTCTGCAGCAGGCCCGCGCTCTGGCCCCGTTATACACGCCCGAGTGGAATGCACTCGAAGACACAGGCGCGGCCGCGGCGCTGCTGAAAATTGTGGCGCGCATGCTGGAAGGCATCATTCGTCGCCTCAACGATGTTCCCCGCAAACACTTTATCGCGTTCCTTGATTCGATTGGCATCAAGCTCTTGCCGGCCCTGCCCGCGCGCGCGCCGCTGACCTTCTTCCTGAGCACTGGAGCGAAAGAGGCTGTGGCCATTCCTGCCAGATCACAGGTTGCGGCCAAACCTCCCGCCGGAGGCGATCCGATAATTTTCGAGACTGAAAAAACAATCCTTGCGACTCCCGCAAAGTTGCAAGCCATCATCAGCGGTGTTCCGCAAAAGGACAAGATCATCGACCACAGCACGCCCCTGGCCGCTGCTACCGGTACTGAATTGTTCAGTGATGATGAAAAGAATTTGGAAGAGCATGTGCTCTATCTGGCAGATGACGATTTGTTCAATGTGAAAGGCGCGGCGACCTTCGACCTGTCGTTCACTCCACCGGTCAATCTTGCCCCGCCAAACGTACCCGGCGGCCCCAACGCGATTTGGGAATACTGCGCCGGTGAAGAGGAATTTATTGAGGCCGGGGTCAAGCAGAAGAGACTTGCCTGGCGGAGTTTCCACGTCACGTCTGACTCGAACAAGGTGACGCTCGAAAAGGATCAGGAACAGGAAATCAAGCCGGTAAAAGTCAACAATATCAAGAGCCGCTGGATTCGTTGCCGCATCGAGGGAAAGCTGTCGCCGTCGGATAGATTGGCCCGCCTAAAACTGACCGACCTCAAGGTGGCCGCCCTTACGGTAGGTGGAAACACTGGAGGCGTCGATCCGGACGTGGCGTTCTACAACGATTTTCCGCTCGCGCTGCCGCCATCAGAGACCAAGCCGCTAACTCCGTTCGGGGCAAAACCAAAAACAAATCCGGATGGCAGCATTGCCGGCATCAGGCCGCGTCAGGGCGATGTGTTTTACCTGGCGAGCCAGGATGCTTTTTCGAAGCGCGGTTCGCGGATCTCGATTAGGCTTGGTTCGCTCAAACCGGACGTAGTGAGCCTGGATGTTGTGCGCGTTCAGGGCATCGGCCCCACCTTTGCTCCACTCTTTCACAGAGCAGGAATCAACACCGTCTTTCAACTCATTCATCTCACTCCGGAGCAGGTCGGTGCGATCATTGGGGACACACCGGGGTTCGCCCGCTCCAGAAATGTGCTCGAGGCCGCCGCGAAGGAATTTCTCGACAAGGTCGTCTCTTCCGGCGGTGAAGCGCCCGACCCAAACCGCGTCACACCAGAACTCTCGTGGGAATACTGGAATGGCGACGGCTGGGTTGGTATCAAGGACCTCGTCGACACAACCAGAGCGCTGACCATTGCTGCGGACACCTCGCGTGCGGCTGATCCACCACTGCTCGGCGTAACGGGAATCGTTACGTTCACCTGCCCCAACGATATCGCCCTCACGAAAGTCATCGGCCAGGAGAATTACTGGATTCGCGCGCGCATTGCTTTCGGCGATTATGGCCAGGAAAAGATTACCTTCACGAGCAATCCGAGAACTCCCGCCGATAGCAGAGTGGTTATCGATCCCTCAAACATTCGCCCGCCGGAAATCACTTCTTTGAAGATCTCTTATGAAGTTCCGGGCCAGCATCCGCAGTATTGCCTGACATTCAATAATCTTGATTACGTGACGGTCTTGCTTCCGAGCGAACCTAGTACGAGTTTCGCTCCCTTCGTTGTGCTGGATGACGCCTTTCAATCCTTGTATCTCGGTTTTGATCAAGCGCCGTTGAAAGGACCGATCAGCATTTTCTTTTCGCTTCAGGAACAGGAGTACAGCGAGAGCAATCTGCCCCGGATCGAGTGGCAATACTTTCGCCGGCTCAAGGGGCAAAAATCCGGCGAGTGGGCTAAGTTGCTGGCGACCGATGACACACGCAACCTGACCCGCAGCGGAACGATCGAGTTTATTGGACCACCCGACTTTGCGCCGGCGCAACGCTTCGCGCAAAGTCTCTTTTGGATTCGCGCAGTCGACGATGCGAACCGCTTCGGAACCAAAGCCGACATCGCCACACTCCCGCGCAGAAAAGCGTTACCGCCTCGTTCGCGGCCGCCGTCTGACAGGCAAGTTGTCAGCCTGCCGTCACTCAGTCTGCCAGGCGCCGAAAGCTTCAGACTATCGACCGGGCTCGCCGAGGTTGCGGTCGCTGAAACAAGATCGGCGCTTGCTCCCTGCGAGCAGGCGATCCAATCACTCACCACCCTGGTGAAGTTTCCCGCGCAACCATCACCCACGCCCCCGGCGCCGATCGTTAAGGGCATCTACGTGAATACAGCCTGGGCCGTTCAAGCCGAAACCATCCAGGACGAAATCGCCGGTTCGAGCGACGGCTCTGCGAATTTGGGATTCACGTTGACGAAAGCACCGGTCATCGAGGAGTCGATTTGGGTCGATGAGTTGGCCACGCTCACTGAAACCGAACGCAAAGACTTCAGCGAGCGAAAAGATGTCGAGGTCAGGATCCGGAAGGACGCCGACGACAACATTACCGAGTTCCTGATTCGCTGGAGCGCTACAGAGGACCTGGCCGAAGCGCAACCCGCCGATCGCGTTTACATCATCGACCGCACCTTTGGCCTCCTGAAATTCGGCGATGGAAAGCACGGAGCAGTGCCGCCTGTCGGCAGGGACAATATCCGGGCGACCTACAGCGCCGGAGGCGGCTCGGCTGGTAACGTCGAGACGGGGCTGATCAAATCTTTGCGGTCGACCATCCCGTTGGTAGACAGCGCTGCGAATCCCGAACCTGCCGGCGGCGGCTCGGACACTGAGCCAATCGAGGCGGCTCTGGAACGTGGACCACAAGTACTCAAGAATCGGGGCCGCGCAATCGCCGCTGAAGATTTTGAATGGCTCGCCAAAGCAGCATCCCAGGCGATTGCGCGCGCCAAATGCCTGCCAACTTTCAACGATCAGGGGCAGTACGAGACGGGCTGGGTCACAGTGCTGATTGTTCCCTTCAGTAACGATGCGCGACCGCTGCCCTCGCCGCTGCTGCGCCAGCGCGTCGAGAAATATCTGCTCGATCGCTCAGCAAATGTGGCTTCTTTTCCCCGGCATATCAAGGTTATTCCGCCAGCCTATGTGGCAGTAAGGGTCCAGGCTGACATCTATCCAGTGTCCCTGGACCTTGCTCCGCAGGTTGAATCTGCAGCAATTCAAACGCTGCAGAACTTCCTTCATCCGCTCACCGGCGGTTATCAAAATAGCGGCTGGGATTTTGGCCGGTTGCCGTGCCTGTCGGATTTCTACGCTCTGCTGGAAGCAATCACAGGTGTGGACCATGTCGACAATCTCTCGCTCGAGCTGCAGGCCACAACTCTGCTTGGCGAGTTCACCGGCGACGCCGTGTTGGTCAGCGAAGACCGGCCCCTGGACGTTGCCGCGCCGCCTTTCACGCTCGTTTACAGCGGTGAACACAAGATCACGATTCAGACTCCGACGACATTATTGGTTTAGAGAAGATGCCGCTGCCGCAACCACAACTTGACGACAAGAAATTCGAGGTGCTCGTCGCTGAGGCCACGAAGATTATTCCGCGCCAGGCGCCGGAGTGGACCGATCACAATCGCCACGATCCGGGCATCACGCTGGTGGAATTGTTTGCCTGGCTGACCGAGATGCAGCAGTTCTATCTCAACACCATCGGTCAAGAGAGCTACCTGAAATTCCTCAGAATCCTGGGTACGAACCTCGAGAGCGCAAAGTCTGCTCGCACTGAAATCAATTTCCGCCTGCCGGCGACAGGGACCGGTCTGCTGGTCCCGCAGGGCACCAGGTTGATCAATACAAGCCTCGAAGAAGAAGGGCGTTTGGTCTTTGAAACCGGATCCCCTTTGCTGGTGCTTCCGCACAAGTTGAAGAAAGTTCTTACTTCGACGCGTCTCGGTTTGAAGGACAACACTGCCGTCAACAGTTGGGATGGCCTTTCCTACTTCGCCTTTGGCGAGAATGCCGAAGCCGACAGCAAGCTTTACCTGGGAGTCGATCAGGCCTTTCCCGCCGGCGAACAAATCGGAATAACCTTCGATCTGGCCGAAGACTTTTCCATCGCCAGAGGGCAGCATGACGGAGAAGAAACGCTGCCGCTGCCTTCGGCTCTGGTGGTGTGGGAGTACTACAACTCCGCCGGCGAGTGGGCGCCGCTGGAAATCAGCGCGGCGATTGATTTGCTGCTCAGCGATCTGGAGCAGAAACAAGCGGCCTTAGCCAACGGCTGTTTCGTTTCCTTCGATCAGTTGCTGGCCTCTATTAAGGCCTCGCCAACGTTTGCCAATCTCAACCCTACGGCCAGCAGCCTTCTGGAACAAGCTCTGGCGGCGGCCGGCTCGTTGCGGGCCATCCGCAGGTTCCTTTCCGATCCGCAATTCCTGCTGGCCAAGGGAGACGGAACCCTGATGCTTTCCCAAAGCGGTCGCCTGTTCTTCAAGGCGCCTGCCGATATGCATCAGTTTGAGGATCATCCGCTCAATGACGAGCTGCTCTTTTGGCTAAGGGCCACGGTGAAGGAAACCGCCTTTGAGTTGTCACCGCAGGTTGAGGCAATCAGCCTCAACACGATCGACGCTTTCCAGCGCGACACTGCTGCAGAGCTGATTTCTTACTCCAGTGACGGCTCGCCGAACCAGTCGTTCCATTCCAGCACTTACCTGTCGCTCTATGCTGCGAGTGTGGTTCAGGTGCGCGAGCGCGACGGTCTTTGGAAGGATTGGGAACCAAAGGAAAATCTGAACACCAGCGGCCCCGCCGATCGGCATTACGTGTTAGCTAAAGACACTCAGTCCGGGATCGCGACGCTCACTTTCGGCGACGGCGCCAAGGGTCGCATACCGCCTCAGGGCAAGGGTCTGGTTCGTCTCATTTCTTATTTGACGGAATTCGAAGAAGAACGAAAGCTCGGCGGCAGCAACGGCCTTCCCGGACAATCATTCACCCTCGAGCGCACAAACGCGCGGGCCGAACAGCTTCTGATACAAGTTGAAGAACGTGTCGTTCTTCCCGAAACCGTAACCGAGACTGTCAACGTCTCTTGCCTGCTTGAGTTTTCCCGGACCACAACCGTCAAGACTGATCAGCCGGTAAAAGTCTCAATCTCGCTCAAAGCGAAAACAGAATTGTGTCACGTCAGAGTGAAAGAAGATCTCGGCGGCGAACTGCTTCTGGTGTCGAGCGACTGGCCTGCGGAGCAAACAACGGAAGAGGTTGAACCGCAAAATTGGATTGCCTTTGAGGTTGAGCGGTTGGCCGCCAACTCGACGCGTACCTGGACGTATACGCTCGACGCCGAGCACCACGGTGGCAGCATCAGCGGAGAGATTGTGATCACAACCGGCGCCAATTGTCCGACAATTACGACAAAGTCGCCGAGTTCCCTGATCGAAATCCAGGAGTCCCTGGCGGACTCTCGCTGGCGCGACTGGATTCGGGTGGAAGATTTTGACGCGTCCGGGCCGAGCGACCCGCATTTCGTTTTCGATGCGACCGCGAACGCCATCATCTTTGGCGACGGCATCAACGGCAACATCCCACAGGCCAGCGCCGGCGAAAGAAACCTGCGGCTCGTCTCCCTGCAAACGTGCGCCGGTGACCTGGGCAATGTGGTGAGTGAAACCATCTCGAGATTCGACAAGCCCTTCGAAGTGAATTTGCCGGCGAAGCTGCTCGCGCTGGAATTCTCGCAAGTCGCCTCAGCCATTGGGGGCAAAGCGAGCGAGACCATTGACGATGGACAGGTGCGCACGCGCGAAGATCTGCGGACGCAATACCAGGCCGTAACCTCCGCCGATTTCGAATTCCTGGCCACCAGTACACCCGGCTTGCGCGTTGCGCGTGCCAAAGCGATCCCGCTATTTTCTGCCGGCAATAAGTCCGACCAGCGCGCCAGTGTGACGGTGGTTGTGCTGCCGTTTGGTCTCTCTCCGAAGCCGGTGCCGAGTGAAAACTTTCTGCGCACAGTGTGCCGGCACCTGGATCGTCATCGCCTGATCACGACTCAGGTTGAAGTGGTCGCGCCCAACTATGTGCGCGTCACCGTGCAGGCGACAGTGAAGTTACAGAGCGGCTTTGACAGTACCGTGGCGCGCGGCAAGGTCGTTGACGAGCTTAATAAATTTCTCAGACCGATACCGGAAGCCGGCGATACGGTGAACCTGGGCTGGCCCTTTGGACGGACGGTTTACAAATCAGAGATTTACCAACTAATCGAAAATGTCGAGAGTGTTGATTGCGTCGAAGACGTTTTCCTGACCGCGGAAGGTCTGGGCGCGGGTCGCGACAAGAACGGCAACATCACGATCACTCCGACCAGTGTTGTCTTCTCGGGTGATCATCAGATCGATGCACTGACGCCGGAACTTGAATGCCGGAGGGAACGTGGGTAAGTGCCTCGCACAAGAATCGAAGTTTCTCGTGCTGAACAAAAAATCAGCGTGGGACCGAGGTCTGTCCGTTAACCTCGCGGTTTCGGACGCCGGTCTGCAGATCCGTCAGGTATTTGCGTACGTTTCAGACCGGGAAGACGAGATCGAGGTGCTGGCCGACGTATTCGAGGTGACAGATTTTGCGGTTGCCGAGTGTGGCCAGCTTTATATTCTGGACGCGGCCTCGCGCGCGATCTGGATCTATGACACGACGCAACGAAAGATTGAAAAGATCGATTGCATCAGCACCCTGTTCACGAAGCCAACCAGCATCACCTATGCGTCCGGCACCCTTTACGTCGCCGATGGCGAAGGCGCGGAACGGATCTATGCCCTGGCCGAGTTGAACTGGCAAGTCAAGTATGCAGTCGATGCCTTTCCGCGATCCGATTCGCTTTCGCCGCCGCAACCGCTGCTGCAACCGTTTGTGCCGATTGATCTGGCCGTTGACGACCAGGGCAATCTATTCGCTCTCGATCGAAACAACCTGGCGCTCGTCAGTTTTGACCAGACCGGGCGTCTGCGCGATGTCTTCGGGCAGCCGGAATTGCAGAACAAACAGCCGGCCAGCATGGCGCTTTCGCGTAGCGGCCTCATTTACGTTCTCGATCCCGCCAACCTGAAGGTGCTGCAATTTCCCGCGCGCGGAACTGCCGGCGCGGTTAACCCGGCCTTCATTGATTTCCGTCAACTGATCGGCACAGTTTTGCCGGCGGGCTTCAAGCCACGGGGCCTGGCGATCGATTCAAGCGGCAGGCTTTATGTGGGCGAAGATCGGCCGGCGCCAATTCGAGAGGACGATCGCTTTATTCGCAGATTCGACGCCGCCGGAAAGTATCTCGGCGTAGTCGAAAACTTTCGCGGCGCGGTCGACGAGCTGGTGGTCGACACAGATAATTCGATCTTCGTTTTTCGATCAGAAGTAAAGAACAAGATTACTGCCCTCAAACCGAAACTCAGATTTGCCGAGCTCGACGGTGCAAACCTCGTTGGCGGTCGTTATTTTTCGCTGGCGCTGGACAGCGCTCAGGCAGGGACGATCTGGCATAAGTTCACTGCCGCAACGGAAACTCCGGCCAACGCGCAGATTCAACTCTCGTTTCTGGCGAGTGATCAGAAGCAGTTCGAAATCAACGGATCGAGGAAAGATCTTGACGATTTCATTGCGGGAACCGCGGGGCTGGATGAAGTAATCAACGCCGACCGTCTTCGCGAAAACCTTCGCGCCCTCGACCAACTCGCCTGGTCCAAACCCGCCGTCAATGCTAACGATGCGCTGGTCGCGGCCACGGGACGGTACCTGTGGGTGAGGGCCCTGCTGATTGGCAACGAACAACAGTCACCCGCAATTCACAGTTTGCGGGTGGACTTTCCGCGCGTTTCTTACCTGCGCTACCTGCCGGCGGTTTATCAGGAAGACGAGAACAGTCGAGACTTCCTGGAACGCTTTCTCTCGTTCTTTGAAACCTTTTTCGAGAGCACCGAAACCAAGGTGCGGCACATCGCCCGTTACTTTGATCCGGACGCCGGCGTGACGCAGGCAGAATTCCTGCGCTGGCTGTCGACGTGGGTAGCAATCTCAGTCGATAAAGGCTGGGACGATGTCAGACTACGGCGGCTGATCAAACGAGCGACCCAGATTTACAAATACCGCGGCACCCGAACGGCAATCGAAGAGATGATTGAGATCTTCCTGGATGAACGTCCACTGATCGTCGAGCATCAGCAGACTTCGTGTGCCAGTTGGCCGAGTGGAAAGGTCGACGGAGAATTCGCAGAGCTAAGAACGCTTTACGATCGCCTGTATGGCGCAGACCCTCTTTGTTTTTGCGTTTTCTTGAAACCGTTTCCGCTCAAGACCGACGAGCAACGGAAGGCGATCATCAGGATCCTGGACTCTGAAAAGCCGGCACACACTTGCGCCGGACTGCTGGTTCTGCAGCCGTGGGTTCAGTTGGACACGCACACTTATCTAGAAATCAACACTTATCTTTCAGCCCCATCGGCGCGCCTCGATCTGGGTTCGACGATGCCGCGCGACACTGTTTTGGATGACCCGGAAACGACCGGCCAACTGGAACGACGTTCGAGAATTGATTCAGACATCAGACTCACTTGAGCACGCCCCAATGGAATTTCGCGGAGGAAACGACCATGGCACAAACAACAATCACGACGCAAGACATCCTTCGGCAATCAGTCGAGCGCAACCGTTACTTCTACGGCAAGTTAATGACGGTTCGCGACTTCACTCAAGAGCAACAGTACTTCCTCGCGAAACGCTGGCTCATTAACCGGCTGCTGTTTGGCAGTGGAGTGATTGCCGGGCTCCAGGTGGCAAAGTCCGGCGCCGATCCGACCACCTCGATTGAGATTCAGCCCGGTGTGGCGTTCGATCCGCTGGGCCGCGAAGTTACCGTGTTGACGGTACCCGGTGGCAACAAATTTGATCTGAGCAAGACGATTCCTGCTCCCGCGCCGCCGTTCACGGGTGATAAGAGAGGTTTTATTTGCCTCTCTCTGCGCGAGTGTCCGAAAGAGCCTGTGCCCTCGCTCAAGTCCTCGCCGTGCGACGAAACCTGTGAATCGAATCGCTGGAGCGAGATGTTCGATCTCAGTTGGGACGAAGACACCGGTGCGGCGCCCGCGCCTTCACTGTGTGAGCAGTGGCTCAACCGGACCACCGCGACGGTCGACGGCATAAACTTTCGCATCGAGCGAACGACGCCGCGATGGGTTCGGCTGAGTGAGGTCTTTGAGGTCGTGGTGCGCGTCACCGCGAAACAGGATGCGGCGAATGTGCGTTTGAGCGAAACGCGGACTGGCGGGTTGTTGATCGAACCAACCTCGCCTGTCTCGCCAGCGAGCCAATTTCCGACGGCGCCAGTCAACCTGAAGAGCGGTGAATTTTTTGTCTATGTCTACCAGGTTCAGGCCCCCGGCGCTATCGGTACCTTTGACCTCGAGGTGAATACAGTCGGCTTGCCCGCCTTGAAATCAACCATTGAAGTTGTCAACGAGGCCACCGCGAAGCAGCGCGAAAACGCTCTGACGATCGATAGCAACAGCGGCGAGCCCGCCGAGACGTGTGTGCGCATTGCGAAACTAACCGCACACTTTACCGCCAGCAGACTGGATGCCGTCACGGACATCAGCAGTCCCGGATTGCCGAGGTTTCGCTATAGCCTGGAACGGGTAACGGAAATGCTGGATTGCCTGCGGGCAAGTTTGCTGGCTGAGCCGGGATCGCCGCGACCGGGACATGCGTTCATCACTTTCAACGATCTCGAGACCACGGATCTCAAGTCCGTCGCCGCAACCGCCGCTCATGGAACTGCTTTTACTGTGACGCGCGGCGATCACGTCCACGCACTTTTGCTGGCAGCGAGCAGTGGCCTGGAGTTCGTCGGCGCCGGCAGCAGCGAATTGCGGATCAACGGCGACGTCGGCGGCGATACCATCCGCTTTCTCAACACGGTCGCCGGGCAAACACCGATCGACGCCGAAGACCTGGTCACCAAACAATATGTGGATTCGCGAATTGCCGGCCTGGATTGGCAGGAATCCGTGCTGGATAAAGATCTGGTCGATCCACCGGCCGCACCGAAAGACGGTGATCGCTACCTTATCGTCAACGACAAGCCAACCGGAGCGTGGAGGGGCCACAAGAACGACATCGCGGGCTTTAGCGGAAGGACCTGGACTTTTACCACTCCGGATGAAGGCACGGCTACTTTCGTCGAGGACGAGAACGTCGCCTACCTGTTCGTTGATGGCAGTTGGATTCCATTTCTGGCCACGCCGGCAGTAACAGCGGGAGATGGATTGGTTGCGAATGGGGCAGTGCTGGCAGTAGGCCGTGGAGGAGGAATCATAGTCAACCCGAACGACGTAGCGGTTGCCTTTGCCGCAAACGCCCCGCAACCGATCGGAGCCATCGCTGCTGCCGGAGTGGCCGACAATTCTTCGCGCGGTGATCACGTTCATGCTCTCCCGCTGGCCGGTGGTAGCGGGCTCGAGTTCGCGGCTGGGGCGCTGCGCGTCAATGGACCAGTGGCCGGTGCAGCGATCGACTTTCAAACCGTCGTTTCCGGACAAACACCGACGCTCGATCGACACCTCGTGATCAAGAAGTATGTTGACGACAAGGTGGCCGCCATCCCGCCGCCTCCGCCTGTAGTGCCGGGCAAGGGTCTGTTGTTCGACGTGGATCGCTCACTCGCGGTTGGCGAAGGCGAAGGCTTAGTCGTAACCGACGATCGAGTGGCCGCGCGTTTTTCCGTCAGCCCACCGCGGCCCGATACCGACACCGGCGCTGTTGGCACAGAAGCGACGGTCGCGCGCGGCGACCACAGCCACCCGTTGCCGCCGGTCACGCCCGGGTCAGCTACGGGCGTGGTTAACTTCCGCTTTCAGGGCAACCCGCAATCCGTGGCCCAGTCGGGATTGATCGATCCAGGGCTGGGAGCAGGGACGATAATCGACGTCGAGTTGGCGCTGCTCACCGCGGCTGACACTTTCGTTTGTGGCACCAGCGGTAATTTCCGCACTCCCGCGGTTCCGGCCATCGACCTGGCAGCGGAAGTCAGAGTAACGCCCGCGGCCACCACCTTTCGCATCTTCGTTGATTCGAACCGATCAGACAGATCACTCCCCGCTGCTTTTAGCGTTCGCTGGTTTGCCTTTAGACCGGGGGTGGAGCGAAGAGCGGTTGATGTCGTCATTCCGGTTCCGGTTCCGCAGTAAATTCCAGTTCCGCAGCCGCCGATTACTCAGAAAAAGGAATTCGACCATGGCACAGGAAACAATAGTCAAAGACAAGAACTGTTTGATTCCCACGTTTGAACGCAATCGCTACTTTTTCGGGAAGGCGATGACCGTTCGTGATTTCGATGCCGAGCAACAGTATCTGATCGGCAAGAGCCGGTTGCTAAATCAACTGATCCACGGCGCCGGTATCATCTGCGGCATGCAGCTCAACAATGCCCGAGTCGCGGACGGCAAGTTTACCGTCGAAGTCTCAGAAGGACTGGCGCTCGATTGTTGTGGCAATCTGATCGTCTCGAACAAGACCGACCGCGTCGAAGTGCAGGGCGTCATCACTGATGGCAAGAACTACCTGTACGTGAGATTTTCAGAGTGCGTCAGGCAGCCGATCATGGCTTCGGCGAACGTCTCGAATTGCGAGGAAGTGTGCTGCTATAACCGCATCCGAGAAACGTTTGAGATTTTTACCGAGCCCGTCCCTCCCGCCGCTGCCGTTTCAACCTTTACCGGAGCGGTCAAGCGAGACGCCCTGCACGGCATCGTCGGCGCCAAGGTTGAGGCCCTGCAAAAAGGCATCGTTCAGGCCGAGACACTGACCGACAACGACGGTAACTTTTCGTTGGCAGTGCGTAGCGATGGTGTCGCCGGAGTATTCGACTTGCGCGCCTCAGCCACCGGATTTAACTCTGCCCTCAAGGCAACCCAGACCATCATTTCAGGCTCGCCAAAACCGGTCGGTGATTTCGTGCTTACCGCCAGGCTGGGAGTAAACCCCAACGAGATTTGCAACGAAGCCACGCAGAACTACTTCGAGGGGCAATCAACCACCTGTGCCCACTGCGATGATCCGAAAGTGTTTCTCGGCGTGGCTAACATCAGCGGCGAAACCGTTACGATGAATCCCGATCCGAATGAGATTCGGAGCCTTCGTTCGGTGGTGTACACGAATCCCATGCTTCGCGATCTGCTTTGCGATCACGTGTCCGACTTTAATAATCCGCATCGCACCAGTGCAGAGCAGGTACGCGCGCTGCAAAGCATTAACGGCGTGGGAAACGTTACCGGCAAACCGTACCTCAGCAACGTCAATCTGGTATCCCGCGATTCAACGCTGAACGTCACCGCAGATCCGGATAACGACAATCAAAAGGTGGACCTTAAACTCGCCAACGATGCCGTTAGAAGGAATCATCTCAATAACGACACGATTAATGGTTTACTGACCTCAGACGCCACCGTCACCATCCAACCCGACACGGCAAACAAACGCATCGCGCTCAAGACCAATCCGGCGGCGCTCGTTACCAGCGTCGCAGCAGTAAAGCTAGTCGGCGGCGCACCGAGGTTTGCGCCCGAGGATCATGTCCACGATCTGGCTGATGCGGTAGTTACGAAGAGCAAGTTGGCTGACGAAGTGATTACCACGCTGCTCACGTCTGAGAACGGCACCATCACCATCAGGCCGGATGCTGGAGCTAAACGAATCAATATCATCACGACTCCGGCGACCGACGTCAGCAGTGTCGGGCCGTTGAAGATTCCGGGCACGTCGCTCAGTTTTGCGCGCCAGGATCACGTCCATAACCTGAGCATCAACGACCGGGCGCCCAGTTCTGATGGCGTGTTCCGGCTGACGCCAGGCGAAAACATCACTATTCAAGGTCGCGCCGATAACGAGCTCGTGATCAGCGGTGCGGCCAGTCGGGCACTCCAGGCGAACACGGGCCTCGTCAGATTCGACCGGGTGCGGCCAACGGAAGTCCGGCCGTCTCCTCCTGTCAGTTCAGGATTTGAGACCAATCTTTTCACGGTTGTCCTGGGTTTGGAAGATGCGAACGGAAAGATATCGATCGGTTTTCTCCCTGAGCTCGACAAAACTTTTCCGCCGCTGCTCCTGGCATTTTATTTAAAGAGCGCAGGCGACGGAAACTTCGTCGTCGAAGTTCGGGACACGCGGCCTGTCGGAGCCACTGAAGTGCCGGGGACCGAAACGACCTACTTGGTGCGCTGGTGGGCGATCCCCTCGATCCCCCCGACTAAGGAATTGCCGCCGCTGGTGGTGCCGCCAAAACCACCCCAGTGACGATTGCGATTGCTCGAGGTTTCGGGAGTCTCAATCAGCGCTTCAGCCTGAGCTACCGTTTCTGGTGGAGCGTGAAACGCGGAGCCGCCAATCACCTTACGTGCGATGTAGTGGCGTCCTAATATCAGTCCTTGCGACTTTGCGTGAAATGTTTTGTCTGCACGATCGACTCACGCAAAGACCGCAAAGAAACGAAGCCGCAAAGGGAATTAAGACACCTGCACGATGCGCCTTATTTGACTGCGGTTGAGGGAACCGGAAATGGATTTCCTTTAGTCGGAACTTTCTCGGCCATCGCTTTACCCTCGGCCGTGGTCCATTTCTGCCTGTAGAAGAAACCTTGAGCGGCGGAAACAGGAACGAGGCGTTTATCCAGCGGGCTCGTCGATCGGGTCTGGCCGAAAGCCGCGAGATTCAGCGTGACGGCGAGGGTAATTATGTAGACAGTCTTTTTCATTGTCGGGGTCTCCGCTCTTGAGGATGTGGTGCACAGGCGAAAGCGCTTCTACCATTCTCCTTTTTTTGCAGTCAATGATTACTGGCAGTCCGAAAACGTTTCATCGTCGGGAAGGCGGTGTCGGGCTTGGTGGTATTTTCGGTACCTGCCGCGGTGACGGCATAGCGCTCGGCGAAGGAGATGGTGACGGGCTTGGCGAGGGCGACACCGTGGGAGTCGGTGACGCCGGCGGATCCTGCAAGCTCTCAAAATCCAGATACTGTCCGCTTGTTTCTTGGCCACGCCTTTGTCGGCCATCTATGCCAAGCGCTGCAGCAAACGAGAATATTGCCATCAGACCGCAGATTGCCAGCAGCGGCGCCACGCGAGCGAGTCTCTTCTTCATTTTTCGTCTCCTCCCCTATCCTAAATCTGCAAGATTCCGGGAAGCCTCCCTCACCGTGATCGATAAAAGGAAACGCCAGTATTTCGGTACAGTGCTGTCGGGATTCTGTACGGGTTTTGTTGTCAGGCTCCCCACGTACCCGGTTGTTGGCTACAAAAATGAGCCTGTAAATTCCCACCTTGCAATTGGCATAGACCCTCTATTGCAATTAGGAAGTCTGCTATTCCCCAAGAGCTGAAACATCGGGTGGTGTCTAATTTCCTTTTGCCGCTTCGTTTCTTTGCGGTGTTTGCGTGAGCCCAGTGTGCAAATACAAAACACTTCAGGGAAACGCGCCAAGAGGCAAAGGCGCAAAGACTGAAAGTAAGACACTACTAAACAATGGATCACGCCGCGAAAGAGTTGCTGAAGCTGTTAGTGTCGAATTAGGCAGTTCAGAAGACGGATCGAATCTGGCATCCCACTTGCGCTTTCAATCGTCCCAGTGAACGCAATGACAAGCGCAACTCTGAAGAGCGGGAAGGTTAAAGCGCATAGATAACATCGGCAAAATACTCCCCGGTCTGCGAGACAAACGAACGCAAAAGGAGCAGATACCATGAATTGTGAAGAACTGATGACCAAAGACCCTGTATGCTGTGTGCCCGGCGACACGGTACAAAAAGCGGCTGAACTAATGAGAGCCGAAAATATCGGCCCGATTCCTGTGGTTCTCGACAACGAAAGCAAAACCCTCGTAGGCATTCTTACGGATCGCGATTTGGCTTTGCGTGTGGTGGCTGAAGCTCGTGATGTAAACACCACGACAGTCAATGATGTGATGACCACCGGCACCGTCTCGTGTCGCGACGACGATGATCTGCGAGAGGCGTTGTACGCCATGGAGCAGTACCAGATTCGTCGCATCCCGGTGGTGGATAAGAACGAACGAATCATCGGGATAATCGCGCAAGCCGACGTGGCGACTCGCCTTCAAAGCACAGCGCACACCGCGGAGATAGTCGAAGAGATTTCGAAGTCTCGTGCGGCCGGTAAATAACAACGGCAAGCCGCACTTTTCTCCGAGCCGGCGCTCGGTCGAGAGCGCCGGCTCGCACACTTTTTGTAACGCAAGCTGTTAGCTTGCGGATTGTTGCGTTACTCGAGCTGCGAAGCGGACGTGCTTCAAGGCGTCGCAAGCTAACAGCTTGCGTTACATTTGACCGTTGCGCGGTGAGAGACATGGGAGTCGTTACTAATATTTTTCGCGTTACATCTTTTCTAATGGTCGCAGGTCTGAGTTACTGCGCTATCTCATGCAGACCAAAGTCGCAGGGAGCAGAACCTGCGAATAATACGCAAACCGCTGCGCAGTACCTGGCTCAGGCCGATCAGTTTTATTCGCAACGAGAGGATCTGACGTCTGTGCGCCAGGGCATTATTTTGCTCAGACAGGCGCGCACCGCTGAGCCTGGTAACTACGAGGCGGCTTGGAAGCTCTCAGAGTTCGATTACTATCTGGCGACACATACCGACAACAGCGACGAACGCGATAAGACATTTCGCGATGGTATTGAGGCCGGCAAGGCCGCCGTCAAGCTGCAAGATAGCAAAGCGGATGGACATTTCTGGCTGGGCGCTAACTACGGCGCTGGTGCGCAATCGAGCACGCTCGCCGGCCTCAGTAGCATTGATGACATTCGTAGCGAGATGCAGCGCGTGCTGCAAATAGACGAGGGCTATCAGGACGGCAGCGCATACATGGTCCTGGGCTTGGTCCATCTACAAGCGCCGCAGTTGTTGGGCGGCGACCCACAGTTGGCAGTCGCTGAGATGGAAAAAGGTTTGCGCTTTGGGAAGACGAATGCATTCCTGCGCCTGCACCTCGCCGAAGCCTACCTGAAAGTCGGTCGCAAAGCAGACGCGAGCCAGCAGCTCAACGCGATCATCTCGATGCCCCCGGACCAAAACTACCTGCCTGAATTAAAAGAGGCTACAGCCGCAGCCAAAAAACTTCTGAACCAAACAGGCTCGAGCGACAAGTCATAGAAAGTTATTTCCCAGGTCATCTTCTAGTGGAGTGTCTCAACAGCTCTGGTGAGGTGTCTCTAAGGTTTTATCGTAAAAATGAGTCGGTCAATGCGGTCGCCTGTTTTCAGTCCCGGCGGGACGAAATATTTATAGAACCAGAACCCGAAAAGAACTGGCCCAGCTCCGGAGGAGCGAAATATGCGTTGACTTGTAACCAAACATTTCGCTCCTCCGGAGCTTCAGAATTGTCGGGGGGATCTCGGTGCTATAAACATTCCGTCCCTCCGGGACTGGACTGATTGTTGTACGAACTCTAGTGATACCACACTCGCCTTCGCTGAGTATTTGTGACAGTGAATTGGCGAGCCAGTGAAAGCTTTCTATGATTCAAGGCGCACGCTGTCGCCCGAACACAATCGCGCCTCCGGAAACAGCAACCACCAAAGTCGAGAGTAGTCCCAGCCAAAACCAGCCGGTAAGCTGCGCTGAGATCAGACCTGATTCGTCGTTCACGCGCAATCGTTCACCATTCATCAAGTAAGCGCTGATCAAGCCGCACAACAGACTCGCCAGCGCGAGGATCACATCTTGCTGTCGTCGAATGCGAATGATCGAGAAGAGCAGCAGGGCCCCCAGCATTATCGGAACCAGCCATAGTGCACCGTGCTCGTGGCGGGCGAGATCCAAACCGCTGATCGTGTCTCTGGCGCCTGCGCAGCTCACTTGCACCCAGGGCAGGAAGAAGCAGACGAAAGCGATGGCCACAGCGCTGATGTTCACGCGACTCAGAATCTTCATACTTCTTCGCGCACCTTTCGCATACACTCACTATTTGTCGACCGTTCTGTTCCGGTCCACATCGTGGCCCAGACTTCGAAACGGCAATGCACGCAAGCTAGTTGAGCAACTAAGGGGCCGACGCGACAGGATCTCGTGGCCGAAGTGGTAACCAGCTTCGGCTATAATCGAGCTGGCCATGGGCAATTCGATGTTCGATAACAAGAGTACAGTGCACAACTTTCTTGTCGGCGGTCAGATCCCTCTTTGGCTCAAGATCACATACACGCTATTTGTGTCCGTGCTTGTGCCCTCATATTGGAAGCAATATGGCCCAGGCAATTTCCTCTGGTTCTCAGACATCGCGCTGCTGACAACCACTCTGACCTTGTGGCTGGAAATACCTTTACTGGCGAGCATGATGACGCTGTCGGTGGTCTTGCTTGAACTAACCTGGAACATTGATTTCTTTGTCAGATTAAGCACCGGAGTCTCGCTCATCGGATTGAGCGGCTACATGTTTGATCCGTCAATCCCAAAGCCGATGCGCGCTCTCTCTTTGTTCCATGTAGCGCTGCCGGTACTTCTCCTCTGGTTGGTTTATCGACTTGGTTATGACGGCCGCGCTCTGGCGGCGCAGACAGTCTTTGCCTGGGCTGTTTTGCTGTGCTCTTATTTTCTTACCGGCGCCGCGGAGAACGTCAACTGGGTGCACGGCTGGGGAAAGACGCCTCAAACATGGATGCCGGCGCCGCTCTACCTGGCGCTGCTGATGATCTTGTTTCCGCTGGTCATCTACCTACCGACACATCTGTTGTTGAGGAAGCTGTTTCATTGAAGTGTCAGGCCACAGGCTTTTTGCATTTATCCTTTTAGATAGGGCACTTGTGCCCCCCGCTGCAAAGAAAATTGAGTATTCAGAATCGGCAACGCTCTTATTTTGTAGGTATCCGTTTAGATAGGGCACTTGTGCCCCGCTGCGACGGCGGACAAGTCCGCTATCTAAACGGGGGCGCGCTAAGGTGGTCAGCGGACGAGCGCATATCTAACGGCGCATATCTAATAATGAGGCGCGCAAGTTCGAAGCACTCAGCCTTTGCGTTTGAAGTACTGAACTGCGCGTTCGTGCTTCTCGGCGGCTTCGCGCGTGTCAAAGGTGCCGAGGTTCTTTCGCTTATGGGTCTTCGGATCAACCTTGCGCGAGTACAGCCGAAACTTTCCGGATTTCAATCTTCTAATCATGGTCCTTCACTCCACAACCGGTGAGGGTTCCACGCAATGACTCAAGGACTAATTCAGGACTTACCCTTTCATTCAACCGTGGCTTCAGTCCGGTGGCCAAGAAGCGCGCACGACACCTGAAACCGTTTCAACGGTTTCCTCTCCTTCGCGTTCAAGGCAATTCATTTCTTCTTTGACGAAGACTTCTTGCGCGGCACCTTGGCCCCTTCCTTCCGAGCCTCAGATAGCCCAATCGCGATCGCCTGTTTCTTGCTGGTTACCTTCTTGCCTGAGCGCCCGCTCTTCAGGGTTCCCTCTTTCCGTTCGTGCATTGCTTTTTCGACTTTTTCAGACGCTTTCTTGCCATATTTTGGCATGTGTTTCATCCCTCCAAACGTCGATACCCGAGGCGAAACTGACGCACACCTATCCGCTACCGCAGGTGGTACTGACAAAACCCGTGCTACGTTGGCGCGCGATGGTCCTATCTCGAACCTATTTCGTAATCAACCCACACGCGATCCGATCGCCGGAGTTTCCCGAAGGGTCGGTTTTCAGGTCATCGGCTTTTGCATGAATGACCAGCGACGTGCCGCCGTCCGTGAAAAGCGAATAACTGTCTGTGCCCAGATTTACCCTTGGATCAGTTATCGTCACCCGCGCCGTTCCGTCGGCGCGAACCAGAAAGTTGTTCATATCTCCGGCGTGCGGACCCGCGGGGTTCTTCAATCCGTGCTGCTTGCCGCCAGGATTGAAGTGGGGACCGGCAGATGCGAAAGCAGGTCCTTCACACTTGGCGATCTGATGAATATGGATGGCGTGCTCACCGGGCGGAAGGTTTTTCAGGTCCAACCTGATCTTGACACCAGTGCCCGCGGGCATCACCGTGGCCGTGCCCACGCTCTCTCCCTGAGCGTTCTTCAGCGCCACCGTCACGTTGGGTGACGTGGCGAACGCGTTAACTTGCTTGGCATTTGCTTCTGAGACCAAGGGTTCGAAGGGATCGTTCGCCAGCAAGAACGCCCGACTCACGTGATCCAATTGATAGACTGAAAGTACAGAGATAGACACCGTCACCATACCAACTAACAGCAACTTTAGGATTTTCATAAGACCTCAACGATCAGCGTGCCGAAAAGCACGCCGGAATTTCTGCTTCCTGGGAAATTGCTACTGAATAGCTAACGCGTTGCGAACAAAGTCCGTGCCAACGTTTTGGTTGCGGGACTAGCGGCTGCGAGCCGTTTCAGCTCGCCTGCTGTCCTCGCTCCCTTCCGAAAGTCTGCGCGGAATTTACGGCATTTTCTTAATACTTCTCGCACGCGGAAGAGAGGTTGGTACTGGCAAGCTCGAAGACGGTGAGAATGCCAGACCGTCACGATGGATACTCCGTGTACCCATCAGCAACAGTCCTGTATGTTTTTAGATCGACGGCTTAGTGCGAGAACGCTTTGCCAAAACGAGTGCTCTTGGGTTCTGCTGCAGTTACTTCTTGAGATGTCTGATGCACACCGCGGCTTCAGCCGGTGTGAATGAAAGACGAAACTGCACCTCCATCACGGATTGCGCGCGAGCACCGTGTCTCTTCGTCCGCGCCCGAAGTCGAACAGCGCCGGTTGTTGAAACCGTCCCGCGTTTGCATTCGTCGATGGCTCGCCATTAGTGTTCGGCTTCTCGTTGCCAGGCGTCGCCGGGCCGGTCTCCTCCAGAGAGCGCTCGCCAACCTGGACCACTGCGAGGCGGCCGTTGCTTAAGTCGTCACCAAGTTTGGGCACGCGCAACTCGCCGTACTCCAGCCACTCCAGCAGCGTGATGGTTTTATCCTGCGGCTTGAAATCGGCATGCTTCGCTTCCAAGCCGTCAATGGTCAGCGCATAGGACAAGAAGCCATGCTTGATGGCCTTGTCCTCGAGCGCGACATTGTCAGCCTGGGTGGCCGTCAAGATGCGCATCCCTTTGTCGTATGACAGTTGGCCCAAACCACGGGCACCCATCGGCCCGGGTTTGAATTCATGCCCTTCGATCGCGGCCGTCGAGTGGCACGCATCCACAATCAGAACCATCTCGCCGGCATCCACATCACGCAGCCAAAAAGAAAGTTCTTCGCTGGAAATGCTGTGTTGTCGCACGGTCTCCGTAAAGACTTTCTTAGCGCCGGCGCCGGTGTCGTACGGGATCAGATAAAAGTTTCCCGCGCGGTCGGCATAGCCGTGGCTGGAATAAAGAATCAAGACCATGTCATCGGGTGTCGCCGGCCGCAGTTGATCAAAGTTGGGAATACGCGCGGCGCCCGCAGGTTGGACCACGGTCGTCTCCGCTTTTGGCGATTCGGCTGCTGCCGGCTTGGTTGTCTTGGGCGGCGGCCTCGAGCCCCGGGGCGCCGGCCTGGTGACCATCGCTCGTGGAGTTGGCGTCGCCACCGGCGTGGTAACCGCCGCGGTCATAGTCGCCTGTTCGTTGCGATTGCTCAGGCGCGCCAGGACCTTTTGCAGATTCGCTTTGGTCGCCGAACTTTCGGTGACGATCGTTTGTCCACCCTGTCGTTTGTAATTTGACGTGAGCATCACGGGGACGATCTCTGAAAATTGCCCCGTCGCGGCGAGGTCTTTGGCGATGGCCGACTGCATCTCCTTTGCATCATTGTCCGCAAACTCCAAATTGAACGTCGGGTTTTCGAACGCGCTCACACCCACCGAGATTATGTAGGCTCGTCCTTTGCGCGGTTGAGCGGCTGCAGGCAATTCGTAAGTGAAGCGATCAGTCAAACTCTTGACGCGATCTTCGTTGAAAGCATAAGCGGAAAAAATCAATTTGCTCTTCTCCGCTCGTTGCGGCACTTTGACATTATTAAACGTCAACAGCTTGTGACCGGTAGCGGCATCCAGCTCGATGGTGTTTGCCTGACGCCACGCAGTTAGTTCTTCAGTCAAGGTATGAGTGCCGGTCTTCGCCAACTCCTCCAACTTGGCCATCGGTGTCGTGTAGCCCA